>Ga0114129_10012606_pt1 | contig 12037 bp, 8 predicted proteins | sample RhiMetdeltSRZDD1_FD_80071 | JGI IMG/M metagenome (GOLD analysis project Ga0114129, IMG submission 80071) | Populus rhizosphere microbial communities from Tennessee, USA - Rhizosphere MetaG P. deltoides SRZDD1 (version 2) (version 2) | ecosystem: Host-associated > Plants > Roots > Rhizosphere >... | reverse complement strand
TCTCTGGGCCATCTCGCCGGAAGGACACGTCGATAACCTCGGCGAGATCAAACGCAGTGGCAGTTCGTTTGTCGATTCAAAGCTTGACGTCACGACGCCGCTGCAGTCGTTCGCCCTGCTTTTGACCGCCGAGCCACACTTCCTGATGAAAGTGCCGAGCCGCGCAGTCGTCATGGAAAACCTGCCGCCGCGTCGTCCGAATGGTAGCCAGGTGGAGACGGTTGACGTTCGTTACATCGGCAACTCGAGCGATTACTTCCGCAACGTTCGCGTGCCCGATGTTGCCGACGCCGATTATCGTCAAACACCCGTGTCGCTCCTGGGCGCACGCCAGGCAGTGAGTCTCGCGAAGTACGCCGGCGCTTCTCAGGACGCGGCCGAAGAGTTACGCATCGCCGAGGGCCTGCTGCAGGACGCCGAGCAGGCGTGGCGCTTGAATGAACCCGCGGCAGACATCGATTGGAAAGCGCGCAAGGCAACTTCTGCCGGAGCGAACGCTGAAGAAGTAGCCGGGGTTCGGAAAGCAGCCCGTATCGCGCGCGAAGAAACGCGCCGTCGTGACGAAGCAATTCGCAACGCCGAACGCACTTCAGACGCTTTGCAACAGGAAGTGGCCCAACTTCGTGCCGCGCTCGAAAAAGAACAACGTACGCGCGAGCTCGCCGAACGCGATGCCGGAACCGCGAATGACCAACTGCGTGAGAAGCGCGTCGAGATCGCGCGGCTGCGTGACGAGAACGCGGCGCTGCGCAGCGAAGCTGATGCTGCGAAGCTGAAACTCGCGCGACTCGAGGGCGAGAAAGCCGCCGAAACCGCCCGTGTCGAAGCTGAGCAACGCGCAGTCGACAGACGCAACGCGGAAGCGACGTTGAAAGAAACGCTCGCCAAGTATGGAACAGTCAAAGAGACTGCCGCCGGCTTTCGGCTGGTTCTTCCGGAAACGATTTGGAGCAATGCACGCAAGGCAACGCTTTCGACGGCGTATGCTGCCAAACTTGAACCACTGGCTGCGTTGCTTGCAAGTAATCCTGACTACCAAATCCTGATTGAAGCCTACACCGACAACCGTGGCGACGAAGTCTCGCTGCAACAGCTCACGCAGGAACGTGCGCGCGTGCTGTCCGATCGCTTTCAGTCGGCGGGTGTAGAACCGGCGCGCATTCAGGCAAACGGAATGGGCGCATCAAACCCGGTGGCGCCGAACACTACCGTCGCAGGCCGCACGAAGAACCGGCGCGTCGAAATCACCTTTACACCGCCGCGCAACACGGCTGCGAATTGAGATCCGTGTTGATCCGTGGTGAGTTGATCTGTGGTGGTTAATGTCCCCACTCGATCCACTCGAAATACTCCAGGTCATCGGCTATAGCATCGGCGCGTTGCTACCGCTTTGGATGGCGGTGCAACTCGTCCGTCATCGCGCCAAGCTCACGAACATCGAGCGAATGCTGGCGGCGCTCGCCTTGACGATGGGCGGCTGGCATACCAGCAATCTCGTCGTCACTCTTCACGGTCTCTTCGATCTTGGATTTGATACGTGGACCACGCTCCTGCGCGTCGCCGACACGGTTGCGGTGGTTAGCATCACCTTCGCTTACTCGTTCCTGCTTCACGTTCACTTGCATCTCTGGGCGCAATCGCACGGTCGCGGTCTGAACCAAAGCGAACGCCTGCGCGTCTATCTCTCTTACGTTCCGACAGTATTTCTCGTGATCGCCGTGCCGCGACTTTGGAGCGGTGAGTATGCGCCGATGTTCACGAAGCTATCGTTCTTCGTGATTCCGTTTGCGTTTTGGATCGCTTACGTCCTCGGGCTGATTGCGCTGACGGAGATCCTGATTGCGCGCAAGAGCCACAACCGCAGCGAGAAGCGCATCATGCGCACCCTTGCGGCGTCGTTTATCGGCATCGGCGTGGTGATCCTTGCGGCGCTCGCGTTTGGACTCGGTGCAGGAACCACCCCCGGGCTTTATCTGAAAACGATCGCGAACCTCGGTTCGTTGCTGCCCTCAGTTCTCCTGGCCTATTACATCTACCGCTATCGTTATCTCGAAATCATCATCGAAGAGAGCTTGATCGTGGTGACGTTCGCGACGGTCGTGCTGACGGTTTACGTCTTTGGTATCCGGACCATCGGCGACTGGATGACGCAACGGTACGGAGTGCGGCCCGGGCTTGTCGAAGCGCTGCTGATTCTTACCCTCGCGTTGTTGGCGGCGCCGTTGCGTGGCTGGCTGGCCCAACGATTTCATAAACTCTTCGAGCGTGAAGCGGCGCTGTATAAAGAGATCGTTTCGCGAATCGGCTCGCATGCGGGTTTGTTCAAGGAACTATCCGACCTGTTGCAGTTCGTCGAGGAGCGGACGACTGAAGCGCTCGGTTTGAGACAACTGAAGATCTTCATCGACGGATCGGTCGCGGGTGACGTGAACGGCCATCGCAAACTTCCCGAGCCGTGGGGCGCGCTCGTGCTGGCGAAGTCGCGCGCGAATGGTTGGTTGCCAGTCGAAGACGATCCGGTGCTCGACGAACAGGGTTTTAAATTGGCGTACCCGTTGCGCCGTGAGGAGAACGTTGAAGGATTGCTCGCGGTGGATGCGGCCGCCGCTAGTTTGACTCCGGATGCACGCTCCGTGATGGAGATCCTCGCAAACCAGGTTGCGATCGCGATCGACGATTCTCGACTCGTCGAAGAGAACGTGAGACTTGAGCGGGAACTTGCGGAGCGCGAACGTTTAGCAGCGCTCGGCCGAATGGCGGCGACGGTCGCGCACGAGATTAAGAACCCGTTGTCTGCCATCAAGTCGATCGCGCAGGTGATGCGTGAAGACGAGAGCTTGAAGAGCGAGTACGAGCGGGACCTTAGCTTGATCATCGGCGAAACAGATCGACTGAGTCAGAGCATCACGCAGCTTCTGAGTTTTGCGCGCAAAGAGAGTCCTGCCGCGGAACCATTGTCTGTTAGCGAACTGGTCCAAACGTCTGTGGATCTCTTTCGCGCGAACGCACGCGAGCACGGCATCGACCTGACTGCCACTGTCTCGACTGATGCAACCCTCGCGGGAAAATCTGTTTCCGCATTGCGTGATGCGTTATCGAACCTGTTACTGAACGCGTTGCAAGCGACACCTTCAGGCGGCGAGGTGCGCTTGAGTGCGACCGCGTCTGACGGAGAGTTGCTGGTGACCGTGCAGGACAGCGGGCCGGGTATTCCGCACGAACTGCGCGAACAGATTTGGGAGCCGTTCTTCACCACTCGTCAACGCGGCACTGGACTCGGCCTGGCGATCGTTCGCAAACGCGTTCAGGAGGTCGGCGGTTCCGCTTCACTCGGCGTCGCGCGCAACGGTCACGGTGCGCTATTCCACATCCGCCTGCCGATTAATTGATCTCGATACCGGAACTTTCTGAAGTGCTCTGCGTGATAGGTGTGGCTGTAAGCAGTACCTATTTGTAAGGAGAGTAGCATGAAGAAATTTCTGATCGCAGTGTTGTTTGCGGTGGTCTGTTTGGGCATGAATGTCCACGCCCAATCGACAGGCGGCCTCCCGGAAACACCGGCGAAGACGCAAACGCAAACACCAGCAACCAAAGAAGAAGATGAAACAAACCTCGAGACGCAACTTTATCTGATCGTCGCTACGAACCAGGAAGCCGCCGACGTGAAACTCCCGGCCGCGCTCGATCCTGTCCTCAGACAGTTGCGGGCATCGTTGCCGTTCAAGAATTACCGGCTTGTGTCCACACTGATCAATCGCGTTAAGAATGATGGACGTTTGCAACTGAACTGGGTGGGCGCGCCGATGACGTCGATAGCGGCTACCGCCCCGACCACGCCGAGCTTCAGTCACTTCAACATCCGGCAAGTAAGACTCGTGCGCACCAACGAAGGACAGCAACTGATCCAGATGGCGGGCTTCAGTTTCGGCGCGCGCGTTCCGATTCAGATGAGCGCAATTGCGGCGAATGGCGAAGTGAGACCGACAACCAGTTACGAGCAAACCGGCCTGGGGACTGACATCAGCATGAAAGAGGGAGAACCGGTCATCGTCGGCACCCTCAACGTTGGTCCATCCGGCGACGCGATCATCCTGGTCGTCTCGGCCAAGCGAGCCCCGAAGTAAACAGGGCGATGGTTTGTGGCACGCGATGCGCTAGGAAATCTTCCGGACGAGTTTTAAACTAACCCGGAAGTGAGAAAAGACGCATTGCGATTGATGATAGTTGACGACGAGGAAGCCGCCCGCTACGGCATGCGGCGAGCCCTCACGACCTTCGGCTACAACATCTCCGAAGCAGGGTCTGCCGAAGCAGCCCGCGCCCTGCTGAAACAACACGAGCCCGACTTGCTCCTGCTGGACGTTAACCTCCCGGGGATGAGCGGGCTCGATTTCCTTCGCGAACTAAAATCCGCAAACGGCAATGCCCCGCTCGTGATCATCATCACGGCCCATGGCTCTGAACGCATGGCCGTCGAGGCGGTAAAAGCCGGCGCCTACGATTATCTTTCCAAACCTTTCGAACTCGACGATCTCCGGCTTGTCGTCAAAAATGCGGCCGAGACAGTCCAACTCCGGCGCGAGAATTATTCACTGCGACGCCGGATCGAGGTTGAGCGTTCGCAACGCGGCGCGCTGATCGGCAATTCAGAAGCAATGCAACGCGTGCGGTCCATGATCGACAAGGTCGCGGAGACTGATGCGACCGTGCTGGTCCGTGGCGAATCAGGTACGGGAAAGGAACTGGTGGCCCGTGAACTTCACGAGCGAAACAGCGTCAGGCGCAACAGTTCGTTCGTCGCCGTGAATTGCGCCGCGCTGCCTTCCGAGCTGATCGAATCCGAGCTCTTCGGTCACGAAAAGGGCGCTTTTACAGGGGCTGCGGCGAAGCGGGAAGGGAAGTTCGAACAAGCTGACGGCGGCACGTTGTTCCTTGATGAGATTGGCGATATGAGCTCCAACGTGCAGGCCAAACTGCTCCGCGCCCTCGAAGAAAGACGCATCGAACGGCTCGGGGCAAACGAGTCGATTCCGGTTGACGTGCGCATCGTGAGTGCCACGCATCGTCCGCTCGAACAGGAGATCACGAACGGTAACTTTCGCGCGGATCTGTTCTATCGTCTGCGCGTCGTGACGGTCGAAATTGCGCCGCTCCGCGATCGTCGTGAGGACATTCCGTTACTCGTCGAGACCTTCCTGCGCACTGCCGCGGAGCGTTACGAATTACCGCAACGATCGCTCAGCCAGGCGGCCTTGAAACGGCTGGTCGAATACAACTGGCCCGGCAACGTGCGCGAGTTGAAGAACACGATCGATCGCGCAGTGATCATGGCGGAAGGCGAGGAGATCGCTCCGCGCGATCTGCCTGACGAGATCACGGCCGGAATTCCCAAAGGTCCAATCGGCGAATCCGAAGAGGACTCAGACGGTCTGCGCGTGCCGTTTACGGCTGACTTCCGCGAGGATCGACGCGAGTTCGAGCGCCGCTACATCACACGCTGCCTCGAGCACACACAGGGAAACGTCACCCGCGCGGCCGAAATCCTCGACATGCACCGCCAGTCGCTCCAACACAAACTACGCCAACTCGGCTTGGGCCGCCGCTACGTCTCGGTCAACGGCGACGCGCCGGAAATTTCCGACAGTTGAAAGGTAAACGATGAAAGCGCGAGTCGACGCCATTCTCCAACGCGAACAGGCTGAGTATCTCGATCGACTACTGCCGCAGGGCGATCGGTTGTTGACCGAGATGGAGGCGTATGCGGCGGAGCATCGCGTGCCGATCGCGGACCGGGAGGTAGCGGCGTTTATCGAGATCACCGCGCGCACCAGTGGAGCGAGGCGGGCGCTCGAGATCGGAATGGCGATCGGTTACTCGGTGGTCCATCTCGCGCGCGGCATGGGCGACGGCAGTCTTGTCGTCACAATTGAGCCGAGCGAGGAGATGATCAGCGCCGCGTCCGGTTATCTCGAGCGTGCCGGGCTCGCGGATCGCGTGCGCATCGAACGCGGCAAAGCACTCGAGGTGATGCCGCGCCTCACCGACACTTTCGATCTGCTGTTCATCGATGCAGTGAAAGAAGAGTACAAGCAGTATCTCGATCTCGGATTACCACGCTTGCGCAGCCGCGGCGTGGTCATTGTCGACAATCTGCTCTGGGGCGGAAAAGTCGCTATTGACGATTCAGAGGCGTCGACAGTCGCGCTGCGGGAGTTCAATCAATACTTCATCAATCATCCGCAGTTGCGCGCAGTGGTCCTTCCTGTCGGCGACGGATTGGGATATGCGGTCAAACTGTAGTTAACACGGATTGAACGGATACTTCATCCGAGCCCTGCAAAGCATCGGACCAATTCCATAACTATCTTGATAAAAACTTCGCTCGCGTGGTAAGTTTCTCTCGTCTCTCTCGGTGTTTTTGAGATCTCCCACCCTCATTAAGCGAGTGTCCTTATGAGCAAACGAAAGCAGATTGGCTTGCTGTTGTTGTTGGCGACGATCGCCGTCGCCGCCATCTCGTGTAGCGTTGCTTCAAATAAGGAGCCGTTCTTCGGCAAGACCGTCCCGCCCGAGCAAAACATCTTTCGCTACGTCACGGGAGACGAGCCGGAATCGCTCGATCCCGTAGTCAGCACCGGACAACCCGAAGCGCGAATTTACATGGCGCTCTACGACGGTTTAGTCGAGTACCATCCGAAGACGATGGAGCCCGAGCCCGCGCTCGCCGAACGGTGGGAGGCCAACAACGACTCGTCTGAATTCAAGTTCTATCTGCGGCACAACGGCCGGTGGTCCAACGGCGATCCAATCAACGTTCACGACTTTATCTACAGTTTACGGCGCATCGTCGACAAGAAGACCGCATCGCGCAATGCTTATCTCGCTTACTACATAAAATACGCGCAGGCTTACAACGAACAGAAGGTTTTCGTGCGCGATCCGCAAACGAACCAGTTCCTGAACGCAAAGGATTTCGACGAAAGCACGCCGCCCGAGCCTTTCGGCGGCAGCCCGCTCGATGCAGGGAAACCTGAATACACATCAAAGATCGATCAGGCGGAGCACGACACGGACTTTCACACGAAACTACATACGCCCCTGCGCCTGACGCTCCCCGGTGACGAAAAGGCGCGCACCAAACTGCTCAATGCGGATCCAAAACTAAAGGCGGCCGTAACGGGCAAAGACCTGGTACCGGTGCAAGCTGAGGACATCGGCGTTTCGGCAATCGACGACTACACATTGCGCATCTCCCTCGTCCAGCCCGCGCCATTTTTCACCGGCCTGTTGGCCCACCAGTCGTTCCGCCTCGTGCCGAAGAACGTGATCGAAAAATACGGTTCCGCGTGGACGCAACCGCAGAACATCGTCACGTGTGGACCATTCAAGGTAAAAACCTGGCGACCCTACGACAAGCTCGTGGTCGAACGCGATCCGATGTACTGGGACGCCGCCACCGTCAAGCTCGACGAGATCCACTTTTACCCGATGTCGGACAATCCGACGATCATGAACCTTTACAAGGTCGGCGAAATCGACGCGGTCCTGAACCACACCGTTCCGAACGCCTGGCTCGAGGTAGTTAGAACAAAACAGGATTACATGGACGGCGCCGAAGCCGCGATCAACTTCCTGCAAATCAACGTCACGCAACCCCCGATGAACGACGTGCGCGTGCGCAAAGCGTTCAACTACGCGATCGACAAAGACGCGTGGGCCAAGTGGCGCAAGATCGTAAAACCGTTGACGGCATTCACTCCCGAGGGAATCTTTCAGGGCTACCCGCAACCGAAAGGCGACAAATTCAATCCGGAAGAAGGACGCCGCCTGCTCGGCGAGGCGGGCTATCCGGTCGTTAAAAAAGCGGACGGCAGTTATTCGTGTCCTAAGTTCCCGGTGGACCAGATCGAGTACATCTACAACACGCAGGAATCAAACAAGGCGATGGCCGAGTGGATGCAGGCGCAGTGGAAACAGAATCTCGGCATCACGGTCAGCCTGCGTAACATGGAGTGGAAGACGTTCTTGAATACGAGGGCCAAGCTCGAATACAAGGGGTTCGCGCGCGGTGCGTGGGGCGCCGACTACATGGATCCATTCACGTTCCTGAGCCTGTTCTACACCGGCGGCGAGAGCGGCACCGGATGGATCGATCCGAAGTACGTGGCCATGCTCGACGAAGCGAACCGCATGCTCGATCCCAAGAAGCGATACGAGTTGTTGGCCCGCGCCGAAAAGTATCTGCTCGATGCCCAACCGATGATCCCGATCGATACTGCCGCAATCAACTGGGTGAAGAAACCCTACGTCAAAGGCATGTATCCAAACGCGGGCTCTTTATATCCGTGGAAATACGTCTATATCGAACGCGATCCGGCCAAGTGGGACTATGGCATTCCTAGTTTGACGGCCGATTAGGTCTCACCAGCGACACGAATGCTGCGCTTCATAATTAGACGACTCCTGGTCACCATCCCAACGATTCTTGTCGTGATAACGATCACGTGGGGCCTCATCAAGCTCGCGCCCGGTAACTTCTACAGCGGCGAGAAACGACTCCCGCCGGCCATCGAAAAGAGCATCCGCGAAAAATACGGCCTCGACAAACCGTGGTACCAGCAATACGGCAAGACCATGTGGGGCATCATTCGTCACGGCGACTTCGGAACGTCGTTGCGCTTTGAAGGCCAATCCGTTAACGCGATCATTCGCCGGTCATTGCCTGTTTCCGCCGCCGTGGGGATCCTCGCGTATCTGCTGGCGCTGATCGTCGGCATCACCGCCGGGTCGATCGCCGCACTCAAACAAAACTCACGGTGGGACTACGCCTCGATGACGCTCGCGATGCTCGGCATCTCCGTGCCGAACTTTGTGCTTGGTCCAATCCTGGTCCTGGTGTTTTCCCTCAGCCTTTACTGGCTGCCACCGTCACGCTGGGGCGGCTTTCCAAGTCGCAACCTGATCCTGCCAATCATCACGCTTTCCGCGATCTACATGGCTTACATCGCGCGTCTCGCACGCGCGGGGATGCTTGAGGTGCTGCGGTCAGACTACATCCGCACCGCGCGGGCAAAGGGTTTGAGCGAGAAAGACGTGGTAATCAAACACGCGCTGCGTGGCGGTTTGATGCCGGTGATTTCGTACACGGGTCCGGCGCTCGCGTTTCTGTTGACGGGCACGGTTGTGGTCGAGAGAATTTTCGCGCTGCCGGGACTGGGAAACTATTTCATTCAAGCTTCGCTGAATCGTGACGAGCCGCTGATTATCGGCATCGTTGCTTTTATCGCGATCACGTTGTTATTGATGAACCTGCTGGTTGACGTCGCGTACGCGTACCTCGATCCGCGCGTGAGATATTAGGAAACAGACTACAGATGACCCCTGATCCTAATCTGCTTCACGCAACACCGGAGACGGCAATCACCGAGGGCGAATTTGTTCGCGGCACTTCGCTCTGGCGCGACGCATGGCGTCGACTGTTGAAAAACAAGCTCGCGGTGTTTGGCCTCGTCGTGGTGGCGTTGATCACCATCTCGTCGTTGATTGGTCCAACCGTCATCAAACGCGCCACCGGTTTCACGCCCGACTACATTCCTACAAACGACACCAGCCTGATCAAATCGTTTCCGCCGTTCACCGGTCCAAACGGAGAGTTTTCGTGGACGCATCCGATGGGCACCGACAACGCCGGTCGCGATCAACTCGCGCGTGTGCTTCAGGGCGGGCAGATTTCGTTGTTCGTCGGGATCATCTCGACATTTGTTTCGCTACTGATCGGCGTCAGCTACGGTGCTATCGCCGGTTACGTTGGCGGGCGGCTCGACAACATCATGATGCGGCTCGTCGACGTGCTGTACTCGCTGCCGTACGTGATCGTAGTGATCGTTCTGTTATCGATGTTCCGCAGTCAGACGGCGCGCGGGCAACTGGTGCTTTTGTTTGTCGCGCTGGGATCTGTGTCGTGGTTGACGATGGCGCGCATCGTTCGCGGCCAGGTGTTATCGCTGAAGAACCAGGAGTTTGTCATGGCCGCAAAGGCCACCGGTGTTTCCACGCCGCGCATCATCTTTCGTCATCTGGTGCCGAACACGCTCGGGCCGGTGATCGTCTACGCGACGTTAACGATCCCGCAGATCATGTTGACGGAAGCGTTTCTGTCGTTCCTCGGGTTTGGCGTGCAGGCGCCGTTGGCGTCGTGGGGCAGCCTCGCGTCGGACGGCATTCAGAACATCGCGATCTTTCCGTGGCAACTGATCTTTCCGGGTGTCACGATGGCCCTTACGCTCTTCTCGCTCAACTTCCTGGGTGACGGTCTTCGCGACGCGCTGGACCCACAGATGAGGACCACGTGAACGAAAAAGACGGCAACCTGCTCGAGGTCAAAGATCTCCGCACTTACTTCGAAACGGATGACGGCATCGTCAAGGCCGTCGACGGTATTTCGTTTCAACTCAAGCGCGGCGAGACGTTGGGCATCGTCGGTGAGTCAGGCTCCGGCAAGTCAGTCACAAACCTCGCGATCATTCGGCTGATTCCGGACCCACCGGGAAAGATCGTGTCTGGTGAAGTTATCTTCAACGGCCAGGACCTGTTGTTACTGAACAAGGAAGCCATTCGCAAGATCCGCGGCCGGCGCATCGCGATGATCTTTCAGGATCCGATGACCTCACTCAACCCGTTCCTGAAGATCTCCAAACAGTTGATGGAGATGACTCAGCTCCACCTGGGCCACACGAAAGCCCAGGCGCACGCACACGCAATAAAGATGCTCGAAACGGTCGGCATTCCCGACGCGCGCGCACGCGCCGACAACTATCCGCACGAGTTTTCAGGCGGCATGCGACAGCGCGTGATGATCGCGATGGCCCTCTCGTGTGAACCCGAGCTGTTGATTGCGGACGAACCGACGACGGCGCTCGACGTCACCATCCAGGCTCAAATCCTGGAACTGATCAAGAAGCTCAAGCAGGAAACGGGAACCAGCGTAATTCTGATCACGCACGATCTCGGCGTTGTTGCCGGCATGACGGACCATGTGATCGTCATGTACGCCGGGAAGATCTTCGAGCAGGCGAAGACGTCGGAGTTGTTCTCGCTTCCCGGCAATCCTTACACGAAGGGGTTGTTGCGTTCGGTGCCGGATCCGACTGCCGAACAGGGCAAGCTTTATCAAATTCCGGGATTGCCGCCGGATGTGGCGCACATGAAACCCGGCTGTCCGTTTGCGCCGCGTTGCGAGAAAGTGCAGGAGATTTGTCATCGGGAGTTTCCGCCGTTTGTGCAGCTTAATGCGGATCATTATTCGTTGTGCCACTTTGCGCGTGAGGTGTATGCCGAGTCAGGAGGCGGAAGAGCTTCATGAGCGATGCTGCATCGATTCCCCGCGAGCCGCTGATTTCGATTCGAGATCTGAAGGTGCATTTCGATCTCGGCGGTGGTGGTGCGCTCGCCAGGTTAATCGGCGGCAGGGCTGAGAAACGCATCGTTAAAGCAGTCGATGGCGTTACGCTTGATATCCTCCGTCGCGAGACGCTCGGACTGGTCGGCGAATCAGGTTGCGGCAAGTCGACGCTCGGTAGGGCGATTCTGAGATTGACTGAACCGACTTCCGGACAAGTGTTCTATGGCGATCGTGATCTGGCCCACCTGTCTCCGCGGCAACTGCGTGAAGAGCGACGGCACTTGCAGATCATCTTTCAGGATCCTTACGCCTCGCTGAATCCGCGCATGACGATTGGGCAGATTGTCGGCGAGCCGCTGGAGACGTTTCGACTGGCGCGCGGCAGGGAAGCGGAGCAACGTGTGCAGGAGTTGCTCGAGACAGTTGGCTTGAGCAAGCGCTTCATCAAGCGTTACCCGCATGAATTTTCCGGTGGTCAGCGGCAGCGCATCGGGATTGCGCGTGCCCTCGCGGTCGATCCTGACTTCATCGTCGCCGACGAGCCGATCTCGGCCCTCGACGTTTCCATCCAGGCGCAGATCATGAACCTGCTCGAAAAGCTGCGTCGCGAGAAGCACCTGACGTACCTTTTCATCT
>Ga0114129_10012605_pt1 | contig 12037 bp, 12 predicted proteins | sample RhiMetdeltSRZDD1_FD_80071 | JGI IMG/M metagenome (GOLD analysis project Ga0114129, IMG submission 80071) | Populus rhizosphere microbial communities from Tennessee, USA - Rhizosphere MetaG P. deltoides SRZDD1 (version 2) (version 2) | ecosystem: Host-associated > Plants > Roots > Rhizosphere >... | reverse complement strand
GGCAAGACCGGCACCACTGAGAACTACGGCGACGCGTGGTTCGTCGGCGGCAACGACGACCTCACCGTGGCGATCTGGGTCGGCTACGCGGACAAGCTCCAGCCGATGGAGTACGAGCACGCCGGCGGCCCGGTCGCGGGCGGCACCTACCCCGCCGAGATCTTCCACGACTTCATGTCGTCGTGGATCGAGATGCGAGAGCAGCGCCGGCTCGAGCGCGCCGCAAGGCGCAAGGACGACGACGAGACGGACTCCACCGCGCCCGCCCTCCCGATAGCCCCATCCGACGTGCCCTCGGCCGAGGAGCTCGCACCCACCGAGACCGCGCCCACGGAGACGCCCGGCCAGCGCAGGCCCGCCCCGGAGGAGCAGGCGCCTCCGCAGCAGCCGGCACCGGAGCCCGAGCCTGCCCCGACTCCGGCACCCGCGCCCACGGAGCCACCCAGCGGCGGTGGCGGCGGAGCCGGGCCCGGCGAAGCGGACTAGGCCGCGCGCGCGGCCCGCATCGCCGCAGGCCACGGCCGCGACACGTGGCGGCTGTCCGCGTCGCAGAAGCGCCACGGCAGCTCCGCGGCCTTGGTGATGCCGATGCGCTCGCCGATCACCACGCGCGGCGCCCGGGCGCCCGGCTCGCCGGCGAGCAGCTCGATCGGGCCCGTCACGAGGGAGCTGCCGTTCAGGGACAGGCCAATGTCGAGCGCCTGCGTCAGCTTGCCCGGGCCGGAGCAGAGGTCCTCCTCGCGCTCGAGACCGCGCCGCTGGCGCATCAGCTCGACGCCGTCGAGCGGCTCGAGCGCCCTGATCAGCACCGCGGCGCCCACCCCCTCACCCTCGGCCACCGCGTTCAGCAGCGAGTGCATCCCGTACGAGAAGTAGACGTACGCCCGACCCGGCTCGCCGTAGAGCGTGCGCGTGCGCTCGGTGACCCCCGCGAAGGCGTGGCAGGCCGGCTCCTCCATGTGGTAGCTCTCGGTCTCGACGATCCGGCCGGCCGTCTCCCCGTGGCGCACCGTGCACCCGATCAGGTCGCGCGCCACCTCGTGGACGGAGCGCGCGTAGAAGTCCTGCCGCAGCCTCACGAGCGCGCCTCACGCAGCACCTGGCGCGCCTGCGCGAGCTGGTCCCGCACCCGCGCCATCGCCGTGCCGCCGTCGGAGACCTTCGACTCGAGCCACGACGCCTGGTCGAGCAGCTCGTAGAACTGGCCGTCGAGCTGAGGCGCGAGCTCCCCGAGCTCCTCCTCGGTGAGCTCCGAGAGCCTCTTCCCGCGCTCGACCGCCGCGCGCACCACGTCGCCCACGATCCCGTGCGCCTCGCGGAACGGCACGCCGCGCCGCACCAGCAGGTCGGCCACGTCCGTGGCCGCGATGAACTCGTCGGACGCCGCCTCGGCCATGCGCTCGCGGTTGAACTCGATGCTCTCCAGCATGTCCGCGGCCACGCGCAGGCACAGCTCGACGGTGTCGATCGCGTCGAAGAGCGGCTCCTTGTCCTCCTGGAGGTCCTTGTTGTAGGTGAGCGGCAGGCCGTGCAGCACGCCGTGCAGGGTCACGAGGTGCCCCGCCACGCGCGGCGCCTTGGCCCTCAGCAGCTCCGCGGCGTCCGGGTTCTTCTTCTGCGGCATCAGGCTGGAGCCGGACGAGAACGCGTCCGCCACCTCGCAGAACCCGAACTCCTGGGTGGACCAGAGCACGATCTCGCCGCCGAGCTGCGAGAGGTGCGTGGCGCAGGTGGCGGCCGCCGCCAGGTAGTCGAGCACGAAGTCGCGGTTCGAGACGGCATCCAGCGAGTTCTCCGAGATGCCGCCGAAGCCCAGCTCCTGGGCCACGAACATGCGGCTCGTGTCGAAGTTCACCCCGGCGAGCGCGCCGGCGCCGAGCGGAAGGTCGTCGGTGGACGTCATGCAGAAGTTGAAGCGCTGGAGGTCGCGGCGGAACTTCCAGAAGTACGCCAGCAGGTGGTGCGAGAGGTAGACCGGCTGGGCGCGCTGAAGGTGGGTGTAGCCGGGCACCGGCCAGTCCATGTGGCGCTCGGCCAGGTCCGCGAGCGTGGCCATCAGCCGCTGGAGCAGCTCGCGCGCCTCGAGGCTGTGGGCGCGCACCAGCATCGCGACGTCGGTGGCCACCTGGTCGTTGCGCGAGCGGGCGGTGTGGAGCTTTCCCCCCACGGGCCCGATGATCTCGGTGAGCCGGCGCTCGATCGCCATGTGAATGTCCTCGTCGTCCTCGGTCACGACGAAGCTGTCGTCGTCGATCTCCCCGCGCACGGCCTCGAGGCCGCGCTCGATCAGCTCGAGGTCGTCGTCCCCGATGATGTTGCTGCGAGCGAGCATGCGCGCGTGGGCGAGCGACTGCTCGAGGTCATACGGCGCCAGCCGGTAGTCGAAGGCGATTGACGAGTTGAGCGCCTGGAACAGCGGGTCCTGAGGATCGCGAAAGCGGCCCATCCGGCCGCCAAAGTTATCCCACCGCTGCGGCAACCTGGCTGGCCAGCGCCAGGCCCAGGAGATAGAGCGAGACGCCCCAGCCCATGTACGCGTTGCGGAGCCGCGGATACAGGCGGCTGCTCCGCGGGAGGCGCTCGGCGCACACCACCGGCACCAGCAGCACGAGCCCGGCCGCGATCAGGCCGAAGCCCGACCAGCCGGTGAGGTAGCCGGGGTCGAGCCGGAAATCCGCGGCGATAGCAGCGATTGCGTGGTGCCAGAGGGCCACGGGAACCGCGGCCGCGCAGACGAACGCGAACAGGGGCACATCCCCCTTATCGGCGGATGACGCCTGGGACCGTAGGATTTCTGCGGTGCGGGTTCGCAAGGCGGGTCAGGCCGACATGGCGGCGGTCGCGCGGCTGTTGTTCGAGAGCGCCCCAGACATGTACATGCGCTTCTCGGGCGGGCGCGAGCGTGCGCTCGCCACCCTGGAGCGCGCGTTCAGCGAGCCCGGCAACGTGGCGAGCGGCGAGGTGTCGTGGGTGGTCGAGCTCGACGGCCGCCCGGCGGCGGCGATGGCGGCGTTCCCGGTGGCAGAGGCGGCTGTCCGCTCGCGGGCGTTTCTCCGGCTGACGCTGCGCGGCACGCCGGTCTGGCGCTGGCCCGGCACGCTGCGGCTGTATTGGGCGGGTGGCCACGCCAACCCCAAGCCGCGGGAGGACTCCTTCTACGTCGACGCGCTAGCCACGGACGAGGCCTTCCGCCGCCGCGGCGCCGCCCGGGCGTTGCTGGACGAGGCCGAGCGCCAGGCGCGCGAGCGCGGCATCCCCGCGATCACGCTCGACACGGCCATGAACAACGAGGGCGCGCGGGCGCTCTACGCCGCGGCGGGCTTCGACGAGGTGGCGTACCGCGCGCCGGGGCGCGGGCTGCCGGGCTTCGTGGCGCTGCTCAAGCTGGTCGATCGATGACCGCTCGCAGCGATTCCACGACCTGCTCGACCTGAGCGTCCGTCAGCTCCGGGAAGAACGGCAGCGCCAGCGAGCGGCTCGCCACGTCCTCGCAGACCGGGAACTCGCCCTCCCGGTGGCCGAAACGCTCGCGGTAGAAGCTCATCAGGTGGATGGCCGGCAGGTAGGGCTTCGTGTCCACGCCGCGCTCGCGCATCGCGACCACGGTCGCGTCGCGGTCCACCCCCTGCGGAAGCTGCACCACGTAGACGAACCAGCTGCGAACGTCGCCGCCCTCGTCGGGGCATGGCAGGGTGAGCCCCTCCACCCCGGCGAGCGCCTCCGCATACAACCCGGCAACCCGCGCCCGCTCCGCGAGCAGCTCGTCCAGCCGCTCGAGCTGGGCCACCCCGAGCGCGCACGAGATGTCGTCGAGCCGGTAGTTGAAGCCGAGCCGGTCGTGGTCGAGCCAGCCCATGTCGGGGGCGCGGCCCTGGTTGCGCTCGGAGTCGATGCGCTCCTTGACTTCCGTCGAAGGGGACACGACGGCTCCCCCCTCCCCCGTCGTGAGCTGCTTGTTCGCGTAGAAGGCGAACACGGACAGGTTGCCGCGCCCGCCCACCGGGGTGCCGTCGGCGTGCCTGGCGCCGAGCGCCTCGCAGGTGTCCTCGACCAGCCACAGCGCGCGGTCGGCGGCCAGGCGCTCGAAGGCCGGCATGTCGGCGGGGTAGCCGAAGATGTGTACGGGCAGCAGGCCGGCCGTATGCTCCGTGATCGCGTCGGCCGCCGCCTCGGCCGAGATGTTGAGCGTGCGCGGGTCGATGTCGCAGAAGACCGGCCGGGCGCCCTCGTAGAGCACGCAGTTGGCGGACGCCACGAACGAGAACGGCGTGGTGACCACCTCGTCGCCCGGCTCGACCCCCGCCGCGCGGATCGCGAGATGCAGTCCGGCGGTGCCGGACGACACCGCGGAGACGTGCTTCGCCCCCGCCCGGGCCGCGAGCCCCTCCTCGAAATCCAACATGCGGGGACCGAGCGAGAGCCGGCCAGAGCGGAGCGTCTCGAGCACCAGCTCCTCCTCCCGCGCCCCGATGAGTGGCCGGGCCAGTGGGATCACGAAGAGATCGAAGCGTCGCGGGCACCGCCCGCTTCGGCAACGCCCGCGGCGCGTGCCCGCGAGTGCTTGGCGCGGCCGGGCAGCATGCCCGCCTCGAGTGAGTCCACGAGCGCGTCCCAGCTCGCCTCGATGATGTTCTCGGATACGCCGATCGCTCCCCACGTGTCCTGGCCGTCCGTCGTGTCGAGCAGCACGCGCGTGACGGCGCCGGTGCCCTTGCGCTCGTCGAGGATGCGCACCTTGAAGTTCACGAGCTCGATGTCGCGCAGGTGCGGATGGCGCTCGCCGATTGCGGCGCGCAGCGCCTTGTCGAGCGCGTTCACCGGGCCGTTGCCCTCCGCCGTTCGCACGTAGCGCTCGCCGTCCACCCAGATCTTGATCGTGGCCTCGGTCTCCACGCGGCCGTCCTCGCGCTTCTCCACGATCGCGCGCCAGGACTCCAGGCGGAACAGCGGCTCGTACTCGCCGGTCTCCCTGCGGATCAGCAGGTCGAACGAGCCGTCGGCGGCCTCGAACTGGTAGCCGCGGTTCTCGAGCTCCTTCACGCGCTCGACCACCCGCGCGGCGGTCTCGCCGTCAACGTCCGCGCGCGCCTGCACGGTGCCCTTGCCCGACAGCTCGGACACGAGCACGCGGCGGTCAGCGCCCACCTCGGCCGGGTCCACGTGCTCGAAGGTGCGCGCGTCGCGGTTCACGCCGGCCACGTGCATGCCGCCCTTGTGGGCGAAGGCGTTTGCGCCCACGTAGGGCTGGTTCGGGTTCGGCGTGACGTTGCAGAGCTCGTCCACCAGGTGCGCGGTCTCGGTCAGGCGCTGGAGACGCTCGCGCCCGATCGACTCGTGCCCGAGCTTCAGGTCGAGCGCGGGCAGGATCGAGACGAGGTTCGCGTTGCCGCAGCGCTCGCCGTAGCCGTTCATGGTGCCCTGCACGAGTCGCGCGCCCGCCTCCACCGCCACGAGCGTGTTCGCCACGCCGCAGCCGGCGTCGTCGTGCGTGTGGATGCCCACCTGCACGGAGTCGCCGAGCTCGGCGACCACGCGCGTGGTGGCGTCGCTCACCTGCGAAGGCAGCGAGGAGCCGTTCGTGTCGCAGAGCGTCACGTTCTCGGCGCCGGCCTCGGCGGCCGCGCGCAGGCAGCGAAGCGCGTACTCGGGATCGTCGCGGAAGGCGTCGAAGAAGTGCTCGGCGTCGTAGATCACGCGCTTGCCCTGCTCCGCGAGGAAGCCGACCGAGTCGGCGATCATGCGCAGGTTCTCCTCCGGGTCCACCTGCGTGACCTTCTCGAGGTGTAGGGACCAGGTCTTTCCCACCAGCGTGCATACGGGGGCGAAGCTGTCGGCGAGGATCCGCAGGCCGGCATCCCCTTCCGCCGTTCCGTCACGGCGACGGGTCATCCCGAATGCCGCAATCTCAGCGGTTCGGAAGCTCTCCTTTGCCAGCAGTGCGAACAGTTCCTCCTCCTTGGGATTGGAGGATGGAAAGCCGGCTTCGATCAGGTGTACCCCGAGGTCGTCGAGCGCGTGTGCGACACGGATCTTCTCGTCGACGGAGAGAGACATTCCCTCTCCCTGCATGCCATCCCGAAGCGTTGTGTCATAAACGACGATCACGCTTGGGACGGCACAGGCACTAGGTCGAGCCAGTCCGCGTAGCGGGCGTCGCGGCCGCTGAGTGCGTCCTCGAACACGCCCTGGATCTCCCGCGTGACGGGGCCCGGAGGGCCGATCTCGATGTCGTCGATCTCGCGCATCGGCGTGAGCTCGGCGGCGGTGCCGGTGAGGAACACCTCGTCGGCGAGCGCGAGCTCGGCACGGGCGATGTCGCGCTCAACGACCTCGTAGCCGAGGTCGCGCGCGATCTGGATGCACGACTTGCGGTTGATGCCGTCGAGGATCGAGGCGGCCTGCCCCGGCGTGTGGATCACGCCGTCCTTGATCACGAAGATGTTCTCGCCGGTGCCCTCGCAGACGTTGCCGCTGTCGTCGAGCAGAATCGCCTCCTCGTAGCCGGCCTTGACCGACTCGATCTTCGCCAGCACCGAGTTCAGGTACTGGCCCGAGGCCTTCGAGTGCGGGATCAGGGAGTCCGACGAGATGCGCCGGTATGAGGACACGCGCGCGCGGACGCCGTTGCGCTTGCCCTCCTCGCCGAGGTAGGCGCCCCACTCCCAGACGGCGACCATCGCCTCGACGGGGTTCTCGAGCGGGTTGAGGCCCATCGGCCCGTAGCCGCGGTAGACGAGCGGCCGGATGTAGCAGCTCTTGAACCCGTTGCGGACGATCAGCTCGTGCGTGACCTCGCGGAGCTGCTCCTTCGTGTAGGGCAGGTCCATGTAGTAGAGCTTGGCCGACTTCTCGAGGCGGGCCAGGTGGTCCTGGTTGCGGAAGATCGCGGTCCCCTGAGGAGTCTCGTAGGCGCGGATGCCCTCGAACACGCCGGTTCCGTAGTGCATGGCGTGCGTGAGTACGTGCACCTTGGCGTCCTCCCAGGCGACGAACTCTCCGTTCAGCCAGATGAGGTCGGCGGTGTTCACGTACGGGTGCTCCTATAGGTGCGCGAGAACCGCCCGGGTGGCGGCCTCTGTCGATGCGTCCCCGCCCAGGTCCGGAGTCCGGAGGCCCTTCCCGAGCGCGAGGTCCACGGCGGATTCTACGGCAGAAGCGGCGTCCCCCCAATCGATGAAATCTCTCAGCATCATGGCAACCGAGAGGAACATCGCGAGCGGATTCGCGCTCCCCGTGCCGGCGATATCGGGCGCGGAGCCGTGCACGGGCTCGTACAGGCCCGGACCGTCGTCGCCGACGGAGGCGCTCGGAAGCATTCCCAGCGAGCCGGTGAGCATGGCCGCCTCGTCGCTGAGGATGTCGCCGAACATGTTCTCGGTGAGGATCACGTCGAACTCCGTCGGCCGCGATACGAGCTGCATCGCGGCGTTGTCGACGAGCATGTGATCGAGCGGCAGCGACTCGTCCTCCGCGAACCTCTCGACGGTCTTTCGCCAGAGGCGCGACGTCTCGAGGATGTTCGCCTTGTCGACGCTCGTGACCTTGCGCCGCGCCATCCGGAACCCGACCATCGCGATGCGCTCGATCTCGGCGACGCTGTAGACGCAGGTGTCGTGGGCGCGGTCGCCGTCGAGCCCGCGGTCGCCGAAGTAGATGCCCCCGGTGAGCTCCCGCACCACGATCAGGTCCGTGCCCTCGATGCGCTCGCGCTTGAGCGGGCTCGCGTCGAGCAGCGCGGAGCTCGGGCGGACGGGGCGGATGTTCGCGAACAGGCCGAGCCCCTTGCGCAGGCCGAGCAGGCCCTGCTCGGGCCGCGGCGCGTCGGGGTCCGTGCTGTCCCACTTGGGACCACCCACGGCGGCGAGCAGGACCGCGTCGGCGCTGCGGCAGGCCTCCAGGACCTCGTCCGTGAGGGGAGTGCCGTGCTCGTCGATTGAGGCGCCTCCGACCAGGTGCTCCTCGGTCTCGAAGTCGCCGACCGCCGCGAGCAGCTGCTTGGCCGCCTCCATGATCTCGGGGCCGATGCCGTCGCCGGGCAGCAGGATGATGCGCTCACTCACGGCGGCTGATCCTAGATGTCCGGGAGGCGTATCTAGCCCGGCACGGGGACCGTCCGCGGGCGGCCCAGGTGGTAGCCCTGGCCGTAGGTCACCCCGAGGCGGCGCAGCTCGCAGAGCTGCAGCTCCGACTCGATGTGTTCGGCGAGCACCGCTGCTCCGCTCTCGCGGCCGAACTCGATCAGCGCCGAGGCGAGCGAGCGGCGGCGCGGATCGGCGTCGAGCGAGTGCGTGAGCGAGCCGTCGAGCTTGATCAGCTCCGCGTTCAGCTCCAGGATGTGGCGCAGGCTCGCGAAGCCGGCGCCGGCGTCGTCGATGGCGAGCCGCGCGCCGTGCTCGCGCATGCGGCCGACGGCAACGCGGAAGCGCGGGTAGTTCTCCACCGGGGCGTGCTCAGTCACCTCGAGGACCACGTGGTCCACGTGCGCGCAGTCGAGCAGCTCGAGCAGCTCCGGGCGCTCCGCCGTGACGGGCGAGACGTTCACCGCCAGGAACACGTCGCTGGGCAGCAGGTGCGAGCGCTCGCAGGCCAGACCCACCGCGAACATCTCGAGCTCCACTCCGAGCCCAACCTCGTGTGCCTCAGCGAACCACTCCGCCGGCCCAGGCCTGGAGAGCCCGTGGAAGCGGGACAGCGCCTCGTAGCCGACGACGGCGCGGGACCCCAGCTCGACGATCGGCTGGAGAGCGATGTCGAGCGCCTCGTGCTCCATCACCGATCGGATCCGAGCGCGCTTGCGGGCACGCTCCTCGCGAGCGAGGTTGGTCTCGCGCACCTGGTCGAGCAGTTCGTTGAGCAGCTCGTGGCCGTGCCCGCCCTGGGTCGAGCCGCCGCCAGCGCCGCGCAGCGCGGCGGCGAGATTCGTGGCCGGCGCATCACGCACCACGGAGCCGCTCGCGCCGGCTCGCAGCATCCCCGTGACCGTGTCGTCGTCCGACCCGGCCGAGCAGGCCACCACCCGCGTGCCCGGCGACGCGGACAGGATCTCGTCGAGCGCGGCCTCGGCCCCGCCCTGCAACCCCACGTCGACGAGCGCCACGTCCGGCCGCGTCAATGCCGCCAGCCCGCCCGCCTCGAGCGGGCTCGCCGCGACGCCGACGAGCTCGAATTCGCCCAGCGAGTCCAGCGCGGCGACCTTTCCGGCCGCCAGAACGTCCTGATTGTCCGCGATCAGTACGCGAACAGGCACCCCTGCCATGCGCACATCTCACCCGGGGGGAGATTAGAAGTCAATACCCAACCGAGCGAACTGGCCGCACAGCTGCGCAAGTGCGTAGGTTTTGGTCCCTAAGCGGGTGTTTTCGCGTCGATATTGAGCCGGACGTAGTCGAGCTCGGGACCGGAGCGCTCGCAGACCGCCTCGAGATAGGAGTCGTGGAGCTGCTCGGGGAGCCGCTGAAGGTGGGGGCCGAGACAGACCACGCGCACGAAGGCGGACGGGTCAGCCGGCGTGACGGGATACGGCTCCAGCCAGGTCTCCACGTTCGTGAAGCCCGCGCGCTCGAGGCGCGCGGCCGTGTCCTCCGCGCCGGCGAAGTGCCATGGGCCCTGCCAGTCGGCCAGGTACGGCGCGTATGGATCGAGAGATGCGACGGCGCGAGCCGCCTGGTGGAAGCGCTCCACGTTGCCCTCTCCCCCGCACTGCGCCACCAGCCGACCGCCCGGACGCAGCGCGGCATGAAGGCGCTGGAAGAGGGCGTCGTGGTCGCCGATCCAATGGAAGACCGCGTTCGAGAAGGCGGCGTCCACGGGCTCGTCGAGCACGAGCTCGGTCAGGCTCGCCTGGAAGACGGTCGCGCGCTCCGGGTCGAGCGCCTCGCGCGCGTGCTCCACCATCGAGGGCGCCGAGTCGACGGCCACGACGTGGCCGCGCGGCAGCTGCTCGAGCAGAAGCTGGGTCACGCGCCCGGACCCGCAGCCGGCGTCCAGCACCGTCTCGTCGCCGCGCAGCGGAAGCCGCTCCAGGACCTTCAGCGCCCACTCGACCTGCGGCGCCGAGACGCGGTCGTAGCCGCTGGCGTCCCAGTCCCGCGTCACGACAGGGCGGTGGTCACCGGCCCGCTGCGCTCGCGCTCCGCCTCGAAGCGGTCGATGGCGTCCTGCTGCTGGAGCGTCACGCCGATGTCGTCGAGCCCCTCGAGCAGCCGGCGCTTCACCTCGGGATCGATCTCGAACGACGCCCCTCCCCCGGTCCAGCTCACGCTCTGCTGGGCGAGGTTGATCGAGGCGTGCCCTGACTCCATGACGGCGTGCACCTCGTCCTCGGCGAGGACCACGGGCAGTAGCCCGATCTTGGTGCAGTTCGAGTAGAAGATGTCCGCGAAGCTCGGCGCGATCACCGCCTCGAAGCCGTAGTCCTCGAGCGCCCAGGGAGCGTGCTCGCGCGAGGAGCCGCAGCCGAAGTTGCGCCCGGTGGCGAGGATCGGGTTACGCGGCAGGTCCCAGCCGGGCTGCTTCGCCCAGTCGTAGAACAGGAACTCGCCGAACCCGGTGCGCTCCACTCGCTTCAGGAACTGCTTCGGGATGATCTGGTCGGTGTCGACGTCGCTTCGGTCGAGCACGGACACGTGACCCTCGATCAGGTTCACCGGTCTCATTCCCACTCCCTGATGTCGACGAAATGGCCCTCGATGGCCGCCGCGGCCGCCATCTTCGGGCTCACGAGGTGCGAGCGGGCGCCGCGCCCCTGGCGGCCCTCGAAGTTGCGGTTCGAGGTCGACGCCACGCGCTCGCCCGGCGCCGCGATGTCCGGGTTCATCCCGAGACACATCGAGCAGCCCGCCGACCGCCAGTCGAAGCCCGCGGCCCGGAACACCTCGTCGAGGCCCTCGGCCTCGGCCTGGGCCTTCACCTGCTGCGAGCCCGGCACGACCATCGCGTTGACGGTCGAGGCCACGCGCCTGCCCTTCACGAGCTCCGCCGCCTCGCGCAGGTCGCCGATTCGCGAGTTCGTGCAGGAGCCGATGAACACGCGGTCGAGCCTGATCTCTGACATGGGCGTGCCCGGCTCGAGCGCCATGTATTCGAGCGCGCGCTCGTCGCCCTCGCCCGCCGGCTCGGGGACCGCGCCGGTCACGCCGACCACCATGCCCGGCGTGGTGCCCCAGGTGACCTGGGGCGAGACCTCCGAGGCGTCGACCTCGACCTCGGTGTCGAAGCTGGCGCCCTCGTCCGTGCGCAGCGCGCGCCATTCCTCGAGCGGCAGCGGGTGCGGCGCCGCCTCGCGGCCCTCGACCCACTCGAAGGTGGTGTCGTCCGGGGCGATCATCCCCGCGCGCCCGCCGGCCTCGATCGTCATGTTGCACACGGTCATGCGTCCCTCCATCGAGAGCGCCTCGATCGCCGGGCCCGCGTACTCGACCACGTGGCCGACGCCGCCGGCCACGCCGATCTGGCCGATCGTGGCGAGGATCAGATCCTTGGCCGTGACCCCGTAGCCGAGCTCGCCGCTGTAGCGGATCCGCATCGACCTCGGCTTGCGCTGCTGGAGCGTTTGGGTGGCGAGCACGTGCTCCACCTCGCTCGTGCCGATGCCGACCGCGAGCGCGCCGAACGCGCCGTGGGTGGAGGTGTGCGAATCGCCGCAGACGATCGTCATGCCGGGCTGCGTGATGCCGAGCTCGGGGCCGATCACGTGCACGATTCCCTGGCGCCTCGAGCCGATCGAGTAGATCGGCACGCCGAACTCCTCGCAGTTGCGCTCGAGCGTCTCCACCTGTACGCGCGAGAGCTGGTCGCGGATCTGCTCGGCCGCGGTGGAGCCGTCGGTCGGGACGTTGTGGTCGGCCGTGGCGAGCGTGCGGTCGGGGCGGCGCACCTTCCTGCCGGCCAGCCGCAGGGACTCGAAGGCCTGCGGGGAGGTCACCTCGTGCACGAGGTGGAGGTCGACGTAGAGGAGGCCATCGGCGACCTCGTGCGCCTCCCAGATCTTGTCGAACAGAGTCTTCGCCATTTGCTAGCTCCTCCTGAGCCCGGCGGC
>Ga0114129_10012603_pt1 | contig 12037 bp, 11 predicted proteins | sample RhiMetdeltSRZDD1_FD_80071 | JGI IMG/M metagenome (GOLD analysis project Ga0114129, IMG submission 80071) | Populus rhizosphere microbial communities from Tennessee, USA - Rhizosphere MetaG P. deltoides SRZDD1 (version 2) (version 2) | ecosystem: Host-associated > Plants > Roots > Rhizosphere >... | reverse complement strand
GGCGGCAAGGGCCAAGGGAGGTCCAGATGTACTGGTGGCGCTCATTGTAATTACCTCGGGCCGCAGACGAAAAGCGGGATGGTGCCGACGCCGACCTAGTCAACCAGCGCCTTCGTAGAGATCGCCAGCAGATCAGGGCGCATCCGAGAGAGAGGAACGCCTCGTGGATGTCGGCCCGCTTGTCATAGCGGACGCGCAGGGGCGAAACTGGCTCAGCCACGCGAACGTCCGCTCCACGACCAGCGCCACCGGCCCACGCCACGCGCCGGTCAGGCGTGTCGGCCATATCCGTCCACGTTACCGCGCCGCCACAGTTGAGTTCTTATAGGAAAGTGAGCAAGCGAGGTTTTGTTATGCGCTCTAAAGGACCGGCCCTACTTGATGCGTTCGAGATCGGCCGACGCCGCGTCGAGCAGCATCTTCTCTCGTTCCAGCCCGCGCGCCACGCGGACGATCTCCGCGTCCGCTTCTGCGTAGTTCTTCTGCTCAATCGCCTCGCGCACACCGGGCATCGTCTTCACCGCATATCCGGTGTAGTAGCCGGGCGCGTAGAGCAAATGCTTGTACCAGGCACGCCGCGGAAGGCCGGCCTGATCCGTCAGTTGCCGCTCGCTCTGGATCAATCGCAGGTTGATCGCCCGCGCCGATTCCGCCGTCAGCTTCGGCCGCGCGGCGTCGACAGCCTTCCGGTACCGATCGGCCGCACGGGTCAGCGCGCTCGACGCATTCTCGAGAGGCGCGAAGTTCAGAGCTGGCGGCACGTCTTGAAGAACCGGCGGCTTCTGCGGCCTTCGACGATCGGCCACCGAGGCGAACACACCTTCCTCGAGCTGTCGATTGGTCTCGCGGATCGTGTCCTGCTGCTCCTTGAGCAGCGTCTGGAGCTCGCGCACATAGGTCTCGACGGTATCGGCCAGCTGCGTGAACTGAAACGGCAAGAGGTCCGGTTCGGCAAGCCTGATGACGAGCGTGCCGACTGTTTGCGCCAGCGCTCGGCCGTACGCGAAATCGGTATCCAGGAATTTGGTGAAGTGATAGTAGTCGTCGTAAATCGAGTGATAGACGCCATCGCTTGAATCGAGCCCGCCGAAGCTGACATTGAGTGTCGGGATGCCGGCGTGCTGCAGGAACGCGGAATAGTCGGACCCTGAGCCGAGCGCGTCGATGCGCAGCTCGCCTCTCGACCGCGCCTCGGCTCGTCGCGGGGGCGGTCCGGTGGCAATCGTCTGCGCCTGCATGCGCTTCCAAACCGACCCTTTCGTCTCGGGGTCGTCGACATCGCGCGCAACCGCGTTCACGAGCGACTCGAGCGCATGTGAGCCGCCGGCGTTGAGAAAGCCGCGCCCGTTCCCGTCGGTGTTGATATAGACGGCTGCCTTGTCTCGCAGCTCCTGTTCGTGATCCTCGACCCACTCAGTCGAGCCCAGCAGGCCCTGTTCTTCGCCGTCCCACGCCGCGTACACGATCGTGCGCTTGGGCCGCCATCCTTGCTTCGTCAGCTGTCCGAGCGCTCGCGCTTCCTCGAGCATGGCCGACATGCCGCTGCCGGGATCCTGCGCACCGTTGACCCATGCATCGTGATGGTTCCCGCGCACGATCCACTCGTCCGGGTATGTCGAGCCGGGCAGCCGCGCGATGACGTCGTACGCGCGCTTGAGACCCCAGTCGAACGCGAGCTTCATGTGCACGCGCGCCGGACCCGATCCCAGACGGTAGGCGATCGGCAGCGCCCCACGCCAGTCGATCGGCGCCATCGGTCCGCCGAGCGCTGCCAGCAAGGGTTGCGCATCGCCGTGCGAGATTGGCAGCACCGGAATCTTCGTGAGCGTCGTCACCGCTTTCAGATCGAGTCGCCGTGCGCCAGACGTGGCGCCCACGTTTGGCGTCAGCGGATCGCCGGGGTACGTGGGCATGTCCATCACGCTGCCGCGCTGCACACCGTCCTTGCTGCGCATCGGGCCGTCAGGAAATACCGAATCCACGAAATACCCATCGTCCCTGGGATCGGAGTAGATCAGGCAGCCGACCGCCCCGTGCTCAGCGGCCACCTTTGGCTTGATCCCACGCCATGAGGCGCCGTAACGAGCGATCACGATCGCACCCTTGACCGAGACGCCGCGCTTCTCCAATTCCTCATAGTCGGCTGGACGCCCGTAGTTTACGTAGACGAGCGGCCCGGTGACATCGCCGTCGATCGAGTAGGCGTTGAACGACGGCAGCTGCTCAGACTTCTGGGATGACGTGGGATCGCTCCCGACCGCTGGCTCTTCCAGCGACGCCTTGAACGTTGTGGGCGCGATCAGCTCGACCAGGCGCTCTTTCGGCGTCGGAAAGAGCACCTCGTAGGTCTCGATGCGCGCGTCCCACCCCCATTCCTTGAACCGCGCCAGTATCCATTCGGCGTTCTGCTTTCCGTACGGAGAGCCGAGGTGATGCGGTCGCGCGGTCATCACGCGCATGTACTCGCCGATGTTCTTGGCCTCGACCAGTCCCCTGAAAGTGACGTCAGAGGCTGGGGCCTGCGCGCCTAACCGGAAGGTCGACGGCAGCAAGAGGAGCAGAACGAGAAGGAGTTTGTGTCTACAATCGCGTCGCATGCGCAAGGCCTCGCTCGTAATCTTACTCTCGGCCGTTTCGCTGGGCCGCGCCGCATTGGTCGATGCGCAGCCACCGCCGGCCGAACTGGCTGCGCTCGCGCAGAACGCGCGACTCTCACCCATCAATTCATTCTGTCGTGGAGAGGTTCGTCCAGGACGCTCCGGTTATGCGGCGGCGATTGGAGCCTCGCCACGCGGGGGGCGTTATGTGGTCCTCGGAGCGGATGCTGCACCAGTGGAGCTTGTGACGTTCACCGGCAAGCCGGACCTCGCGTGCTACACGCCATCTGCGGCGCGGACACTCAACCTCTCGATCAAGAAGTCCGACACCATCCAAGGGCAGATCGTCCCGCGTTGGCGAACCCTCGTCATCTGCGGATTCGTGGAACCGACAGAAGCGGTCTGCTGGCAGTACTCGCCCACGGCGAAGGCCTTCGTGAAGGTCGGTGGATGGGTGACTTAACGATCGTGTCGAACCGCGAACGACACGCTTGTTACGTCTTGAGTCTTGGTAACAAGCGCACGGCATTGTCCCAATCGATCGCGCGCAGGTCGCTCTGGTTGAAGAGACCGATCTCGGCGAGCGTCTTCGCGTATTCCGCCGCGGTCCCGCCCGGTGGGAAATCGGTCCCAAAAAGAATCTGCGACGGCTTGACGAGCTCGAGGAGCGACGAGATGGCCCCGCGATTGGACGCGCCGGCGAGGTCGTAATAAAACTTCTTCAGCTCGGCGATGAAGCCGCCCGGCATCCGATCCTTGGCGCCGCCGGACGCCCCATCGATACGGCCCGCGAGAAACGGCACCGTGCCGCCGGCATGCGACCAGATGAAGCGGATGTCGGGGAACTTCGTCGAGTCGCCGCTGAAGGCGATTCCGACAATCGCACGCGTCGTGTCGGTCCCGTACTCCATGCTGCCAGGCGCGATGCCTGGCGCATACGCGAGGTTGCGGCAGCAGTTGGCGGCCGTGGGATGCACGTGAACCACGGCCTTCCGTCGATTGAGCTCCTCCATCACCGGCCGATACGCGGCGTTGCCGAGCCACGCGTCTCCGTAACTTGTAAAAAGACCGATGCCATCGGCTTTGAGCGTGTCGTAGGCGTAGGCGATCTCGGCGAGCGTCCCATCGATGTCGGGCATCGGCATCGCGGCGAAGAGACCGAACCGGCCTGGATAATCGCGCACGAGACTCGCGCCGTAGTCATTGCACGCTCGGGCGAGACGACGGGTCATCGCCTGGTCGCCGAACCAGAGGCCGGGATTGGTGATGGAGACCATGGCTGTCGCCACACCGCCGCGGTCCATGTCTTCGACCGATTTGGCGGGCGTCCATGTGGTGTTGGCAGGCTGCAGGAGCGGCTTGCCCTTCACGTCGGTCACCCATGCTGGTGGCGCGAAGTGATGATGCATGTCGATCCGACGCGGCCGGCCAGCCGTCGCCGATTGCGCGAGCGCCGAGAAGCGGTCGCCCGCGGCAACAACCGCGCCGAGCGACGCGGCGAGCGCCGTCATCACACGCCGTCGATCGAGATCTGCCATAGCGCCTCCCTACTCTTCAGCAGATTGCTGAAAGAGTCGCTTACCTGAATTCAAGATGCAAAATGCAAAATGCAAAGTTTGACTTGGCATTGAATTTTGCAATTTGACTTTTGCATTTTGAATTACTCCGAGCATGCTTTCTTGCTCGTCTACTTGTCGTTCGCATTCACCACATTGAACGCGAGCGCCGCGACGGCCGCGCCGACGAAATCGGCCAGCAGAAAGATCCAGATATTCGCCGCGGCGGAAAGTCCCATCATCGTGACGCCCACAGCGACCGCTGGATTGAAAACGCCGCCGGAAACGGATCCGACCGCGAAGGCACCCGTCATCACGGTGAAGCCAATAGCCAGACCGTAATTCGAGTTGCCAGCCGTGTCCTTCGACGTAGCGACGTTCAGCACCACCCACGCCAGCGCAAAGGTGAAGACGAACTCGGCAAGGAGTGCCGCACCGATCGGTGGTGCTCCGGCGACAACCTGGCTCATGGTCGCGGGCCCCTTGAGCGTGCCAACGACCAGGGCTGCCAGCACGGCCCCGACGACCTGCGCGAGCATGTAACCCGGCATATCGCTGAGAGGGCAGCGTCCTCGCAGGTATACAGCCACGGTGACGGCCGGATTGTAATGGGCCCCCGACACATGGCCGCCGGCGTACACCATCACCATCAGCGCCGCTCCAATCGCCAACGGGGCAAGCGGCCCAGCTCCCGGAGCGATCACGGTCATGCCAATCGTAAGCACCAGAAAGAATGTGCCTATGAACTCCACGACGTACTTACCCATGCGCCTTCGTCCTCCTCACTCGCCGCGGTCGAGCACGCGGAGCGGGCGCAGGGTACCACAAGCTGAGCGTTAACCCTTCACATACGACAGCTTCTCCGCGACCTTTCCGTCTCGCACGCGAAACACGTCCACGCCTCGAACGTGACCGGCGTTTCCGTCGCGGATCCAGTGATACACCCATCGCACGACACACCGGTCGCCCGACGCGAAGATCTCTTCGGTCTCGAAGCGGGCGTGCGGCGATCGGCCGAAGAACTCGACCCAGTAGGAGCGCACCGCAACCTGACCGGTGAGGCGTGTCCCATCGGGCGCTGGTCGCGTGTTCTCGAACACGCAGTCATCGGTCATGCACGCCATGATTGCGTCGACGTCGTGGCGGTTGAATGCGTCGTTGAATCGATCGACGACTGTGCGGGGATCAGACACGATAGCTCCTGGGCGAGCTTGCACACTTTGTGTCTCGCTCGACCTCGACCATAAATAATTCCGCCTAGAATGCACGAAGTGCCGTCAAAATACCCGAGAGCCTACGGAGACGCGCCCAAGGCTCATCCAACCAAAACCCACAAAGGCTGTGAGACCCAAGGGCCTCCCCCTTAAAGATCCGCCTGCGAACGGACGACATAAGGAGAAGAGGCGTCCCCTACAACTCCCCCATTGCCCTAGGACAATACATGGTATTGCGCCGTTTTTCGCCGTTTGTCACGCTGCTCTCCCTCGTGATGGTGGCGTCTGCCTCCGCGCAGACGGCCGAGCCGGCGATCACGTTCCGCTCTGGAGTCGAGCTTGTCTCAGTGACGGCAGTCGTCCGGGACAAGAAGGGTCGCGTCGTGCGCTCCCTGACTCCGAAAGACTTCGTCGTCGTCGATGGCGGCCAGCCGCGCAAAATCGTCTCGCTTCACGCCGATGAGACGGCGCCGGCGAGCATCGCGTTTCTCGTAGATGGCAGTGGCAGCATGCGGGTCGGTACGTCGCTGGATTCGTCGAAGACCATCTGCAATTGGCTGCTCACGACCCTGGATCAGAAACGTGACGATGCCGCGCTGTTCACCTTCGATACGCGGCTCATCAAGCTGCGAGATTTCACGGGGAGTATCGACCACGTTCGCAGCGGTCTCAACGAGCTCGAACAGTTCGGCGCAACATCGATTTACGACGCCATCGCCGGCGCATCGGCCATCGTGGCCGAACGCGCGCGCAACCGCCGCGCGGTCATCGTGCTGACCGACGGCTCTGACAACGCCAGCTCGTACACACCGCAGGAAGTCGCGTGGATCGCGAGCACCATCGATGTGCCCGTGTACGTGTTCGCGGTCGGCGGCATCCCGACGCCCGATGACCCCGAAGTGAATGTGGTGCTGACGCAGACCAGTCCGCTCGCGGAGCTGGCACGGGCTACTGGCGGAGACTTCTTCGTCGCAAACAGCCCAGCGCTCGCCGTGTCGGGCATCACACGTCTTGTCGACGAGCTCAGGCATCAGTACCTGATTGCGTTCGAGCCCTCGAGTACGCGAGGGCTTCGCAAGATCGAAATTCGCACGCAGAAGACCAACCTGAGAGTCAGCTCGCGCAAGTGGTACACCTCGGGATCAGGGGAATAGGCCGGTCGGTCGGCCTTTCCTCGAGCTAGCTACACTTATATAGAACCCGGGCGTCCTCGAAGCGTCACAATAATCGAGGGCACATCGATGGATGTGATGACGCTCGGACGGACACTCGGCTTCTCTTTCGCGGCCGGCGTGAACCTGTATGCCACCGTCGCGATCCTTGGACTCGCGTCGAAATACGAGTGGGTCCATCTGCCAGCGCAGTTCCAGGTGTTCAACAACGACGTGGTCATCGGCGCCGCGATCGTGATGTACCTCGTCGAGTTCCTCGCCGACAAGATTCCCTATCTCGACTCGTTGTGGGATCTCATTCACACTGCGATCCGGCCGGTCGGCGGCGCACTCATCGCCGTTGCCACGCTTGGCGACGCCACTCCCGCCGTTGAAGGACTCGCCGCGCTCCTAGGTGGCACAGTCGCCGCGGGCAGCCATTTGACCAAGACGAGCACGCGCGCCGTTGCCAATACCAGCCCTGAGCCGATCTCGAACTGGGTCCTCAGCGTGAGCGAAGATGCGTTCGTCGTCGGCCTTGGCTACCTGGCGCTGGCACATCCGATCGCGGCTCTCGTCGTGGCCTTGGTGCTGATCGGATTGATCGTCATCTTCGCTGCCGTCATCGCCCGAACAGTGAGACGGTGGTTCTCGCGTCGGCGGATTATGCCCGCAACGTCCTGATGCGTAGGGCACGTCCTTTCGGACGTGCCTGTCGGACCGGATGCGCCTCAGACCATCAGAACCGCACGCCGACACCAAACCGCACTTCGTTGGTGCTGAGCGTGTCGCCGAGCGCGAGCGCGTCGATCCAGCTGTCTGAAAACACGCGCCGATGTCGATACCCGATGTCGGCGACGAGCGGTCCTCCCTGCAGCACGATTCCACCGCCGAGAGACGCGATCGGAGCGGTGCGGTTCAGTAGCGACAGACCCACGTTCGCGATCACGCTTGGAAGCCCCGACTCGATCCCTGTGACCTGAGGATGCAGGCGTGCGATGCCGCCGGCAGCCTCCACGTACGGGCGAACGGTCGCTGATCTCCCTGACAGACGAACACCACCCTGCCCATACCACGCGGAGACGCCGAAGCCGACCGGGCTCAGACCAATGAGCGTCTGCGTCTGCGACGGCAACACATTGCCGATGCGTCCGACCTCACCGAGGAGTTGTACGTTCGGCGTGAGATCTCCCATGATGGCGCCGCCGAAGTTTGGAGTGGTCGTGGCGAGGCTTCGGCTTCCCACGCCGAGACCGCCAAACCCTTGTACCGCAGCATGAGGCTCCTGCGCCGACGCCGCGGACGCCACGAAAAAAGTGGCGAGCAGGATCGCGCCGAACGGTCTGATACGCATGGTCAACCCTCGAAGACACTGGCGCCAGTGCTCGGGGCAAGAGTCGTGCCCTCAGTGAGTCGTTCCGATTGTCGAGGAAAACTGCGGCCTAGCCCGCTCACGTCGTCGTCTGTCATCGCGCGACGACAGTCAGCCGTTGCGCGAGCGCGACCGTGGGCGCTTCGGCTATATGACCGCCGGCGGCAGATTCATCATGCGCATCAAGCGGGCCCAGTGCGGAGTCGACTGCAAAGCGGTCGCGTGCGCGTTCAGGAAGAACAACACCGCGGGTTGACGTTCGACGATCGCTTTTTCGGCCCACTCCGCTGTCGCGTCCAATTCGCCTGACACGAGGTGGAAGATCGCACGGCCAACGGGATCACCCCACTGGTGCAGCGGTCGAAGATCCTCGATCAGCGTTTCCGCCTCATCCCCCTGCCCGGCGCGCTTCAGCATCGCCGCTCGAAATCCGACGATGGGCTTGAACCACGGTGCAAGGTGAAATGCGCGCTCGGAGATGCGCAAGGATTCCTCGAATTGTCCGTCGAGCGCCAGGTTCACTCCGAGGACGAAGTACGGGAACCAGAAGGTCTCATCGATCTCCATGAGCCGTTTGAGCTCGTAATCGCAGTCGGCGATCCGTCCAGCCGCGCGAAGACAAATGGCGAACTCCGCACGAACCATCAGGTTCAGCGGGTCCTCGCTCAGCCCGAGCTGGTAATGCTGCACCGCCTCCGATGCACGACCGGTGGGCAGCAGACAGTAGTGCGCGTAATATCGGTGCACGCGTGACGGAGTGGCGCCGTGTGCCATGGCGAGCTGGAACTGTCGCTCGCACTCATGCCAGTCGTAGTCGAACATCGCGGCGGTTCCCAACACCGCGTGCCCTTCGGGGAGCGACGCATCGATCTCCATCGCCTGGCGGGCCTCATTGCGCATCAGCGGCACCGCATCGACTGGCGACATCACACCGTAGACCGCGAGCTGGTGAAAGAGGTGTCCAAAGTCCGCATGCGCCAGCGCGAACTGCGGATCGAGTGCGATCGCGCGCTCGAAATGCTCCCTGGCCTGTGACATAGCCTGCGGCGTCCGGCCCTCGGCTACGTGGAGCGCTCTCAAATAATGGTCATAGGCTGGGAGACTCGGTGTATGACGTCGTGGCGATATGGACAAGGGCGAGAGCGTGACTTGCAACGCGGATGTTATGACGGCCGCGATCTCATCCTGAACTGCGAATACGTCAGCCAGTTCCTTGTCGTATCGCTCTGACCACAGATGGCTCCCGTCGGCTGCCGTGATCAGCTGCGCCATCACGCGAATGCGAGTCCCGGCCTTGCGGACGCTGCCTTCCAGCACGTGCGTCACCCCCAACGTCCTCGCAATCCGGCGTATGTCCTCGTGCTTGCCCTTGAATGCAAACGCCGATGTGCGAGCGATGACTCTCAGTCCGCGGATGCGGGTCAGCGCGTTGATGATCTCTTCCGCCAGTCCGTCGCTGAAGTACTCGTTCTCTTTGTCCCCACTCATGTTCTCGAATGAAAGGACCGCGATTGACGACTGTTGATCGACGGCGGTCGCCGATGTCTCGTCGAGGGCAGTCTTCAGTTCTCGCATCGTCTGAAAGCGATCGTGTGGCTGCTTGGCGAGACACCGCCGCACGATCCGTTCGAGGTAGAGTGGCGCAACGAACTCGGCCGGGGCGTCGCGAAGTACTGCGCTGATTACCTGTGCACCGGTGTGACCCGGAAATGCGCGTCTCCCCGACAACAGCTCATAGAAGACGGCGCCGAAGCTGAAAATGTCCGACCGCACATCGAGCGGCTTTCCTTCAGCCTGCTCGGGCGACATGTATGCGGCGGTGCCAATGACGGTGCCAGCCGTCGTTTGGGTGACGTCGTCCGGCGCGCTGTCGGAAGGCGTCATCAGCTTGGCCACGCCAAAATCGAGCAGCTTTGCCGTCCCGTCCCGTGTGACCAGGATGTTCGCGGGCTTCAGGTCGCGGTGCAGGATGCCACCCTCGTGCGCGGCCTCGAGCGCGCTCGCGATCTGCCGCGCCAGGAGTACGGCCTGGTCGACAGCCATCGGGCCGTGCAGTGGCTCGCCCTCGATGTATTCGAGCACCAGATAGCCAGGGCCGATGTCGTGGAGCTGACAGATGTGCGGGTGATTCAGCGCGGCAATCGCCCGCGCTTCCTGCTCGAAGCGACGGAGCCGGTCGGGGTCCGCCGCGAACACCTCGGGGAGAACTTTGATGGCGACGTCACGGCCGAGACGCGTATCGCGCGCGCGATACACCTCCCCCATGCCGCCCGCGCCGAGCGCGCACACGATTTCATAGGGCCCGAACCTGGTGCCGGCAGCAAGGGACATAGAGCCGTCCCGATTCTAGGCGCGATCGGGGGCCAACACAGAAGAAAGGGGGTACGTCAGCCGATCAACGACAGATCGATGGCGTGACCTGACGAAGCATCAACTTCACGCCCGAGTCGGGCACTGGCTTGACGATCTGCGGGTCAATCTTCGGGTCCCCTGGAATCACCATGGTGCCGCACACAATCTTCGGCTTCACCGCGTTCTTCGCCGCCTGCTCGAATAAGGCACGTGCTTGTGCTTCGGGCAGTGGAAACAGTGGTCGTGCTGGCTTTGGTTGAGACCCGAACGGTAGCATCAACCCTCCTCTACAACACGCCACAACTTTGACGCGGGCTCGAGTGATCCGGTTGGGATCTCTACCGTGCTGCCGGCGTCTTCTCATCCGCGCGCGAGCCCGACAACGTATTTCGCATCGCGTAGTTCCCTTCGTGGCACGCGTACTCGAATATCTGATAGCCGGTGTCGCGGCGCAGCGGAAACGACACCTTCCAGGGCTTCGTCCACGTCTTCGGATCGGTGATCGTCACCTCGTACTGCAGGATGTTCGCGCTGAGCGGCGTGAAACGCTCGACGAGCTCGAGCGCATCGCTCGGGATCAGCATCATGCCGTTGCCCTGCATGCCGGTCTTGCCGTTGAGATTCGTCGTCCGGACGACGAGCGTGTTGCCGTCCCAATGTCCGCGAGAGACGCCCATCCACGATTTCATACCCGACGGCAGCGACGCACGACCATCGAGCGGGATGATGCGCGTCTCGTGAATCATCTCGTTGCGGAACGCGACGTACCCTGGCGCCTGAATGATCTCGTTGCCGTTGTTGTACACAACGGGCATCATCGACCCGACCACGCCGCGGGAAATGCAGCGATCGTACGGGCCGAGCTCGTCGGCGCTCTTGAATCCGGTCTGCCTCACGTACGTTCCGCCGGCATTCTTCTGCCGTGCGGTCCCTTCGGGAGTCATGGGCGGCATCTTGCCGTTAGGCGGGTCGACAATGAGCGACGACTGCCGAGAGGGGAGGCCGCGTTCGAGCCAATGTGGCGGGGGCGAGGTGACGCCGCCAACATCACCAAGCGCGACGATCTCGTCGGGAGGCTTCTCGAGATCGAAATCGAGCACATCGAGCTTGGCCTGCTTCTCTGCCTGCGACTCGCGTGCCTTGAACTCGTCTTCGGTCAAGAACAGCCGATTGCCGAACTGTGCGGGCCGCTCGAACGGCACGCCGACCATGTCGGTGCCCGGCCAGATCCCCTGAAGATCCGGATCACCCCACGGCGTGCGAGGAGGCGAGTACGTGCTGCTCGAAGAGGGTTGCGCCTGACCCGCCAGCGACACGATCGGAAGCGAGACGCACGCTGCGGTCAGCACTCCACACAACGCTCTGGTTCCCGACATAACGACCCCCTTCTCGATTGTGCGCACGCGCTCAGAGGGATCATAGCTGGGAGTAATGCAGAATTCAGAATTACGCCTTCACCACACACCACGTCGTCATGCACCGCTGCTGCTGAACATTCGTCGTCTTGATGGGATCGGCGAGTCGTCCGCCGAGGCGCCCGGTCCAACCGAGCAGCATCGCTTCGTCGACGAGAAACCGATCGGAGCCATCAGGCAAGCGAACCACTCGCCGCGCAGGGCCTACAAGACTCTCGATGCCGATGTTGGATGCCAGCCTCGCGAAGAAGATGCCGCTCGGAGCCAGCACACGCCACATCTCCTGGACCATTCGCTCCCAATGGGTCTCGTCGCGGGCGAAGTGCAGGACGGCGCTCGACAGCACCGCCTGCATGCTGCTGTCTGAGTACGGCAGGCGC
>Ga0114129_10012602_pt1 | contig 12037 bp, 6 predicted proteins | sample RhiMetdeltSRZDD1_FD_80071 | JGI IMG/M metagenome (GOLD analysis project Ga0114129, IMG submission 80071) | Populus rhizosphere microbial communities from Tennessee, USA - Rhizosphere MetaG P. deltoides SRZDD1 (version 2) (version 2) | ecosystem: Host-associated > Plants > Roots > Rhizosphere >... | reverse complement strand
CGCGAACGCCGCCAATGGGCTGGAACAGCTGGAACCATTTCCGCGGGATGGTAGACGATGCGACGGTGCGGGCGATTGCCGACGCGATGGCATCCAACGGCATGCGCGACGCCGGTTATTCGTACGTCAACATCGACGACACGTGGGAGGCGGGACGCGAAGCGTCGGGCGCGATTCTGACGAACCGCAAGTTCCCGGACATGAAAGCGCTCGCCGATTACGTCCATGGCAAAGGGCTGAAGCTTGGTATTTACTCGTCGCCCGGTCCGCACACGTGCGCCGGATACGAAGGCAGCTACGGGCACGAGGTGCAGGACGCACGCACGTACGCCGCGTGGGGCATCGACTATTTGAAGTACGACTGGTGCGGCGCGGGACGGATTTACAAAGACGAGGAGATGCAGGCGGTCTACCAGAAGATGGGCGATGCGCTTCGCGAGTCGGGACGCGACATCGTCTACAGCCTGTGCCAGTACGGCCGCAACAACGTCTGGACCTGGGGCCCGCAGGTCGGCGGCAACTTGTGGCGCACGACGGGCGACATCGGCGACTCGTGGGAGTCGATGACGCGCATCGGCTTCGGACAGGACGCGCTCGCGCCGCACGCGGGTCCCGGTCACTGGAACGATCCGGACATGCTCGAGATCGGCAACGGCGGCATGACCGCGACCGAGTACCGCACGCACATGAGCCTGTGGGCGATGCTCGCGGCGCCGCTCCTCGCCGGCAACGATCTGCGCAGCATGTCGCCGGAGACCGTGGCGATTCTCACCAACCGCGAGGTGATTGCGATCGATCAGGATCCGCTCGGCAAACAAGGCCACCGGCTTCGCGCCGACGGCGCGATTGAAGTCTGGGCGAGGCCGCTCGCTTCGGGAGCCCAGGCAGTCGCCTTGTTCAATCGCGGTCAGTCGCCGGCGCGAATCAGCGTGCGCTGGTCCGAGCTCGGCATGCAGAGCGCCCACACTGTGCGCGATGTGTGGACGGGCCGCGATGTGCGAGGCGCCGGCGAAGAGTACTCCGCCGACGTCGAGCCGCACGGCGTCGCGCTCCTCCGCATCGATCGATAGATGCCGCGAATTCGCCGGCTAACCACGACAGCCATCATCGTCGGCATTGCTCTCGCGTTCGTCGGCGCGGCGCCGCAGCGTGGCGGCGGCGCGGCTAACGCCGAAGCGGCCACCGCGAAGCGGTTCGCCGCCATCCGGGCCGATCCGCTTTTGCTCTTCGCCTTCCTTCGCGAGATGCCGAAGGGCGGCGATCTCCACAGTCATCTGTCCGGCTCGATCTATGCGGAGAGCTATCTCCGGTGGGCGGCGGACGACAAGCTGTGTGTCGTCGTCGCCACGATGACGATCGCCGGCGGAACGTGCGATGCGACGACCGGCAATCCGCCGGCGATCGCGCTGTTCCAGAATGCGGCGCTCTACAACCAGGCGATCGACGCGATGTCGATGCGCAACTGGAACCCGGCGCTGAACGGGCACGATCACTTCTTCGGCGCGTTCGGCAAGTTCGGCCTCGCCACGTTCAACCGGCCGGGAGACATGCTGGCGGAGATCATGTCCCGCGCGGCCGCGGAGCACGTGAGCTACATCGAGGTGATGCTGACGCCGGCCCTCGACTCGCTGTCGCGGTTCGCGTCTCGCATCGGGCCGATGACCGGGCCGAGTCCGGATGTGGCGGCCGCGCGCGAGCAGCTGCTCGCGGCCGGATTCAGCAGCGCGGTGGAATCGGAAGCGCACGCGCGGCTCGACACGATGGAGGCGCGGCAGCGCGAGCTGTTGCGCTGCGGGACCGCGCAAGCCGACGCCGGCTGCACCGTCACCGTGCGTTATGTCGCACAGGTCACACGCGCGAGCGCGCCGGCGCAGGTCTTCACGCAGATGGTCGCCTGGTTCGAGCTCGCCGGCGTCGAGCCACGGGTCGTGTCATTGAACCTCGTGCAGCCCGAGGACGAGCCGAACGCGGTCCGCGACTTCACGCTGCACATGTCGATGCTCGATTACCTGCACCGGCAGTATCCGCGCGTGCCGATCACGCTGCATGCGGGCGAGCTCGTCGAAGGTCTCGTGCCGCCCGAGGCGCTCCGATCGCACATCCGGGAATCCGTTCGCACCGGTCACGCGAGCCGCATTGGCCACGGGGTCGACATTTTCAGTGAAGACGATCCGTTCGGATTGCTCCGCGACATGGCGGAGAAGCGCGTGCTCGTCGAGATCGCGCTGAGCAGCAACGATCAGATTCTGGGCGTGAGAGGGACGCGCCATCCGCTGCGGCACTATCTGCAGCACGGCGTCCCCGTGGCGCTCGCCACCGACGACATGGGCGTCGCCCGCTCGAGCCACACCCAGGAATTCGTCAAGGCGGTCGAGGAGCAGGGCCTAGACTACCCGACGCTCAAACGCATGGTCCGAAACTCGATCGAGTATTCGTTCGCAGACTCCGCCACGAAGACCCGGCTGAAAGCCGACCTCGAGGCGGCCTTCGCGGCGTTCGAGCGCCGGCGCGCCGCCCCGCTGCCGAAGTCGTAGCGCCGCCTGCAACCTGTCGATTGCGGCGCACTTTGCGCAATCGTCCCAGGTTTGCGATCGACGCGTTGCTTTTCCCGTAGTCCAGCGCACGCAACGGCTTACCGCGAACATGCGTTCGCGCGCGTTGTTGGCGGCGCGCTTGCCTTGTGTCCTCTCGTGGGCCTCCTATGAAATCCACATCGCGCGCGATGCCGGCGGCGATGCTGTGCGCAGGCGCGGTGACCGCGCAGTTGGTGAGCGGCAAGGCGACGCGCGACGCGCTGTTCCTCGCCTCGCTCGACTTCACCGCGCTCCCGACGATGCTCGTCGCGACGTCGGTGTTTTCCATTCTGATCGTGGCCGCGAGCTCGAGAGCCGGCCGGCGGATCAGGCCGGCGACATTGGTACCGGCGACGTGCATCGCGAGCGGAATCCTGTTCCTGTGCGAATGGTTGTTGGCGTCCCGAATGCCGCCGACGGCCGCAGTGCTGGTCTATCTCCACATCTCGGGCGCGGGCCCTTTGATCGCCTCGGGATTCTGGTTGATCGCGAGCGAACGCTTCGATCCGCGGACGGCGAAGAAGCGATTCGGGCAGATTGCGGGCGCAGGCACGATCGGCGGTCTGCTGAGCGCGCTCCTCGCGGAACGCGTCGCCGCGTTGTTCGGCGTGAGCGCGATGCTGCCGTTTCTGGCGGCGTTCAATTTTGCCAGCGCGTGGCTGGTGCGCCGTCTCGCTGACAGCGCGGACCCGATTTCCAACCCGATGGCGATCTCGGCGCGGCGCCAACCGCCTCGGCCCCGCTCCGGCATACGAGTGCTGGCGCAGGCGCCCTACTTGCGCAATCTCGCCGTGCTCGTCCTCCTCGGCACGACGAGCGCTGCGCTCGTCGACTACCTGTTCAAGGCCCAGGCCGTCGCGACGTTCGGTCGCGGCGAGAACCTCCTTCGCTTCTTTGCCCTCTACTACGCTGCGACCAGCCTCATCACCTTTGTCGTTCAGACCGCGTCGAGTCGATTCGTGCTCGAGCGGTTCGGGCTCGCGTTGACGACGAGCACGCCATCGTTTGCGCTGCTCGCCGGCAGCCTCGGTTCCGTCGTCGCGCCGGGATTCGGCAGCGTGCTGGTCGCGCGCGCCGGCGAGGCGGTGTTGCGTGGGTCGTTGTTCCGTGCAGGTTACGAATTGTTCTACACGCCGATCGCCGAGGCGGAGAAGCGAGCCGCCAAGTCCATCGTCGACGTCGCCGTCGATCGGCTCGGCGATGCGGCCGGCGGCGGCCTCGTGCGGCTCGCGCTGCTGCTCGCGCCTGCCGCGCAGTCGCCGGTGATCCTCTCGCTGGCCATGGCGGGATCGGCGGCCGCGGTGATCGCGGCGAGTCGTCTCAATCGCGGCTACATCGACTCGCTGGAGAACAGCCTCATCACTCGAGGCGGCAACGTCGATCTCTCCGGCATCGAAGACGGAACGTCCCGGACGGTGATGCTCAGTGCGCTTCAGAACCGCGCGATGATGCAAACCGGCCGGCTCGCGCAGGGTCCGATCCCTGCCGGCGCGATCAAGTCGGGGTCGCTCGACCCCGACGTGCAGGACATCCTGTCGCTGCGATCGCGCGACCGCGAGCGTGTGGTGGAGGTTCTGACGCGAGAAGAAGGCCTGGCCGGCACGCTCGTGCCGCACGTCGTTCCGCTGCTCGCGTGGGATCCCGTGGCGGAACACGCGGTCTTCGCGCTGCGAAAAGTCGCGGAGGAGCGCGTCGGCCAGCTCGTCGACGCCCTGATCGATCCGAACCAGGACTTCGCGGTGCGGCGCCGCCTGGCGCGCGTCTTCTCGGTGTGCGTCTCTCAGCGCGCCGCGGACGGCCTGCTGGTCGGCCTCGACGACCTTCGATTCGACGTGCGATGCCAGTCCGTGCGGTCGCTCGCCGCCATCCTCGAAAAGAACCCGCGGATTCACGTCGACAGCGATCGGATTTTCGCCGTGGTGTCGCGCGAAGTGGCCGTCGGCCGTCCCGTGTGGGAGAGCCGCCGTCTGCTCGACGGGTTCGACGTGACGGAGAATCAGTCGCCGCTGGACGCGTTCGTGCGCGATCGGGCGGGCGAGAGCCTCGCCCACGTCTTCACGCTGCTGTCGCTGGTGCTGCAGCGAGAACCGCTGCAGATCGCGTTTCGCAGTCTCCAGACCGAAGATCGACAACTCCGAGGCACCGCCCTGGAGTACCTCGAAGGCGTGCTGCCTCCGGCGATTCGCGATCGCCTGTGGCCGTTTCTCGAGCCGCGTCCCGTCGAGCGCCCCGCGCGTCCGCGCGCCGACATCATCGCGGACCTGCTCCGGTCGAACCATTCCATCATGCTGAACCTGCAGAATCTCGTAGGGGCGGACCTACGTGTCCGCCCCGGGGCCGACAGATGGGTCGGCCCGTACGACGGTTCTCAGATGGTTTGAAGATGAACATGGCCAATGAAAAGCTGATCGCCGCGCGCACCCAGACGCCGCCGCCTGCCGGGCGCGAGCAGACCGGAGCGGGCCGTCTGCCCGACGAGCTGCTGTCCGAACAGGTCCGGCGCCTTGCCGTCTTCGCAGCGGTCGGCGCGGGACTCTGGACGTATGCGTTGGCGATGAGCACCATCGTCAATCCCCTGACGCTCGGCTCAGCGATCCCGGCGATCAAAGTCATGATCGAGATCCTGGCGATTGCGACGTCGGCCGCCCTCTTCCTCTACCTGCCATACAAAGGTCACTCGCCTCAGACGAAGAGCGACGCCGGCCTCGAGTATTTCGTGCTGAACGCCATGGCCGTCGCCATCCTGAATACCTGGGCGCGAACGCCGGCGAACGATTCGATGCACCTGTCGTGGAACACGGTCGTCATCCTCGTCTCGTCGATGATCATGCCGGCCACACCGCGGAAAATGCTGGCCGCGTCGCTCGTGGCGGCCTCGATGGATCCGCTCGGTGTGTGGGTGGGGCATCTGCGCGGCCTGCCAGGCACATCTGTCGTCAGCACGCTCGTGTTGTTCATGCCCAACTACGCGTGCGCCGTCGTGGCGATTCTGCCGTCGCACCTGCTGTATCGCCTGGGACGGCGGCTCCGTCAGGCGCAGGAGATGGGCAGCTACCGCCTCGTCGAGTTGCTGGGGCGCGGCGGCATGGGTGAAGTGTGGCGCGGCGAGCACCGGCTGCTGAAGCGACCGGCGGCGATCAAGATCGTGCGTCCGGAGCTCCTTGGTGCGAGCACCGACGCCGAGGCGCGCGACATGCTCCGCCGGTTCGAGCAGGAGGCGCAGGCCACCGCGGCGTTGAGCTCTCCGCACACGATTCGCGTGTTCGACTTCGGCGTCACCGCGGAGCACACCTTCTTCTACGTGATGGAGCTGCTGTCCGGTCGCGATCTCGACTCGCTCGTGCGTGAATTCGGACCGGTTCCGGCCGATCGCACGCTGTTTCTCCTGCGCCAGGTCTGTCATTCGCTCGCCGACGCCCACGCCCGCGGGTTCGTCCATCGCGATATCACGCCAGCGAACATCTATGCCTGCCGGATGGGCCTCGAGTACGACTTCGTCAAGGTGCTCGACTTCGGTCTCGTGAAGTTCAACGACCAGACCTCCATGGAGCGCACGCTGATGACGGGCGTCCACACCACGACGGGAACGCCGGCGTTCATGGCGCCTGAAATCATTCTCGATGGAGAGGTCGACCAGCGCGCCGACGTCTACGCGCTCGGCTGCGTCGCGTACTACCTGCTGACCGGGCAGCTCGTGTTCGAAGCCGACACGCCGATGAAGATGTTCCTTCAGCATCTTCAAACGCCGCCAACGCCACCGTCGCAGCGCACCGAGATGCCGATTCCCCGCGAGGTCGACGAGATCGTCCTCGCGTGCCTCGAAAAGGATCCGCGCCGCCGGCCGCAGAACGCCGAAGAGCTCCTGCGGATGCTGCGTCGCTGCCGATCGTGCAACACGTGGGACACCGATGCGGCGCGCGGCTGGTGGGAGAAGCACCTGCAGGATCTGACCGGACCGCTTCAATCTGTCGATTCATCCGCACTCTGCGCGTGAGCGTTTCCGAACACCAGCGACGCGAAATCCCGCGTTAATCCAGCAGCAGCCGGCACTTACGCTGAAACCACACGTTGGCTGCGCCCTTGCCTCATGTGGACGTTCAGAGGAGATCATCCGATGGCTGAAAAGTCCTGGCTGGATCGCGCGCTGTCGCCCTTCGCTGACGTCCGTCCTGGCGAAGGCGCGACGGCCGTCCTGATGCTCGTCAACATCTTCCTGCTCCTGATCTGCTACTCGGTGATCAAGACCGTCCGTGAGCCGCTGATTCTGCTCGGCGGCGGCGCCGAGGTCCGGTCGTACGCGGCGGCCGGTCAGGCGCTGATGTTGATGGGATTCGTGCCGCTCTATAGCTGGTTTGCCTCGCGCGTGGACCGCGCGAAGCTGCTGGTCGGCGTGACGCTGTTCTTCATCGTCTGCATCGAGCTGTTCGCGACGGCCGTCGCGGCCCGCATGCCGTACGTCGGCGTCGCCTTCTTCATCTGGGTCGGCATCTTCAACATGTCGCTCGTCGCGCAGTTCTGGTCGTTCGCGAACGACATCTACACCAAAGAAGCCGGGGATCGGCTCTTCCCGATCATCGTGATCGGCATGACGGCCGGCGCGCCGCTCGGGTCGTTCATCGCCGCGCGGCTGTTCCGGCTCGGCATGACGCCGCAGATCATCCTGCAGATCTCGGCGGCGCTCCTGTCGGTCAGCGTGCTGCTGTATCTCCTCATCAATCGCGGCGAGACGAAGCGTGTCGCGACGCCGCAGCCGGCAATGTCGACGGCTGGAGGATTCCGGCTCGTCCTGAGCAATGGATATCTCCGGCTCATCGCGCTGCTCGTCGTCCTGCTCAACATCGTGAACACCACCGGCGAGTACGTGGTGGCGCGACTGCTGACGGCCCATGTGAGCGCGCTCGCGCTCGCGAACGCTGCGTTCAACAAGCAGGCGTACATCGGCGCGTACATGGGCGACTACCAGTTCTGGGTCAACGTCGCCGCGTTCCTGCTGCAGGCGTTCGTCACGTCGCGTCTGGTCAAGCATCGCGGCCTCCAGGGTGCCTTGCTCGCGCTGCCGCTCATCGCGCTCGGCGGCTACGCCATCATCGCGGCGGGCGTCGGCTTCTCGGTCGTGCGGTGGATCAAGACCGCGGAGAACGCGACCGACTACTCGATCATGAACACCGCGCGTCAGCTGCTTTGGCTGCCGACGACCCGCGAGGAGAAATACAAGGCGAAGCAGGCGATCGACACGTTCTTCGTCCGCGGCGGCGATCTGCTCTCGGCCGGCGCGGTGTTTCTCGGCACCGGCATCCTGCATCTGAGCGTCGCGCAGTTCGCGATCGGCAACGTGACGCTGACGCTGGTCTGGATTGGAGTGGCGCTGCTGATCCTGAAACCGCACGTCACGATGCCGCGGCTCGAAGGTCGTCGGCTGGCAACTGCCGCCTGCGCGGTCGCGATCGCGCTGACGATCGCCGCGCCGGCTGCTGCTCAACAGACTCGCGAAGAACAACTGGCGGCCGAACGCGCGGAGAAAGCGAAGAGCCTCCATCCGTACGAGCCGGACACGTTGGAGCGCCGTATCGCGACGGCCGAAGCGGCCCTGATGTCCAAGCGGCCGGTCTACGCCTTTTTCGGCAGCGCGTATCCCGGCGGCGGCTTCGCCGTCGGTCCCGGCTATCGCGGGCGCTTCGCCGACACGGGCACATTCGATGCGCACGCCGCGTGGTCGATCAGAAACTACAAAGCCGCTGACGCCGCGGTGAAGCTGCCGGCCTTCGCGAACGGACGCATCGCGGTCGAAGCGCATGGCGACTGGCTGGACGCGCCCGACGTGGCGTTCTTTGGTCTGGGGAACGACTCGAATCAGAACGACCGCACCAGCATCGCCTATCGCACGACGACGATCGGCGCGATCGCACGCGTGAAGGCGGCGCGCGACGTCGCGATTGGCGGCGGTCTCGACGCGATTGCGGTCGAAACGGATCCCGGCCTCAATCCGACGTATCGACGAAGCCACGCCTTCGCCGAATTCGATTCGCGCACGTCGCCGGCCTACACGCGGCGCGGCGGACTCTATCGCCTCGAGTGGTCCGATTATCAGCAGACCAATGCCGGGTCGTCCAGCTTCCGTCGCGTCGACGCCGAGGCGAGTCACTTCGTGCCGCTGCTGTGCGAGAACTGGGTCATCGCGCTGCGCGCGGCGGTGTCGTCAACGGATGCCGACGCGGGTCATCGCATTCCCTACGTGCTGATGCCGGCGCTCGGCGGCAGTCACGCGCTGCGAAGCTATCCGACGTGGCGCTTCCGCGATCGCAACAGCCTGCTCCTGACCGGCGAGTACCGGTGGACCGCCGGATCGTTCGTCGACATGGCCCTCTTCGCCGACGCCGGCAAGGTGGCGTCGCGGTTCAGGGATCTCGACCTCGACGATCTGAAGAAGTCGTACGGGATCGGCATGTCGTTTCACACACCGCTGATGACGGCCCTGCGCATCGAGCTCGCGCGCGGCGGCGAAGGCACCAGACTCGGTCTCTCGTTCAGCCCCAGCTTCTAGAGGATGACAACCAATGACATTCAGTAAAACTTTTCGATTCCCGGCAGCCGTCTGCGGCACGCTCGCGGCGGCCGCAGCGCTCACGATGCTCGCGTCGGCGGCGTCGCCGAAGTTCTACGACGACGATCCGATCTGGGTGGAGCGCGACACGCAGGACGCGTCGAGCATGAAGCCGTTGGAGGTCGACCTCGTCGTCGACCTCGGCTACAACATCATCAAGGGTGCCGACAACATCGTCGACCTCCGCTCCCAGAACATCAACACCGTCGATGAAGTACCTGATTCGAGCTGGTTCACGAACCGTATCGGCCGCCGGCCGCTCACGCCGGAAGACGTGGCCAAAGGTCCCGACACCAGCGACGGTCCCGCCTCCGGAACATGGACGGTGACCTCCTCGAAGAGCGACGGCGTGACGCCCGGATTCACGATCAAGGATCCGACCGGCCAGCGCTGGTTCCTGAAATTCGATCCGCCCGGATATCGCGGGATGTCGACCGGCACCGAGGTGGCGGTGACGAAGCTGATGTGGGCGCTCGGCTATCACGTGCCCGAGAACCATGTCGCCTACATGCGGCGCGAGCAGCTCGTCGTCGGCGACGGCGCGAAGTTCACGCCGCCCGGCGGCCAGCCGCGTGCGATGAGGCTGGGCGACATCGACGGGCTGCTCCAGCGCGCCGATCGCGAACGCGACGGCTCGTACCGCATCGTGGCGAGCAAGGGACTGCCAGGAAAACCAATCGGCCGTGTGCGCTTCTTCGGCTCGCGGCCAGACGATCCGAACGACATCGTGCCGCACGAGCATCGGCGCGAGCTGCGCGGCTACGGCGTGTTTGCCGCCTGGTTGAATCACGTGGACGCCAAGGCGATCAACTCGCTCGACATGCTCGTCACCGAGAACGGCCGCTCGTTCGTGCGTCACAATCTGATCGATTTCGGATCGTCGCTTGGCAGCGGAGGCGTTGGTCCCGCCGATTATTGGGAGGGCTCGCAGTATCTCGTGCAGACTGACGGGATGGCGAAGCAGATGCTCGGCTTCGGCTTCGTCTTTCCGAAGTGGCACACGGCGAAGTTCTACGAGGCGCCGTCGATCGGGCGGCTGCCGCTGGACAACACCACCTTCAATCCGGATCTGTGGAAGCCGCGCGTGCCGAATCGCGCGTTCCTGCATGCGCGAGCGGACGACAAGTTCTGGGCCGCGCAGAGGCTCATGGCGCTGACGACGGACATGCTGCGCGCCGCGGTGAGCGCCGGTGATTTCCGCGACCCGGCCTCGGAGGCGTTTCTCGTGAACGCGCTGAGGGAACGCCGTGACGCCATCGGACGCGCGTATCTGACCGCGATCAACCCGATCGCCGATCCGGCGCTGGATCAGCAAGGCGTGCTCACATTCAGAAACGCGGCAGTCGACGCCGACGTCGCACGGTCGCCCGAAGGCTATCGCGCAATCTGGTCGAGGTTCGACAACGCGACGGGCACGAGCGAACGCATCGGCGCGTCATCGGCTCGAACGACGAGCCTCGAGGCGCCCGCCGGACTGCCTGCGACACTGGGCTCGTTCATCAAGGTGGAGCTCGCGAGCACGGGCGCATCGCACGCGACATACTCGTCATGGCAGACGCCCGTTGATGCGTACTTTCGATTGGGCGACGGGGGATGGCGTCTGGTCGGCTTCGAACGGATGCCTGAGCGTGACATGTCGCACACTGCGATTGGAACGCGGTGATTCGTACAGCGATGAAATCGTAGGCCCTAGCCCGGCGCGGGGAAGATGCCGAACAGCGAGATGCAGTAGTTGAGCGCGAGGAACGGCTGTCTGTTCTCGTGCGCCAGGCTTCCGCCGGTGATTGCTGTCGAACCGCCCGCCAGCGCGACTGCGCCGCTGCTCATGTTGGCGTCGGGCGGCGCGCTGCTGTAGGTCAACGGCGGTGCGGCGAGGACGTCGACCGCGTTGCGAATCTCATTGATGTGCACTGCTTTCACGATCGTCGCCTGCGCGGTGAGCAGTGGATCGGTGTACGTGGGCGGCGTCAATCCCGCCTGCACGTAGGCTTGCTGCAGGGCAGTGCGCAGCTCCTGGATGTGCGCGGCCTTGACGACGGTCGTGCCGGCGGTGATCGTCGGATCGGTGTACGAGAACGCCGTCAGCCCGAATCGCGCGCGCGTCGCATCGATGCGCGTGCGAAGTTCCGTGATGTGCGCGGCGCGAACGACGTCGGTCCCCGGCGTCAACGCCGGTGTTGTGAACGGCGCGGTCGCGTCGACCGCGAGCACGTTGCCGACGGGGGACAGCTGATTGCCTGCACCGTTCTTGACGCGCTCAGTCGCGGTCAGCCCGGTCGAGTCGATCGTATGCGTGTGCGCCGGCATCTGCGCGACCGTGACCGTCACGCCTTCGCTGCCAATCGCCTCACCGATAACGTAGTTGGACAGCCCCGGTCCCTGACCCGTGCCAATCGGAGTCCGTCCGCGAAGATCGGGCAGCGCGAACGTCGTTTGGCCGTCGCCGCCGTACGTCGTGCCGATCAATTGGAAGAGTGTCTCGTTCTCCGAAATCGGCATGAGCTGCCCGTCGCAGAAGGCATAGCCCGCCGGCGCGAAGTTGAAGCCGACCAGGATGATTTCGCCGACGTACGGTGACGACATCGTTCAGCTCGCCTGCGGCGGAAAGACGCCCTGCAGCGCGATGCAGAATGTCAGCGCCAGCAGTGGCTGCCGGTTTTCGTGTGCTTGACTGCTACCTGTGGGCGTCGTCGCCACCGAGCCGCTCAGCGCGAGCGCGCCGGTGTTCGCGCTCGCGTCGGGCGCGGCGTTGCTGTACATCAGCACCGCGTTCGCCGCGTCGATCGCCGGCACGGTGTTCACCGGCGTCTGCTGATTGCCCGCGCCGTTCTTGCAGCGCGGCGTCGCCGTGATCGCCGTCGGG
>Ga0114129_10012601_pt1 | contig 12038 bp, 10 predicted proteins | sample RhiMetdeltSRZDD1_FD_80071 | JGI IMG/M metagenome (GOLD analysis project Ga0114129, IMG submission 80071) | Populus rhizosphere microbial communities from Tennessee, USA - Rhizosphere MetaG P. deltoides SRZDD1 (version 2) (version 2) | ecosystem: Host-associated > Plants > Roots > Rhizosphere >... | reverse complement strand
GGTGGAATAGGGAAGCGGTTTGGAACTTTTTGCGAAAAACACACGAATCTGGTTATGGGTAGTTATACTTTGATGTGGGGAATCATTTACTTTGTATTCATATCTTATTTTAATTTTCATTGAATCGAGAAGTAGTTCAATATACTAATTCAAATATCCAAGAACAATGTAGGAAAAATAGTAGACCAGTGGGATAACTATCACCATACTGTTGGCGCGGTCTAATAAACCTCCATGCCCAGGGATGATCTGACCCCAATCCTTTACATCTGCGACACGCTTAATCATGGAACTGATTAGATCGCCCCAGGCTGCACCCAGTCCTATGAGAATGGCAAGAATGATTTGATACATGAGGGTGAATTCCACTGGCAGGGCAAAGCGAAGCAAGTAGACTGCCATCCCTGCGCCAAGCAGATCGCCAATCAATCCCTCCCAGGCTTTGCGCGGATTTACCTCCGGCGCAATGATGTGTTTGCCAATCAATTTGCCGATGGTGTATTGCATCACATCGCTTAAGGCCACACCGATGGCGGTGATCATAATGAGTCCTGTTCCAGCCAGGTGCTGTATCAATATCACATGACCAACTGACCAGACCAGATACAAATAGCCACGCCCGGCGAATGAAAGCTGAATATATAAATCCTCAATATGATGCGTGAGAATGGGAACCAGCGTCAGGGTAAGAATTGCGGCGGCTGGCAAGACGGAGTATAGTTCAGGAAAATACTGCGCAACAAAGAATGTAATTGGTACAAATGTATAAAGATGGATGATGTAGGGCCGCTGCACGCCAACAACTCTTATATATTCTGCAAGGACAAGATAGAAGAAAATAAAGAGAATAATTGCTGCGATGGCCCCCTTTACGAAAGTGCCGACGAGAAAAACTGGAGCGACAATCAGCCAGCCGATGAAGCGCTTTCCCAGTTCACCTTTCAGACCGGCCTTCAGATCTTTGCGCGCAAAGAATAAAACTAGTCCAAAACCGAAGAGAAATAAAATACTAGTGACCCGAAGGACGGGCCAGAACAGAGGGTTATCCAGCGGATTATGGGCGATGATGATTTCCATATATGATCTTGAGTCGTTGAATGACTGTAATAAACGCCGCGATACTCGCGAAGATAAGATAATAGTTGTAGCTGGCTAAATTTCCACTCAATGCGGGATATAGCGTGAAGATTGCAAGTGAGACCATACGATCTCCCTTGCCAAACAAGCCTGCATATACTCGTTGACCACCCAATCCTTTCCCAAGAATACCAAGATAGGAAACCAGCAGGATCAACGTCAGAGTGACCAATACAAATCGTATTTCTGTATATCCACTTAATCCGATGGCAATAAAAATCATCGTGTCCGCGATACGATCTCCAAATTCATTTTTTACTTCTCCCCAATCATCGGCGAGGTTGAGGGCACGTGCCACTTGTCCGTCCATCAAATTGAGTAGGAGGCGAATCAAGATACATGGCGGGACAATCCACAGCCAATTCTTATTGGCATATGCAAAATATAGAGCAAGTGCCGCGAGCAGCGACAAGACCAGTGCGCCGTAGGTGAATACATTGGGGTGAATGCGCCGCGCCACACTAAAATCTACAACAGGTTGCAAGGCTCTTTGCCATTTGGATTTTGTTGTGTAAATGCCCACTGCTTTTGCTCCATCAAGTTCAATGATGTTGATATCTGATTTTGGAAGTTTAGCATAATCGGAATCAAAATACAATCATTTGTCTTTCCTTTTTCCTTTATAATCTGCCAGACTTTTTCAGAGGAGACCCATATGCCCGAACGTGAAATTTACCTGCTCTCACCGCGTGCCCTTAGTCCTGAAACAATTGCTGTTGCCTTTGCCAAGACCTCGCGCTCGCCTCAATCGTTCCGTGCGATTGCCGCGGAATTGAGTGACGAAAAATCTGCTCAGTTCCATGAGAAATGGGTGGTCGGATATGGTCATGCCTCTGTGGCGGAACATGCTGTCCTGCATATCGCTTTTGAAAATGTGTCGCGCCTTGCCATCGAGAGCATCGAGGGCAATCGGCTGGCTTCTTATACAGAAAAGTCAACGCGCTATCAAAAATGGGGATCTGACGACTTTACCATTCCGCCTGAATTAGAGGGACATCCGCTTTGTAATGAACACGTGGATACCATTCGCTTCCTTTTCAAGACGTATGCCGATTCGCTGGACCCGGTGCGGAGTCTCATCTTTGAGCGTTTCCCGCGCCGCGAGAATGAGAAGGATGAAGCCTGGGATCGCCGAATCCGCTCGAAGTATGTGGATATATGTCGTTTCATTTTGCCTGCCGCATCTCTTGCAAATGTAGGTATGACAGCTAACGCGCGCGCGCTTGAGAATATGATCCGTAAGATGTTATCCCATGAGTTGGCAGAAGTGCGGCAGATTGGTGAAAAAGTAAAGGAAGTGGCATTGGGGGAAACGCCAACCCTTGTGAAGTATGCAGATGCTGTACCGTATTTAGCGGAGACGATAAATGAATTCAATAGCATGGACACGATACATCGTATCTTTACAGAAAATGAATGGTGTACTTTGATTGACTATGACAAAGAGGGTGAGAAGAGGATCCTTGCCGCGGCATTGTATCGTTTTGGCGAAATGAGTTATGCAGATGCATTGGCTTATGTCAAATCTCTAAATGATGAGGAAAAGCCCAAACTAGCTGAATCCTTGCTGGGTCGTTTGGGTAAATATGATGTCCCTCTCCGTGAACTAGAATATTCAACTTACACATTCGATTTGATTATGGATCAGGGCGCATACGCGGAATTCAAACGCCACCGCATGATGACGCAGACGCCACAGAAGTTGACCACACGGCTGGGGTATGCGACACCGCGCCTAATCACGGAAGCAGGGTTCGGGTCCCAATATGAGGCGGCAATGCAGTCTGCGGCGAAGATGTATGAAAAGCTGTATCAATTCAATCCAAATGTCGCGCAATATGTTGTTCCCAATGGATTTAACCGCCGTGTGTTGGCTGAGTTCAATTTACGCGAAGCATTTGCATTCTGTCAACTACGTTCAGCGGCAAACGCACATTTTTCCATTCGACGAATTGCACAAAGAATATATGAAGAGATAGCGCGTGTCCATCCCTTGTTGACCAAATATATGAAATTACATGATGAGACCTGGAAAGGTGTGGAAGAAGGTTATTTTACGGAAGTGTAAAAAGAAGCTACAGAGAACCTGAGAAATAATTCAAAGAACGCGAGTTCTCTGTGGCCAAAAGTTGAGGGAAACTTTAAAACAGCTTGCTTACAATCATCAGCCTTTGATGAGCACAATCTCTCTTTGTGGCTCACCGATATATTCCGCACCTTGATCAGTCATCACCACATCTTCTTCAAGACCAATATGTCCATAATTTGGGACGGACAGGCTGGGTTCGATAGTAAAGACTTGACCTACTTCCAACTTTTGATTTGGCGAATCGCCGTATTTTTCCCACAACGGACCCAGCAGCGCGCCGCCGTCATGTGCCACGCGTCCAAGCTGATGACCGAGCGCATGTTGATATTCAGGATAGCCTGCATCAATTACGATTTCGCGGGAGATCACATCAATTGAATTGCCTGTTACGCCTATCTTCATCGCTTCGCGCGATTTCTCGATTGCGGTACGATTTGTGATGAATCCCCGTTGGACTTCCGGCGGCACTTCGGTTTCACCTTCGCGCAAAACATAAGCAACACGTTGAATATCGGAGCAGTAATCTTCGTATTTCACGCCAAAATCAAAATGGATAATGTGACCGCGTTCCACTTTGATGTTTGTAGGGCCGCTATGCCCAATGGAAGAGTTGGGCCCACTATTTACAGCAGGACAACTCTCTTCGGGCCATGCAAGTCCCACATTGTAATCACGCGCGAGCTTGTGCATGTATTCGCCGATCTCAAGCTCAGTGATACCAAGTTTGATAAAATCAAAAGTCTTCTTATAGATTTCATCGGTGATCTCAACGGCTTTGCGAATTCGTTCCAACTCAGCAGGAGTCTTCCGTCCGCGCAGAGCGTTGATAATGGGTTCTGCACTGACGAGGCGATCTGTGTAAGGTGTATCGTTCAGATGTTCGCGCAAGATCTCGTACATGGCGTGAGTCAAGCCGTCAGCGTGGACGTTGTTCCTCGATGTGTTAACAGCGATTTGGTCAGGGTTGAGGCGTATGATCGTATCCCGCAGAGGCCCACTGACCGCGGTGTCATATCCAAGAATCGTATCGAATACATTGAGTCTGGAAACTGCATCCTTTTCAAGATTCCCGAGGATGGCAACCTTTTCTCCCTGACGAGTAAGGATGAGCCCGGAGGGCCACGTCAGATCATTGGGACCGATCAGCAAATCCAGAGCGGGATCGCGTACACCGCTTGTCTCACGGACAAACGTAAGCCATATGTCGATCTGTACTTCTCTAAGAATTTCAATTGCCTGATTAACTTTTTCCTGAATTAGAGACATGCTGACTCCTTTATTCGCTTAGAGCACCATCCTCGACAGGGAGAATGGGGCCTCGATGGTAGACAAATTTGCGTGGTTCCTTTACAAGAAAAATCAATATTACTAACATGATAATTGATAACATGGCGGACCAGGCAAATGTTCTGACAAAGCCTTGCGTATCTGCTATCCAGCCACCAATGAGGGGCGCGAGGATCGTGACAGGAGCGGTGAGTGTTTGGGCAAGCCCAATATAAAATGGCCGCTCATTTTCGCCGCTGAAATCAACCGTCATGGTCATGCCATTTGTCCAAATGGAAACATTTGCAAAACCGGTGAGGACGAAAATAGGAAAGAACCATACGATGGATGGAGCAAACCAGGCTAGCAATGAACTTAACGTCGCAGCTCCTGCGCCGATGATCAGCATAAGGCGATGACCTACCCGATCACCCCACCAGCCCATGCCCGCGTTGGCAATCATCTGCGCGATGGTCAGTGTCGCAGTGAGATAACCTGCTGTGATTGTGTCCATTTGAAAGCGGCGCAACGCGTAAACGATATAAAAAGAAAACCCCATGGTTGCAAATTGTGAAAGCATTCGTGCACTGAGGAACCAATTGAAGTTCTTATCGCGTTTTAGGATCCGCCCTGCTCCATGCCAGAAGGGAAGTGGGTTTTCGTCAATCACTTTTTCATGATCTGCAGGTTCGCGTGTGAGCGCGAGGGCAAACCATGAAATTGTGAAGAACAGAATAGCAGTCAAAAAGCAGATCATAAAATCAGTTGGCGAGTCAAACGAATTCAAAAGATAGCCGGCTCCTACTGCCGCAAAACTGATAAACAGGTTTGCAACTGCAGCCTGTGTGCCGAAGAACGTTCCGCGCGCCTCCGGCGGAATGATCTTTGAGATCATGCTGGTCCACGGGTTGGCTGTGAAGCCCCCACCCAGCCCCTGCCACGTGAGAAGGATGAACGTGAGGAGAAGCCCGGCCTGTAAACCGATCCTGGGTAAAAGCAAAGCCACAATGGCAAACCCTAAAAATGGTACGCGCTCATGAATGGTTGCCAGTAGCACGGTCCTTTTGTAGCGGCGTAATTGCGCGGTGTGATTTGCGGTGAACAGTTGCGGGAATAACCAGCCCGCTGAATGAATCGCAGGTACAAGACCAATCAATGTTGCGGAATTCGTCATGGAGGCAACGAAGAGTGGCAGGATCGTTCCAAATGAGGCAAAACCAATCGCCGCTCCGAAAAATCCGCCATCCAATAAATTAACAGCAACGTTGTAACGCAAATGTTTGCGAATAAATTGTTCAACTTTTGTCATGGGGAGCATTGTTTTATTCTACCATTTGATCTGATCACCTCTTTGCAGCAATGTAGGTACATTTTTCTCTTGACAGAATCCAAAGTCTGAGTAAAATAAGAACGAACGTTCGTTCGTTTTCTGGAGATGATATGAATAAGGAAAAGACTACAAAAGGAGAAGTCACGCGATTAGCGATTGAAGACGCTGCGTTGGAACTGTTCATGGAACAGGGCTATCATGCTACTTCCATGCGCCAGATTGCGGATAGAGCTGAACTTGCGCTGGGTGGAATCTACAATCATTTTTCCAGCAAGGAAGATATCTTTGCTGGTATTGTCATAGACAAACATCCATACAAACAAATCTTACCAATCATCCTGGCCACCCAAGGGGAGACGGCAGAGGAATTTGTCCATAACGCGGCTCATGCATTGGTATCTGAATTGGGGAAGCGGCCTGATTTTCTCAAATTAATGTTCATTGAGATCGTTGAATTCAACGGGAAGCACGTCAATCTCCTGGTCCGTGAAGTTGCGCCAAAAATCTTGCCCGTTTTTGAGAAATTGGTCAAAGTTCGTAAAAATTTGCGCTCCATTCATCCTGCCATATTGATGCGCTCGTTTATGGGAATGTTTTTTTCCTATTACATAACTGAAATATTTCTAAGCGGTAGTGTTGTTGCAAAACTTATGCCTAAGGATAGTTTTGAACAATTCGTAGACATTTACTTGCACGGGATCATAAAGGAACCAGCATGAACTCACGTTTATTAGCCATTATCCGTAAAGAGTTTATTCAGGCATTCCGGGATCGACGCACTGTGATCATTATTCTCATCATGCCTGTTATGCAATTGTTCCTGCTCGGGTACGCTGCTACAACGGATGTGAAAAATATTGCCATCGCGGTCTGGGATCAGAATCAGTCGCCGCAATCTCGTGCCCTTTTGGATGCGTTTCGGGCCGCGAATTATTTTCAGATTTCTTACACCGTCGCCTCACAGAACGAGATGCAGGATCTTATTGAGCGGGGAAGTGCACGAGCTGTCTTGATCATCCCGCCGGATTATGACCAACGCTTATTGGAGGGAGATGCTCAAGTTTCGATGATCCTGGATGGTTCTGATGCATCCGTTGGTTCCACTGCCCTATCGGTTTCTCAACTTATCGGCCAGGCCTATGGAACGAAGATTGTTCAGTCACAGGCTGCTTTAAGAGGACATATCAATGGAACTGGTTCACCGCTCCAGGTGCGGACACGCGTCTGGTACAACCCAGATCTGCTTTCGGCTTATTTCATGATCCCGGGGGTGATCGGTCAAATCCTGTTTATGATCACCACCATTCTAACGGCAACCGCTATCGTCCGGGAACGCGAACGCGGCACAATTGAGCAATTGATTGTTACTCCTATTCGCCCCTGGGAATTGATGGTTGGAAAGATCATCCCGTACATCATTCTAGCTGCAGTCGAGGCGGCCGAGGTGATTCTGATCGGGCATTTCTGGTTTAGAGTTCCTGTGGTAGGGAATCTCGGCCTCATTGCCTTGAGCTCTGGCTTGCTATTACTTTCCAGTCTGGGGATAGGATTGTTCGCTTCCACGGTTGCGCATACCCAGCAGGAAGCGAACGTTATGGTCCAGATGACACTTCTACCGAGCTTTTTTCTCTCAGGTTTTTTCTTCCCCATTGATGCAATGCCGCGTGCTTTGCAGTTGATCTCCTATCTTTCACCATTGCGCTATTACCTGGTTGTCATCCGTTCGCTTATGCTCAAAGGCGCAGGCTTTACAGCAATTCAAAATCAACTGATTGCCCTGGCCATCTTTGGTCTCATCATTATGGGAGCAGCGGCGCGGCGATTCCATAAAACATTGGATTAGCTGTCCGTTATATTGCCTTTGGCAAGGACCACTTATGAACTCACGTTTAATGTCCATCATCCGTAAGGAATTTATTCAAATCTTCCGCGATCCGCGTACTCTGGCGTTGATTCTCGTGATGCCAATCATCCAGTTGTTTTTACTGGGCTACGCGGCAACGACTGACATACGAAACGTCCCCATCGCGGTCTGGGACCAAAGCCGTTCGCCCGAATCGCGCGCCTTGTTGGATGTCTTCAACGCGGCGGATTATTTTAACTTTGCTTATGAAGCGCGCTCCGAACAAGAAATCCAAACCCTCATTGAGCAGGGTGATGTTCGTGGCGCATTGGTCATCCCGCCTGATTATGCCAACAAATTGTTGGAAGGCGATGCGCAGGTCTCGATGATCCTTGATGGTTCGGACGCCACCGTGGGTGCAACTGCGCTTTCGACCGCAAAATTAATCGGCCAGGCCCATGCCATTAATGTGCTTGCCGAACAAGCTGCTCGTCAGGGACGTTTCGCCGCAGTTCAGCCGCCGCTCGAGGTCCGCACACAGGTTTGGTATAACCCAGACTTGCGTTCTGCATATTTCATGATCCCGGGTGTGATTGGGATGGTCTTGTATGCCATCATGGCGATGCTCACAGCCACCGCGGTTGTACGTGAACGCGAGCGCGGCACCATCGAGCAACTCATTGTCACGCCAATTCGTTCGTGGGAACTTATTGTCGGCAAGGTCACGCCGTATGTCATCCTGGGCTTTTTCGATTTAGCGGAGGTGCTGATCATTGGTCATTATTGGTTCGGTGTCCCCGTGCGGAGCAATCTCTTTCTGGTTATTGCCACGGCCGGCTTGCTTTTGCTTTCAAGCCTTGGCATCGGTCTGTTCGCTTCCACCATCGCCAACACGCAACAGGAGGCCTTGCTTACCGTGTTTGTCACAATCCTGCCTGGCGTGTTCATCTCTGGTTTTCTATTTCCTCTTGAAGCCATGCCAAAGTTTCTACAAATCGTTTCGTATGCGATTCCGCTTCGATACTATCTCGTCATTGTTCGTTCGCTATTGCTTAAAGGCGTTGGCTTTGCCGCCCTTCAAGGTGAAATCATTTCTTTGGCGCTTTTTGGTGTCATCATCATGGGCGCGGCAGCCCTTCGCTTCCGCAAACGTCTGGACTAAATTCTCTTAAGGAGTTAATCATGCAACATAAACGTCCCCCTCTTCCTGCGATCATTCTCATTGTATTGGTCATTGCTGCTGGAATTTATTATGGAGTCCGCGCGCTGAACAGTAATGAAAATGGGAATCTCAGCGCCTCAGGAACAATCGAATCGGTCGTCGTGAACGTCTCACCTCAGATGGCTGGCAAAGTGAAGGAAGTCCTCGTCGAGGAAGGACAACCCGTTAAGATAGGTGATCCGCTTCTTTCTTTGGATGACAGCCTGCTGGCTGCGCAACGAGAAGTCGCTCAGCGTGGAGTGGATTCTGCCCATCAAGCCTTATTGACGACTCAAAGTGCTTACAACCTGGCGCAGGCGCAATACGATGCCACACTGACCACAGCCCGCGCCCAGGAAGGCAGCCAGCGCCTGACCGATTGGGCGAACCGTACCCCGGGCCAGTTTGAACAACCTTTGTGGTACTTCAGTCACGAGGAGCAGATCACTGCGGCTCAAGCCGAAGTTGAATCGGCTCATGCCGCATTGCAACAGGCTCAAACTGACCTCGAGAGCGTTGTCAAGGACTTGAACAATGCTAATTTTGTGGCCGCTGAGACGCGTCTCTCCAATGCACGGATGGGATATTTGATCAGCAAGGCTGTCTACAATCGTTCCCAATTGACTGGTGGCAAAGTGCGTCCTGAAGATGTAGAGGTGAATTTGCCTGTTTATGCTCCTGCCTATCGCATCAAAATTGCCATCGCCAAAACGCTGAGTGGAGATAGCGACGTGATCACTGCCGCGAATGATGCTCTCGATGTCGCCGAGACTGAACTCAAGGATTCCCAAACGGCATACAATGATTTGCTGACAACTACTTCGGCGGACCATGTTCGCCAGGCCCGCGCGACTGTTTCAGTGGCACAGGAACGTTACGAATCTGCTCTCGATACATTAAGCCGACTGCAAACCGGAGAATACTCTCCTCAGGTCAAGATTGGTGAGATGGCACTCGAACAGGCGAAAGCCGGCTTGCAACAAGCTGAGAGCGCTGTCAACCAAGCGGAAGCCAACCTGGCCCTGCTGGATACCCAGGTCGCTGAATTGACGGTCTCTGCACCGCTGGATGGAATCATCCTCACACGCAATGTAGAGCCTGGTGAGTTCGTGCAGCCCGGCGCGGTCGCATTTGCAATGGCAGATTTGAATAACATCACCATCACGGTCTATGTCCCTGAAGACCGCTATGGACAGCTCAAATTAGGTCAGCAAGCCTCTGTAACTGTTGACTCATTCCCTGGTGAAGCCTTCAATGCTGGCGTCGTCCATATCGCGGATCAGGCTGAGTTTACCCCGCGTAATGTCCAGACTGTGGAAGGACGCAGTTCAACGGTTTATGCCATCAAATTGAAAGTTACTGATAGTGAAGGCAAATTGAAGATTGGCATGCCGGCGGATGTGGTGTTCAAATAATTTTATTGGTTATTTATAGGAGTGAGATGACCTCATTCCTACGGAAAATAAAATGGATTATCTTGTTCAAGCAACAAATCTAAAAAAATCCTTCGGCGAAACTCGCGCAGTGGATGATGTCTCTCTGCAAATCAAAGCGGGTGAGATCTATGGTCTGGTTGGCGCGGATGGCGCGGGAAAGACCACGACGATGCGATTGCTCGTCGGCGCATTGTTGCCCGATGAAGGCAGCGTGTCCATTTGTGGCTATGATGTGATCCGCAAGACGGAACTGGCCCGGTCACAACTTGGTTATCTTTCGCAACGCTTCTCACTGTATGAAGATTTAAGCGTTCTTGAAAACATTCGCTTCTTTGCTGAGGTGCGTGGACTAAAAGCAAACGAATGGCTGCCGCGTTGCATGGAAATCCTTGAATTTGTCGGGCTCGATAAATTTACGGACCGCCGCGCAGGTCAGCTCTCAGGGGGCATGAAACAAAAACTTGGACTTGCCTCTGCTCTGGTGACTCGTCCACGCGTGCTGTTGCTCGATGAACCTACCACTGGTGTTGACCCGGTCACGCGCCAGGATTTTTGGCAGTTGGTTATAAAGTTAGTATCTGCTCCCTTCACATCAACTCCTCTCCCTGAGGGAGAGATGCAAGAAGAGGGTGGGGTGAGTGTGCTCATCTCCACTCCTTACATGGACGAAGCCTCGCGCTGTCATCGCGTTGGATTTATGAGAGATGGAAAGATCATCGCGGAAGATACGCCATCGAACCTACGCGCTCGCCTGAACAACCGCGTCCTTGAATTGCGTGGCTCACCGTTGAATCTCCTTCGTCATGTCGCGCACAATGACCAGGATGTGGAAGACGTCCAGGCCTTCGGCGATCGGCTGCACATCCGTGTCGGGGAGAACAAGGCTCAAGATGTCCTAAGCAGGTTGAAGTCCCAGATACGAACCGAGGGCGGTCAAGTGGTTGAACTGCGTTCCGTGCCACCTGTCCTTGAAGATGTGTTTATTGCACTATCGGAGTCATTCAATGAGTGAAGTAGTGATTCAGGTTGAAAACCTCACGCGTCGTTTCGGCGATTTCGTCGCGGTGGATCACATCAATTTCGATGTGCATCAGGGTGAAGTGGTCGGTTATCTCGGTCCAAACGGTTCAGGCAAGACGACGACGATCCGCATGTTGCTTGGGTTGCTTGAGCCCAGTGACGGCAAAGCGACCGTGCTGGGATTTGACGCGTTCAAACAAAGCGAAGAGGTGCGGACGCGCGCGGGATATATGTCGCAGAAGTTTGCGATCTATGATGATTTGACCGTGCTGGAAAACTTGACGTTTTATGGCGGTGTCTATGGGATCACAGACAAAGCCCGCGTCAAACGGACTCTTGAACTGGTCGGCCTTACTGGGCATGATTCCACGCTGACGCGTTCCCTATCTGGAGGTTGGCGGCAGCGACTCGCGTTGGGAATCGCGCTGGTGCATGAGCCGAAGTTATTATTCCTCGATGAACCTACCTCAGGCGTGGATCCAACTGCGCGGCGCGCCTTTTGGGATCTGATCTATGAACTCGCTGAAAGCGGTGTGACGATTTTGGTGACCACACATTACATGGACGAAGCCGAATACTGCGAACGTGTCGGTATCATGCGGGATGGCAAATTGCTGGCGATGGATACGCCCTTGAAATTGAAAGAGACAATTATTCCAGGCGATGTATGGGAGGTGTATGCCGAACCTTTGCAGAATGGATTGGCTGTCTTGCCT
>Ga0114129_10012599_pt1 | contig 12038 bp, 14 predicted proteins | sample RhiMetdeltSRZDD1_FD_80071 | JGI IMG/M metagenome (GOLD analysis project Ga0114129, IMG submission 80071) | Populus rhizosphere microbial communities from Tennessee, USA - Rhizosphere MetaG P. deltoides SRZDD1 (version 2) (version 2) | ecosystem: Host-associated > Plants > Roots > Rhizosphere >... | reverse complement strand
TGCCAGGTGCTGGGTGCTTGGTGCCAGGTGCTGGTGCTAGGTGCCGGGTGCCAGGTGCTGATGCTAGGTGCCGGGTGCTGATGCTAGGTGCCAGGCGGGAGGCACCCGGCACGAGCACTTGGCACCCAGCACCTAACACCTAGCCTAGCACCAGCATTGTGAGCTTCATGCGCTACCTCGTATTGACGGACATCCACGCGAACCTCGAGGCGCTCGACATGTGTCTCGGGCACGCGCGGAAGCGCGGTTACGACGAGACGCTCGTGCTCGGCGATCTCGTCGGATACGGCGGCGACCCGAACGCGGTCTGCGACCGCGTGCTGGAGCTGGAGCCGCTCGCGCTCGTGCGCGGCAACCACGACAAGGTGGCGTGCGGCCTGGAACAGGCCGACGGCTTCAACGCGGTGGCCCGCAGCGCCGCGCGCTGGACGCTCGACGTGCTGACGCCCGCGCATCGTGAGTGGCTCGCGGCGCTCCCCGAAGGGCCGCACGCGGTCGACGACACCGTCGAGATCTGCCACGGTTCCCCGTTCGACGAGGACGCCTACATCTTCGACGAGCTCGACGCGGTCCGCGCGCTGAAGGTCTCCAACCGGCCGCTGTGCCTGTTCGGGCATACGCACTTCCCCATCACGTTCGAGCTCTCGGCGAACGGCCTGAGCACCGAGGGGCCGGCCGCCGGCGCCGAATCGCGCCTCCAGCTGCGCCCCGGATCGAAGTACCTGCTGAATCCCGGATCGGTCGGCCAGCCGCGCGACGGCGACCCGCGCGCCGCGTACGCGATCGTCGACACCAAGGATCGATGCGTCGACCTCTATCGCGTGGCGTATCCCGTCGAGGACGCGCAGTTGAAGGTGCTGCAGGCAGGGCTCCCCGAAGTGCTGGCGCAGCGGCTCGCCGTCGGACGCTAAAACTGACAAGGACCACTCACAACTGACAACTGAGAACTCGGTCCGAGGGTTTCAGTTTTGAGGTGTAAGTTCTGAGTTTTTCGTCCTGGCGGCCCGTTCTTCCCGCCGCCGGAGCTCCGCGGCGTATGCGTCCCGGGCGGCGCGCGATCCGAGGATCCATCCGATCACGATGCCGACGAGCAGCACCGCGGGGATGAAGACGAAATGACCGGCGGTCACCGCGGGCCGCTCCGCGTGCGCTGCTCCAGCGCGCGCATGTCGGCCTCGACGCGATCGAGCCGGCGCCAGATCGTCCACACGTAAAACATGACCGCGACGAGAAAGAACGCGTAGGCTCCGATGAGCAGCGGCGCCGCCGGAATCTGCTCGGTGACGACCGACGAATCGGGCACGGGCACGTACCCGCCCGGCGCCGACGGCGGCTGGGCCGCGACGAGCGGTGCCGCGGCCAGACACAGCCAGAGCCCTGCGGCAGCAAGCCGGATCATCATTCAATCCTCGAGCGCGAGATACAGCTCGTCGAGCGTCGCCTGGCGCTCGGCGAGCCCCACGCGAAGCATCAACAGCAGGTAGAACAGCATCAGGAACGCCAGCGCGCTGACCGCCATCGGCACGCCCATCGTGCGCGGCAGCGTCGGCACCACCGTCGTCAGCGGGTGCATGGTCCGCCAGAAATTCACGGAGACGTAGACGAACGGCGCGACCGCCGTCCCGAACAGGGCGACCGCGGCGGCCAGCTTCTCCGATCCCGGCCCGCCGTAGCGGCGGACGATCAGGTACGCGACGAAGACGAGCCACAACAACAGCGCGGTGACGAGCCGGACCTCCCACGTCCACCAGACGCCCCAGGCCTTTCGCGCCCAGAGCGGACCGGTCACGAGACCGCTCGCGCCGAACAGGACGGCGAGCTCCGCGCCGGCGACGGCGAAGCGATCCGCGACGGCCGAGCCGTTCGCGAGCACGAGCACGCTGGCCGCGCCGCACGTGAAGATCGCGGCATACATGCCTATCCACGACGGCACGTGAAAATAAAAGATCTTCTGCACCAGTCCCATCGTCGATTCGTACGGCGCCTGCGCGATGAGCAGGACCGCCGTCGCGAAGAGTACGGCGGTGATGAGCGCCAGCGGCGCGAAGGCTTTTCGCATCACGTCCTCAATCGATCATGAGCGTCTCGAACGTCCAGAGTGCGATCGTCATGAACACGGTGTCCATCGCGACCAGAATGCCGAGCCACATGATGGCCATCGGCTCGTCCGCCGGCGTCGCGAGCAGCGCGGCCGTGCCGCGCACGCCACAAATGATGACCGGAATAGTGATCGGATACAACAGGATGGGCAGCAGCACGTCGCGCGAGCGCGTGCGCATCAGCATCGCCGCGAAGAGCGTACCGACCGTCGCAAACCCGATTGTTCCCGCGGCGAGCAGCGCGACGAACGCGAGCGGCTTCGCGAAGAATGGCGCCGCGAACAGCACCCCGATGAGCGGCACCAGAATCGCCTCGGCGACCGCGAGCAGGAACACGACGCCGAGCAGCTTGCCGACGTACAACGCCGGCCGCGGCGCGGGCGCGGCGAGGAGCGCGCGGATCGTCTCGCCGTAGCGCTCGCGCTCGAACGTGCGGCCGAGCGCCAGCGTGCCGGCGAACGCGATGGCGATCCAGAGAATCGCGGCGGCCACGTCCGTCGGCGCGCGCCCTTCCTTGACAAGGCCGAACGAGAAGACGAGCACGCACGCGACGGCGAAGAAGAGCGTCGTGACGAAGATCTCGAGGCTCCTGCGCTCGATCGCGAAATCCTTCCGGAGCACGAGGAGCGTCGTGCGCACGAACATCAGGCGGATCCCACCGCGCGGCGGTAGCGCGCCCGCAATCCCGGCGTCGCGGGCTCATCGGCGATCAACCGGCCGTCCCTGACGAAGGCGACGCGCGTCGCGAGCCCTTCGGCGAGCTCGAGGTCGTGCGTGGCGACCATCACGATCGCTCCGTCGGCCGCGAGCTGGCGCAATCTGGCCGAAACGAGGTGGACCGCCTCGTCGTCCAGTCCCGTGAACGGCTCGTCGAGCAGGACGAGGCGCGGCCGGTGCAGCAGCGCGCGCTCGAGCGCGAGCCGCTGCCGCATCCCGCGCGAGAACTCCGACACGGCATCGTCCGCGCGCGTGCCCAGCCCCGCGCGATCGAGCGCCGCCGGCACCGCGGCACCGGCGTCGATCCCGTACAGGTCGGCGAAGAACGCCAGGTTCTGGCGCGCGGAGAGCTCCGGATAGAGGAACAGCTCGTGCGCGAGGAGGCCGATGCATGTCCTGAGCGAAGCACCGAGATCCCGGGGACGCCGATCGCCGTACCGGACCTCGCCGGTGCTCGGCGTCGTCAGCGTCGCGAGGATCGAGAGCAGCGTCGACTTGCCGGCGCCGTTGGGGCCGAGGAGTCCGACGATCTCTCCGGCGCGCGCCGTGAGCGAGATGCGGGACAGCGCGCGCCGCCGGCCGAAATGTCGTGAGACGTCGAGAATCTGGACGGAATCGAAGTCGACTGAGGCGGTCACGTCCTTCGACCGCTCAGGACGCCCTGAGCGCGTCGTCCCTCGACCCTGCTCGGGACGAGGCTGAGCCTGTCGAAGCCTCGAAGGGCGCGGCGGCGGCCGCGCGGCCGGCGGGTTCGGCATCGGCGCCGTCGCCGTCGAGCGCGCCGTAGACCTGCTCGAGCGCGGCGACCAGCTCCTCCCGCTTCGTCGCGTATCGCCTGTCGTCGGCGGCGGGCATACGGCCGTTGCGGCGATCCACCTCGAGACGCGCGAGCTCGTTCAGGAGCTTCTCGCGGCGGCCGGCGAGGCGTTTGCGTTCGGCGGCGTGCTCCGGCCGAACGGCCGGCTTGCCGGCGGCGAACACGCCGGCGAGCACGATGCCGATCGCCAGCGTGAGCGCGATGACGCGCGGGGCGCTGCTGTGGTGCGGCAGCCCGCTCAGCGACAGCGAGATCGGCTGCCCCGCCGCGACGGGACCGCCTGTCGCGGCGATGAACGTCTGACCGTCGGCCGGCATCTCGCGCTGGTTCGTGAGCTGCGGCGAGCCGAGCCGCGCCTCGCCGACCTTCTGCGCGACGACGGCGAGTGACTCGAGGTTCGCGGGCAATCGCAGATCGAAATCGATCGAGCCGCCGGACGATGGCAGCGACATGCCGACCTGGACGAACGTGTGCCCGGGCGGAAACGGACTCTGCACGCTGACACGATGCCCGGCGATCTTCGCCTGCGGCGACGATCCGTCCATGATGCCGCTGCCGATCGCTTCGTTCGGCAAATCGAACGCGAAGGGTGTCGGTGGATTCACCGGCACGCGGGCGGTGTTCTCGATGTCGAACAGGTAGAACACGTTCACCACTTCCTCGCGCGGCTCCATCACGATGCGCGACTGGTTGGTGATGACGACCTGACCCGGCACCGCCGCGGCACCGGGTTCCGTCGCCGGCGCGGCGTTTTTGTCGGTCGCGACGAGCATCAGGCGGATGCCACCCTGCGCCGGCGCGGGAAACTCGTGCGACTCCAGTTGCTCGCCGTCGACGTCGGCGGTTGCTTTGACGGTGGCGCCCGCCGGAACCTTGTCGAATTGGGCCCGGCCGTTCTCGTCCGTCTTGACCGTCTGCACTTTTCCGCCGACGTGCAGCTCGACGGGATGCGCGACGATGTTGTTCGAGAGACTCCCTCGAATGAGTCGAACGGAAATGCTTCCGGTGGGCAGATCGTCGACAGGCCTCGGGATACCTGACATCTGTTTCGGATCAACCATCGGTTGCGCGCTGGCTATCGACGCGCAACAACAAAGGACACAAAGGGTACAAAGGACACAAACGGGCCCGGATGTGAGCGCGCCGGTTACCGGTGGCGAAGAGCCTTTCACCTTTGTCTTCTGTGTCCCTTGTTCGCGGGCGCGCGCTTCTTGAATCAGCCGGCGAGCGCGCGTCCGCAACCCTTACAGAACCTGGCATCGGCATCGTTGTGCGTCTGGCATGAGACGCACGCTTGATGCGCTGAAACGTTGGCGACCGGCTCGATCGCCGCGCTCGCCCGAGCGTCGATCCGCTTCGCCAGATCGCGCTCGATCTGGGCCCGGTAACCGGCGCCGGCGTCGAGCTGCTTGATCAGCCGGGCGGCGCGCGCGCGGAGACGGCCGGCCATCTCGCGGAAGTCTTCCTCCGACAGCTTCCCCATCGCGCGATCGAATTCGAGCTCCTTGATTGCGCGCAGCGTCAGCGTCTTCTCGCGCTCGAGCGCGGCGCGCGTCCGCTGGCCGATCACCACCGTGCGATCGTCGGACGGCCTCACGAGCGGCTGCAGCGCGCGCAGGGACATCATGCCGACGAGCGCCGCGGTGGCGATGAGGAGCGTCAGGAGGACGACCGCGGTGATGCCGCGGCCGCGCGCGAGAAACGTTGCCGCCGTGGCGCAGCCAAGCGCGGCCAGCACGAAAAACTGCCACGGCTGAAGCTCGCTGTCCGCCTGAAGGCGGACACTACGATCGCGTTCAGTCGAGGTCTCGGAGCTCATCGTCCAGACGGTCTTCGAGAGCCGGATCGCGGGCCGGGGCCGGATCCGCCGCGGCGGTCTCGGGGCGCTTCGACCAGCGCATCGCCGCGAACCCGATCATCACGGCGCCGGCCGCGCCGGCGGCGTACGGCACGAGCCACGCGAGTCGGTTGAAGCCGGAGTCCAGCGGCGCGCCAAGCATCTCCTGGCTGCCGTACTTGTTCATGAACGCCTGGATGATTTCGTCGTGGGACTTTCCCTGATCGATGAGCGCGGCGAGCTCACCGCGCATCTGATGCGACGTGCTGCACGCGTCCTTGCGGCACTCGGCGAGGTTCTGATGGCCACACGCGCCGCAGGTGCAGACGATCTCGTGCTGCATCTGCTTCTCGAACGGCGTGCGCGCGTAGAACGACGATCGCGTGTCCTCCGAGCCGCCCATTCCGCGCTGCGCGCGCACCGTCGTCGCGCCGCCGAAGAATGTGAGCGCGAGGACGAGCGCGATGGACGTCGTGGCCGCCGCTTCGGCCGGCAGCTTCGCGAGCGCGAACGCGAACGATCGTTCCGGGAGCAGCGCGATGCCCGTGCCGAGCGCCATCACGCCGAAGCCGAACCAGATCCAGTTCACCAGCGGGTTGACGTGCAGCTCCAGGATGGCGGACTGATCGCCGAGATCGAATCCGGCCAGCACGAGGTAGAGATCTTCCGCGGCCGTCCGGCGAATCGCGACTTCGGTCGTCGGCTCCTGCTCGTGGTGGCGGTACGCCCACCGCGCCGGATACATCCCGTCGATCTGCTGGCCGTCGACGAAGACCGACAGATAGGCGGTCGTCATCTGCTTCTGGCCGTCGTCGCTGACCTTGATGCCGTCGTTGCGGACCGTGTAGCGCCCGATCTTCACGTCCGCGCCCGGCTTCAGCGTCACCTGGTTGTCGAGCTTCCGCGCGTTGCCGGCAAAGCCGAAGAAGATCAGCACGATGCCGACGTGGACGATGTAGCCGCCGTAGCGCCGCTTGTTGCGGCCGACGAGGCCGACGAGCGCGGTGAAATAGTCCGTCCCGGTGTTCCTGCGTCTGACGCGCGCGCCGCGCCAGAACTCCTGCGCGACCGTCGCGGTCACGAAGCCGCACAGCCCGAAGCACAGACCCGCTGACCAGATCGGAATCCGCAGCGCGAGCACGGCGCCGAGCGCGAGCGCGCCGCCGAGAGCCGGCAACAGGAGCTGATCGGCGAGGTTCCTGACCGTCGCGCGGCGCCACGCGAGCAGCGGTCCGACGCCGGTGAGCGCGAGGAGGATCAACCCGATCGGCACCAGCCACTTGTTGAAGAACGGACCGGCGACCGTGAGCCGCTCGCCCGTCAGCGCTTCGCTCAGCGTCGGGAACATCGTGCCGAACAGGACGAGGAACGCGGAGAGCAGCAGGATCCAGTTGTTGACGAGGAACGCGGCCTCGCGCGACAGCCACGAGTCGAGCTCGTTCCGCGCCTTGAGCAGCGGCAGCCGATGGATGACGAGACCGAAGCTGAACACGAGAATCACGATCATGAAGATCGTGAACAGCCACGCGAGCTGGCGGTCCTCGCCGAACGCGTGAACCGACTGCACGACGCCGGACCGCGTCATGAACGTGCCGAAGATCGTCAGGAAGAACGTCACGATGACGAGCGTCACGTTCCAGACGCGGAGCATGCTGCGCCGCTCCTGCACCATCACCGAGTGCAGGAACGCCGTCGCGGTGAACCACGGCAGCAGGCCGGCGTTCTCGACCGGATCCCACACCCAGTAGCCGCCCCAGCCGAGCTCTTCGTACGCCCAGATCATCCCGAGCGTCAGGCCGAACGACAGGAAGAGCCAGCTGACCATCGTCCATCGTCGGACCGCGCGCAGCCACGAGTCGTCCAGATGTCCGGTGATCAGCGCGGCGATGCCGAAGGCGAACGGAATCGTCATGCCGACGAAGCCGGTGTAGAGCGACGGCGGATGGATCGCCATCCAGTAGTTCTGCAGCAGCGGATTCAGCCCTTCGCCTTCGGCCGGTGCGGCGGTCACGAACGTCGTGAACGGGTTCTTGTGCACGACCATCAGGTACAGGAAGAACATCTGCACCGCGGAAATGGTCGCGACGATGTAGGGGATCAGCTCGCGGTGCCGCTCGCGGTTGACGTACACGGCCGCGCTGCCGAAGATCGAGAGCAGGAAGACCCAGAACATCACCGAGCCGTCGAGGCCGCCCCAGTAGGAAGTGATTTTGTAGAAGAGCGGCTGAACGCGGTCCGAGTAATGCGCGACGTACTTGATCGTGAAATCGTCGGTCAGGAAGGCGTTGATCATCACCGCCGATGCGCACGTCATCAGCGCGGCGACGAGATGGAACGCGCCGGTTCCGCTTTCGACCAGGGATCGGGACCCACGCCGCGCCCCGATCACGGACGCGACGGCTGCATAGCTGCAGACGACGAAGCTGGCGAGGAGGAGAAACGTGCCGAGCGCAGCCATCGAGTGCCTACGTACCGCTGGCGGCTGATTTGCCGGCGGCTTCGTACTTCGACGGGCACTTCGCCATCACGCCGTTCGGATCCGTGTGGAATCCGTCGGGCGTCAGCCGTCCCTTCAGCACGACTTCGGCTTCGCCCTTGAACGTGTCGGGCACGACGCCGGTGTACGAGGCCTCGACGACGTTGCCGGCCTCGGGCGCGCGTGCCGGATTGTTCTGGACCTTGAACTTGTACTCGAGCGTGTTGGGTTTCTTCAGAATCGATCCCGGCACGACGTAGCCGTGCAACTGGAGCTGCTTGCCGTGCCACGCCTGCGGATCGACCATCACCTCGTCGACATGCTTGAAGTACTCGGTGCCGCCGCGCAGCGTCGACCACATGAGCCCGACAAACGCGAGCGTGAGCACGGCCGCGGTCGCGCCAATCTTGATATTTCGGTGTGTCATAAGGACTTCCGGGACGGTATCCGCCAGAATAGCCCGACTTCACAGCGGATGCAAGGTTCGCAGCTCCGCGAGCAGCTCGACGACGGCCGCCACCGGGAGACCGACGACGTTGCTGTAGGAGCCCTCGAGCCGCGGGATGAACCGCGACGCGAGTCCCTGGATGGCGTAGGCCCCGGCCTTGTCCCGTCCTTCCCCGCTTTGGACGTACCACTCGACGTCTTCGTCCCTGAGCGGGGCGAAGAGGACGCGCGTTGAGTCGACCCGGCCGAGCTCGTGCGCGCCGAGGCGCAGGCTGATGCCGGTCAGCACCTCATGCCAGCGGCCCGACAGCTTCCTCAGCATCGCCGCCGCCTCGTCATCGTCGCGCGGCTTGCCGAGAATCTCGCCGTCGATCACGACGGCTGTGTCGGCTCCGAGGACGATTGCATCGCGCGTGTAGGGCGGGTCTTCAGACGCGCCTCGAGCCGGGTCCGAAAGGACCCGGCCTACACCCGCCAACGCGCATGCCGATTTTTCCTGTGCCAGCCGCCGCACGTAGCGCGCCGGCGATTCGCCGTCGCGCACGCGCTCGTCGACGTCGGCGGCGATCGCGTCGAAGCTGAACCCCGCCGCACGCAGCAGCTCCGCACGCCGTGGTGACGCGGAAGCGAGAACGAGCCGCATGCTAAAATTTTAGATCTTGCGGCCGCTCGCTCATATCGTCCCCGACGCGCTGCTGCACCTGCTGCGCGATGCGCCGCTCTCGAACGGCAAGGTCGGAATCGCCTGGCGCGCCGCGGTCGGACCTGCGCTCGACCGCGCCACGAGCGTGCGGCTCGAGGGCAAGGTGCTGCTCGTCGACGCGCCGAACGCGCAATGGTCGCGCGAAGTGATGCGCTCCTCACCCATCATCCTGAAGCGTCTCCAGGACTTCCTCGGCGCCGACGCGGTCGAGCGGATCGAAGTTCGCCGTGCGTGATGCCGTCATCGTCAGCGCCGTTCGTACGCCGACCGGGAAATTCCTCGGCGCCCTGAAAGGCTTCACGGCGACGCAGCTCGGCGCGCTGGTCGTCGCCGAGGCGCTGCGCCGCGCGGCGATCGATCCCGAGATAGTCGACGAGTGCATCATGGGCAACGTCGTATCCGCTGGGCTCGGCCAGAATCCCGCGCGGCAGGCGGCGCTCAACGGTGGATTGCCCGACCACGTCGCCGCGCTCACCGTGAACAAAGTCTGCGGCTCCGGGCTGAAAGCGGTGATGCTCGCGGACCAGGCGATTCGCGTCGGCGACATCGACGTCGCGGTCGCCGGCGGCATGGAGTCGATGAGCAACTGTCCGTACCTCCTGCCGCGCGCGCGCGAAGGCTTCCGCATGGGCAACGCCGAAGTCGTCGACTCGATGATCAACGACGGCCTCTGGTGTGCGTTCGAGATGTGTCACATGGGGAACGCCGGCGAGGTCGTCGCCGAGCACTACCACGTCGGACGACCGGCGCAGGACGAGTACGCAGCGGAGAGCCACCGCCGCGCGGCACACGCGACCGACGAGGGCGCTTTCGCCGACGAGATGCTGCCGATCTCGATCCCGCAGAAGAAAGGACCGCCAGTCGTCGTGGACCGCGACGAGGCGATCCGTCCGGAGACGACGGTTGAAACGCTCGCCGCGTTGAAACCGGCGTTCAGGAAGGATGGAACGGTGACCGCGGGCAACGCGCCGGGCGTGAACGACGGCGCGTCGGCGGTCGTGGTCATGGATGCGGAGCGCGCGAAGTCGCTCCGCCTGGCGCCGCTCGCGCGGATCGTCGGCCAGGCGACGAGTGGCCTTGCGCCGAAGTTCGTGCTGATGACGCCGGTCGAAGCGGTGCAGCGCGTCGCGGAGAAGGTCGGCTGGAAGCTGCACGATGTCGACCTGTTCGAGCTGAACGAGGCGTTCGCCGTCCAGGCCGTCGCGGTGCTCAAAGAGCTCGGGATCGATCCGGCGAAGGTCAACGTCCACGGCGGTGCCGTCGCGCTCGGCCACGCGATCGGATCGAGCGGGTCGCGCGTGTTGACCACCTTGCTCTACGCGCTGCAGCGCCGGAACGTGAAGCGCGGGATTGCGACGCTGTGCCTCGGAGGCGGGAACGGGGTGGCGCTGGCTGTCGAGCGTACGTGATCGTCTGCTTATCACGAAGATCACGAAGATCACAAACGTACATGGGTTCGCTTCGTGGTCTTCGTGACTTCGTGAAGAATTGTCGATGGAAATCAGGACGATCGGCATCGTCGGCGCCGGCACGATGGGCAACGGCATCGCGCAGGTCTTCGCGCAACACGGCTTCGCGGTCATCCTGATCGACGTCGCGCAGCCGATGCTGGACCGCGCGCGCGGCAGCATCGAGAAGAGCCTCGAGAAGTTCGTCGAGAAGAACAGGCTGACCGCCGCCGACCGCGACGCGACGCTGGCGCGGCTCAAGATGTCGACCGCGCTCGACCAGCTGATCGCGGTCGACTACATCATCGAGGCGATCGTCGAGGACGCCGAGGCCAAGCGCACGCTGTTCACGTCGCTCGACGCGATCGCGCGGCCCGAAGTGATCCTCGCCTCGAACACCTCGTCCATCTCGATCACGCGCATCGGCGCGGCGACGAAGCGGCCGGAGCGCGTGCTCGGCATGCACTTCATGAACCCGGTGCCGCTGATGACGCTCGTCGAGATGATTCGGGGTCAGGCGACCTCCGACGAGTCGATGCGGACCGCGTCGGATCTGTGCGTGAGAATCGGCAAGACGCCCGTCGAAGCCGCGGATTATCCGGGGTTCATCGCGAACCGGATTCTCATGCCGATGATCAACGAGGCGATCTTCGCGGTGATGGAGGGCGTCGGCACGCCCGAAGCAATCGATGCCGTGATGAAAGGCGGCATGAATCACCCGATGGGACCGCTGATGCTCGCCGATTTCATCGGCCTCGACGTGTGCCTCGCGATCCTCGACGTCCTCCACGAGGGCTTCGGCGATCCGAAGTACCGGCCGTGCCCGCTACTGCGACGGATGGTGGCCGCGGGACACCTCGGCCGGAAATCGGGCCGCGGGTTTTACACGTACTAGTGGACTAACCTTGCTGGTCTACCCCATCGGCGGTACTGTTGCGCAATGCGACCCCTTCGGTATTCCATCAACGTCACGTTGGACGGGTGCTGCGATCACCGTGCAATTCCCGCGGACGAAGAGTTGCATCGTCACGCAACGGAGATCATCGCTCAGGCCGATGCTCTCCTCTTTGGCCGGGTGACGTACGAAATGATGGAGGCGGCGTGGCGCCTGGCGACGCGGACGGTGGCGATGCCTGACTGGACGGAACCCTTCGCCAGGACCATCGACGCGGCAAAGAAGTACGTCGTGTCGAGCAGTCTGGACCGCGTCGATTGGAATGCGGAGCTCGTGCGCGGGGATCTGGGGAAGGCCGTTCAGCGCCTCAAGCGGGAGTCGGGTAAGGGACTGTTCGTGGGAGGCGTGAAGCTCGCGCTGGCGTTGACGGAGCTTGGATTGATCGATGAGTACGAGTTCGTGGTGCATCCCAGGCTAGCGGGCCACGGGCCGACGTTGTTCGCGGGGCTATCGAAGCATGTCGACTTGAGGCTCGTGAGCCGGCTGGAGTTCGGCTCGGGGGCGGTGGCGATGCGGTATGAGCCGAGAAGGTAGCCATT
>Ga0114129_10012598_pt1 | contig 12039 bp, 11 predicted proteins | sample RhiMetdeltSRZDD1_FD_80071 | JGI IMG/M metagenome (GOLD analysis project Ga0114129, IMG submission 80071) | Populus rhizosphere microbial communities from Tennessee, USA - Rhizosphere MetaG P. deltoides SRZDD1 (version 2) (version 2) | ecosystem: Host-associated > Plants > Roots > Rhizosphere >... | reverse complement strand
GGGGCCATCCCCGTTCGTCGAGCCGAACGACGGCGGGTTGTTCCAGTTCACGAGGTAGCCCTGGCTCGGGTTCACGACCTGCGGGCGGTCGTCTGGCGGCAGCAGGCCCTTCCACTCGGCGCCACCCGTGCCGGGGAACGGCAGCCGCTCGTCCCAGCGCTTCGACCGGACCGGCATCAGGCCGGGGCTCCAGTAGCCGATGTCCCCGCGGTCATCGGCGGCCATGAGGTTCTCGTTCCAGGTCAGCTCGTCCGCGGCCGCGTCGACGTCCTCGATCGACGACGCGCGGTTGACCGCGTCCAGCCCGACGATCGTGCCGACCTCGCGCTTCCAGATCGCATAGCGGCGCGCGTAGGCGACGCCCTCGCCCTTTATGACCTCCTGGACCGGGCCGTGGACGGTGCGGCAGAAGCGCTCGGTGTCGCTGCCGCTGCTCGTGTCCGGGAGCTCGAGGTCGAGCAGCGAGAGGAAGTCGGACGGGGGCGGACGGTAGGTGAACGTCTCGTCGCGGCACTCCATATCCCGCGTCTCCCCGCGGAAGCGGTAGCCCTCGTCGCCCACGAGCTGCTCGGCATAGAGGTCGTCCTCGTCACCGAGCCCGCTGGTCACGCCCCAGGCGACGTGCTCGTTGTGGCCGATGCCGATGATCGGGACGCCGGCGGCCGTGGTGCCGCGAACGTCGAGCGTCGGGGAGTGCAGCTCGACCTCGACGAGTCGCTCGGGCATCACGAATCCGAGCTGCGGCCCGGTGCCGAGCCACGCGTGGCCCAGCTTGCGCATGGCCCACATCTTCGAGCCCGCGAGCGAGGGGAAGAAGCGCGCTAGCGCAGTCGAGCCGGAGGCGGAGGCGGAGGACTCCTCGTCCGGCGGCAGCGGCAGCTGGCGCGCATAGGCCGCCGACCGCCTGAACGCGCGGTGTTCGCTCTTCCGCGTCGCGCCCGGCCGCGAGGGGAACCGCCCCTCCCGCTTCGGCACGGTGCCGAACTGGCCCGGCGTCCGCAGCGGGAAGACGCGCTTGAAGGCCTTCGCCCCGATTCCCTGGAAGCCCTCGAGGTTCGCCAGCTCCTCGCCGTCGTCGCTCGGGGTCGTCCGCGCCAGGTAGATGCCGATCGCCGCCATCTCATGCACCTGGAGGTGCTCGGGACTCGTCCCGAGCGCCGCGTACTCCGCCGGCATCTTGCTCGGGTCGGAGTTCACCTCGTCGATCCAGGCGTTCACGCCGTCCGCGTACTGCTGCCAGCGGGTCCGGAGGTCGCCGGGCAGGCTCTCGACCATCTGCTCGCGCTCGGCCTGGGTGTAGAAGTCGCGCCGGGCGACGATGTCGTCCTCGAGCGCGGCCTTGCCGAGGATCTCCGACAGCGTGCCGGTGGTCGCCCGCCTGAATGCCTCGATCTGGAACAGGCGGTCCTGGGCGACTGCGTAGCCCATGCCCCACCACGTGTCGTCTTCCGTGTCTCCGTAGATGCTCGGGACGCCGTAATCGTCGCGGGTGATGCGCACCCCGGCCTTCGGCGTCTCCTCGACGCCGGGCTGGCCGAGCATCGAGTTCTTGTACTCGAAGTCGACGAACGGCGAGATCTGGTCTGTGAGGTGCGGATCACAGGCCGAGCTGTCGAGCAGGCACGGCGCCGAGACGAACCCGCTCTGGCCGGGCGGCATGATGCTCTCGGCGCGCTTCACGCCGGCTGCAGCGGTCGGCGCCGCGAGCAGGCAGCAGGCGGCCGTGGCAAGTCCCCACCTCATTCGCCGCGTAGCGTAGAGGCAGCAATTTCCGGATGCGGCAGCACCGCGGCGGGGTCCCAGGCGCGTTCGGGGGCTTGCGCGCGTTACGGCTGTGCCTATCCTGGGGACTCACGCTCGCATGGCCGGATTTTCGGGACACCCCACGCTCGACGCGCTGCTCCACAAGGGAGAGGACCAGGGCACCCTCGAATTCGGGGAGATCGCCGCGGCCGTAGAGGAGCTCGAGCTGGAGGAGGGCGCGCTCGACGCGTTCTACGCCGAGGCCGAGCGGCGCGGCATCGAGGTGCTCGACGCCACCCGGAGGACCGAGGAGCCGGCGACCGGCTTCCACGCGGCCGCGATCGCGGAAGCCACCAGCGACTCGCTGCAGCTCTTCCTGCGCGACATTTCGCAGCGCCCGCTACTCACCGCGGTGGAGGAGATCGAGCTGGCCAAGCGCATCGAGCGCGGCGACCAGCGCGCCAAGGACCGGATGATCGAGTCGAACCTGCGGCTCGTCGTCTCGAACGCGAAGCGTTACCGCGGCCTCGGGCTTCCCTTCCTCGACCTGATCCAGGAGGGCATCCTTGGCCTGATCCGCGCGGTCGAGAAGTTCGACTACCGCCGCGGGTTCAAGTTCTCCACCTATGCGACCTGGTGGATTCGGCAGGCGATGCAGCGCGGGCTGCAGCACCACTCGCGCACCGTGCGGCTCCCGGTGCACATCGCCCAGGAGTTGACGCGCGTGCGCACGGCCGAGCGCCGTCTGGCGGCTGAGATCGGCCGCGACCCGACGCTCGAGGAGCTGTCGAAGTACGTCGACCTCGAGCCCGAGAAGATCGAGGAGCTGCGTTCGGCCGAGCGCGTCCCGGTCAGCCTCGAGACACCGGTCGGGGAGGAGGGGGAGACCGAGCTCGGCTCGCTGATCCCCGCCGACGGCCCCGGTCCGCTCGAGGAGGTCGCCCTCGCCCTCGAGGAGCAGTCGATCCGCCGTGCGCTCGACGGGCTCGAGCCGAGCGCCCGCGAGATCATCGAGCTGCGCTTCGGCATCGGCGGCGGCGATCCGCTGCCGCTGCGCGAGGTCGCGAACCGCACCGGGCTTTCGCCCGAGGGCGTGCGAAAGCTCGAGCGCCGTGCCCTGCGCAAGCTCGCCGAGGAGCGCGAGCTGCAGGCGCTTGCCGCCTGACGAGCTGACCGCCAGGAGAGCCGCGTAGCGGCGAGCCCCTGGCGGTGCTGGAGCGGCACGGCTGAGCGCAGGCGAAGCCGTGTCGCGTTTACGCCGTACCCAGATCGGCAACCACCTTCTATGAGGGCGAAGGGGTATGCCACGCGCACAGAACACGGACGTCACGCTCGAGGCCTATTGCCCGCATTGCTTCCTGCTGATTGAAAGCGACGTCGGGCCCGATTGGCCTCAGGACCCCACGCGCTGCCCGCACTGCCGGCTGCTGATCGGCGAGGGCCGCGGGAAGCCCACGGCCGACGCGAACCCGGGCGCGCGCGGGACCGCCGCGGGGGTGTTCGCCCACCGCGCAAAGCGCGACGACGTGGACAAGGCTTCGCCCGAGGACGTCTGCGCCGCGATCCGCACGGTTGCGAGCGAGCTCGGATCGAGGCCGGAGCGGCTCCTGATGGTCGACTACCAGCAACACGCCTCGTCCGACCCGGAGCTGCCCGAGCTGGCCGACGTCTTCGCCGCCTTCGGCAGCTGGAAGCGCGCCAGGCGCGAGGCCGCCGCGGGCGTCTGACGGCTAGCCGCCGCTCCTGCGGGATACGATGCCCGCCCGATGGAGGTAGTCGCATTTCTCGCGCCGTTCGTCCTGCTTGGGATCGGCGCCATATTCGTCGCGTTCTCGGGCGGCCCCGGGCACGCGCGCGAGGCGTATCTCACGAAGGGCGGACGCTTCTTCCGCTTCTCGATCGTCCTGATTTACGTGGTCCTGGGCCTCGCCGTCCCGGCCCTCGTGATCGCGAATCGCGAGCCCTCCGAGGGAGCCACTGGGCCGGTCCAGCACGAGGAGGCCTCGAGCCAGCTCGAGGACGGCAAGGAGCTCTTCCGCCAGACCTGCACCAACTGCCACACGCTGGCGGCTGCGAACGCCCATGGCGCGACGGGGCCGGACCTCGACGAGATCGGCGAGATGACCGAGGAACGCGTCCTCCAGGCCATCAAGATCGGCGGCACCGGCCAGAAGCGGATGCCCGCCGGGTTGCTCGAGGGCGAGGACGCGGAGGCGGTCGCCGCCTACGTCACCGCCGTCGCGGGCAAGAAATAGCCTGCATCTAGCGTTATTGCTTCAGCGTGCGCGTCGTGCTCCGCTGCTACGATGCCGCGCGTCCATAGCCGAGGTCTCCTCCTACGGGAGGGGGCACGGGGGATCCAATGGCCTAGCCGCAGGCCTGGGGCGAATCGCCGAATTCTTCGGTGTAGCGCAGCTCTTTCAGCGCGAGCCCGACAGCTAACCCCGTAGGCGCACGAAAGAGAAGGGATGCAGTGAGCCGCAGGACCGTGCAGATCACGGGCCGTCCGGAGCCGTACCGGCGCCCGAACCGCACCACGACGCAGATCAAGGCCCGACCCGACCGGGTCGCGTTCGGGGCCGTGATGCTCGGCGTGTTCATGGTCTTCATGGCCGTCGTCACGGCCCAGGCCGACGCTGCCAAGTGGCAGCGCGCCACGCTCGGCGACCGCACCCTCCAGAAGGGGACCGCCGGCAACGACGTCAAGACGCTGCAGATCCTGCTCACGCGCCGGGGCTTCGAGGTCCCCTCGACGGGCTACTTCGGGACCATCACGAAGCGCAAGGTCCGGCAGTTCCAGAGGAGCCGCCGCATCACCGCCGACGGAATCGTCGGGCCGATGACGCGGGAGAAGTTCCGGCCGAGCAAGCGGCGCACGGCGACCTGGTACGGCCCGGGGCTGTACGGCAACGAGATGGCGTGCGGCGGCAAGCTCACGCGCAGTACCTTCGGCGTCGCCCACAAGTCGCTTCCGTGCGGCAGCAAGGTCACGATCGCGCACGGGGGCCGGATCGTGATTGCGCGGGTCGTCGACCGCGGCCCGTTCGTAAAGGGCGTCGAGTACGACCTCACGGCGCACGCCGCCGAGGCGGTGCGGATGAGCTCCACGAGCGAAATCCGCGCCAACCGTTGATCCGCCCTTAATCCGCGGCCCGTATGAACCTGTGACCGAGGTCACAGAGACATCCCTTGAACGGGGACGTATACTTACCAGACGTAAGAAGCCTGCCGAAAGTGAAGTGCCGCCTATGAAGACGAAGGAAAGCCGATTCCAGATCCACGACGAGCTGACCGCGCCTGAGCGCAGTCTGCCGGTGCTGAAGGGCGCCCTGGCCGCGGGTGGCCAGCTCTCGAACTTCATCGCCGTGCTGTCTGGCTCGCCCGCCGCGCTGCGGGCATACGCCCGGGTGCGCTCGGAGCTACGCCACGGTGAGCTCCCGCTCAAGACCCAGCAGCGGATCGCGCTCGCGGTAGCGGAGCACCAGGGATCGGCCTACGCGCTCGCCGCGCTTCAGCGGACGGCGCGCGATGCCGGCCTCGGCCTCGACGAGATTGCCAAGGCGCGTAGCTTCGAATCGGCGGACGAGCGTGAAGCCGCGATGCTGACGTACGTTCGCGGCATCCTCGAGACGGACGGCACGCCGCCGCGCGTCAACCACGAGGACGCGCTCGAGGCGGGCTGGAGTGACGAGCAGCTGCTCGAGGCGATCGCCCACGTCGCGGTCGCCACGTTCGGCAACCTCGTGACGCGAGCGGGCGACGTTCCGCTCGACGGCTCCGCAGAGGACGCCAGGCTCCAGCAGGCCGCCTAAGCCGGCCGAGCGTCCGGCAGGGCTATCCTCTTTCACATGCCAGCGCAGGCCGGCACGGCTGAGGAGAGCCGCCACCTCGCGGAGCGAGCACCCTGCTGCGGGCTCTACCACCAGGCCGTCGAGCTCGTGGGGAAGCGCTGGACCGGCGCGATCCTGCTCGTCCTGATGGACGGCCCGCTGCGCTTCTCAGAGGTGCGTGAGCTCGTCCCCGACATCTCCGACCGGCTGCTGTCCGAGCGGATGAAGGAGCTCGAGGCCGAGGGGATCGTCGAACGGCACGTGAGCGACACGGGGCCCGTCAGGGTCGAATACGCGCTCACCGACAAGGGTCGTGCCCTCGAGCCCACGGTGCGTGCTCTCAAGAGCTGGGCGCACAACTGGCTCCCGCGCCAGTAGTCTGGCGCCCTTCCCGCCCCCGACGAACAGGGAGAACATGGCCGACCAGCCTCGGACCGCCGACGACGTCAAGTCGATCGTCGATGACCGCGACATCCGCTTCATTCGCTTCTGGTTCACCGACATCCTCGGTCAGCTGAAGAGCTTCTCCATCAACAAGGAAGAACTCGACGACGCGTTCGAGGGTGGGATGGGCTTCGACGGCTCGTCGATCACGGGCTTCAACGCGATCGAGGAGTCGGACATGATCGCGATGCCGGACCCGTCCACATTCGCGATCTTGCCCTGGCGGCCGGAGGACAAGGGCGTCGGCCGGATGTTCTGCGACGTCGTCACGCCCAGCCGCGAGCCCTATGAGGGCGACCCGCGTCACGTCATGCGGCGCGCGCTCCAGCGGGCGGAGTCGATGGGCTTCGACACCTTCAACGTCGGTCCAGAGCTCGAGTACTTCTATTTCAAGAACGCGCGGCCCGAGTCCGGCAAGCCCGAAGTCCTCGACGAGGGCGGCTACTTCGACCTCACGACGCTGGACGCCGGCTCCGACGTCCGCCGCGAGACCGTCCTGGCGCTCGAGCAGCTCGGCATCCACGTCGAGTACACGCACCACGAGGTCGGCCCGTCACAGCACGAGATCGACATGCGCTACGCCGAGGCCATGAAGATGGCCGACGACTGCATGACCTACCGGATCACCGTCAAGGAGTACGCGATGAAGTACGGCTGGCATGCCACGTTCATGCCGAAGCCGCTCTTCGGCGAGAACGGGTCCGGCATGCACACGCACCAGTCGCTCTTCACGGGTGGCAAGAACGCCTTCTACGACGCCGACGACAAGTACTACCTCTCGCAGACCGGCAAGCAGTTCATCGCAGGCCAGCTCAAGCACGCACGCGAGATCTGCTCGATCTTCGCCCAGTGGGTGAACTCGTACAAGCGCCTCGTGCCCGGCTATGAGGCGCCGGTGTACTGCGCGTGGTCACGCCGCAACCGCTCGGCGCTCGTGCGCGTGCCGCTCTACCACCCCGGCAAGGAGCAGGCCACGCGCATGGAGCTGCGCTGCCCGGACCCGGCGTGCAACCCGTACCTGACGTTCGCGGTTCTGCTGCAGGCGGGTCTCGAGGGCATCGAGAAGGGCTACGAGCTGCCCGAGCCGATGGAGAAGAACCTCTACCACCTGTCACCCGACGACCGGAAGCGGCTCGGCATCGAGCAGCTGCCCGAGACGCTCGGCGAAGCGATCGAGCTGACGGCGGAGTCGGAGCTCGTGCTGCGCACGCTCGGCGAGCACATGTTCAACCGCTATGTCGAGATCAAGCGGCAGGAGTGGGAGGACTACCGGGTCCAGGTCTCCGAGTGGGAGCTCGACCGGTATATGTCGATCCTCTAGGCGCCGGCGTCCCAGCGGCGCTCGGCGAGCACCCGCTTCACCTTCGCGATGTACGCCGTTGCGCCGGGCGTGTACCAGCGGCCGGCGAAATGCGCCCCAAGGACGCCCCACGCGTCGCCCGCTTCATACGGCTGCCCGTGCTCCACGTCGTTCAGCCACGTCGCGTGCCCGTCGTAGTAGTAACGAAAGACAGCCCCGTAGTAGTCGACGTTGAACGCAGTCGATTCGGCGCTCAGCGGAAAGGTGCCTTTGTGGACGGTGCGCTTGAGCTGCATCACACCGATGCTGAGCCCGCGATCGCCGCGTGCCGCTGAGAGCCACCCGGATTCGTGCTGCGCCTGGGCGCGAAGGAGGTCCTCGTCGATGCCCCATTTCCACGCTGCCCACTCGATGATGTCGTCGGTCGTGCCGGTGAATCTGCCGGTGACGTGGACCGCGTAGTCCTCCGGCACGAAGTCGTTCTTTGTCCTGAAGCGCCGTATCTCCGAAGCGGTCGGGCGACGGAGGTTTGCGCTGAAGTTCTGCGGCCGGCTCTCCGGCAGCGTGCGGTCGACGAGCGCGCCCGCCTGCTTGTCGTCGAGCGGCGGGCAGTCGGGCGGGCGCGTGGCCGCGCTCTTTTCGTCGAGCGCGTCAGCGCAGGTGCGCTCGTCGTCGGCGACCAGACCGAAGATCGCGAGGGCGGCCACGGTCAGCAGGAGGAGCGATACGAGCCATCTGACGGTTCGGCGGATGCCGCCATTGTCCTACGGGAGGCGCAACTCCTCGCAGTTGAAGACACCGTCCTCGGTCTCGGCAAGGACGGCGGTGTCGACGCCGTCGCCACAGTCGATCTGGTCGCCGCGCCCGTTCTGCGAATCGACGAAGTCGTCGCCGGGGCCGGCGTCGACGACGTCGAAGCCGGTGCCGTCGCGGAGCTTGTCGTTGCCGTCGCCGCCGAGCAGGTCGTCGCCACCGGGCCCGCCCCTCATGCGGTCGTTCCCAAGCCCGCCGACGAGGAGGTCGCCTCGCTTCCTTCCGCGCAGGCGGTCGTCGCCGCCGCGGCCCTTCAGCGTGTCGGCCTTCCCGGTGCCGACCAGCCGGTCGTCCTTGCCCGTGCCGCGCATCGTCACCGCGCCGGCCGTGGCGGCGGCCATGAGCGCCACGACGGCCGCCGCAGCGAGGATTCGCCTCATACGGCGTTCCGGTAGGCGCTGATCACCTTGGAGGGTTCGCGGAACATCGCCCGCGGGTCGGAGGCGTAGTGGGTGATGCCCAGGCGGTCCAGGTAGCCGGTCGTCTCCAGCAGCGCGAAGTCGTGCGGCTTCGGCCGCGCCGCTTGCGCGCGATGGCGCTGGAGAGGCGGGAGCGGGTTCGGGAGCGGCTCCGGCTGCGGGAAGCCGAGTCCGCGCGCGGTGCAGGTGGCCGTGACCACGTTGCCGGGGTCGGGGAGCTCGGGCGGCTCGAGCCGCGGCTTGCCGCGCCAGTCGAACGAGTGACCGATGTTGCGCGCGTACCGGTCGCGCACGGTCAGCGCCTTTGCGCCGAAGCGGTAGCGGAGGAACTTGATGATCGACTCGAACCCGTAGGTGCCGTGGTCGACATGGCCACGCCGCGCATAGGGCGAAAGAAGCAGCGCCGGGATGCGAAAGCCCATCTGCCCGTAGTCCTCTTCGAGGTTGCGGCTGTTGCGGATGTCCGGCACGCGGGGTGGGCGGACGTGGTCGAAGAAGCCGCCCCACTCGTCGTAGACGACGAAGATCGCACCGCGCTCCCACTGCGGCGACTCCATGAACGCGTGCACCACGTCGGACATGTACGCCTGCCCGAGCCGGACGTCCCCGTGCGGGTGTTCGTCGGCCGATACGCCGTCGCCACCGCCGCCGTCCTTGAAGGGCGGGTCGACGAAGGAGACGTTCGGCAGCTTGCCGCTCTCGCAGGCGCTGTAGTACTCCTCGACGCGGCTCGCACGTGCGAATCCCGCCTGGCCCCAGAGCGCGGCCGCGGGCAGGTCGTTGAAGTAGGAGCGAACGGTGCCGCCGGCGCGCTCGATCGCCGCGAACAGCGTGGTGTCGTAGGGGAACCCCTGCGAGTCGACGGGCAGGTCGTTCTCCCTGTTCCCGTATGACTGCGCCGCCCACATGTACTCGCGGTTCGGATACGTGGACGCGAGGATCGAGCAGAAGAAGCGGTCGAATGTGGTCGCCGCTTTCGTCGCGTCCTGAATGAAGCCGAGGTCGCCCTTCTCGTAGTACCCGAGCGCGAACTCGTCGGTGTCGCTGCCCTCCTTCAACCAGCCGTCGAGCTTGCCCTCGTTGAACTGCACCCGACCCGAGTCCCACCCGTGCCCGGGATCCGGATGCCCGCACCCCTGGTACTCGGGCGTCAGGCGATGCGTGGACTGGGGTGCGCCCGCGGCGTCGACGTACTGGATGCCCGCCTGGTGCCCGTCCGCGTTCGGCATCCAGCCGAGGTAGTGGTCGAACGACCGGTTCTCCATCATCAGGACGACGAAGGTGTCGATCGGCATGTTCTTCGGCGAGGGCAGCTTCACCCGCCGCTGGCGCTTCGCCGCCTCGGCGACGAGCGTGTCCGCGGGGAGAGTCGCGGCGAGCCCGGCGAGCCCGGCCGTGTAAGCGGTGCGCTCGAGGAAGTCGCGCCGCCGGAGAGCCTCGTCCGGTTGCTCTGCCTCGAGCCGCTCGTCGTTCACGCGGGCTAGGCTAGCCCGCGCTATGGGCAGGGCGCGCTACTTGATTGTTATCGCCGCCTTCGCCGTACTCGCCGGCTGTGGCGACGACGAGAAACCCGATATCGACCGGGTCCAGAGTGATCTCGCGCGCGACGTGCAGGAGCAGACCGGCACTCAGGATGTCCGCGTCGCCTGTCCCGACGACGTCTCCGAAGGGGACCTGTGTGACGTGGCGGCATCCGGTGGCTTGAAGGCGAAGATCAGGATCACCGAGATCGACGACGGCGCGAAGGGCGAGATCGTCCAGCCCTAGGCGAGCAGCGCTTCCAGCTCCTCGGCCTCGGTCACGGGCCGCTGGCAGGCAAAGCGCTCACAGACGTAGGCGGCCGCCCGGCCGTCGACGGGCTCGCGGCCCAGGAGCAGCGGCACGCCGTCGGGCTCGCCGCCCGCCACCACGATGTGCGGCCGGAAGCGTCCCCGGACCGTTCGCTCGAGCGGCTCGCGGTCCGGCCCTACGAGCGCGACCTCCTTGACATCGGCGAAGTGGAAGTCGAGCGCCTGGAGCAGATGGCCGAATGCCTGCGCGTGTCGCGCGGCGACCGTGTGGAGCAGGCGGAACACGCCCACGGCGCGCTGCTCGTACTCGTACTCCCCGGTCAGCGCCGCGAGCCGGAGCAGCCCGTAGGCCGCGCTCGAGTTCCCGGCCGGGATCGGGTGGTCCTCGAGGTCCTTGCGTCGCGCGACGAGCTGCTCGTGGTCCGATGAGGTCTCGAAGAATCCGCCGCGTGCCTCGTCCGCGAAGCGCTCGACCATCGTGTCGGCCAGGGCGCGCGCCTCAGTGAACCAGCGCGGCTCGAAGGTCGCCTCGTAGAGCGTCAGTAGGGCCTCGAGCAGGAACGCGTGATCCTCGAGGTAGGCGTTGAGCTTCGCCTGGCCGTCCTTCCACGTGCGAAGCAGCCGTCCCTCGTCGTCGCGCAGGTCGCGCAGGATGAAGCCCGCGCAGCCGCGGGCGGCGTCGAGGTAGTCGCTGCGCTCGAGAACTGCGCCTGCTTCTGCAAGCGCCGCGATCATCAACGCGTTCCACGACGTCAGCCGCTTGTCGTCCAGCCCGGGCCAGACGCGCTGCGATCGGACGTCGTACAGGCGTCGCTTCAGCTCCGGCGATGCCTCACCGGCGCGCACGAGGATGTTCCTGCCCTCGAAGTTCCCCTCCGCGGTTGCGCCGAAGGCCGCGGCGGCCTCGTCGTCCAGCTCCTCGCGCGACCAGACGTAGAACTTGCCCTCCTCGCCCTCGGAATCGGCGTCGAGCGCGGAGAAGAAGCCGCCCTCGTCCCCGCGCATCTCGCGCAGCGCCCAGTCGAGCGTCTCCTCGCACACGGCCCGGAAGAGCGGCTCCCCGCTCACCTGCCATCCGTGCAGGTACGCGCGTGCCAGGAGCGCGTTGTCGTAGAGCATCTTCTCGAAGTGGGGAACCAGCCAGCGGGCGTCGACCGAGTAGCGGGCGAATCCGCCGCCGATCTGGTCGTAGATCCCGCCCGACGCCATCGCGCGCAACGTCTGGGTGGTCATCTCGGTCTCGCCCCTGCGCAGCAGGAACTCGATTGCGGACGCGGGCGGGAACTTCGGCGCGCTCCCGAACCCGCCGTTGACCGGGTCGAAGTTCATCCGGAGCGCCGCCACGGCGTCGTCCAGGACCTTCGGATCGAGCACGTCGGTGGAGGGCTCGAGCCCGGCGCCGCCGCGCAGGCGCTCGGCGACGCGCTCGGAGCCCGCGCGAATCTGGTCGCGCTTATCGGTCCATGCCTCGACGACCGCTTCGAGGATCCGGCGCCAGCTCGGCATCCCGCCGCGGTCCTCCGGAGGGAAGTAGGTGCCTGCGTAGAACGGCACCTGCTCCGGCGTGAGGAAGACGTTCAGCGGCCACCCGCCCTGGCCGGTCATCGCCTGGCACGCCTCCATGTAGATCGCGTCGAGGTCGGGCCGCTCCTCGCGGTCGAGCTTGATCGGGACGAAGTGCTCGTTCATGTATGCGGCGG
>Ga0114129_10012597_pt1 | contig 12039 bp, 14 predicted proteins | sample RhiMetdeltSRZDD1_FD_80071 | JGI IMG/M metagenome (GOLD analysis project Ga0114129, IMG submission 80071) | Populus rhizosphere microbial communities from Tennessee, USA - Rhizosphere MetaG P. deltoides SRZDD1 (version 2) (version 2) | ecosystem: Host-associated > Plants > Roots > Rhizosphere >... | reverse complement strand
CGGCGGAACGCCGTCGTCGCAGAAGGTGAACGGTAGGCGTGCCTCGTTCGAGAGGTCAGCGTCTGCGGCGTCCTGCGGCTTGCAGGCTGCCTTCAGCGAGGAGAGATCCGCGTTCGCGGCCGCGGGGCCGAACAGCAGTAGCGCCACCACGAGCGCCAGCAGCCAGACAGCGCGGGCGTGGAGCGCCGACTTCACGGCCGCCCGACCTCGGCAGTGACACCGCTCGCCACCAGGGCATCGACGAAGGCCTCGACCGTCTCCAGGTACGCGGCCACGTCCACGCGCTCGTCCCAAGCCTGCTGGAGGATGAAGCCCTGGAACAGGGCGAGCATCGCGCGGGCCACGGAGTCCGGGTCCAGGTCGAGCGCAAGCTCTCCGCGCTCCTGCGCTTCGCGAATCAGAAGCGTCATCACTTCGCGCGAGCGATCGATGCCGCGCATGATGATCGTGCGGATCGCCGGGTCGAGGGCCGCCTCGGCCCACACCTGCAGGCCGAGTTTCCGCCGCCGGCGTTCGTCTGGGTCGGCCAGCGATTCGAACGACACACGGCCGAAAGCGCGCAGTCCCTCGATTCCTCCGCCGACCTCGTGCGCACGGCTCATGAACTCGGCCTCGCGTGCGTGCCGCTCGTCGGCGATCGCCTGAATGAGCTCGCGCTTGCCCGAGAAGTAGCGGTAGATCGCTCCGGGACTCAACCGCGCCTCGTGGCAGACGTCCTGCATCGTGGCCCGGTGAAAGCCGTCGCGCGCGAAGCACGCGATCGCCGCGTCGATGATCTGCCGGCGGCGCGCGTCGAGGTGCTCCTCGCTGACCTTGGGCGTCATGGTGCGCCCGGGTCCCTGGTAGCCAACATTCTTCGTCCTCCCCTACATTGGAAAACGAACGCTCGCTTTATATCAAATCGCGGCGCGGAATGGTGCGTCAAGCGACCAATCTCACCCCGAACGAGGTGTCGGGCGGCAGCGCCGACATCCCTCCCATGAGGCCGAGGATCCTGGTCACGTACGCCTGCGTCTCCGGGTAGTCGGGGACGCATCCGCAGCCCTCGACGGCGCCCGCGCCCGCGTTGTATGCGGCGAGCGCCAGCGAGACCGAGGCGAAGCGGCGGAGCAGGTCGCGCATGAGATGCGCCTGAGCGTCGATCGCGGCGGGCGCGTCGAACGGATCGGCGAGGCCGTAGGCGGACGCCGTGCCGGGCATGAACTGGGCGATGCCGCGGGCGCCCGCCCGGCTCACAGCGAATGGGTTGAAGCCGGACTCGGCATATAGCTGCGCGCCCAGCAACGCGGCCGAGATGTTCCACCGGCTGGCGGCGTGCGCGATCGGCTCGACGTATGGCGCGGGCACGAAGGACGGCACTGCGCTGCGGCCATCGGCGGTCGTGGGCGCGGAGCGTGGGTTGAGGCCGTAGCCCCAATGCCACGGTTCCCAGTCGTACCTCTGAATGAAGTGAAAACGGGGGGCGTTGTGTCGCAGCCACGGGAACGCGGACGGCGGCCCGAGGTCGAGCTCGGTCCCGTAGCGGTGCAGCGAATGCCCCGGCCGCGCGACCCAATGCGGGTCGGGGTGCGCCGCGAACAACTCTGCCTGCTCGGCGTCCGAGCGGTACGCGGACGTGAGCACGAGCGAAACGCCGTCCCGCCGCGCGGCCGCATCGAGGCGGTCGAACGCGGCCGCCACGTCCGGACGCATCGGCTTGCCCTGGCGATACGCGAGCGGGCCCGTATATCCGCCGCCGTCGGCGGCGAGCGGGAGCTCTCCCCCGCTCGCGTCGATCGCGGCCTCGGCGCTCGCACGCGCGGGCACCGCGGCGTGCCCGGGGGCCGAGACCGTGGCGCGAATCACGACCCGGACGCGGGTGGGCGCGAAGCTGGCCGCGTCCGGGAACGCGATGCCCGCGCCGGGCGCGCCATTCGCTCGTGCGGCGGCGAGCGCGGCGGCGCGGGCACGCGCCAGATAAGAGCTCTTGGAGAGCCCGTGCGGGCTGCGATCGAAAAGGCGCGCGAGGTCGTCGCGCATCGAGCGTGCGGCCGAGACGGCCGCCAGATCGGCCGCGCGCTGCAGGCGGCCGCGACCCGCGAGCGCCCTGCCAAGCGCACCGAGTACGCCCACGAAGAGCAGGAGCAAAGCCACCGCCCCGACGAGCAGCACGAGCGCCTGGCCGCGGTCATCGCGAAGCCGTGCCATGGCACCAAGCTATGCGCGCATCTACGAAGCGTCAGCGCGCGGTCGTCAAACATGCCGCGTGCGACCGCGGCGAAAGTGCACGGTGAACACGACCGCGGCGCCGAGCACCGCGTACGAGACCAGCACGATCAGCGCGTGGGACATCCCGTGGCCATGGAAATAGACGACGTCGCGCATGGCGGTAAGCGCGGCCCCGGGCGGCAGGAGCTGGCTGAGGACTCGCCAGAAGCCGGGCAACAGCTCGGGCGCCGAGCTGCCGCCCGAGGCCGGGTTGCCGATGACGAGGAACATGACGGCGCCGATCGCCGTGCCCGCAACGCCGATCAGCACCTGGAAGGCGGCGATCGGGATGCCGAGCGCGAGCACGAACAGCGTTGCCACGCCCCAAACCCCGAGGAAGTGGCCGGGGAACGCGTCCACGATCACGTTCGTGACGAGGGCGGTCACGAGCCCGGCGCCGGTCGCGAGCACGCACATCGCCGCCAGGCGGATCGGCGGAGCCCGGTGCCGACCGAGCAGATAGATGACGGTGGACGCAAGTATCCCGGCGATGATCAGGCTGAGGACGGCGGAGAACGATGTCGCGCCGCGGGAGTCGGAGCTCGGGAGGGGCACCAGGTCTTGGACCACGAGCGTTTGGCCTTGCGCCCGCGCAGCCGGCTCAAAGGTCTTTTGCAGCAGGGTTGCGACCGTCGGGCCGGCGGCGCCGGCGACCAGCAAGAGCGGTTTCGGCCGGGGTTGGTAGGCCCCATAGACGTTGCGAAGCAGAATGGCGTCTCGGGCCGCCGCGAGCGACGAGTACGCATGGAAGTCATAGGCGCCGGGCGCGCGGGCATTCAGCGGTCCGGCCACGGCGGCAATCGCCTGCGGCGTTCCGACGACCCCGACCGGCAGGTGGTGCGGTTTCGGCGCGTGGTTCGCCGCCACGTTCGAGCCCACCAGCGCGAAGACGACCACCAGGACGGCGATCAAGCCGATCAGCAGCCTGCGGTCCTCCGGCGCGAGGCCCTTCGCTCGCGCCGCTCCATTCGGGCGCCCGCTCACCGCGCGATTCTCGCACGCACTAGCCCCGACGGCCGGCCGCTCAGTTGTAACGAATCTGCTCGTCCCAGTCGGCCGGGCGCCCTTCGGGCGTGAGGTCGAAGAGGTTCCAGAGTGGCTCGAGCGTGCCGACGTGACGTGGATCCTGCCCGGGCTCGGTGGGCTCGTACAAGAGCTCGGAGCCCCAGAAGTGGCGGACCTCCCCGTGCTGGCGATGGAAGACGTTCAACATCGGGCGCTGGTGGCCCTCAGCGGTCTCGGCAAGGTAGTCGCGGTTGTAGCTGTTGTCGGCCGATGACAGGAGCCGCAGCCGTCGCCAGCCGCGCTCCTCGCCGAACCTGCGGATCCGCGCCAACGGGGCCTTTGCGACCACCGCGAAGTTGAGATGCTGGCTCGCGTGCTCGGAGGCGCCGTCGAGCTGGTCCAGAAACGCCGTGCACGACGGACACGGCCCCTCCTCGAGCTTCAGCCGTGCGGTCGCGCCGGAGTCGGGCCCGGGGCGGTCATCGCCCGGATCTCGCGGAAACATCATGCTGTAGATGACGAGTGAATCCTTCCCGGGAGCGAACAGCTCCGAAAATCTGACGTGCCTCGAAGAGCCGTCCGCGCTCGTCCCCTCGAAGACGTAATCCGTGGGGACGGGGCCGCCCCGCGGCAGCTCGCGCCTCGCGGCAGCGACCGCCTCCATCGCTCGACGCAGCTGCTTCTCCTGATCGAGCAGCCGCTCGCGGGCGGACCGGTAGTCGGCTGACTCTCCGGGAAACCTGGCGTGCATTTGGCCAACCTCCTTTCAGACCGTTCGCATGCAGAGACCGGGCTCGGTGTCGAGAGTCATCGCTGTGCACGCGGGGTACTCGTGTCGCGATGACTTTTCCCCCTCCGGGCGGTCTACAGATTCGCCATCTTCGGCGGGACTCGATCCCCGCCCTACGAGAGGAGTAGCCATGCAGCAGAAGATCATCCCGAACCTGTGGTTCGACACCGAGGCCGAAGAGGCGGCCGAGTTCTACACCTCGGTCTTCAAGAACTCGCGCGTCGTGAACGTCGCCCACTACACCGAGGCCGGGCCGCGAGAGACCGGCATGGTGATGACGGTGGAGTTCGAGCTCGACGGCCAGCGGTTCGTGGGAATCAACGGCGGTCCCGAGTTCAGCTTCAGCGAGGCCGTCTCCTTCCAGGTCACCTGCGAGGACCAGGACGAGGTCGACTACTACTGGGAAAGGCTGTCCGAAGGCGGGCAGGAGGGGCCCTGCGGCTGGCTCAAGGACCGTTACGGCGTTTCCTGGCAGGTAGTGCCGAAAGGCATGGACGAGCTCTTCTCGGACCCGGACCCGGAGCGGGCCCGCCGCGCGATGGAGGCGATGCTCAAGATGGGCAAGCTCGACATCGCCGCGCTGCGTAGCGCGGCCGACGGCGTCCCTGTGGCCTGACCGGATAGCGCCTCAGGAGGGCTCCTCCAGGAGCGACGCGAGCCGCGCGAGCGACTCGCCGAGTGCCCCACCGGGCTTTCGCCCGCGCGCGAGCAACAGCGCGGCGAGGCGCGCGTCGGGGATCGCGGCCGCGCAGCAACCGGACCAGCTCTCCGCATCGCCCACCCGGTTCGCGACCAGCAGCACGCGGCCGTACCGCTCGGCGAGCATGTCGCAGACGAGCGTGCAGAGCGACGGCTCGGCCGAGCCTTCCGCCACGCACACGATCGCGTCGGAGGTCTCCATCACGTCGGTTGCGCGGTGTACGTGGTCGGCCCGCACGTCCCAGACGACAGCCGCCTGGCCGCCGCCCGCGGCCAGGCGCGCCAGTGTCGTGCTGTACTCGGCGATTTCGCGGGCATCCTGCAGCGCGACGGGCAGCTCCCACCGCACGATGCCCGGCGGCTGCGGTGGCGCGCCGCTCGACGGAGCGCCGATCGTCACCAGGTGCGACGACCGGAGGCCCGGCACGCACAGCGCATGGGCGAGGCCCGCGGCGACCGTCGTCGCACCGCTGCCGCGGCTCAGCCCGGTGACGACCACGTGCACTGGCTTCCAGGTCTCGAGCGGCACCGGCGCGGGCGCCTCGGGCGTGACCGCCGGCTCGAGCAGAAAACCGTGAGCCCGCGCCAGGGCGGCCGCGATCAGCGATCCCACGCCGGCCGCCGGACCACGGCTCGCCCGGTGGCGGAGAGTCGCTCTCGGAGCGGCGAGAACAGTGCCGCCGGCACGAGCGTGACCTCCACCGCGCCGCCATCCACGCGCACCCGCGTCGCTCGGGCGGGCCAGCCCGGAACGGCCGACCGCGCCGCCGCAGCCGGTGCGCGCCCGTTTGCCAGCGCCAGCGCCCCCGCCTCGGCGGCGTGATCCGCCATCACGGCCGCATAGCCCGCGGCCAGCAGCTGGAGGGCGACGAGCCCGGCCAGGATCGCCACGACCGCCCCCGCCGCCAGTTCCACGCTCGCCTGTCCCGCCTCCGCCGCGCCGTTCACGGCTGCTCCCGCCCGGCGCTCGCGCCGACGTGGATTGGCACCGGCCACCGGCGCAGCAGCAGCGGAACGGCGACGCGAACCCGGACCTGTCCGCGGTCGCCGCGGACGCGCAGGTCGCGCCGCAGATACGAGGGAAGCGCGCTCCGCACGGCAGCCACGGGGTCGCGGCCGACCGCCTGCGCCCGCGCGCCGACCCGCGCCGCGTTGCCGGAGAGCCAGATGGCCTGACCGGCGAGCGCGAGCTGCCAGGCTCCAAGCGCGATCAGGAGCACCGCGGGCAGGACGCCGAGAAACTCGACGGAGGCCTGCCCGCGTTCATGCTCCCTGCGCTGCGCTCCCGGGGTCCGCGTCCGTGCCACGCCCGCACGGTAGGAGCGAACCAGTCGCGGCTCACTACGCGCTCGTGTAGCCCCCGCGCCGCCGGCGCAACATGTCCGGCACGTCTCAGGCCTTCAGCCTGATCGTCGCCTTTTGCGACTTCGCGATGCCCGCGCCGTTGGTGGCGGTCACCGTGATCTTGGCTTTCAGGCGGGCGTGCTTTTTCCTCAACGCGCGGCCGACCGCCTTCAGGTTCTTCTTGGAGAGCCTGAGACGGATCTTCACCGTCCCCGCGGCGCCGACCTTCCGGACGACTCGCTTGAATCGGTAGATCTTCGCCGCCCCCGGCACGCTCACGGTGCCCGACGCCTTCAGGGTCCCGGCCTCGGTGCTGTGCGCGACCACGAAGAGCTTGCGAATCGACTGGGTCCGCGCGTAGGTGAGGGTGCCGAACGGCGTCGCCGTGGTGACAGGCCCTCGGCCGCCGGTGCCGCCCCCGGAAGGGTGCGGGCAGGGGGCGGTGGTGCCGGTGATGCCCCTCCCAAACCCGTAGCCGAACGTGTTGACCGTGAACTGCACCGTGTTCGAGAACTCAATCGGGGTCGCCGGTGCGTGCGATCGATCGACGCCGCCGACGTGCGCATAGTAGGTGCCGGCGCCAAACGAGCCGTTCAGCGGATCTTCGACGTTCAGCGCGGTATCGCTGACGTTGCGCGGGACGTCGAACGAGTAGACGTTGGCGGGCGTGAAGTAACCGAAGACGCCTGTAGACGCGTCGGGCGTCGCGGTCTCCACCAGGCGAGCTTCCACGCACGGCGGCAGCGACCACGTCACGGTTGCCTGCCCGCGGACCACCGTCACCGACTGGAGCACCGGCGCGGTCGCGAGCGCCCCGCTCGGCGCCAACGCGGCCGCAGCGAGGCAGGCGAACCCTCCGAGGACAAGTCGAACCATCCGTACCCGCATGCCGATCACCTTCCCCTGCTCGTCACTTCACGAAGGCGGACTTGCAGCCTTCGTAGACCGCGCCCCGCAAGGTCACATCGTAGGTGTGCGAGTACGCCCGCGCCACCGCATCCGGCGTTCGCTTGACCTCGTACTCGTGCGCGAGGCCGTTCAGCGTGAGGGCCCCGCAGACGATCTTCGCCTCCCGGTAGAGCTCCTTCTGCTGGCCCGTGTAGTTCTTCGTGGGGTCGCTGGCCACCTTCTTGGGCTTCGATCCGCCCCCCTTTCCGCCGCCGGAGCTCGCCTGCTTCTTGCTCCCCCCCTGTGTGGCTCCCGACGATTGCGACGGGACCGACGCTCCGCCACCGCTGCTGCTCTGCTTGCGCTGCTTGCGCGCATGCGCTGAGCGCTTTGGCGAGCCCGCCGCACCCGAGGTCCCTGAGGTGCCGCTCGGCGTCGCCGTCGAACCGGAGGTGGCGCCGGTCGCGCCGCTCACCCCCGTCACTGCCGAGGCGGCGCTGGTGCCCTTCGAAGATCCTCCACCCCCACAGGCCGACAATGCCGGCGCGCAAGAGGCGATCAGCGCAGCCGACAGGGCGCACGCGCACGGTTTCGCTCGCAGATGTATTTGCATCTCTCCCCTAAACAGCCAGCAAGCGCCGCCTCGCTGGAGGCGGCGCTTGCGTTGTGGCTTCGTTGCGTCTTGCTACTGCTTGATCCGACCCTTCCTGATCCTAGAAACCGCCGTCGTGGACCACCAGGTCGCCCGCCGTGATCGCGTTCGTCGCGAGCGGCGTGGTCGGGCAGACCGGGTTCGGTCCCGGAGGCGCCGTCAGGATGCCGACGTTACGGTCCGGCGGGTCATCCGGCGGCCCGCTGCCGTTGTCGACGTTCCGCGCCAGAATCCCGGCACCAGGAGGCGCCAGCGGCGTGTTGGACGCTGTTACGACACCTCTCCAGTCCGCCGCATTCTCCACGCCTCTGGTGGCGTTGATGCAGAGAATGATTCCCTCCAGGTGGACGGGCCCGAGGATCGTCACGGGGAAGTCAGTCGACCAGGTACCCGTCGCCTGGTCCCCCGAGTGCCCGTTCGGCTCGGTCGTGCCGTTGCTCGATACAACCGCCGGTATGGTGCCCAGCGGGGTCGGCAGCGGCACGTTCGCGGACCCCGAGATGTAGTCCTTGTGCGGTCCGTTCTTGTTGTCGCGCGCCGGGTTCCCGAGCGCCGCGGCTGGTATCGCGAGTGCCAGCAGCAACCCGACCCCGGCCAAGATTCTTTTCATGCTTCCCCTCCTTGACGGTGCCATGAACCGCCTAACCCTCTCATGTTTATGACACGGAAGTCAAGCATCGAAGTTCATGAAAGCGAAGACATATCTCTGGTAGCATCGGCGCGCACGTGCTCGGGTCCTATGGGCCCGATGGGATGGATCGCGGATCATGGGAGGCGGGTCGAAGTTGGGGTTAGCTCGACGGTGAGCAGGGGTTGCGCCAGGCGGCTGGCATTCTTGCTGGGCGTCTGTTTCGTTCTGGTCGCGTTTCAATCGAGCGCGAGCGCGGACCCCCGCCAGACCGACCTGCAGTCGATCGGCCCCTCCGGCGGCAACGGCGCGCCCGACGCCACGTGGGCGGGCGCATCGCAGGACGGCTCGAAGGTCTTCTTCGTGACGTCCGAGTCGCTGGTGCCGGCGGACACGGACACCGCCGCCGATGTCTACATGCGCCAGAACGGCGTCACGACCCTGATCTCGATCGGCCCCACGGGGGGCAACTCGTCCCTCGACAACGCGATTTTCGACGGGACCTCGAACGACGGCTCGATCGTCTACTTCTCGACCACCGAGTCGCTCACGAGCAACGACACGGACGCCTCGCGCGACGTGTACCAGTGGAACAACGGCACGGTTACGCTCGCGTCGATCGGGCCGGTGGGCGGGAACGGCGCCGTCGACGCGTTCTACATCGACAGCACGGACGACGGCTCGAAGATGTGGTTCGACACGACCGAGCAGCTGACCAGCAACGACACGGACGGCGGCTACCAGGACGACTACCAGTACGCCGGCGGCACCGTGACACTGATCTCGATCGGCCCGACGGGCGGCAGCGCCCCGTTTCACGCGTTCTTCCTGGACCACTCGGCCGATGGCTCACACGTGTATTTCCAGACGGGCGAGGCGGAAGTCGCGAGCGACACGGACGGCGGCTACCAGGACGTCTACGACCGCTCGGGCGGCACCACCACCCTCGTCTCGACCGGTCCGGCGAGCACGAACGGCGCCTTCGACGCCTCCTATGGAGGCGTCACCCCGGATGCATCGCACGTCTACTTCATGACCAAGGAGGCCATGACCAGTGACGACACGGACGTCAGCAAGGACGTCTACGACCGATCAGGGGGCACCACGACGCGCGTCTCGACGAGCGCGACGGCCGGCAACGGCGCCTTCAACGCAAACTTCGCGGGCGTCTCGTCGGACGGCTCCAAGGTGTGGTTCGAGACGCGCGAGGCGATGGTCCCGGGCGACACGGACGGCAGCTGCCTGGATGGCAGCGGGAACCCAACCCTGCCGTGCAACGACGTCTACGAGCGCTCGGGCGGCACCACGACCTTGATCTCCTGCTGCGGGAACGGAGCTTTCGATGCCTTCTTCCAAGGCGCGTCGAGCAATGGGTCGGTCGTGTTCTTCCGGACCGGTGAATCCCAGACCGGCGATGACACGGACGGCGGCTATCAGGACATCTACCAGCGCTCCGGCGGCGTCACGACCTTGGACTCCGCGGGCGCAAACGGCGCTCACGACGCCTTCTGGGGAGGCGCATCGGCCGACGGGTCACGCGTCTTCTTCCAGACGAACGACCCGATGACCGCCGCGGACACCGACGGCGGCTACCAGGACGTGTACGAGCGATACGGGGGCAGCACCGTGCTGGTGTCCACCGGGCCGGCCTCCACGAACGCGGCCAGCCAGGCGTTCTTCGACGGCAGTTCGAGCGACGGCACGATCGTGTTCTTCGAGACGGATGAGAAGTTGACCAGCGGAGACACCGATCAGAACGTGGACGTCTACAGCTCGACGCAGACGTTCCCCGGCTTTCCGCGGCCCAAGGGCGCGACGCCGCTTTCCTTGCGGCTCGTGCCCGCCTTCCAGCAGTGCATCAGCGGCAACAGGACGCACGGCGCTCCGCTTTCGTACCCGTCCTGCACGCCGCCCACCCAGGAGTCAGGCGTGCTCACGCTCGGCACGCCCGACGTGAACGGATACCCGACGACCTCGGTCAGCTCGGTCAAGCTGAGGGTCCTGGCCAACCCGGCGAACGTCCAGGTGGTGATCAGCATCAACGACGTGCTCTGCCGGGCCACCAACGCCGCCTGCCCGGGCGGGCCGCTGTCCCCGTATACGGGCAAGCTGCTGGTGAAGCTCAGGCTGCGGCTGACCGACAAGTACAACGGCAGCCCGCTCCAGGAGAGCGCGACCACGCAGGACTTCGACATGCAGGTGCCGATCTCGTGCGTCGCGACGGGTACGACGTTCGCGAGCGGCAGCTGCATCGGCACCACCACGATCAACTCGCTCCTCCCCGGAGCCGTGCTCGACTCCAAGCGCGCGATCTGGGAGGTGGGGCAAGGACAGGTGTTGGACGCCGGGCCGAACGGCACCGGCTACGGCTCCGGCTGCCCGCCGACCTGCGGCGACGGCGACGAGACCGTGTTCCTGCGCGAGGGGATCTTCATCCCCTAGCGGACCCGGCGCGCTCAGACGCTGTAACGGCGGGACTCGACCCACGCGTGGTAGATCGCGAGTCCCGAGCCGCCGAGCAGCACGAACCACATCACTGTGCCGAAGCCGCTCTCCCAGAGGCGCGAGGTGGCGGTGAGGGTGGCGACCACGCCCGCGAGCCCGCCGTACAGAAGGGCCCGGTGGCGCACGCTCATGCTCCAGAGCGTGAACCGGTTCTCCATATATAGGCGGTAGCCGAGGAAGCCGATCGCGGCGATGAAACCGAGCGACAGCGCCGCCAGCACGAGATTGGCGGTGTCACCGCCACCGGGGATCAGTGCGATCCCAAGCGCGACCAGCCCGACGATCCCGATGTTCCTGGCCGTGCGCAGGCTCATGATCTGAGGATAAAGACTTGCTGAGGTCCCCTTTTCAGTCGTGCTTTACGAGGATCGTCTCGAGGATGTTGGCGGCCGTCTCGCAGGCGTCGATCGCCTGCTCTATCCGCTCGAAGATGTCCTTCCAGCGGATCACCATCATCGGGTCGATCCCGTTCGCGAACAGCGAAGCGAGTGCCTCCCGCGTGATGCGGTCGCCCTCGTTCTCGAGGCGGTTGACCTCGACCAGCTGGTGGTGGAGGTCGCCGAACTCCTGCAGTCTCGAGAGCGCCATCGCGAGGTTGCGGCACGCGTCTCGCAGGACGCCGCTCAGCTGCTGGGCCTGGGCCATCGGGGCCTCGATGTGGTAGAGCCCGAGGAAGTCGGCCGCCTCCTCCGTGTAGTCGACGATGTCGTCGAGCGCGGACGCGAGCGCGTACACGTCTTCGCGGTCGATCGGGGAGGAGATCTTGTGGTTGAGGAGCTGGATCACGTCGTGCGTGATCCGGTCTCCCTCCTGCTCGCAGATCAGGATCTCCCGCTCGAGACCCTCCTCGTCCGGCCACTCGTGCAGCAGCCGGTCGAGCAGCTCGGCCGCCCGCAAGATGTTGGCGCCGGCTTCGTCGAAGAGATTGAAGAACTCCAGGCCGTTGCGACGGCTGCGCGCGAAGCGGGCCATCAGCCCTCGGCCTCCTCGGCCACTTCGCCGGGCGTCTCCTCCGCCTCCTGGGCGTCGAACCGGTATCCGACGCCGAAGTGCGTGTGGAGGTACACCCAGCCCGGCGAGGACACCTCCAGCTTCTTGCGCAATTTGCGGACGAAGACGTCCACGGAGCGGTCACCGTGCGCCATCGCGTAGCCCCACACGCGCTCGTACACGCGCTCGCGCGGGACGACCCGCTGTGCGGCGCCCGCGAGCAGGTGCAGCAGCTCGAACTCACGGCGCGTGAGCCCGACGGCCCGGCCGCCCACGAACGCCTCGAACATG
>Ga0114129_10012596_pt1 | contig 12040 bp, 13 predicted proteins | sample RhiMetdeltSRZDD1_FD_80071 | JGI IMG/M metagenome (GOLD analysis project Ga0114129, IMG submission 80071) | Populus rhizosphere microbial communities from Tennessee, USA - Rhizosphere MetaG P. deltoides SRZDD1 (version 2) (version 2) | ecosystem: Host-associated > Plants > Roots > Rhizosphere >... | reverse complement strand
TCCGCGAGCACGCTCTTCAGCGTCGACATCGCGTTCATCGCGGGCGGGAACCCGGCGATCGTGGCGGTCTGCAGGATGACCTCGCGGAGCTCTTCGGCGGACAGCCCGGCCTTCAGCGACGCCCGCAGGTGCTGGGGGATCTGCGAGGAGCGGCCCAGGGCGACGAGCGCCGCGACCGCGGCGATCTCGCGGTCGCGGAGCGCGAGCCCGGGCCGCGAGTACACGTCGCCGTAGGCGACCTCGACGATCAGTCGCCCCAGGTCGCCGAGCCCCTCGACCGTCGAGAGCGCCTTCTCGTCGTGGACCTCGAGGAACCGCTCCCGGCCCCGTTCGTACCGCTCGTTGGTCACGTTCCCTCCTTACGTCCGGACCCGCAGGCCCTCCAGGCCGCGGATGATGTAGTTCGGTCTGAACCTCGGCTCCTCGACCGGCTCCATCTCCGGGAACCGGTCCAGCAACGACCGGAACGAGGTCTGAAGCTCCAACCGACCCAGGGGCGCCCCGAGGCAGAAATGGATCCCGGCGCCGAAGGTGAGGTGCGGGTTGGGCTTGCGATCGAGCCGCAGCTCGTCGGGCCCGTCGAAGACGTCCGGGTCTCGGTTGGCCGAGTCGAACAGGAGCCCGAGCTCCGCGCCCCTCGGCACCTCGACGCCGTGAAGCTCGAACGGCTCGAGGACCCAGCGCTCGAACATCGGCAGCGGCGTCTGGAACCGGAGCAGCTCCTCGATCGCGGCCGGCAGGAGGCCGGGGTCGGCCCGGAGCTCCTTCAGGCGATCGGGATGGCGGAAGAGCGCCCACCAGCCGAGCAGCGTGGAGTTCACGGTCGCTTCGTGGCCGGCGTTCAGGAGCAGCACGCACGTCCCGACCAGCTCGTCCTCGGTGAGCCGTTCGCCTTCCTCGATCACCTGGACGAGGCGGGAGATCAGGTCGTCGCGGGGGTCGGCCCGTCGCTCCCGAGCGAGCTCCCGGAGGTAGGCCGAGAACTCGACGGACGCGCGAACCGCGTCCTGCTGTGAGGAGATCGACGGGTTCAGCTCGTACATCTTCACGATGTCGCCCGACCACGGCCGGAGCAGGTACTGGTCGGCCGGCGGCACGCCGAGCATCTCCGCGATCACGGTCACGGGCAGGGGTTCGGCGAACGTAGGGAGGAGGTCGACCTCGCCGGCGCCGGCGATCCCGTCGATCAGGTCGTCGACGATCGCCTGGACGCGTGGTCGGAGTCCCTCGACGAATCGCGGCGTGAACGCCTTCGACACGAGCGAGCGAACGCGCGTGTGGTCGGGTGGCTCCATGTCGAGGATGCCCGCGTTGATGAGGTCCCAGAACGGCCCGTGCCAGTCCGGCGGCGCCGGCCTGCCCATCTCCTCGTGGGTCGCGGTGTGGAGGTACGTCCGGCCGAACCGGCGGTCGCGCAGGAGCGCGTCGACATCCTCGTATCGCGAAACGAGCCAATGGTCGGTGGCATCGTCGTAGAGGACCGGTGCCGAGCGGCGGAGCTCCGCGTAGTCCCCGTACGGGTCGGCGATGAAGTCGACGTCGGTCGGCGCGAAGCGCACGGACGGACGATAGCGAGGATGCAGCCGGCCGGCGCCGGACGGGGTAGCCTCGCCGCCGGAGGCAGGATGGCGGAAGCGCCGGTCGAGGTCACGGGATCAGCGTTCCCGGTCTCGGCCACCCCCGGGGCCGAGCCGCGAGCGCGCTCGCTGGCACGGATGGTCGAGCACGCCCGCGATTGGCTGTCGGCGCTGCTGGGCTTCGAGCCGCGGATCCGGCTGCAGGTCCTGGACGCGGAGGCGTGGGCCGGCGCGGCCCCCGCGCCGGCCTACGGGACGCCGCACACGGCCGGCGGCGACACCGTGGTGGTCGCCGCCGGCCCGTCGGACCTGTTCGACGAGATCCGGGAGGTGATCCTGCAGGAGGCGTCCGCCGGGCCGCGCGCTCAGCTGTTCCAGGTCTACGGTGATCCGCCGAACCTCTCGTCGTTCGTGGACCTGCTGGCGGTGCACGAGCTGGCGCACCTGTACCACGAGCAGGTGCCGTTCACGTTCCCGACGCTGTGGCTGCAGGAGTTGTTCGCCGACGTCGCGCTGGAGGGGTACGTGGTCGAGGCGCTGCCGGCTGCGCACCGAGTGCTGGAGACGCTGCCGAGAGCGACCCGGGAGATCCGTCCGGCAGGGATCCCGGACCACGGGCTCGAACGCTTCGGAGAGGCAGCCGCCGGAAGCCTGCCCGACGCCTGGTTCCGGTTGCGCCTGCACGACGCCGCGATCGGCCTGTGGGATGCGGGCGGCCGCGAGCTGGTCCGGACGATGTACGAGCGGTTCCGGGACGCGCCGTCGGATCAGGTCGATCTCGGAAGCATCGATCCTGCGCTGGCGGCGGTGTCGGCGGCCTGGCCGCCCTGACGATCGCGCAACGTCGCAGAGCAGATCGGCCCTCGCCGTCTTGCGAACATCCTCGGTGTGTCTCGGACCCGCGAAGCGGGTACGAACAGGTGGAGCAACGGAGGTGATGCTCTGTGGCAACCATGAAGCAGCGTCAGGCTGCGAAGCGGAACATCAAGAGCGCACAGCGCGCTGCGAAGCGCACGCGCACGATCTCGAAGCTCCCGCGGTCGGTGCGGAAGGATCTCGGCCGACAGGCGGCCGCGGCGAGGCGCCGCGGCGGCAGGCCGGGCCGGGCTCTCGAGGACCGGACGCGGCAGCAGCTCTACGAGGTCGCGAAGAAGGAAGGGATCCCCGGTCGCTCGAGCATGGGGAAGTGGGAGCTGATCGAGGCGATCCGGCGGTCGCGTTAGCGCGATCGCCGCAACACGACACGGCGGAGGCGGCGTCGCGCGACGCCGCCTCCGCCGTCCTTCACTCCTCGAAGCGCGTTGCCTGGGGGTCGTGGGGGCGCTCGTCGTCCCCGGCGCCCTCGATCTGATCCGCGCTGGAGTCCCGCGGCTCGAGCTCTTCCTCGGCGCGCTCGTCGTCGGGCACTTCCTCCCGGACGTCTTGCGGTGGAGCGGCCTTCGTGTCCTCGGCGAGGTCCGACTCTTCGGGCTCGCCGACGTCGATCGCGTCTCGGTCCGTCATGGTCGCCTCCTCGGCTGGGGCCTCGACGCTACCTGGCGAAGGCGCCGGTCGCCAGCGGGGTCAGGCTTCCCACGTGAGCTCCAGTTCGCCGTCGAGATATCCGGCCAGCAGCTCGGCCTCGGCCTCGGCGCCCTTCCGGACCCAGGCCGGCTGCTTGCGGAACGGCTCGATCGCGACCGACGCGCGCTTGCCCTTCTTCGCGTGGCTCCAGACGCCTTCGATCATGCCGTCGACGAGCAGCACGGGCGAGACCCAGCCGGCCTGGCGATGCACGCGGTCTCGGAACGCACCGGGCATCAGCTCGTGAGAGTGCTTCGTGGTTCCGATCACGTACTGGTCGAAGGTGGGCAGCAACCGCACCGAGCGCACCGGCTCCGCGGACGCGATCGCATCGGCGTGGCCGGCCAGCGCCCACGCCCGCACGCCGTCCACGTCCACCGGCGCGACCTCGTCGCCCAGGGAGCCGATGAGCTCCTCGATCCGCGTCGCGGAAGGACCACCCCACCAGCGCGCGATCTCCTGGGTCGAGGCCGGGCCGTTGGTGGCGACGAACCGCCGCAGGACGTCGCGAAGCGCCTCCTCCTCCGACCCATCAGCCACCCCCTCGACACCGAGCCACGAGCGTGGGTTCGTGAACCGAACCCGTTGCCCCCGGCTCGGAGCGAAGCAGAGGGACCCTCGGTAGGACGCGGGCTTCAGGAGGCCGCCCCAGCTATGGGTGAGCGCCTCCGCGAGCGGACGGGAGGCGCGGCGCCGGCTTACCTCGGCGGCGAGCTCCTCTCGCGTCAGCTCGCGACCGTCCAACGCTTCGTCGATCGCTTCGACGAGTCCCTCCATGTCCTCCGGTTCGATCCCGAGGTACCGGGCCCAGCTCCGCCGCACGCGGAGCTCGTACGTTCGGAGGGCCGCGCACCACGCCGCGTGCTCGTTCGAGCGGAAGACATGGAGCGTGCCTCGCATCGCCCACATCTTCACGAGCGAGCGGTCTCGCCAGAGCGCTCGCGCGAGCGAGTCGCGGCTCACACCGTCGACGCGAGCCCACAGGGTCAGCTCCGCCGAGGACATCACCTGGGCGTGCAGGCCGCAGAGCTCCGAGACGAGGGACAGCATCCGGCGCCGCGGGACCCGGGCGTCGAGGTGGTGCCGGGCCGCGCGCCAGGCGGCGACCTGGGTCCACGTGGCCCGGTGCGCGGGAGCGGCGCTCAGCGAGGCTCGTTGCCGGGTCGCCACTTGATGCTGCACCCGACGCTCGGCCGCTGCTCCTCGGCGACGGGCCGGCCGCCGAGCACCGCGTCGATCGCAGAGCGGAGGTCCTCGCCGGTCACCGGGACCCCGTTGCCGGGGCGGCTTGCGTCGAGCTGTCCGCGATAGACGAGCCGGCGGTCGCGATCGAACAGGAAGAAGTCCGGGGTGCACGCGGCCGTGTAGGCCTTGGCCACCTCCTGCGTTTCGTCGAACAGGTAGGGGAAGACGTAGCCGGCCTCGACGGCGTCCGCGGCCAGGTTCTCCGGCGCGTCCTCCGGGTACGCGTCGGGATCGTTCGAGGAGATCCCGACGACCCCCAGGCCGGAGGCGTCGTGATCACGGGCCAGCCGGGCGATCTCCGCCCGGACGTGCTTCACGTACGGACAGTGTCGGCAGATGAACATCACCAGCAGCGCGTATTCGTTCTCGAAGTCCGACAGCGTGACGGTCCTGCCGGACACCACGTCGGCGAGGGAGAAGTCCGGCGCTTCGGTGCCGAGGGGCAGCATCGTGGAGGTGGCGGCCATCGATCCCATCCTAGTCAGGCGGTCCGGGATCGACGGACCCGAACCGTGATCGAGCCGCCGCGGCGAGCCTACGCATCGATGTCGCGCTCCCGAAGAAGCTCGATCATCCTTCGGGCGTCGCGGATCGCGGCGCCGGTCGGATCGTTGTTGAAGTACAGGAACGCCTCCCGGGCGTCGGCCGCCGCGATCCGCGACGCCCACCGCCGGAGCTTGTCCCGCCGGTAGTCAGGACCTGCCCGGGTCCCCTGGTGGAACCGCACGTACAACCAGCCCCCCACCACCGGCAGGTCCATCTTCGCCCCGGGCCGGTCCGGCCACACCAGCGCGGCCCGTCGCCCTTCGAGCATCGCGAACACCTCCTCGGTCAGCCAGGAGTCGTCGCGGAACTCGAAGGCGGGCCGCATCTCCGCCGGGAGGACCTCGAGGAACCGGCGGAGTCGGTCGGGCTCGGCGCGGAACCGCGGTGGCAGCTGGAAGAGCACCGGCCCGAGTCGATCGCCGAGCCCGGTCGCCCGCTGCCAGAAGAGGGCCACGGGATCCTCCGGATCCTTCAGCCGCTTCAGGTGGGTGATGAAGCGGCTGGCTTTCACCGTGACGATGAAGCCCGGCGGGGTCTGCGCGCGCCAGCGCTCGAACGTCTCGCGTTCGGGAAGGCGGTAGAAGGAGTTGTTCACCTCGACCGTCTCGAAGCGCTCCGCGAAGTACGGCAGCCACTCCCGCTGCGCGAGCTCCCTCGGATAGAAGACGCTTCGCCAGTCGCGATACTGCCAGCCGCTCGTGCCGACGTGGGCTCGCATCATCGACCTCTTCTCCGGGAGCGCTGCGGAGGAAACGCTCTGAAGGACGTGTCCGGTCGCCGACCTATGATGTCCGCATGCGCGGCGACCGGGTCGAGATCGTCATGGACGTCGGCACCGGCGTGCAGACGTACGAGATCGAAGCGACGAAGGCCGGCCGCCGCGTGGAGGTCTCCACGGGACGCGGCGTGGTGGAGGTCTCCGAGGTGACCCGCGGAGGCAAGGCCGTTCGGACCGCCCGGTTCATGTCGGCGCGCGTCGTCGCGCTGGTGGAGCATCCGGCCGAGGACGAGGCCGTCGCCTCGCGTCCGCGAGGGCGCCGGCCCGGCCGCGGCCAATCCTCGATGCTCTAGTCGGCCACCGGCTGTGCCGCCCGGTCGTCACGAAGCTCCTTCAGCCGGTCGAGCGCCCGCCCGCCCCACCCGGCGATCTGCTGCTCGCCGAGCTCCCTGGAGATCCGCATCGCGGCCCGGAGGTCTCGCTCGCCTTCGTCCAACCGCCCGAGGTCTCGGTAGGTGATCCCCCGCTGGGCCATCGCGTCGGCGACCTCCCAGCGGGCCCCGAGCTCCTCGAAGATCTCGATCGCCCGGTCGAAACGCGGGATCGCCTCCTCACGGCGTCCGAGGTCGTCGTCGATCCGGCCGCGTTGCACCAGCGTCACCGCGACGCTGAACCGGTCGCCCATCTCCGCGGCGATCTCCGCTGCCTGCTCGATCAGCGTCGCCGCCTCGTCGTTGTTGGCCTGCTCGCTCGCGTTGATCGACAGGGCCGTCAGTGCGCGGACGCGAGCCCAATCGTCCCCGTGCTCGTCGGCCAGGCCGAGCGCGCGCCTCCAGATCGCCTCGGCCTCCTCGAAGTCGTCGCGCGTCCACGGCACCCATCCGGCGAACAGCAACGAGCGTGCGATCGCCCACGGCTCGTCGATCTCGCCGGCAGCCGCGAGCGAGTTGGCCAGGAGCTCCTCGGCCTTCTCCAGGTCCCGGTCGACGTTGATCACGATGTCGCCCTGGTAGCGGAACGCCAGGGCCAGCGTCCAGGCGTCACCGGTCTTCTCGCCTAGCGCGACCGCCCGATCGAGCACCTCACCGGCCGTCGGGTACTCGCCCAGCCAGTAGTGCGCCTCGCCCATCCCGGCCAGCGCGCGAGCCTCCCGAACGCCCCACCCGTCCTCCGGGCCGGCCATGTCCAGCGCCCGCAGGTAGAAGTCGATCGCGGTCCGGCTCTCCATACGGCGCCGGGCCCGATCGCCGGCCGCGATCAGGGCATCGACGGCTCGGTCGGGGAGCCGTCGATCGGTGGGCTCGAGGTCGAGCGATGCCCTGGCCGCGCGCTCGAGGTGATCGGCCGCGTAGGACCGATGACCGGACCGCAGCAGCGAGTCGGCGAGCCGCTCGTGGAGTCCACGCCGCTCCCGCTTCGGCAGGCTCCCGTACGCGACCTCCCGGACGGTCTCGTGTCGGAAGCGCCACCGAGCGATCGTGCCCCCGTCGTCGTCGCGCACGAGGATCTCGGCTTCCTCGAGCCGGTGGATGTCGTCATGGGACGCCTCGGCGATCGTCGCCAGCTCGTTCCGGTCGAACGAGTACAGGAACACCGAGGCCCGGCGAGCCAGCTCGCGCAGGCCGTGCGGCAGGCTGTCGAGGCGAGCCGCGACCACCGCCTGGACCGTCGGCGGGAGGTCGCGGCCGGATCCCTCGGCCCCGTCGCGGTTGGCGCGAAGCACCATGCCGGTCGTCTCGACGATGAAGAAGGGGTTGCCGCCGGTCCGATCGGCGATCTCCTCCGCCTCGGGATCGCGGAGCCGTCCGCCGGCCGCCTGGCGGACCAGCTCCAGGGCGTCTTTCCTCGGGAGCGGGTCGAGACGGAGCGTCACCGCGTTCACGGCGCCGGAGCCCCAGGTCGGCCGGTTCTCGAGCAGCTCCTGGCGACCCAGCGCGATGACCAGCGCGCGGCCCGGCGCGTGACGTGACGTCATCGCCAGCCGCTCGATCAGATCGAGCATCGGCCCGTGGAGGCTGTGGACGTCCTCGAACACGAGCAGCACCGTGCCTTGCCGGGAGAGACCTTCGATCATCGCCAGGAAGCCCCCCTGGACGTCCTGGACGAAGCTCGACTCGTCGCGCTTCGGTCCGCCCAGACCGATCGTCAGCCCGAGGCGAGCAGCGACGCGTTGCGCCTCGCTCGGCTCGCAGCAGCCGTCGACGACCTCCCGGAGATGGGTTCGTGCTTCCTCCGGTGGCATCTCGTCGTCGATCCCGGCGAGATCGCGCACGATCGACGTGACCGGTGCGAAGGTCGCCGTGTCGCCGAAGACCTGCGCGCGCGCCTTCAGGACGGTGACGCTCGGGTCCACGCCCGCGATCAGCTCGTCGGCCAGACGCGACTTGCCGACGCCAGGCTCGCCCAGGATCGACACGAGCAACGGAGTCGCGGTGGCGTCCACGCGGGCGAGGCTCCCGCGGAGGATGTCGAGCTCGTTCGCGCGAGCCACGAACGGGATCGTCCGCCGGGCCGATCGGGTGGTGAGCTCCTCGACCGGGTGCGCCAGGAGCGCGCCGGAGAACCCCTTCGCCTCGACCTTCCGTTCCTCGCCGAAGGAGACGGCGTCCTTCGTGAGCGCGTGGGTCGTGGCACCGACGAGCACCTCCCCGGGAGCCGCGGCCGCCTGCAGTCGCGCGGCGGCGTTCACGACGGGCCCGGTCACGAGCAGCTGACCGGACGGACCGAAGCCCGTCGCGGTCTCGCCGGACTCGACCCCGACGTGAACGCTGAGTGGCTCCTGGAGGCCGAGCGACTCCTGGAGCCGCTGCATCCGGTCGCGGATCGCGAGGCCGGCCCGGACGCCGCGGACGGCGTCGTCCTCGTGCACGACCGGGAGCCCGAAGACGGCCATCACCGAGTCGCCGATGAACTTCTCGGGACGGCCGCGCAACGCCACGAGCTCCTCGCTGGCGGCGTCGAAGAACCTCCCGAGGACCTCACGGGCGCGCTCGGGGTCGAGCCGCTGGGCGAGGCCGGTCGAGTCCACGAGGTCGGCGAACACGACCGTCACCATCTTCCGCTCCTCGGTCCCCAGCGAGGAGGCGACCGGGGTCCCGCAGTTGGGGCAGAACCGGGCGCCGTCGGGCAGCGGCTCGCCGCAGAAGTCGCAGTTCACGGGGCTCAGCATAGGGTCGAGCGCCGACGGCTCCGGTGACGCCGCGATGACAGACTCTCGAACCATGGAACCAACAACCTTCGAGACGTCGGAAGCCTTCCGAGCCTGGCTGGAGCAACATCACGACAGCGCCGACGAGCTGTGGGTCTGCTACTACAAGAAGAGCAGCGGCAGGAAGAGCATCACCTGGAAGGAGTCGGTCGACGAGGCACTCTGCTTCGGCTGGATCGACGGCATCCGCAAGAGCCTGGACGACGAGCGGTACGTGAACCGGTTCACCCCCAGGCGCAAGGGCAGCGTCTGGAGCGCGATCAACACCCGTCGGGTCGGCGAGCTGACGAAGGAAGGGCGGATGCGCCCGGCCGGGCTGGAGGCGTTCGAGGCGCGCCGCGAGGACCGCTCCGGGATCTACTCCTACGAGCGACGCGACGAGGCGGTCCTCGACCCTGCGTTCGAGCGGCGGTTCCGCTCGAAGAAGCGGGCGTGGGCCTTCTTCGAAGGAAGCCCACCGTCCTACCGCCGAGCGGCGATCCGCTGGGTGATGACCGCGAAGAGGGAGGAGACCCGCGAGCGGCGGCTCGGTCAGCTGATCGAGCGGTCGGCGGCCGGAGAGCGGGTTCCGCCGCTCACGTCGCCACCTCGCCGCTCCTGAGGAACCATCAGCGCCGACGCTCGGTCCGTTGGGATGTGAAGCGTTCGTGGCTCTCCGCGTTCCCGATCGCGGTCGTCCTGACGTTCGTGGTCGTTGCGCTCGTCTGGACCGCGATCGTGCAGCGGGTTCCGTCTCCGGCGGACTGCGCCGACCTGTGGAACCGACCGTCGAATGAGGACGCACAACGAGCGGTGATCGGATACTCGAAGGCCTCGATCAGCGGCTGGGATTCGAAGGCAGGCGCGTATTGCAGTGCGATGTTCTTCGATCGCGTCGGCGCTCCATGGCAGACGTTCGCGCTGTGGATCGCTGATCCCGACGGGCTGCCGCCTGCTTTCTTCCCGGATATCGGCGGTGACTCGTACGGCTCCGGCTGGTACTTCAAGGCCGCGGACCTGCATCGAGCGAACGCGAGGATCGAGCGCGACGGGCGTCTCGGCATCATCGGATGAACGCGTCCCCCTGGGAAGCGACCCTTGGTCGGAAGACTTCGAGCGAGGAGCTGCGTTGCGCTGAAGGTGCTTCGGCGCAGGTCGCCGAACCGCCCGACGGCCAGGCCTGCAGCGGTCTGGGAGGCTGGCCCCGAGCGTGGAGGGAGGAACGCTGATGGAAGAGAAGAAGATGGTGGACGTGGATCGGACGATCGAGGGCGCCAAGGACGCGCTGACGGTCCGTCGGGTGTTCGGCGATCCGTACGAGAAGAACGGCGTGACCGTGATCCCCGCGGCCCGCGTGCAGGGTGGGGCCGGCGGCGGCGGGGGGCAGGCGACCGACGGGTCCGGATCCGGGAGCGGGTCGGGCTTCGGCGTGAACGCCAAGCCGGCCGGCGTCTACGTGGTCAAGGGCGACGACGTCGCGTGGCGCCCGGCCGTCGACGTGAACCGCGTGATCCTGGGCGCCCAGGTGGTGGCGGTGCTGGCGCTGCTGCTGGCGCGGACGATCGTCAAGAGCAGGGCCAAGGCGCACGCGCACTGACGCGGCGTCATGCCGCGTCGGTGACGGTGGCGCGGGAGCGGCGCTTCGCGCCGCTCCCGCCCAGCGACGTTCCGGCGACCTCGTGCCCCGCTAGCGTGAGTCTGTGATCCTCCGAGGCTCGCGGGTGACGCTCCGCCGCACCACGTCCGATGACCTCCAGCGCCTGCAGGCGATCCGCGACGAGCCCGAAGTGTCGAGGTGGTGGGGGATCCTCGAGCCGGGTGAGCTCGAGGAGTTCATCGCGGAGGAGACCTCGTTGGCGATCGAGGTCGACGGCGACGTGATCGGCGCGATCCAGTACGCGGAGGAGGACGACCCGATGTACCGGCACGCCGGCATCGATATCTATCTGACCACGGAGCGGCACGGGCAGGGGTACGGCGCCGAGGCGGTGCGCCTGCTGGCCCGCTACCTGATCGGGGAGCGCGGTCACCACCGACTGACGATCGATCCGGCGGCGACCAACACGGCGGCGATCGCCGCCTACGCGAAGGTGGGCTTCCGCCCGGTCGGCGTCTTGCGTCAGTACGAGCGAGGCCCGGACGGGACATGGCACGACGGTCTGCTGATGGAGCTCATCGCCGACGAACTCGTCGACTGACGGCGCTCGAACTAGGCGGGCGGGATGTTCTGGTTCAGCCGGAACAGGTTCGTCGGGTCGTACCGTCGCTTGATCTCGCGCAGGCGATCCCACGTGGTGCCGGGGTAGGCGGCTCGCACGCGCTCCGGGCCTTCGTCCTCGAGGAAGTTCACGTAGGCGCCCTCGTCGTCCTGCCGGATCGCGTCGGCGAACGCCTGGACCCACTCCTCGTATTTCGGGCGGTCCTCGACCCTCTCGAAGAGCGCTGCGACGTTGACCATGATCTTGCTCGCGCGATGGGCGTACGCGGTCGCGTCCGCCGGCACCCGGGCGACCGCGCCGCCGAGCACCCGCATCTGCGCCGCCGCCATCATCGCGTCCGATGACCGGATCCGGTCGAGGATCGCGGCGGCGACCCCGTCGTCGATCCGATCGAGGAACATCGTCCGGTCCGAGGCGATGGGGTGGAAGCTCTCGTCCTCCTCCAGGTAGATCCCGGTGTACGGCATCTCCTTCAGCATGTCGGCGAGCGGCTCCGCGAGCTCGCGGAACGGCGCCACCGCGCGCTCACCCGTCTCCCCGCCGCCGACGTGGACGATCATCCCGAAGATCACGAGCTTGCCGTGTGCAGCCTCGGGGAGGAACGGCATCGGGGGCGCCTTCATCACGGTCGCGATCGTCGAGAGCTCCTCGGGTGCAGCCTCGGACAGCGTGGCCCATCCGGCCACGGTCTCGGTGGTCGCGGGCAGGATCAGCATCCCGCCGAAGATCTCGGGCACCTCGTCGAGGCGGAAGCGCAGCCGGGTCACGACCCCGAAGTTCCCGCCGCCGCCGCGGATCGCCCAGAACAGGTCCGGCTCGTGCTCCCCGTCGACGCGACGGAGCTCGCCGTCGGCCGTCACGACGTCGGCGGCGACGAGCGCATCGATCGTGAGGCCGTACTTGCGCGCCAGGAACCCCACGCCCCCGCCGATCGTGATGCCGCCCACGCCCACGGAGGGGGAATCGCCGAACCCGGTCGCGAGGC
>Ga0114129_10012595_pt1 | contig 12042 bp, 8 predicted proteins | sample RhiMetdeltSRZDD1_FD_80071 | JGI IMG/M metagenome (GOLD analysis project Ga0114129, IMG submission 80071) | Populus rhizosphere microbial communities from Tennessee, USA - Rhizosphere MetaG P. deltoides SRZDD1 (version 2) (version 2) | ecosystem: Host-associated > Plants > Roots > Rhizosphere >... | reverse complement strand
TGGACTTGATGACACTGGTTACAGTTCAAACCTTCAGAACGATCGTGCTTCGCATGGCTAAACCCAACCCGAAACGCCGCCGCGGACGTTGACCAGCGAGCTGTCCGGCCCAACTGATGGCACGTGCCGCAGGATGAAATGTCGCGGCCTTCAGACTGCGCGCGCGGCTTGTGACACCCGAAGCAGTTCGAGTGCGCGTTAAAGCCGGCCGGTATCGAAAGAGCGACCCCACCACGCATGGGACGATGGCAACTCGCACAGCCGAGGTTTCCCAGGTTCAGGTGACGCCCATGATCGAAACGTGTTCCGAAACTCGCCAGCCGCGGAAACGGCTTCACTGTTCCCGCCTGCGCGTCCGTGTGACAGATCGTGCAAATCTGATGGCCGGCGTTTGCAAACTCCTTCGCGTGACAACCTGCGCAAGGCGCGTGGTCCGCGGCTCCCGGCATTGCCGGACGCGGTGAGTCCGTTTCTCGTCGATGGCACAAGAGACACGGCAGCCGCGAGTGGTTCGGGTTGTCGTGCTTGAATTTCGAATAGTCCTGCGAAAACGCATCGACCGGCAAAACGAGAATCGCAAGCACGAATAAACAACGCACCAGAACGCTGCAAGATGGCCGATTCATCCAGCTTAACAATCTTCACTTCGTCGGTTTCGGAATCGCGCTAACGTGACTTGCCGGCACGCTTTGCTTGCCAAAGGTTATGTGACACTTGGTACACACGAAACTCGCATTCTTTTTCTTTTGGTCGATCTCATAATTCAGAATTCCGCCTTCGTCCAGAGTCGCAGTGGAATGGCAACCGTCGGCGCCTCCGCATGAACTCACCGGCACCTTCAGTGTTTTCACGTCAACCGTATTCATGCGCGCGGGAACGTGACAATCCGCGCACGCGAGATCCGGATGCGCACCGCCTTCATGGCGATACGCGCCCGCGGAGATTCGTTCGCGCCACGCGTTAAGCATGACCCGATCGCTGATTTTCATTATCGCAGGCATCGCAGGATCGAAGTCACTGTCAATTTTTACAGATAAAGCCTGTAGCTTGTGACACGTCTCGCAAGAGGAAGAGACGGGCGTAATTCCAGACTCCGCGTTATGGCAGGTAAAACACCCCGTATGGCTGTTTGGAATCGTCTTGAAGGAGCCTTTTTTCAACCAGAAAGCGTCGCCTAAATCTTTAGGCGGCTTCGTGACATACTCCTCGCTCGATTGCCCTTGCGGTTGATAAGTTTGGTGACAGATTCCACAGTTCGCCGGCGGCTGCTTTTGCTGCTGACTTTTCCACGACACCGTTGCGAATCGTGGTCCCAAAAGATGCCTGTTGCGACTAACGACCTCGAGATGAGTTTCGTGCGGAAAATGCACCGCGAACTCGCTGACTGAATCTCGTCGCGGCCGTGAAGGATCCGTCACGTCTCCCAGGCTCGGAAACAGAAACCTTACAGTGTTGCGCGGCGTCACCGCGACGTGGCAATTGCCGCAAATGCGAGGAGCCGGCCGCTCGCGCGCGAAGAACTGCTGCCGGTGGCAATCAAGACAGGCTGCATGTTGGGGAAACTCAGCCACATCCTCGAAAGCGGCCTCACCTGTACGAACTTCCTTCCAGTTGGCGGTAGGAACCTTGTGGCACCCGTCACACTTCAACTTCTGTTTTGTGACGTGAGTGGTGTGAGAGAAGTTGGTGTAGTCAGGACGCGCAACTGGCGTCGGGCGCGGGCGGGCGCGCCTTTGGGCTTCAACCGGCACCACGGATAAAGCAAGAATTACTACGAGGAATGTTGTTAGTCTGAACACGCTCGAATACAGAACTATTCCCTGCGGCCGAAATAGAATCGTAACGAAGTATACGGCAAATGCGCATGATAATTCTGAGGGCGTGGTCCAACGATCGTGCTTTCGTTGTAGTTGTAATACTGGTACCCGACGTTCCAATCGAGCCGGTGGTGCAATTTAACCGCCAGCCGCGCTTCCGGCGATTGAAAACTCATCGGATAAGAAGCGATCAACGTTCCCGGGTTGCCGGTTGGGTCGGCTAATCGATTTCCCTGTCCGTTGTCTTTATTTATTCGATAGGCGGCAAATAGCGTTACCCTCGGAGTGATGCGCGCGACCGACTCCGCAAAGAAGAAATTGTTCCTCACGAAGTAGAGGCTGTTCCCGAGGGGATGCGCAATGCCGTTGAAGAAATACTCGATGATCGACCTGCTGTTTATCCAGTGATAGTTATAGCCGGTACTCAGCGAGAAGCGCGACGTCGCCGTCCAGTCGAGTGACGAAGTGAAGATTCGCGACCTCACTTTGACCCCGAAATCTTCCAGAGAGACGCCGGCAATCTCTGACGGATTCGCGTTGTCTTTGGTAATCAGCGCCAGGTTGAAAGCGATGTTCTGGGTCGGCTTGTATCTGCTCTTCGCGCGAATGTTGGTGTAGTTGTAATTGCCGATGCGGGTAAAGACGTTGTCGGCCGTTCCGTGCTCGGCGTCGAAGTAGATGGTCCACTCGCTTAGCGGCCGCGCTTTGAAACCGCCGAGGATAGCGTGAGTGTTGTTTTCCTCCGTGAAACTCGACGGTGGCAGCGCCGCGGGCGCATTTGTTCCGAGATTGAAGCCGCTGATCTCTTCCGTCACTCTGCGGTTCCCGTAGCGATAGCCCAGGTGGATCGAGTACCGGGGACTGAACTGGTAGTCGCCCTCGATTGTGTTGGAGTATCTGCGGTAGTCAGTGCGCGTGTGTACGTCGCGATTGCTGAAGCCGATCGTGTCGGTCCTGGTGCCGCGAGTGAGCGAGAAGAAGTCGCTGAAGAGCGCGGCGCCTGTGATCTCGAATGTTTCAACTCTGAAGGTGTTCGAGATTCGCAACTTGTCGGTCGCCAGCCACGTGAGACCGATGTCGCCCAACCAACTCGGGCGTTCTGTGTCGCCGGTGAGATTGTAAAAGCCGAGGTTAAGGGTGTTTGGCGTCGCGTTGGGCGGCGTCGGAGGAAACCCGGTGATTCGGGGGTTCCAGTTTCGGCCAGAGAAGCTTTCGAAAAAGCCGTAGTTCTGATCTGACTTGCTGTAGATGACGCGGCCGGTGATGTCGAGTCGGTCAGCGATCGTCGTCTGCGCACTGAACCGCGTGTAATTAACACTGCCGCGCGCTGGCTCGTCGCGATTGAACCGGGTCAAATTCGCTGCGGCGGGATTGACGTTTATTCCGCGATTTACTCCCTCAGCTATAACGCTGTCATCACGAAAACGCCGAAATCCCTGAAGGAAAGAGAGATTCACCCCCCCGATGCTGCCGTCCGCGCCGAGGCGATAGTCATCCGACCGAGACCTGAGATCCTGCAACATCATGAATTCGTTGCCGCCCACGTGATAGTTCGTGAACGCGGGCCCGCTGTAACGTTCCGGTGAATAGCCGATGTTAAAACGGATGTGCCGGTTTTTCGGCAAGAGCGTCAGATCGAAATCTCCGAGTTTGATTCTCGTGTCGAACCCGTGCTCGCCGGTTGTCACCTTCGGCGGTACGCTGAACTGAGGCGGATTAAACACCCAGTTCGGATTTGCAAACGTGTTCAGGAAACGGAAGTACTTGAAGCGTCGATAAGTCGCGTCGAAGCGATACCACTCCGGTTGTTCGACACTGGCACGAAGGTTTCCCTGCGGATCAGCGCCCCAGCCGGTCGTGCTGACCAGCAAGGTTTCGAACAGACTGCCTCCGCCGTTCCTCGACTTTAGATAAAACGAACTATCAAAGAGTCGCGGACCGGTTCTGTAGTTCAGATCGCTCTGATACTTGTTGAGATCACCGTCGACGCTCAGACCACGGTAGCCAAACTCGATACTCGAAACAACGGTGTAGTCGCCCGCATTCTCACCCGTCTGGGGCGGCGTGTCAGTAATAGCATCCGACTTGTTCGGTGAAGGTGACGGCGATGGCTGCTGGGCCGTGACCAAACCCACAGTCACGATCAAGCACAGCGCCACTCCGAATATTCGTATGGACATCTTTCGCCTCGTGCTCATGGCTTAATCTCCGCCTAACGGAAAAAGACCGGACTCGTTCGCGACCCGTGAATCTTGATGTGACAATTCGTACAGTTCGCGTATTGCGCGTTTTGGTTGTGCTGCGGGCCAGCCGGCTCCTCAGCGCCGACTCCATGCGCCACGCTGTGACACGTCAAACAGAGCTGCGCGACGCGGCTAGTAGTCAGCAACCGCGGATTGGACGATCCGTGTGGTGTGTGACAGGCAACGCATCCTTCCGTCTTGACCGGAGCATGTTCGTAGACAAATGGCCCTTGCTTGTCTACGTGACACTTGATGCAAGTCGCATCGACGCCCGTAGCGAGCCTGGTTTGTTTTAATTCAAACCCGCCGTGCGGATTGTGGCAGTCGCTGCACCTCATCGCTCCTTCCAGCACTTTGTGATGGAACGGCAATTGGAACTGGTGCTTGGTCTCGCTGTGGCAATCCAGACAAAGCTGTGGTTCGCTGTTCTTAAGCAACCGCAGATCAGAGAACCCGGGCTTTTGCGCGTTTGCTCTCGAGACAAACACGTTCGAGGCTGCCAGTTGTCGCCCGGTCGGTGAACTGTGGCTCGCGTGGCAGTCGGTGCAGCCGATGTCGTTGCGCCAGTGTTCGCCGCGGCGGAAGTTGTTGTGTTCCTCACGTCCCGCGTGGCAGCTCAAACACGTCTCCGACGTCTCTTTCGAAGACTTGTTCTTGAACGAAATAATTTTCGCCGGATTGCCCTCTTCGATGTGCGCCCTGCCTGGACCATGGCACGATTCGCAGCCCGTCACCTTCGCTTTCCAGCTCGACAGCTTGGTTAGCTGCGCGTGCGACGTATGCGAGAAGTTTTTGAACTGGTCCTCGTGGCAATCTTTACACGCTTCACTGCCGACGTAGTCTTCGGGCTTGTCGAGTGCGGGCTCGGCGTTCTTATAGAGCGCGAGCTCAGCGGGGCTAATCTCCGCGGATTGAGATGAATTAGTGCGGCCAAACCACGCGATTGCCGCTACAGCGACCGCGCAGATCAGGAGTGCTTTCAAGAATGTTTTCATTCTGCTACCCCTTGAGGTGGTGAAATACTGACCTTGAGAAAATGCCGGAGCATTTTAATGTCTAACACACACGACGTAATGTGACCACTGTCACTATTGCTAGGCATCATGGACCCCGGTCGGTTCACTGTCAATGAATTTAGACTAGCGCGATCGCTTCCAACGCTCCGCGGTCGCGGATCAGAATGCTGCCTGAATTAATGTGAATTACTTCGCGCCTGCTCAGAGCCGCCAACAAACGCGTTACCGTCTCTCTCGTTGTACAGATCATTTGCGCGATCTCTTCCTGGGTAAAAAGCCGGTCGATTCGGTCTGTGGATGACCGTTCCCCATCGGGCGTTTTGCTCCAGTCAAGCAACAGCCTGGCTAATTTGGCGTTGACTGTCTGTGGCAGCAGCAATACGCGTGCCCGCTCTGTGAGCTCGGTTAGCTCCTGGCTCAGTATCTTCAGTACGGCTTGCGCCGCTGACTCACGTCGTTGCATGAGCTCAAGCAATTCGGCCCGCGAGATGAAATCAGTGCGGCAGGGTTCGAGCGTCTTCACTGTCGCCTCGTACGAAGCATTGCGCAGGACCGAGTTCAATCCGAGCACGTCGCCGGCCTGCGCGAGCCGCAATATCACGATTCGTCCCTCGCTCGACGAGATTGAAAGACTGGCCCTTCCGCTTAGCAAAAGGTAGATGCCGCGCGCCGGCTCGCCTTCCGCGAACAATACTTTTCCACGGCCGTGAAACGAGGTCAGATGGCTGACGTGGGAATCCCGAAATTCACGCAACAGTGAATGTAGATCCGCTCCGTGCCCGTTTGCATGTTCCCTTAGCTGGTTCTCAATCCCGATCTGGTTCGCGCTCGGCATCTTTTCACTCCAACGACCAGAAAAACGATCAATCCGTGTGAGCGCAATGAGCATGCCATGTCAGAAGTGGCGTTTATGGATCTTTTCACACTGAAACTGGTGAAATATCGCCGTTGCCAGTCTCTTCGTGCGAGAGATTCCCCACCCCGTTTTGAATCTTACGCACTTGCCGACATGTGCTGCTTGAACAGCCGAGCCGAAGCTTCGAGAAAGTCATAGGACGTGACGATGCCCACCAGTTGATCGCCTTCCACGACCGGAAGACAGCCGACGCGATGGCTCTGCATGATTTCGATCGCTTCCAGCGAGGACGTCGACGGCGAGACCGTTACCGGATTGACCACCATGACGTCTCGGACGGTCACTGGCTCGGGTTGAGCGGAGCGGTTGCCACTGCTGATCACGCGCAGCACGCCGCGATGAGTCACCAATCCCACCAACCGTCCTTCACCGTCTTCAACCGGCACGTGCCTGATGTGACGCCAGTCCATTACGCTGGCGGCGAAATCGATGAGGTCTTCCGGTTTGACTGTGAACAGGTCCGTCGACATGAACTGCCCAACGGTGCGATAGCCGTGCTCCCACTCATCGCCGTCCGCCTTCTCGATCAACGGCCAACGGTGGACGGGCTCGCCCTGCTTCTGATTCGCCAGAATCTCGGACGTCAGTCGTCTTTGGAGCGCGTCCTTCGACAGCGAGCTGCCAATCGCGGCGACGGATTTAGTTGTCCAACGCGCGCCTGTTTGTCGCGTCTGTGCGCGCTCTTGAATGATGCCGAGATACTTATCGATGTCGGCGCTCGACACCTGCGCGCCGGCCAAACCCTCGCGAGCGATTGGCAGAAGATGATCGAGAATGAGCGAAGCAGCACTCTGGCCACGTCCGTCGATCCAGTGGAAATGCGCATCCAGGCCGTGTCGCGCGGCGCGGAAGAAGTTCAGCTTCGCGTCGTCGAAGGCCATCTGTTTCGAGATGTCTCCGTAAGTCTCCGGAAGCGCGGTCATCAACCCGGTGAAGAACGCCGCGTTAGCGATCTCATCGGCGACGGTCGGACCCGAAGGCAAAGCACGGTTTTCGATCCGCAGATGCGCAACGCCGTCAGTCACGCCATAGCAGGCGCGGTTCCAACGCCAGACCGTGCCGTTGTGAAGCCGCAACGCAGAAAGCGAAGGCGTTTCACCGCGCGCCAGACAGGCGAACGGGTTCTCGTCCGGCTCGGCGAACATGATCGGACGAAAGCGAATGATCTGATCGTGAAAGAGCTCGATCACTGAATTCTGCAACCAGCAATCGCCGAAACTGACGCGCGTCGGTTGATTGCGCGCGAGTTGCGTGCGCGAACGCTCGTCCGTCGAGTGTTGAAACAGCGCAACGCGCGTTTCCTGCCAAAGTCGTTGGCCAAACAGAAACGGAGAATTGACGCTGACGGCCAACACCGGCGCCATGATCGCCTGCGCAACGTTGTAGTGATTGGTGAACTCCTGCGGGCTCGTCTGATAGTGGATCTGAAAACTCGTGTTACACGACTCCATCATGATGTTGTCGTGCTCGAGGTGCAATTCATCCAGTCCTTTTATATGGATCGAGAGCGGCCCGCCTCGCAGCCGGATCACTCCCCGGTTCAACTCGTGATAACGCGGCACAGGCGTCAGATTGTCGAGCGTCAGATCCGATTTCTGGAGTGTCGGAAGAATGCCGGAAAGAAGAATGTCGGCGCCCTGCGTCGCGGCGCTGGTGCGAGCCAGAGCGAGAAGCTCGACGAGCTCTTGTTCCATGCGGCTGAAACAATCGTCTCTGAGATCGAGCGGCGTCAGGTTCGCCTCGAGATTGAAGCGCGCGATCTCCGTAGTTAGGCGCGGGTCGTTAGCCTCGTTGAGAACGGCGAGCGAAACGGGCGCCGGCCGCAGGTAGCGATCTATCAGAAACATCTCCTGCTCGGCGCCGATACGCCTCACGCCACTCTCGATCCGCCCGTTCTCCAGCATGAACGCCAGCGCGCGCAGATCCTCCAGCAGCGCTTTCATAAACGACTGCGCCTTCTTCTCATCCACGTGTTGTTCGACGTTATGCTCGCCCATGTATGACCGCGTGCTCCTGAGGTGAGGTGACAATACGTTTTTCGTCGGCGGCAAGAATCATCGGCCGCAGTGGTCGCGCGACCAGCACCGGACACGGCGCCTGCCGCAGCACGCGATCCACGTTCGATCCGAACAACGCACGCATTCCAAATCCGGCGCCATGCGCGCCGACGCCAATCAGGTCGATCTCAAACTTTTCTGCGTAACTCAGAATCTCGCGATACGGGTGTCCCTCACTCACCGCGGTTTTGACGTCGCACCAGAGATGCACTTCAGGCGGCACGACTCGTTGCAGCCGGCGCGCGGCGTTGTGATATACGGATTCGCTGTTGACCGGAAACCAGGCGATCTCGGGCTCGCCTACGGCGCCCGGCGGCAGCACATGGAGCAGGTGCAATTGCGCCTGGTGCTCCTGAGCGATCGACAAGCCGTACCGGAGCGCCAGCTCGGAATAGTCGGAGAAATCGTAAGCGATGAGAACACGTTTCAAATTCACTCTCAGTTTCTCGTTTACAAACTCTCGCTCGTCGTTGTGCATCACCAACACCGGGCACGGAGCACTTCGGGACACGGACTCCGCGGTCGAACCCAACAGCGCCGCACGATGAGGACGACGCCGGGAACGCATCACGATCAAGTCGACGTGCTCGGCCTGCGCGTGCTTCATGATTTCCTCGCCCACGTCTTCAGGCGACGCGATGACGAGGCGCCAGCATGCGTCAGATGAATCGACGTGCTCGCGAACCGTTGCTTCGATCTCTTCCCTGGCGTCCAAAGCGTCGCTACAGTGAAGCAGAATCAGCTCGGCGTCATGAGCGCGCGACAGGGCGGTCGCATAACGCACGGCGTTTCCGGAATACGGCGACAAGTCGATCGGACACAAAATGCGTTTTATGTTGATCATGACTACGTTACCTCCATTTACACATGGTTAAGGAGATTGTAAATTCCCTTTTCCACTAAACTCCCGCAAGCGCGAGGCACATAAAAATGGAAATTTTAGAAATCCCTTTACTGCTGACTTCCCGCAAGCGGAAGACACATGGTAAGAAATCAAAAAACCTATTCTTTGGGTCTCACGACTTCGACCGAACAGTGGGCGCGAGCTGAAACCGCGGCCGACACGCTGCCAAGCAACAACCGATCGATGCCTCTCGTTCCCTTTGCCCCGAGGAATATGCAATCCGCGTCCCACGTGTGAGCTTCCTGAAGAATCTCGTCCGGCGGGTTCCCACGCCTGATCAAAACCTCAGCGTGCAACCCCGCACTGCGTAATTTTTCGGCGGCTGCGGCAAAAACCTCACGCACCTGGTCCCAGTTCTCTTCCTCGCCGACTTCGATCCACTTCAAATCCGAGTCGTCAGCGCGGTCAGGTGCAATCGCCATGACAGTATCGACGACCGCGAGCAGACCGACTTCAGTTCCCTCAGGCCACTCGCGTTCGCAGATCGCGTCGACGGCGGCGTTCGAGTCGGATGAGTTGTCGACGCCGATCAAAATGCGAATCGGTTTCCCGACATTCTGGTACGAATTACGGGCGACACGGACCGAGCAGCGGGCCTCATAGAGCACGCGCTGCGAGATACTGCCGAGTATCAACCTTCCACCAAAGACAGAGGCGCCGCGCGCGCCCATCACGATGAGATCCGGCTTCCATTGATCGGCTTTTCGAATCAGCGCCCATGCTGGTGAATCGGCTTCTGCCGTGTAGCTGACACGCCAGCGAGGGAACATCGACTTGATCTGTTCGCTGGCGCGTTTCGCGAGACCTTCGGCTTCCTCGAGCTTCTGCTGCGCGCGTTCGTGCGCGCGTTTCAGACTGTCCGGCATGTACGACGGCAACGTTTCGTCAGCTTGTCCCGCGGCGGGTGATGGAACAAAGACGTCAGCCAAAGACATGACCACGACCTCGGACTCCGCTCCTAGTCCTGCCCTTTTCAGATCCTGGACCGCTGCGTCAGCGCACTCCGAACCGTCGTACGCGACTAGAATCTTCATTGCTTCTTTCATGATTTCCTAAGGTCTGATCGCCACCTCCAGCTATGCCGGCCGATGCAATGACGGCGAATGCAATGCCTCGGAAATGTCGCGCACGGATTCGGCAGGCGCGCTGTGTTTCACTTCGATTGTTTTGATTGGAGAGGTTAGTAGGATCCTTTCGTCGACCCACATCTCCAAACGCCCGCCGACGCAGAGCGCTCCTTCGTTAAAAGGCGCGGCCGGACACGAGGAACCTCTGACAAGCGCCTCGCGCGGTTCCAGCAGCATGCTTCCGCCCTCGACGAGCGCGCGGCCCGTCTTTGGATCGAGCAGCAGGATGCGATACTCGCTGTTGTGTGTGCCAAGCAGGATCGTATCGAACGACTCCAGGTTTTCCAGTATGACCTGTGACTCCGGATCGCTGTCGCTCAGGCGACTGTTGTTTCTCGTCAGGTGCGTGTCCCCCGCCTGATAGGTCCAACAATCCAGGCAGATGGCCCAGGCCGCATCTATTTCGAGCGTCGTTTCTTCAATCGCGCGCCCACACTTCGAGCAGATGCCGTAGGAGCCGGACATCAGCCGATCGAGCGCATCGTCGATCCGCCGCAGTCTGGCCTGAAGCAACTGTTCGCTCTGAAGCGGCTGGACCGGCGACTCCGAATGTTTGAGCAGAGCCTCGCAAATGTCTTCACGCTCTCCATGCAGACGGTTCCAAACGAACCCGCCTTTTCCTCCGATGGGGATTGCCGCCAACTGAATTGTGCGATTCTCAGTCATGATGTTCCCTCCATTGACGCCTGAACTATGAATGCGTTAACTCCCAGTATCTTTTCTGAGCGCGTTTCGCCCAGGTCCAAAATCCACCTTGCCTGACGCTTGCCGGTTCGTCGGCCCAGAGATCCTTCCGCAGGTAAATGCTGTCGCTGCCGAGATCGTCGATGACCGTGCGCATCTCGTGCGAGTAATGCGCGAGGGGTTCGCGACCTTCGATCTCGGCCGCAAGGTTCACTGCCGCAACTTCGCCCTGGCGAACGGCCATGTGGCCCATCTTCGGACCATCGAAGTTTACGCAGTCGCCAACCGCGTACATCCGATCGAGGCCGGCGACCCGCATCGTCCTCTCCACATGTATGTAATTGTCGTCGTCTGTGATGCCCGTGTATGAAGCGACTGAAGAACCGCGAAACGGCGGCGCCAGCATGAGCAGGTCGAAACTGATTACGTCTCCGCTGATGGCGGTGACGGCGTCGCGCGTCAGTGAGTTGATGCTGACGTTTTCCAGCAACTCGATGCCGCGCGTGGCGAGAGCTCTTTTGAGCGCCGCCGCGGCGATAGAGTCTCCGAACTCTGATTCGATCGTGCTCGGATTGACCAGGCTTATTCTGACGCGCTCGCGTTTGCCGTTCTCTTCCAGCAGGCGCGCGAGGGCAAACGCGCTTTCATAAATCGGCACCGGCAGTCGAGCGCCGGGGCATTGACCAAAAACAGCTCTTCCCTCTTCGAACTTACTGACCGCTCTGCCAAACTTTATCGCCTTGTCGACGTTCAGCAGATGATGCGCATGTTCATAGAAGCCGTTGATGCGCTCGGTAGCGAGCCGGCGGCCCAGTGCAAAAATGAGATAGTCGTACGGAAGCTTGCCCTCGATTTCACCATGCGCGATCGTGACTTTTCTGTCGAATGGATCGAGGCGGGCGACTTCCGCTTCGACGAAGTTCACTCTGCGATTCAACAGCGTCCGGCGAAGGTCAAAAGAAACGTCTTCCGGACCGCACTTTCCAAACGCGAGCCGCACCAGCGAGGGATAAAAAATAAACTGGCGGCTGCGCGACACGAGCGTGATCTGATGTTCGTCGCCGAGCGCCTGACCAAGACGCTCCGCGGCAACCACGCCTCCAAATCCGCCGCCGAGGATCAAAACCTTCGCCATCGTTACTGCCCCTTCTCGCTCGAACTTTCTTCTCTGGAGTTCGCCGGACAACGAACCACTTCCACCGAACATTTCGCGTGCGAGACCACCGATTGCGACACGGAGCCCAACAGGAACCGTTCCCATGCTCTGTAACCATGCGA
>Ga0114129_10012594_pt1 | contig 12042 bp, 13 predicted proteins | sample RhiMetdeltSRZDD1_FD_80071 | JGI IMG/M metagenome (GOLD analysis project Ga0114129, IMG submission 80071) | Populus rhizosphere microbial communities from Tennessee, USA - Rhizosphere MetaG P. deltoides SRZDD1 (version 2) (version 2) | ecosystem: Host-associated > Plants > Roots > Rhizosphere >... | reverse complement strand
TGCGTTGCGCGACCTGTCATTTTGATCACCTCCTTGCCAGCAGCGCCTCGGGCGTGAATTTCATTGTAGTCCAAACGATAGCACACCGCGGTGCGGCGGCAGACCGCCGCACTTGCGGGATTTCGATCCGGCAAATGTCGCCTCAGAGTCGTTCGCGTCGGTTCGGGCGAAACACATGTATGTCCGCTCATTGCGGCCGCCGAGAACCTCCGGTCCGAAGCACATGCATTTTTTGCTCGACAACGTTACACGAATCTTGTAGAGAAAATGCATCATGAACAATTGCGGATTGATCACCGGCTGCCGAAAGTCGCTCGGCTGCCGGCAAACTATTGTCCTGAGACTGGTTTGACGGCTGATCGAGCATCCTGAGCGCACCAGGATCGGGGCAGCCGCATGACGGCTCAAATCTCTGACCACGAATTTTGATCGTTGCACCGCTGATCCAGCGGGGTAACGAGGTCGCAGCCGACCTGACGGTCTGACGGACCGCAGGTGGGTACAAGACCGCGCGACGAGGACGCACGCCCGCAAACTTTGACCGAAAGCTGAACCTGGTTGGCGCCTCGGCGCAAGCCGAGCCGGCCGCGGCGTCCCGCGATCGCGGCGACGCGAACATATCGAACGAGCACCACCGCACCCGCCTCCGGACCGCACGGTCCGGCGCGCGGGTGCAGTCATTTTGGGAGGACGACAACGATGCCTGACCTGGAATCATCGCGCCCCGAGCCGAACCACGGCAACAGCCCGGGCCCGCACCATGGATACGACCCGAACCAACCGCGGGTGCCGTCGGGGCATGGCGACGGCGGACAATGGACGAAAACCCCGGGGGGCGGCGCTCGCGCGATTTCGCGTCGTGAGGCGATCGTTGACCGCAGCAAGCAGGAAAGCTGGGGCTCCTACGTCGACGGCTACCGGCCCGACGGCTCGCTCGCCGAGCAGCGCGTGTTCAATCGCGACGGCAGCCGGATCGTCTCCGAGTTCAACCCGCCCGAGGTTGCCGGAGACCGGGACGAGCGCCACACGGTCGTGCTCCCCGACGGCACCAAGTTCACTTTCGAGAACAGCGGCAATGTGCAGCGGATATTCGACGGCGAAGGCAATCTGGTCAGCGCCACGGAATGGACCGAGGACGGTCCGCGGCCGGTGCCGATCGGGCAGTTGGCCTTCGCCCAAGGTCTCCCTCTCGTGGTGCCGCTCGGACAGGTAGCGGCACAGGCCCTCAACGCCGCCGCACTCACGTTTTTCACGTGGCTGTCGAGCCGGAAGGACCCCGACCGCACCGCGGTGTTCGCCTTCAACGCAAAGAAATACGAAAAGCCTGAAACAGATGGGAATGAGAAGCGCCCAGTTGTTTTCGTGGGCTCTCTGACCCGGGACGAGGTGCGAAAGGTATGCGACAAGCTGCCTGATGTGCAGAAACTCACGGACGCTGCCGTCGCCAAGGTGACAACGGACGGAGACTACAAGGGCCCGGCCGATTTCGGCACCAAGGTCCATAAGGAGATTGCGGACGCGATCAGGAAGGAGAACGACCCCGACTTTAAGGCCGAAAAATCGGTGATCAAAACTGTGTTGGAGACAGGCCGCCAAACATCGAGTTCCAATTCGGGAAACGCACAGGAAGTCGACCCCGACATGGAAGCGGATTACGGAGAACTCGGCTCGATCCGTATTGACGCCTACGAGAATGTTCCGAAAAAATCGGCCGTGTGCGTTTATGATCCCAAGACCGGATGGCGCGGCTTGAGCTTTCCCCGAATGAACGAGCTCGCGGCAGCAGCGCACCGGCTCTTTGGCTACAAACCAAATTACATCATCGTGATCGAGGTGAGACCGGGACAAAAGTAACGATCTTTGCCCAAAGCCGCGGAGCCGCAAGCCCGGTCAAGTCCCCGCACTTTGGCCCAATGTGCCAAACCCAAACCCAGTGCTTTGCAGATACGCTTCGACATGTCGCCACAATTCGTCGAAGTTTCCGAAACCCGGATCGGCGAACTTGCAAAGGGCGAACTCGGAATCGGTCATCGACCGCTCGTTGTAGGCGCGCTGGGTTCCTCTGCTGTCATAGATTGCGATCGTCCGCTCCGTTACGTTGTTATGAGTGTACCAGATCTCATGATCACGGACTTCGTCATAGACGTGCGTGGACTGCATCCGAAGCGTGTCTCGCTCGTCAAAGTCTTCGTAGACTGCCGCGTGCGATAAGCGCTCTCGCGGGCCGTGCACTTCTACGTGATAGCTCCTGCGCGGGTAAGATGCCGGGTTTCGGGGCTGCTCGGGTCGCCCGGACTCCACCCGGTCAGGTAACGCACCACAAGCAGATTTCCGTCCGGCCGGCGCGTGGCGAGCGCATAGCCCTGACGGGTCCGGTGCTTTTCCTCCGCCTCATCACTCGTCAAAGGTACGAACAGGATCACGGCGCCCCTGCGCCGCAATATACCCCGGGCGAAGCGCACCTCGCCCGGCTGCGCGGGCCGCTCCGCTACCAGCCCGGGCGGGCGCGGGATCCAGGGCTCGGTCGAAAACAGCGGTTCGTCGGACGTCCACGCTCGTTCTGTTCCAGGCACTTCGACGGCAAACGGCGCGGGCACCCAGGCGTCGCCGAGTTGAAGGCGACCCGCAACCTGGCTCTCCCTGGATCGAAGATCGGCGCAGAGAGATGCGATATCCCGGACCAAAAGCTCTTCCTGCCGGGCGAACCAATTCTCGTTGTAGCGAACGCCGCCGGCACGCCTGCGTTCCATCTCGTGAGCTCGGCGGCACGCTCGCGCCGGCCTGCAAGAATGAGCGCGCTAATGCTGAATTCAGGCCCGAACCCCACCTCCCGGTTGTCGCCTCTGTCATCATTGCAGGCCTCGAGCGTCGTCAACGTCCCGAGTTGAGCGAAAACGTCCTCGGCAAGGACATCGAACAAGAAAGGTTTGAAGTAAGGCGCCCATACGTGCCAATCGGCGAAGCGCTGAACTTGCGCACGGAAGAAATTACAATTGTCGAGCCAAAGGGGGTGGACGTAGCGGTACACCCGGAATTCATATTTGTCGCTGGTGCGATCGAAGAATACGCCCCTGACGATATGCCGGACCGGCCGGATGATCAGGAGGCGGCCGATCAGCACGAGGTCGCTTCGCTGCTTCAACAACGGCCTGAGATAGCGCTTGAGATCCGCCGGCCGCGTGCCCGGATGCTTGGCGTCCTCGGGCTTCACCAGTTCCTGCATATTTTTCCCGGCGACCGCGATGGCCTCGTCGGCAGACAGCAGCCTGTCCTCGGCCTCGTCGAACACCACGCCGTTCATCAGCTTCGCAAGGGCGGCGGCGGCCGACATGCCCGCCACCGCCTCCTGAAAATCGCCGCCCCAGCGCAAGCTCGCGCGGCGCTCAAAGCCGGCGTCGACACCGACATGCGCGAACTCTTCGACCGCGGCATGGTCGCTGTAAACGTCGAACTCGACCCCGGTCTCCTCCCCGCGCCGCTTCATCGGCATGAAGCCGCTCTGCTGCTCGAGCGAGCCGGTCGAAGGCGAGATCGAGAAAGGAAAGCCCAGCTCTTTCATGGCACGCGAGAGCGCCGCCCGGGTCGGCAGCTTGCCGCGGAAGAAGATGTGCGTTTCCATCGAGATGGCGCAGGCACCTAATGCGGTCAGCAATCAGCGACACAAGCTTGAAGCAGAGGGGGCAATGGTCTTGATCGAGATCGGTATGGCGAGATGGCATTCGCCTCAAGATGCCGCCTCGTCGCGCAGCGGCTCAACTCCCTCCATCTGCAGAAACGTCTCAACACGCTGCAACATCTCGTTGAAATCCTCAAACTCGGGCTCGGCGAATTCGCACAAATCGAATTCGGCATCCGTCATTGGCCGCTTCGTATAGCTATCTGACGCTTTCCGGTTGTCGTGAATTTCTATCGTTCGTGCCCTGGTGTCATTGTGCATTTGCCAGACGTTACAATAACCAAACTTGCGATAAATATTGATCGACCACATTCGCAGCACGCGCGGCCGCTCGATCTCCTCGTCGATCGAGGCGTGCAGAAAACGTCCTTCGGAGCCGTGCAGTTCTACGTGATAGCTCCTGCACGGGACATAAGCCGGGTTTCGGGGCTGCTTGGGGTCGTGCGGGCTCCACCCGGTAAGATGGCGCACCACAAGCAGGCTCTCATCGGGGCGGCGCATGGCAAGCACATAGTCCTGCCGCGTGCGATGCCGCTCCGCCGCCTCCTGGCGGGTCAGCGCGACGGCCAGGACCAGGCCGCTCCGGCGCAGGAGCAGCTTGCTGGCGAAACCGATCTCGCCCGGCTGCGTCGGCGGCGCGTTGACCAGTCCGGGCGGAGGCGCAATCCACGGCCGGGCCGGAAACTGCGGCTCGTCGCATCTCTGCGCGCGCTCCGCCTCCGGGACCTCGATCGGAAAGGGCGAGGGCTCCCAGGCGTCGCCGAGGCGATGGACCTTGGCGACCTTCGCCTCCCATGATCGAGCCTCGGTCCCCAGGGATGCAGCATCCTGCTCGAGGAATGCCCGCTGATTTCTCAACCAGGTTTGCGAACGGTCCTTATTGCCGGGTTGAGCCGCAAAGCTGTCGATCATCTCCCTGGCCCGCTCGCGTCGACCGGCGAGAATATGAGCCGTAACCGTGGTGCCGAACCCTGCGATCCTCTGTTCGCTGCCGAGACCCAGATCGCGATCGACATCTGCAAGGCTCGTGAGATTCGCTAGCTTGCTGAAAACGTCCTGCTCCAGGACATGAAACAGCAGAGCGGGCAAATCGGGATCCCACACCCGGCACAGGCCGATATCAATCTCGCTTCCCAAAAACTCGTGGTCCCCGGGCTCCACCAGCAGCCGGACGATAAGCCGGAGCCCAAACTGATACTTGTCGCTGGTGCGATCGAAGAAGACGCCCCTGACGATATGCCGGACTGGTCGAATGATGAGAAGGCGCCCGATCAGCACGAGGTCGCTTCGCTGCTTCAACAGCGGCTTGAGATAGCGCTTGAGATCCGCCGGCCGCGTGCCCGGATGCTTGGCGTGCTCGGGCTTTACCAGCTCTTGCAGATTTTTCCTGGCGACCGCGATGGCCTCGTCGGCAGACAGCAGCCTGTCCTCGGCCTCGTCGAACACTACGCCGTTCATCAGCTTCGCAAGGGCGGCGGCGGCCGACATGCCCGCCACCGCCTCCTGAAAATCGCCGCCCCACCCCAAGCTCGCGCGGCGCTCGAAGCCGGCGTCGACACCGACGTCCGCGAACTCCTCGACCGCGGCATGGTCGCTGTAGACGTCGAATTCGACGCCGGTTTCCTCCCCTCGCCGCTTCATCGGCATGAAGCCGCTCTGCTGCTCGAGCGAGCCGGTCGAAGGCGTGATGGAAAATGGAAAGCCCAGCTCTTTCATGGCCCGTGACAGCGCCGCCTTGGTCGGCAGCTTGCCACGGAAAAAAACGTGAGCTTCCATCGACATGGCACTAGACCCCAGCGCCATCGACGGTAGAACAAACAGAGAACAAAGTCAACTTGAGATGCGCGTCGATCGACCGGCGCGGCGCCGGCCGTCAGTCGATCGGGATGGTGAACTCGATCGTCTGCCCGTCAATCTTGCGGACCGTGCCTCCGAGGCATTCCACGAACCTCTTCAGCCGCATGATGTTTTGATCGCGAACAACCTTGCCGGTGATTCGGAGCTCTTTCGCACCGTGCGCTTTGGCCTCCGCGCGAAAGAGATCGACCAGCTTGCGCACAGGCCGGACGTCCGTGATCGGGCCTCGATCGCCGTAGAGGCCCTCGATCTCCCGGCTGAATGTCTTCCCGTCGAAGCTTTTCTTCCCGTCGATTTTGAACTCGCCGACCTGCTCGAGCGGCTTCTGCGGGACCGGGTTGGTTGGTGCCTCGTCGAGGATCGCATCCGGCACCGCATCGTCTGCGCCCGGTCCCGGTCCCTTGGACCCGCCACCGCCGGTCGTCTCGGGAGGTTTAGGGCGCGGCACAACGGTCGGCTCACCGCGGGCGGGGATGGCCGGTTCGGTCGCGGGAACGTTGTACGGCATGCCGCTCGGCCCGCCGCCCGGACCGATTTCGATCGGTCCGCTCGGGCCTGGTGTTGGCAGAGCCAGGGCCTCCGCGAATACCGTCAGCCGCGCCATCCCGCGATTGAGCGCCTCCGCATGTGACATGGCCGCTTTGAGGTTCCCGCAGTTTGACCCGTAGCAGAAATGGGCCGACCGTGGGAAACGTTGGATCATTAGCCCAGCAGGCCCCACTCCTAGAGTGTTAGGGTGAGTCGATACGATGCCTTTTGGAGGCCGGCATGAGACGGCGCAAATTTCTCGGCATTCTAGGCGGCGCGGTTGCGTGGCCGCTGCCAATCCATGCGCAACAGGCGAAGCCGGTCATAGGCTTTCTGAGCGGCAGGTCAGCCGAAGAGTCGGCGTCTGCAGTCGCCGCATTTGCAACAGGACTCAGCGAAGCCGGGTATATCGAAGGGCGCAATCTCTCGGTTGAGTATCGGTGGGCGGCAGGGCGTTACGACCAACTCCCCGCACTCGCCGCTGAGCTTGTTGATCGGCGGGTTGCGGCAATTTTTGCTCCCGGAGGCACCGATCCTGCGGTGGCGGCAAAAGCCCTAACCGACCAGATTCCCATCGTCTTTATTAGCGCAGCCGATCCCGTGCGGGCGGGCTTGGTTGCTAGTCTAAATCGACCAGGTGGAAATGTGACTGGCATCAGTCTTATTGGCTCGACGCTGGAAGCAAAACGTTTGGAAATGCTGCACCGATTATTGCCCAGCGCCGCATCGATCGGTGCCCTGGTCAATCCGAATTATCCCGATACTCAGTTCGAATTAAGCGAGCTACAAAAGGGAGCACAAGCGATTGGCTTGAAAATTCATGTCGCGAATGCCCGACGAGAAGAAGAATTGCCGACGGCCTTCGTGAGCTTTTCTGATGCGCATGTCGGCGCATTGCTTGTCGCCACTGATGTATTCTTGTTAGGCCAACGTGAACAAATCGTCGCGTTAGCGGCTCGCCATAAGTTGCCGGCAATGTATGGATTTCGGGAGATCGCCAAGTCGGGTGGCCTCATGAGCTACGGGCCAAATCTGCCGGATGCCTATCATAACGCCGGTTTGTATATCGCACGCATACTTAAAGGTGAGAAGCCTGCCGATCTTCCGGTATTGCAGCCAACCAAATTCGAGTTCGTCATCAATTTGAAAGTCGCCAAGGCGCTCGGGCTCGAGATACCGCCGAACGTTCTGGCGCTTGCCGACGAGGTTATTGAATGAGGCGGCGCGAGTTCATGACGCTTCTTGGCGGCGCGGCTGCGTGGCCGCCGCGGCTCGCGCGCAGCAGAGCGAACGCATGCGACGAGTCGGAGTGCTCATGCATGCGACTTCGGACGAGCCGGAATCGCAGGCCCTGATCGTAGCATTTGCGCAAGGGCTGCAGGAAGCGGGGTGGTCCGTCGGCCGCAATGTACGCATTGAGACCCGTTGGAGCACTGGCGATGCCTCGCGCTTGCGCAAGGACGCGGCGGAACTGGTGCGCTCAACCCGGACGTCGTGCTAGCCCGGAGTCGGCGCAACATTTCCGGCGTTGCTAGAGGCGAGCCGAACGGTGCCGATAGTGTTCGCCCAAGGCCTCGATCCGGTTGGTGCTGGCTTTGTCGAGAGTCTGGCGCGGCCGGGCGGCAATGCCACCGGCTTTACTCAATTCGAATACAGCTTGAGCGGTAAATGGCTTGAGGTGCTCAAAGAGGTCGCGCCTGGAGTCACGCGCGTAGGGCCTACTGCGGGAAACTGCCGGTGCACGCGCAGACCAAGTACGAGCTAGTTATCAATCTCAAGGCCGCGAAAGCGCTCGGGCTCGACATGCCGACGTCGGTGCTCGCGCGCGCCGACGAGGTGATCGAATAAGCGCAGGTTTTGTTGCGTTTGCTTACAGCCGCTTTTGGCACGAAGCTGCCTATGCGCCATGTCGGCTCAAGTGTCGCTAACGGGGGTAAAGCGGACGAGATATGCTCGGGCTGAGTTCTTCTCAGTTTGGACCCGTTACGGACATTGGCCGAGTTGAAATTCCGCACCGCAGCGAGACTTGATCTTCGCCAATCCGCTATGCTGTCGCTATGGCTACGGGAGAGCGGATGCAACTCAATCACCTGGAACGACGCCAATTCATCACCCTTCTCGGCGGCGCGGCAGCGTGGCCAATCACAGCGCACGCGCAGCAACCGGCAATGCCGGTGGTCGGATACCTTGGAAACGCATCGTCTGAACTGTCCGCGAACGCTGTGCGCGCATTCCGTGAAGGACTGAGCGAAATTGGTTATGTCGAGGGCCGAAACGTCACCATCGAATACCGCTGGGCGGACGGCCAGAATAATCGATTGCCGGCATTGGCGGCTGATTTAGTTCGCCATCAGGTGAGCGTGATTGCCGCGCCGGGTAGCACGCCTGCGGCGCTTGCGGCAAAGGCGGCGACCGCGACGATTCCCGTCCTATTCCAAGTAGGGACTGACCCGGTCGCGGCTGGACTTGTCGCCAGCCTCGCCCGACCGGGCGGCAATGTTACTGGCGTGACCAGCTTGAATACAGAACTGGGGCCGAAGCGGCTGGAGCTGCTGCGCGAATTGATGCCTACGGCAACCATCATTGCCGTGCTCGTCAACCCAACTAGTCCCAGTGTTGCTGAGCCCTTTTTGCGAGCCGTGCAGCCGGCGGCGCGCGCCCTCGGGTTGCAGGTCCATGTCCTGAATGCCATCACCGAGCGCGACTTCGATACGGTATTCGCGACCTTCGTCCAATTGCGTGCCGGCGCGCTCGTGATCGCTCCCGATGCAATGTTCATCAGCCGGAGCGAACAGCTCGCCGCATTGACGCTCCGCCATGCGGTGCCCGCGATCACCCAATTTCGCGAGTTCGCCGCGGCCGGCGGCTTGATGAGTTACGGAGGCAGCTTTACGGAAGGGGCTCGTCAGGTCGGCGTCTACACCGGCCGGATACTCAAGGGGGAGAAGCCGGCCGACTTGCCGGTCCAGCAGTCCACGAAGGTTGAGCTGATCATCAACCTCAAAACCGCCAAGGCGCTCGGCCTCACCGTTCCGCCTGGGCTGCTCGCCCGCGCCGACGAGCTCATTGAGTGAGGCTCTGCTGAAGGCAGCTATTGGCACTTTTGAGACGTCCGCCGATGTCCGCTACACGGTCGCTTTTGGGCGTAATCCGGACATTGGGCCGACATCGCCACAGGGCCGAGTCTGACCCCTGCCGATATGAGCCGGATAGAAATCCCGCACCGCAGCGAACCCCTGACTTGATCCTCGCCATTCCGTTATGATGTCACCGAACCTCCTGTCTAGGGGCAAGGCATGCAATTCGGTCAACTGAAACGGCGCGAGTTCATCACGCTGCTGGGCGGTACGGCGGCGACATGGCCGCTCGCGGCACGAGCGCAGCGGCCGGCGATGCCGGTGATTGGTTATCTCAGCAGCTTGGGGCAAGCAATTTCCGTGCGCTTCGATGCTGCGTTCCGCCGCGGTCTTTCGGACGTGGGTTATGTTGAGGGTCAGAACGTATCCGTCGAATACCGCTGGATTACTGACCGTTATGATGCGTTGCCGGCAATGGCGGCTGATCTCGTGCAGCGCCAAGTGGCTGTGATCTTCGCCCTCGGGCCGCCAGCAGTGCTTGCGATCAAGGCTGCTAGCCCAACAATCCCGATCGTCTTCGTCACCGGCGCCGACCCGCTCAAGTTCGGCTTTGTCGCCAGTTTCAACAAACCCGGCGGGAACATCACGGGAATTTGGATGGTCCTGACGGCCTTAGCCGAAAAACGACTGCAGCTCATGCACGACCTGCTGCCCAAGGCCGAATTGATCGGACTGCTCGTCAACCCTGCCAGCCCGGTCGCTGAGCCGCAAATACGGGAGGCGCAGGCCGCGGCGCACGTCCTCGGTGTCAAACTCACAGTCCTGAGCGCGGTCAGCGAAAGCGATTTCGACCAGGTTTTCGTCAGCCTCGCCCAGCAGCGTGCCGATGCGCTGTTCGTAAGCGCCGATCCATTCTTCGCCAGCAAACGTGAGCACCTTGTCGCGCTCGCCGCACAGCATGCAATGCCGGCGACTTACGAATTTCGTGAATTTGTCGAAGCCGGTGGACTAATGAGCTACGGAACGGTCCTCAGCGATGGCTTTTACATGGGCGGCAATTACGTCGGTAAAGTTCTCAAGGGAACGAAGCCGGCCGACTTGCCGGTTGAACAGGTAAGCAAGTTCGAATTGGTAATCAATCTCAAGACCGCCAAGGCGCTCGGCCTCACCGTGCCTGATAAACTACTCGGACTTGCCGACGAGGTGATCGAGTAAGGATCGCTTTTGCCGCGACTGCTCAAAGCCGCTATTGGCACGAAGCTGCCTATGCGCCATGTCGGCTCAAGTGTCGCTAACGGGGGTAAAGCGGACGGGATATGCTCGGGCTGAGTTCTTCTCAGTTTGACCCATATGCGACATTCAAGCTGCCTCGCTGTCACAATGACTCTCAGCCCTGCACCCAGGCCATCGACAATATTGCCGCAAGCTTCCCCGCACGCCCTCCAGCGAATTTTGAGAAAGGCAAGGTAAGCTATCTGACCGACCGGAGCCATGCCGAGAATGCCCGGATGATCTTCTCGCGCGGATGGCCATGCCTGCGGACGACATAGAAGCGGAACCCCGGCAGGCTCAAATCAAATGCCTTTACAAGCGCCCCGGACGCAAGCTCAGATGCCACGAGCACATTGCTGAAGATGCCAATGCCCTGTCCGGCAATGACGGCCTCGATTGCGTGCAGCTCTTCCCGAAAGCTGAGATGCTGCATGTCCTTAAAATCGGGCAAGCTGCGCCACTTCCGTCGGGCGACCGCGAGCCATCGTTGCCAGGTTGGTGGCTCTATGTCTGATGGCGACCAATAGGAATGGACAAGGACATGTTTCTTAAGATCGGCAGCGCTCCTGAAGCGCCTAGCCGGGGGGAGCAACTGAGGACTGCAGATCGGCCAGAAGGAGTCGCTCAGAAACTCTTCGGCAATGTCCTCCTTCGGCTCTCTGCGCCCGGTGGCGTACCGGATCGCCACGTCAGCGTCTCCTGCGTGCAGGTCCAGAACGCTGTCCGTCCCGATGACGTCGAGTGGCGCATCTGGACGCACCTTCCTCCAACGGGGCAGCCGTGGCACCAGCCACCGGCTGGCGAAGGCGTTCGTCGTCGTCACGCGAAGAGGGTGTCGATCGCCTTGGCGCCTGATCGCGCCGAGCGCAACAGAGAAGGCTTCGAGGCCGTCGCGAACGACCGGAAACAGCCGAGCGCCTGCCTCCGTCAATGAAAGCGGTCTCGGCCGGCGCCGGAACAGGGCCCTCCCGCAATACTGCTCCAACAGCCGGATTTGGTGGCTGATCGCCGTCGGCGTGACGCCGAGCTCGGCCGCGGCTTTCTTGAAACTCACGTGCCGCGCGGCAGCCTCGAAGGCACGCAGCTCGATGAGAGGCGGCAATCTGTTCATCGACTCAAGCGTAGATGAACGGTTTTCATCTTCAACTAAATTCTTTGCGTTTGCTCCCCGCCCAGTCGCGGTGGAGAAGCAATCTGGTCCGCAAAGGAAGAGCGTGTCATGACGGCAGTCCGATCGGTTGCCGCGGCGGCGGTAGAGCTTGGCAACACCTTCAGGGGCCAGCTCTTGGAGCCTGGTAACGCTGGCTACGAGGAAGCGAGAAAGGTCCACAACGGACTCGTGGACAAACGCCCGGCACTAATCGCGCAATGCGCTGACGCGACCGACGTGGCCGATGCCATCAGGCTCACGCAGCGGCTCGGTCTCGAAGTGGCGGTCCGCGGAGGTGGCCACAACGTGGCGGGACGTGCCACCATCGATGGCGGCGTGATGATCGACCTGGCACTCATGAAGCAGATTCGCATCGAGCCGAAGAACCGAAGGGCGCGCGCGCAGGGCGGCGTCACATGGGGCGAACTCAATCGCGAGACGCAACGACACGGCCTGGCGGTCACCGGCGGTGTGGTGTCGAG
>Ga0114129_10012592_pt1 | contig 12044 bp, 10 predicted proteins | sample RhiMetdeltSRZDD1_FD_80071 | JGI IMG/M metagenome (GOLD analysis project Ga0114129, IMG submission 80071) | Populus rhizosphere microbial communities from Tennessee, USA - Rhizosphere MetaG P. deltoides SRZDD1 (version 2) (version 2) | ecosystem: Host-associated > Plants > Roots > Rhizosphere >... | reverse complement strand
TTGCTCCCTGCTGTGAGGCTGCAAGGTTGGCTAAGCGTCTAGCCTCGCACATAGGACAATGTCATGGACCTCGGACTTGCTGGCAGGCACTGTTTCGTCACCGGCGCGAGCGCCGGCATTGGGCGCGGTACGGCACTCGCGCTCGCGGCGGAAGGCGCACTCCTATCGATCGCAGGACGTGATGAGGGTGCCCTCTTGGCGACTCGCGACAAGATTGTCGCGCAAGGCGCGTCCGTGCTCCGCATCATTACCTGTGACCTGTCGCAGCTTGCCGGCATCGACGCCGCGGCTGCGGCGATCGCGCAGGCTGAACGCCCGTCGAAGTGCTGATCAACAATGCCGGCGGCGGGCGCCCCTACAACCTCGATGCGCCGCTGGACGCTGAAGCCTGGGACGAGGCGATCGGCCTCAACTTCACCGCAGCACGCCGTCTCGCCGAGAGCGCGTTGCCTGCCATGCGGCGAGCGCGTTGGGGGAGGATCATCACGATCACCGGCTCGCTTGCGCTAAAGGGATGAACGCCGCGACGCCGGCGAAGGCTGCGATCACCAGTTGGTCGCGAGCGTTGTCTATACAAGTCGCGGCCGATGGCATCACGGTCAACTGCGTCGCGCCCGGACTCATCAACTCGGCCCAGACGCTCAATCGTCTGTTTCCGACTGAGGAGATCCGCCGCCGCGGGATCGAGCTCAATGTGCCGGCAGGGCGCTTCGGAGAACCGGAGGAGATCGCCGCCGTGATCACGTTCCTCGCTTCAGCGCCGGCGAGCTACGTCACCGGCACGATGATCCCGGTCGATGGTGGATTTCTGCGGCTCGATTTGAAATAGGCTGTGCCGGGCGAAGCTGACCATATGCCGACCTCGCACCTTTTTGGAATCGGCGCTAACTAAACCATGATTACGGTAGAGGCCCCGATGTCCGCTTTGGGTCAGAAGCAGACATTTCGCGCAGCGACAGCGATGTCCGCTTTACTCCCGAAAGCGGACATGTGCGGCGCACCTAGAAATGTTTGCTTTGGGCCAATAGCGGACATTCACTCGATCACCTCATCTGCCCGACCGATAATTGGCGTTGGGATGTTAAGCCCGAGTGCCTTTGCAGTCTTGAGATTGATGATCAATTCAACCTTGCTAGATTGTTGGATTGGTAGCTCGGCGGGCTTTTCACCCTTGAGAACACGGCCGGTATAGATACCGACTTGACGAAATGGCTCTGTCGAACTTCCACCGTAACTCAACAGGCCCCCTGCTGCCGCGAATACACGATATTGGTAGATCGTCGGCATCGCATAGCGGATCGCCAGCGCAGCAAGCAGTTCACTTCCGACATTGAATAGCGGATCGGTACCAATTACGAGCGCGCCGCCCTCCAGTTTGCGCAATGTGGCAAAGACCGGCTCGAAGTCGCCTTCGGCACTCGCGTGAAGGAGGTGAAGTTTTATTCCCAGCCTTTCGGCGGCCGCTTGCACTTCTTTCGATAGGGTCTCGGCATTGGGACCTGTTGGATTGACAAGCAAACCAGCGATTTTCGCCGCGGGAATGACCTCATGTAGCAACTCCAACCGCTTCGCTCCCAATTCGACATTTAACAAACTTACGCCGGTTAAATTGCCCCCGGGCCGGTTGAGACTATTCACCAGTTTGTTCGCAACGGGATCACCCCCAGCCTCAAAAACAATGGGTATGGTTGTGGTGGCCGCCTTTGCGGCAAGCGCGGCGACCGTAGTGATTGCAACTATTACGTCCACCTGCCGGCGAACAAGGTCGGCTGCCAATTCTGGCAATCGGTCGTATCGACTTTCCGCCCATCGGTATTCGATCGCGATGTTCCGACCTTCAGCATAGCCGGTTTCACTCAACCCCTGCCGGATGAATGCGACCCGAGACGCATATGCATCGGCAGAGGTGCTAACGAGCAGCCCAACTACCGGAATCTTCCGCTGCTGCGCAGGCGCTGCAAACGGACAAGCTGCTGCAGCGCCAGCAATAAGCTTGATAAGCTCGCGTCGTCTCATTTTAGCGCCCCCAAAGGGCTAGGACGCGGCATCGTATCGTTTTAGACCGGCACTGGAAAAGGGTATTCGTTCAATTCAGCTGTCGAACGTGCAAGCTTCGACGCCGCGCGATTGATGGCCCGCCTCATTCGAAACATTGATTTCGCAACTCGCGAGGAAGACGGAGCAATCCTGGTTGCTTTCACGCAGACCGATCTGCGCAGCACGCACGTGATCGCTCGTCGTCTGGCCGGCATTCTCAAGAGTGCCATGCTGACGCAGCGGCAAGCCATCGAGGCGAATGTCACTTTGGCGACGCTCAAGGCGGGCGATACTCTCAACTCCCTGATGATGCGCCTGGGCGGCCGGCCCCATGGTTGCGGCCGAATAGGCCACGGCATAGGCTGCTCCCAAAAGGAGCTCGTCATGGCCAGTCAGCCCGTTCGCATTGATGTCGTCTCTGATGTGGTCTGTCCGTGGTGCTTCATAGGCAAACGGCGACTGGAAAAGGCGATTGCACTTCATCCGGAAGTACCAGTCGAAGTCCATTGGCGTCCCTACTTCCTCAATGACTGGATTCCGCGCGAGGGTATTTCACGCGAGCAATACCTGACGACCAAGTTCGGCTCGCCGGAGCGCTACAAGGGGATCGCGCAACGCGTCGCCGCGGCCGCCTCGGCCGAGGGACTGACTTACGCGATGGATAAGATCAGCCGTCAGCCGAACACCCTCGACGCACATCGCCTGATCCGCTGGGCCGAACGAGCCGGCAAGGCGACCGCAATGAAGCAGAGGCTTATGGACCTTTACTTCACCGAGGGCGCCGATCTTACCAATCATGCCGTGCTGGTTCAGGCGGCTGCGGATATCGGCCTTGACGGCGACAATGTCAGGCAAGCGCTTGCCAGCGACCAGGACGTCGCGGAAATTGAACGCGAGGCCCTTTCCGCCAGGGAGGCCGGCATCGAGGGCGTGCCTTGCTTCATATTCGGCGACAAGTTCGCGGTTTCCGGCGCGCAGGCGCCTGAATATCTCGCCGAAACCATTACGCGAGCGGCGCAGGCTGCCGACGCCGCCGAATAATTGTCAGGCAGTCAGCTATGAAAATCACGGCAGCCGTGGTGCACGAGCGCTCGGGTCCCTTTCATGTCGAAGAACTTGACCTCTGCGATCCCCGAAGCGACGAGTTGTTGGTGCAAGTCGTGGCGAGCGGCATGTGTGCAACAGACCTGCACGGACGGGACGCCTATTACCCCACGAAATTTCCCAAAGTTTTTGGTCATGAGGGTGCTGGCATTGTCCGAGTGGTCGGCAACGCCGTGACTAGCTTCGAGCCAGGCGATCATGTCGTAATGGCCTATCCCTGGTGCGGCGAGTGTCCGAATTGCAAGGCGCATCGCCAAAGTTATTGCCTGCACGCATTCGATCTGAAAATGAACGGCACGCGAGCCGACGGTTCAACGCTGCACTCCAAAAATGGCGCGCCGGTCTACAGCGCTTTTTTTCAGCAGTCGTCGTTCGGCAATTTCACCATCGCAAACGAGCGGTTTGCAGTGAAAGTGCGCAGCGACGCGCCGATCGAACAAGTCTGCGCCCTCGCCTGCGGCGGACAGACCGGAGCGGGTGCGGTGCTCAACGTGATGAAACCAAAAAGCGGGGAAAGCTTCGTCGTTTTCGGCGTTGGCGCTGTCGGGCTGTCGGGCCTGATGGCGGCCAAAATTGCCGGCTGCGACCCCATTATTGCGGTCGATGTGTACGAACACCGCCTGACGCTGGCTCGCGAACTCGGCGCAATGCAGACCATCAACCACAAAGAATGCAACGATGTGGTGCCGCAAATCAGGACGATGACCGGCAACGGGGCGCGGTTTTCGCTGGAGACGTCGGCGCTTCCTGAGATATTCCGCGAGGCAGTCGATTGCCTGATGGCCGGTGGAGTGTGCGTGCTGCTCGGAAGCGCGCGCAAGGGCACGGAAGTGTCGTTTGAAATGCCTGTTCTTCAGAACGGTCGCACTGTCCGCGGCGTGATTCAGGGCGACAGCGTGCCCAAAGAATTCATCCCGATCCTGGTGGATCACATCATGGCGGGCCATTTTCCGGTCGAGAAGATGATCACCTTCTACCCGCTTTCGGACATCAACCGCGCCGCGACGGAATCGGCCGCCGGCAAGACGATCAAGCCGGTCTTGCGCATGCCGCATTAGGCAGCTTCAAGAATCCGTTCATTCCCGCGCAAGCGGGAATCCAGAACAATTCAGCATCTCGCGTCTACGCATCATGAGATCGGTAGCCGCTTTCGCGGGGACGAACGGAGCATTGGAGCTACGCAGCCTTTGCCTGTTCCGCAATCAACGCCAGCCTCCGCAATACGGCGGCGGTTCCTGCCAGACGATCCTGTGGCCGCGGCCAATCCTCGAAGAAGACCAGCTGCTGGCCTTTGGCCGTCTTCGGATCATTACGCATGCGAACTGCCGATCCCTGCTCGCGGATGAACGCAATCAATCCATCCGGGTTTACGAAAATATTATCGCGGAATGAAAGCACGAGCCCTTTGGGTCCCGCCTCGACCTTCTCGACATTCGCGCGCCGACATAAGGCCTTGATCGCCACCACCTGCAGGAGATGCTCGACCTCCTCCGGGATCTTGCCGAAACGGTCAACCAGTTCAGCGGCAAATCCGTCAATCTCATGCTCGTCCTCGATCTCGGCGAGACGTCGATAGAGCGCGAGGCGCACTGACAGATCGGCGACATAGTCATCAGAAATAAGCAGTGCCGTGCCGATGGTGATTTGCGGCGACCAACGATCAGCAACCAGCGCCGTAATGCCGGCCTTCAGACTCATTACTGCCTCTTCGAGCATTTGCTGATACAGCTCGAAACCGACTTCCTTGATGTGGCCGGACTGCTCCTCGCCGAGGAGGTTGCCGGCGCCGCGGATGTCCAGATCGTGGGATGCGAGCTGGAAGCCGGCACCCAGGGTGTCGAGCGATTGCAGCACCTTGAGCCGCCGCTCCGCCTGCGGCGTGATCGGTTTGTCCGTCGGGAGCGTCAACAGTGCGTAGGCGCGCAGCTTGGCGCGCCCCACCCGGCCGCGAAGCTGATAGAGCTGCGCGAGGCCGAACCGGTCGGCGCGGTGAACGATCAGCGTATTCGCGGTCGGTATGTCGAGGCCGGATTCGATAATTGTCGTCGATAAAAGAACGTCGAATTTGCCGTCGTAAAAAGCGGACATGATGTCATCGAGCACTGTGCCCGGCATTTGCCCGTGCGCAACCGCCACACGCACCTCCGGGATATTTTTGTCGAAGAAATCCTTGGCGCCGGCCAAGTCCTCGATGCGTGGGGACACGTAAAAGGCTTGACCGCCCCGATATTTCTCCCGCAGGAGCGCCTCGCGCACCGTGATCGGATCGAACGGCGAGACAAAGGTACGAACCGCCAGCCGATCGACGGGCGGCGATGCAATGATCGAAAGGTCGCGCACGCCGGTGAGAGCGAGTTGCAGCGTACGCGGGATCGGCGTCGCGGTGAGCGTGAGCACGTGCACTTCCGAGCGCAACGCCTTGAGCTTCTCCTTGTGCGCTACGCCAAAATGCTGCTCTTCGTCGATGACGAGCAAAGCCAGGTCCTTGAATTTGATGTTTTTGCCGAGCAGTGCGTGGGTACCGATAACGATATCCACGCTGCCGTCAGCCAGGCCCGACCTGGCCTTGTTCAGCTCAAGGGTGGGGACCAGTCTCGAGGCCTGAGCAATGTTGACGGGAAAGCCACGGAAACGCTCGGAAAACGTCTTGAAATGCTGGCGGGCCAGCAAGGTGGTCGGGACCACGATCGCGACTTGTTTGCCGCTGATCGCCGCAACGAATGCCGCTCGTAAGGCCACTTCCGTCTTGCCGAAGCCGACATCGCCGCAAATAAGCCGGTCCATCGGGCGTCCGGAAGCCAGATCCTTGATGGTGGCGTCAATTGCCGCGAGCTGGTCGTCGGTTTCCTCATATGGAAAGCCGGCACAGAACTCGTCATAGGCGCCCGGCCCGACCGTCAGACCCGGCGCCTCGCCCAGTTGCCGTTCAGCCGCGATCTTGATCAATTCGCCGGCGATCTCGCGAATGCGGCTTTTCATGCGCGCTTTGCGGGCCTGCCAATTGCCCCCGCCCAGCCGGTCGAGATCGACCGCCGTTTCCTCCGAGCCGTATCGCGACAGCAGATCGACGTTTTCGACAGGCAGATAAAGCTTGGCGCCCTCGGCGTAGTGAATGTCCAGGCAATCGTGCGGCGCTCCCGCGGCCTCGATCGGCTGCAACCCCTGGAAGCGTCCGATGCCGTGATCGACGTGCACGACCAGATCGCCGGGCGCGAGACTGGTCGCCTCGGCAATGAAATTCTCCGCCCTGCGAGCCGCGCGGCGTGGGCGAACCAGCCGATCGCCCAATATGTCCTGCTCGCTAATGATCGCAGCGCCTTCGGTCTCGAATCCGGATTCGATGCCGAGTACCGCGAGGGCAACCGTCGACTTGGGCAGGGTCAGCGCCTGCGGCCAACTGCCGACCGACGTGAGATTATGGAGCTTGTGATCCGCGAGCACATGACTCATGCGATCACGCGCACCATCGCTCCACAATGCAACGGCCACCCGTTTGCCTGTTGCCTGCAAGGCGAGCACGTGAGCGCCAACCGCCTCGAAGACGTTGGCACCGGGTTCGGCTCGCTCGGCAGCAAAATTGCGCCCGGTGCGTGCTCCAATATCGACGGCACCCGCGTGGGGCACGGCGAACGGCGTTAGCCGGGCAAGCGCCGACGCCTCAAGCCGTTCTTTCCATTCGCTCTCGCCGAGATACAGCCGATCGGGCGGCAGCGGCTTGTAGATAGGGGCTGCGCCCTCCTTCAGCGCATCGCGGCGGGCGTCATAGTAGTCGGTAATCTGCGCAAATCGCTCATGCGCGGCATCTTCTGCGAGATGTTCCAAAGCCAGCGCAGTACCTGGAAGGTAGTCGAAGATCGTTTCCAGTCGGTCATGGAACAGCGGCAGCCAATGCTCCATGCCAGGATAGCGGCGTCCCTCACTCACCGATTCGTAAAGCTGGTCGTCGGGACCCGCCGCGCCAAACTGCGCGACATATCCCGTGCGGAAGCGACGGATGGTTTCGGTAACGAGCTGAAATTCCGCGACCGGCACCAGATCGAGCCCGCGCAGCTGCTCTGCGCTTCGCTGGGTCTCCGCATCAAAGGCGCGGATGGTTTCGATTGCATCGCCGAAGAAATCGAGCCGCACCGGCATATCCATGCCGGGCGGATACAGATCGAGAATGCCTCCCCGCACCGCGTAGTCCCCCGGCTCGCGCACGGTGGACGCTCGAACGAAACCGGTAAGCTCCAGCCAGTCGATAACTCCCTGCATGCCGATGACATTGCCGGGCGCAACCGACAAGGCATGCGTCGCTACAAAGGCGCGCGTTGGCACGCGCTGCAGCGCGCCATTGACGGTGGTCAGCAGAACCGACGGCTTATCGCGGCCTTTCACGCGGGTGAGCCGAGACAGCACAGTCATCCGCTGCGCCACCACCGCGGCATTGGGAGAAACCCGGTCGTAAGGCAGGCAATCCCAGGCCGGAAATTCCATCACCTGGATGTCGGGACCAAAAAACGCCAACGCGCGTGACAGCGCACCCATCCGCTGGCCATCGCGGCAAGCCACGGCAAGCGATATCGGTGGAGCGCCCTTGCTTGCTGCGACCGCACGCGCAAGATCAGCCAGCATCAATCCTTCGGCGCCGTCGGCGACCTGCGCTAAAGTCAGCGGCTTGCCGCGTTTGAGTAACTCGGCAGGTGATTGTCCGGTCTTGTTCACACTGCGTCCTTGTCATGAAAGCTTCGCAGCCGATGGAACAACGCGGTGTCAAAATCCCTCGGCACTGGCTCCATTCCGGTAACCCAGGCGAAGATCTGTTGATCCGGAACGACGAGCCAACGCTCGACCTCGTCGAGTTCACTATCGGTCAATGAGGCCAATTGCGTGTCGGCGAAACGGCCGAGAACCAAGTCCATTTCTCGGATGCCGCGGTGCCGGCATCGGAACAGGAGACGGCGCCGCCGGGCATCGAGTCCATCACTCCATAAATTCGTTCTGGTATTCAACCCTGTCTCCAACGCCAAAAACCCGGACGGGGCCGGGCGAGGATTTATATAGAGGGCGGCTGGGGAATTGTCAGCTAAGGCAGCCCTCGTCCTGAGGAGGCCGTGAAGCGGCCGTCTCGAAGATGAGGGCGGTATATAGTCGCCTCACCCTTCGAGACGCGCCTCGGGCGCTCCTCAAGGCAGGTTCATAACGAGATTGCCTACGAGATCAAATGCGGCCGCCAGCGCTAAATCCGTTGTTTGCCTCCCTCACCAGCCTGCCTGGGGTCGGACCAAAATTGGATAGGCTCTACGTGCGGCTGCTTGATCGAGAAGGGCCGCGCATAGTCGATCTGCTCTTTCACTTGCCGTCGGGCGTGATCGATCGTCGCGCGCGGCCCAAACTGCGCGACGCGCTGCCGGGCCAGGTGGTAACCGTTGCGGTAACGGTCGACAAGCACCGGCCCTCCCCGCCGCATCACTCGCGAGCGCCCTATCGAATTTACACGCACGATGATACCGGCGATCTCATCCTCACCTACTTCAATGCACGCAAGGACTACCTGAAAAAGCTGCTGCCGGTCGGGGAGACCCGCTACGTCTCCGGGACCACCGAATTCTACGACGGCATGTTGCAGATGGTGCACCCGGACCGCGTGGTGGACGAAACCGGCTTTGCCGCATTGCCGTTGGTCGAGCCGATCTATCCGCTCACCGAGGGACTGGCGCTTGGCAATGTCCGGCGCGCAATGGATGGCGCTCTCGGAAGACTATCGGATCTGCCGGAATGGCAGAACGAAGCCTGGGTAGCGCGCGAGCGATTTCCCACATTTGCAGCCGCTTTGCGTAATCTTCACCGGCCGGCGCAGCCGCATGATATTGCGCCAGAAAATCCCGCGTGGACGCGGCTCGCCTATGATGAACTGCTTGCAGGTCAGCTCGCGCTCGCGCTCATGCGCTCGCACATGCGACAACAGGCAGGCCGCGGCTCGGCCAGCGAAGGACGCTTGCGTGCTCGAATTCTGAAGGCGCTGCCTTATGCGCTCACGCATTCGCAACAGAAAGCGGTCGACGACATCATCACGGATCTTGCCCGTCCTCAGCGAATGCTGCGGCTGCTGCAGGGCGATGTCGGGTCGGGCAAAACCGTGGTTGCCCTCGCCGCCGCGGCGGCCGTCATCGAGGCTGGCCGTCAGGCCGCATTCATGGCGCCTACGGAGATTCTCGCCCGTCAGCATCTCGCCACCGTCGCGCCGCTCGCCGAAGCCGCCGGCATTCGCTTCGCGATACTTACTGGCCGTGAACGTGGGCCGGCGCGCAAGGAGGTCCTTGATCGTCTCGCTCTCGGCGACATCGATCTTCTGCTTGGTACCCATGCGCTTTTCCAGGAGGACGTTGTTTTCCACGATCTCGCAGTAGCCATCGTCGACGAGCAACACCGCTTCGGCGTGCATCAGCGCCTTGCGCTGACCCAGAAGGGTGATGCGGTGGACGTTCTTGTCCTCACCGCTACGCCGATCCCCCGCACGCTGGTGATTACGTTTTTCGGCGACATGGACATTTCCGAACTGCGCGAAAAGCCCCCGGGACGGCAACCGATCGATACCCGCGCCATTCCGTTGTCGCGTGTTGAAGAGGTCGAGGACGCTGTCGGCCGCGTCCTGATGGACGGCAAGCGCGCTTATTGGGTCTGCCCCCTGGTCGATGAGTCAGAAAAATCCGATCTCGCCGCCGCGCAGGCCCGCTTTGAGGAGCTCCGGAAGAAATTTGGCGGCCAGGTTGATCTTGTCCACGGCCGTATGAAAGGCGACGAAAAGGATGCGGCCATGGCGCGATTTGCCGCCGGCGAGACGCGATTGCTCGTTGCCACCACGGTCATAGAGGTGGGTGTCGACGTGCCGGAGGCAACAATCATGGTCGTCGAGCACGCCGAACGTTTTGGCCTTGCGCAGTTGCATCAGCTTCGCGGGCGCATTGGCCGCGGACCCGGTGCTTCGACCTGCCTCTTGCTCTACAAGGCTCCGCTGGGAGAGACGGCGAAAGCACGGCTTGCCATTCTTCGCCAAACGGAAGACGGATTTCGCATAGCCGAAGAAGACCTTCGGCTACGTGGCGAAGGAGATGTGCTCGGCACGCGGCAAAGCGGGTTTCCCGGATTCCAGATCGCGAGGCTTGAAGTGCACGGCAAATATCTCGGCGCGGCGCGTGATGACGCGGCGCTCATTCTGTCACGCGATGCAACGCTGACGACACCTCGCGGCCAGGCCTTGCGGCAATTGCTCTATCTATTCGGAAAAGACGAAGCGATCAGGTTGATCCGCGCGGGGTGACCATTATTTTGCGCCGAGCGGGTCTGGGCCGAAGCGATTTCTGCACCACCAAACAAGCAACCAGATGTTGCCGATAATGGTGAGCGTGATCAGAAACCACCTTCCGTTCGATCGATGTCGTGAAGATGCCGCGCCGAAATGGCGAGTCCGGGCACGAGCAAAGCCAGGTTGCTGATTACGCTGCCCTTATAAACGGGATGCCCGGCACCAGGCCGGGCATGACGGTTTAGCCGCGAAGAACTTTACTCTACCGCTTCCGGTTTGCGATTAAGGCGCGCCGCCTGTGCCGTTGCTGCGAGTGTGGCGAGCTTTTTCTGCGCGTCGCCATTCGGCTGGACCATGCCGGCCGAAATCAGGAGCGTCATCGCATTCTCGACCGAAATGTCGAGCTCGATAATATCCGTGCGCTTCACATAAAAGAAGAATCCGGTCGTCGGGTTCGGCGTGCAGGGCATGAACACCGAGACGTGCTCGCCTTGCGGCAATTTCCTGGCGAGATCGCCGCCCGGCGCCTGCGACAGGAACACCAGCGACCACATCCCGGGTGACGGAAACTCCACCAGGCCAACCTTGCGGAAACTTGAACCGGACTTGGAAAACAGGGACTCGAAGATTTGCTTCATCGTCTTGTAGATCGGCCGGACAATCGGCATCCGGCTCAGAAGGCTCTCGCCAAGCTCGACAAGGGTCCGGCCGACCAGGTTGGCGGTCGCAAAACCCAGCAGCGTCAGCACGACAAAAGCTATGATCAGCCCCGTGCCAGGAATTTTCCAAGGCATATAGCTCTCGGGACGATAGGCCGGCGGGATAAGGGGCCGCACGATATCGTCGACCCAAGTGACGATCGACCAGATCAGCCAGACGGTGATTGCCAAAGGTCCGGCAACCACCAATCCGGTCAGAAAATAGTTCCGGATGCGGCCCGCGAAGCCTGTGTGCGATGCGGCTACTTTCGCCACATCCGCCGCCATTGCCTCGCCCGGTTTCAAGTCGATGTCATTCATGGAACGGAGTTTATTCCACCGTGACCGATTTCGCGAGGTTACGTGGCTGATCGACGTCAGTGCCGATTGCCGCAGCGGTATGGTACGCAATCAGTTGGACCGGAATGGCGTAGACGAGCGGCGTCACCGTTGAAGCCATATCCGGCAAGGACAGCGTTTCCACCGAGTCAACCGTCGCCTCTTTGGCGCCTTGCGGATCGGTAATCAGGATGATCTTGCCGCCGCGCGCGGCCACCTCCTGCATGTTCGAAACGGTCTTTTCGAACACGCGATCGTACGGCGCGATGACGATGACCGGCATGGTCTCGTCGATCAACGCGATGGGCCCGTGCTTGAGCTCGCCGGCGGCATAGCCTTCGGCATGAATGTAGGAAATCTCCTTGAGTTTGAGCGCTCCTTCCAGGGCGATGGGAAAGCTCGTGCCGCGGCCGAGGTAGAGCACGTCGCGCGCCTTGGCTAGATTTTGCGCCAGCTTCTCGATCTGCGGCTCAAGCGCAAGAGCCGCCGCCATTAACCGCGGCACCTCGATCAAAGCGCGTACCAGATTTTGTTCGTCGGCCTCCGACAACTCGCCCCGCGCCCGTCCGGCGGCAATCGCA
>Ga0114129_10012591_pt1 | contig 12044 bp, 8 predicted proteins | sample RhiMetdeltSRZDD1_FD_80071 | JGI IMG/M metagenome (GOLD analysis project Ga0114129, IMG submission 80071) | Populus rhizosphere microbial communities from Tennessee, USA - Rhizosphere MetaG P. deltoides SRZDD1 (version 2) (version 2) | ecosystem: Host-associated > Plants > Roots > Rhizosphere >... | reverse complement strand
GTCAGTAACGCGGCCGCCGCGACCTGTACGGGCGTCGAGACGGACAGATACGTGTCACAAATCAGTTCGAGGCGCTCCATCGCCGATGCAGCGAGCGCATCGGGACCCGACACGGCGATCCATCCAAGCTTCACTTGCGGAAGCCCGGCGGACTTGGATAGTCCACCCAGCGAGAAGGACAGCGCTCGGTTCGCTGTCGCCGCTCGACCGGCGTCCGCGGCGCGGCCGGGCTCCAGCTCGTAATCCGCGAACACTTCATCGGCGATGATGGCGATGTTGCGCGGCGCGCACAGCGCGGTGAGCCGCAGAAGCTCCTCCCGTGTCACAAACGAGCCTGTCGGGTTGTTCGGGCTGACCAGGAGGAGCGCTCGCGTTCGAGACGCAATCGCACGCTCGACGCTCGCGATGTCGATCGACCAGCAGCTGTGGTACTCGAGATCGTACGTTCTCACGGATGCGAGGTCCAGTCGCGTGAGGTGCTCGAACAGCGGGTAGCTCGGCCGAGGGACGAGCACCTCGTCGCCCGCCGCGGCGAGGAGCTTGAACAGCGTCGAGTACGCCTCGCTCGTGCTCGCCGTCAGGACGATCCGGTTCGCGTCGATCCGGATCCCTTGACGCTCGTAGTCGCGCGCCACTGCCTCTCTGGCGTCGATTCGGCCGAGCGGCTCGGGATCGTATCGGAGCGCGCGTGCGTCGGCGAGCGGCGCCAGAAGGTCGTCCGGATACTGGAACCCGACGTGTGTCGGATTGGTGACGGTGAGGTCGATCAGCGGTCGGCCTTCGGCGCGAACCGCCTTGACCAGCGTCGACAGACGGTTGGCGGCGAGGTCGTGCGGAACGCGGGAAGAGAACACGGGGACGTGGCCTTTTTGATTCGTGGGAACTACGGGCCCGCGACAATCTCGATTCGGTCGATCACGTCTCCTTCGAGAATCTGATCGACGACCTCGATCCCATTCAGCACCTGCGCGAACACGGTGTAATCGTGGTCCAGCCGCGGGTTGTCGACGAGGTCGATGAAAATCTGCGCGTCGCCGGTGTCGTGGCCGCGCGTCGAGATGCCGACCGCGCCGCGCACGTGCGGCCAGGTGCCGACTTCGTCGCGCATGAAGGTCGCGTCGCCGATGTATTCGTTCGCGCCGGGACTTCCCCCTTGGATCACGAAGTTCGGCACGACGCGATGGAAGGTGAGGCCGTTGTAGTAGCCCGACTCCGCCAGCTTGGCGAAGCGCAATACCGTCGCCGGCGCCTGCGCCGTGAACAACGCGAGCTCGAACGATCCGATGCCGCGGATCGTGACGCGCGCGCGCGGCGCCGCCAGCCGTCGTAAGTCCTCTGCATTCAGATCGTTATGCGGTGTCCGACCCGTGTCTGACACGGGTCGGACACGGGTCGGACCCCGGTCGGTGCCGAGCGAGGCCAGCGTCTTCGCGATGGCGTCGCGCGCATCGTGCGAGTTGTCCCTGCCTTCGGCGACCAGCCGCTGCCAGGCTGCTCTGAGCGCCGGCCCCGCGTCCGGATGCGATGTGCCCTCCAGCGCGACCGCCGACAGACGCAGCACCTGGTTCCCCGACCGCGTCAACTCCGCGATGAACGCCGCATCAGCCGCATGGCCTGCCACCTTTCGCAGCCCTTCGATCGCCGCCTCCCGAACGTTGTCGTTTTCGTCGCGCGCGAGCGCGTCGAGCAGCTCTCGATCCTTCAACGTGGCGGCGGCGCGCGCGGCGTACATGCGCAGCTGCCAGATGCCCGAGCTCTTGAATTGCGGCAGCGCCGCCGTTCCTCGATCCGGCGACGCTGCCGCGAGCGCCACGAGGGCATGTGCGGCGCGGTGCCATCCGCGCGGTGAGCCGGCCTGCGAGAGATCGTCCACTTCGTGCGCGAGGAGCGCCACAGCGTCCGGCGAGGATCCACAGCGGCCCAAGAGATCGAAGGCGAACAGCGCGACGTGAGCGTCGGAGTCGCCGGCGGCGACGAGCGCGAACGGGCAGACGCCGATCGTGTCCGCATGCCGGACGCCTTCGCTGCGCAGCGCCTCGAGCCGAACCATGGGCGAGGCGTCGCCAAGCCCGCGCGCGAGCACTTCGTCTTCGGCGGGTGACGGGGGACGCGGCGGCACGACGGCCGCTCGCATGGCGAGGCGGCGCACCTGCGCGTCCTGATCGCCGGCCACAGTCAGCAGCGTGTCGTCGCCGATGCCTCCCGCCGAGGCCAGCGCTTCGAGCGCCAGCCGGCGAATCCGTGCGCCGGTCGCAGCGTCTGACGCGCCGGGCGACGCAAAGCGCCGCAACAGCGCGATCACATCAGCGCTTGGAGGCCGCAGCTTGCGATGCAGGCGCACGAGCGCTTCGAGTCCCTTCGCGACGCCAAGGCGATCGCTGATCGTGTCGCCGCGCGCGGCCAGGTCGAGAAGAATATGCTCCGCGTTCTCGACTTGTGCAGCAATCGCGTACGGCAGACGGCCGATCGTCTCGCCGATCGTGGCGCGCACGTCGGGCTCGCCCTCAACTTTCAGTCGAGCAACGAGCGCCGCAACGGCTGCGTCGAGCGCCGCCGCAGGCGCAGGCTGATCGCCCTTCCATCCCTGCGCCGCCTGAGCGATGGCGTTGGCCGCCTCCGACCGGACTTCGGGCTGCGCGTGCCGCAGAAGCGGTGAGATGTCGGCAATGAGCGCCGGACGCTGAAGGCGACCAAGCGCGCGGACGGCAATCCGCGCGGTCTGCGGATCGCCGCTGTGCGCGCCCGCTCGAAGGAGGGCAACGTCGTTCGCCGTCGGCGCGCGGCGATCTTCGGCCTGGAGGACAGCGAGGCGCGCCGGCTGCGCATTGACTACAGACGCCAGCACGCTGCTGGCCAGCGCCAACGCTCCACCGCGGAGGACGCGACGGACACGGAGGTTCAATTTTGTTCGCGCAAACGTTTGACCCTCGGTGTCCTCCGAGTCCTCGGTGGTGGCGAGGTTGCGTCGCATCAGTCTCTCAAGTGCCGCGTCGCCTCAGCGTACTCCAGCATCTGCGCCGTCAGATCGAACGGGTAGGAGATCTTCACATCCGTGATGTCGCCCTCACCGTTCGTCACCGCTTCGAGACGCGGCATCACAAACGCCGTGTACGACGGCAGCTGCAAGCGATCGACGCGCGCCACGATCTCGTCGCGCAAGACCGTGTCGAAATGGACGCCGTACGCGTCGAACAACGCTCGCGCCGCCTCGTAGTCGCCCTCGCCTTTGATCCGCTGCACCTCGGCGAGCAGGCGACCCACACCCTCGCGGAACGACTTCGGATCGGTCATCACGTAGTACGTCTTGTCGCCCCGCGTCCGGCGCTCGATTGCCGTGGTATGCGCCATCAGCCAGTGGACGATCATCTGGCGGTTGCGCATGTGATCCTCCTCGATGTGCGCCCCCTGCCGCACGCGTCGCAGCTGCACGAGCGCGTTGCGCGCGTAGCCCTCGTACTCGGCGCGGACGATCTCCTCATGCTCCTCTTCCGGAACGAGGCCGAGCTCGACGATCTTGCGGTCCGGCAGGAAATACAGCGCAACGAGGTCCGCCCGCGACTCTTCAATCGCGGAGAACTGCTCCTTCAACGCGGCCTGCGGGTTGCCTTTCAGGCGCTCGTCCACTTTGCCCGACCCGTGTCCGATCACCTCGTGCATGTTCGTCGTGAGCTCGCCCGCAAACGCACTCCACTTCGTCGCGCGCGCCGCCTCTTCGGGACTCCACGCAAACTCGCTTCTGAATTCCGGCAGCGTCGACTTGTCGTACGCCTCGTTGACGTTCGACAGCGACACAGACTTGCTGCCATAGCGCTCGCGAACCGTCTGATCGTTGGGGAGGTTGATGCCGACCGGCGTGATCGGTCCCGAATCGCCGCACTCGATGACGATGTCGATGGCGTTGGCGGTGACGCCGCGAGCGTCTTCCTTGCGGTACTTCGGATCCCAGGGCATGTGATCCTCGAACCACTGCGCGTGCTCGGCAATCGTCCGGATCTGGGTCGTTTTCTCGCGGTTCATGTAGAAAACGAGCGCCTCCCACGCGCCCTTGATGCTGCGCGCGTCGAGATACACTTCGACGAAGCCGTTGATTGTGTCCACCGACGCCGTCTTGTCCTCGACCCACGCGATGTCGTACGCCTCGCGATCCGTTTCCTCGCCCGTGCGGTACAGCGTGATCAACGCGCGCAGCGCCCGCGCCGTGGACTCAGGCGCAAAGGGCAGCGCCGCCTCGAGATGGCGCACGATCTCGGAGATCTGCGCCCCATAGCGTCCGCCGACCCGGTACACCTCCTCCACGAGCCGCCCGTCCTGCTTCACGAGCCGAGAATTCAGCGGATAACGCTCTTTCAGACCGTCGAGATCCGCCATCGTCGCGCCGACGTGCAGGTTGTTGGCGCTTGCCGTCAGGATGTCCTGGCCTGGCGGCGGCGTCTTGGCCGTCACTGTGGGATCGAACTCCGGATCGAAGAACATCGGACACAGCCGCTCGAGCATTTCATCGAGTGATTCGCCCGGTCGCGGCGTGAAGCGCGCGCCCGCCCGCGCCGCCTGGTGCGCGGCCGCCGCAAGGCGGTCGGGGCCGCAGGTCAGGACGAACTTGCGGGCCGTGAGGTTGTTGTATCCGCCCGTGTTGATCCAGAAGAGCTTCAGGTATCGCCAAATCTCCGCGAGCGTGGCCGGATCGACGTGCGACGGGTGGCAGATGATCGCTTCCAGCAGGTCGCGCATCTCGAGGCTGTGCGCGTATCGCTGGTCGTAGAAGATGTCGCGGCCCGCTATCGCGGCCCGGCTGAGGTGCCAGGCGAGCGTCTTCTCGCGCAACGACAATGCGCGGAACCCATCGGCGTACACCTGCACGACGGCAGCCTCGCCCACTCGCTCGAGCAGGTAGGTCCGGTCCGGCGGGGCCTCCGTGGAAGCCGGAGCCGGGAGGTCTTTGTCCATGCCTTTCTAGGGTATAGCAGGTGGAGGAGCGGGCCTTCCGGGGCGCCGTGACATTCAAAGACATCTGGTGTATCCGGCCCGGAAATTCGTTTGAACCTGAAAGCGGTAAGGGATATCGTGTGTCGGATAAAAATCCCTCTCCTTCCGGTCGGACCTCCGGCCCGACGAGGTGATCCTGCAATGGAAGACAAGAACATGTCGGAAGAACTTCCGCAGTCGACTTCACGGCGCAATTTCATCAAAGGAGTCGTCGCAGCGGGCGCGGTTGCGTCCTCGTCTGCGTACCTGTTCCGTGGCTCGACGGTGCACGGACAGCCGGCCGCCGGTGCGGTCGAGCGACTGATCACGCTGAACGTGAACGGTCAGGACCGGCGCGTCGACGTCATGCCACAGGACACGCTGGCGATGACGCTTCGCTACAAGCTCGGTCTCACCGGCACGAAGATCGGTTGCGACCGCGCCGAGTGCGGGGCATGCACCGTCCTCATAGACGATGTGCCGCATTATTCGTGCTCGTTCCTCGCGCACCGCGCGCGCGGCAAGAAGATCGTGACGATTGAAGGCCTCGCGGATCCGACGACCGGAAAGCTGAGCGCCGTCCAGCAGGGCGTCGTCGACGAGCAAGGCTTCCAGTGCGCGTTCTGCATGCCGGGATTCGTGATGGCGGCGACCGGCTATCTGAAAACGAATCCGAATCCGACGCGCCAGGAGCTCGCACACGGCGTGTCGGGCAATCTGTGCCGCTGCCAGGACTACGACAAGATCCTGACGGCGCTGATGCGCGGCGCCGAGCACATGAGGAATGCGTGACATGGCTGACAACAAATTGATCGGCCAGAACTACACGACGCCCGATCTCGTGGCGAAAGTCACGGGCAAGGCGAAGTACGCCGAGGATTACCGCGTCGAAGGCATGCTGTTCACGAAGCTGCTCGTGAGCCCGATGCCTCACGCGCGCGTCAAGCGCGTCGACACCAGCGCCGCGCTCGCGATGCCCGGCGTCAAGGCGATTCTCACGGCCGACGACATGCCGGGTGCCGCCGTGGGCGCAACGCTCGGTGAAAATGTGCAGGCCACCGCTCAGGCGGAGCGCGGTCTGACCAACGAGCCGCTCTACCAGGGCGAGCCCGTGCTCGCGGTCGCCGCGGTCGACGAAGCCACAGCCGCCGAAGCGATCGAAAAGATCGACATCGAGTTCGAGCTGCTGCCATTCGTGGTCGATCCCATCGAGAGCCTGCGGCCCAACAGCCCGAACGCGCGCGCGCAAGTCAACGTCTGGATGCGTCCGACGACGCCGCCAGCCGCGCCGGCGGGACGCGCCGCGGGCGCAGCCGCTGGCGGAGCCACTGCAACAGCGGCCGGTGCCGCGACCGCGGGCGCTTCCCCGGCTGGAGCATCCGCAGGCGCGGCGCCGGGCGCTCCGGCGGCGCGCGGCGGTGACGCGGGCAGAGCAAATACAGCGGGCGGTGCTCCCGCAGCAGGTGCTGCTGGAGCGGCCGCGGGCGGTGCGGCACCACCGGCTGGAGCACCTGCCGGACGTGGTCGCGGCGGCGCGCCGGCGGGACCGCCGCCGCCGCAGATCGCCGTGTGGAAATGGACCGACGCGGACTTCGCCGCCGCGAAAGACGGCGAGATGCCGCTCGGCAAGTTCACCGACGAATGGATGGTCGGCAACGTCGAGGAGGCGCTGAAGAAGTCCGACCTCGTGCTCGACGAAACGTTCAGTACGCAGTCGACCGGTCATCAGCCGCTTGAAACGCGGACGGCCATGGCCTACTGGCAGAACGGGAAGCTGTACCTGCACGGCTCGACACAGAGCACCGTGCAGACCGTGGCTTCCGTCGCGCGGTGGACGGGCATCACGCCGGACAAGGTCCACATCATCAGCGAGTACACCGGCGGCGGCTTCGGCAGCAAGATTCCGGGCGCCATCTCGATGGCGATTCCGGCGCTGCTCTCGAAGAAAGCCAACGCGCCGGTGATGATGCGCATCACGCGCGAGGACGAGCACTTCATCGGCCGCGCGCGCCCCGGCATTCTCGCCCGCGTCAAAGTCGGCTTCCGCAAAGACGGTCGCATCATGGCGATCGACATGTACACCGTGATGGACAACGGTCCGTACGATGGGCAGGGCGACGGGCGGTCGGCCGGCACGACGGTCTCGCTGGCCTATCAGCCGGAAACGATGCGCTGGCGCGGTCTCACGGTGCTGACGAACACGCCGCCGAAGGTCTCGCAGCGCGCGCCGGGCGGAGCCCAGGGCGTCGCGATCCTGGAGCCAATCCTCTCCAAGGCGGCCAGAAAGCTCGGCGTCGATCAGGTGGAGCTTCGGAAGATCAACGCGCCTGCCGGCAAAGCACCGTTCGGTCCGACGCTTCCCAACGGCAAGCAGAACTACGTGACGAGCGCCTTCGTGAAGGAGGCGCTCGACAAGGGCCGTGAGATGTTCGACTGGGACGCGAAGAAGGCGTCCTACAGCGGCAAAAAGCAGGGGACCAAGGCCCGCGGCATCGGCGTCGCGGTAAGTCCGTACGCGGGCGGCTCAATCGGGTTCGACGGGCTGTTCATCATCAAGCCTGACGGCCGCGTCCAGTTCCAGTCCGGCATCGGCAACCTCGGGACGCACTCGGCGTTCGACGTACATCGGGTCGCGGCCGAAATGCTCAACGTGCCGTGGGAACAGTGCGACGTGGTCTTCGGCAACACGACGAAGAACCTGCCGTGGACGTGCGTCTCCGCCGGCAGCCAGACCGCGCACGCGATGACACGCGCGGCGCACGCCGCCGCGAAAGACGCGATCACGAAGCTGCAGGAGATCGCCGCCAAGACCAAAGGCGGCAACCCCGACGCGTACAAAGTGGCCGGCGGCAAGGTGTCTGGTCCGGGCGGCAGCATGACGTTCGCGCAGGCGGCGCAGAAGGCGATCGATCTCGGCGGCAAGTACGACGGCCACGAGGTGCCCGAGGACGTCAACGCCTTCACCAAGACCTCGGCCAAAGCGCTCGCCGGTCAGGGACTGATGGCGGTCGCCAAAGACTCGTATCCTCGCGATGGGCAGTCACAGTCCTACGTGGTCGGTTTCGCGGAAGTCGAGGTCGACACCGAAACCGGCGTGGTGACGGTGATCGATTACGCCGCCGTCGGCGATGTCGGCACGATTCTCAACCCGCGCGGGTTGAAGGGGCAGCTGTTCGGCGGATCGATGCTGGGTCTCGGCCACGCGCAGACGCAGCGGTGGGCGTACGACCAGCAGTACGGCGTCGCGCTGGCGCGCCGCTTCTATCAGAACAAGCCGCCGACCATACTCGACGCGCCGCAGCACTTCGTGGGCGATGCCGTGAACCTTCCCGATCCGGAAACACCGACGGGAATTCGTGGCGTCGGCGAACCACCGGTCGGCGCAGCGTACGGCGCGATCATGAGTGCGATTGCAGACGCTGTGGGCGACGAGGTCTTCCGACGCTCGCCGGTGTCGGCGGACATCATCCTCAACGCCCTCGAGAACGGCGGAAAGCGGACGCACGACCCGTTGACGGCGCACATTTGAGATTTCGGATGAGAGGCAACTTATGGCCGTAATTCGCGACATCATTCCGGCGTTCGAGCTTTACCAGCCGCAATCGGTAGACGATGCGCTGAGGTTGTTGGACAAATTCGGCGCCGACGCGCTGGTGCTCGCCGGCGGCCTCGACAGCATGGATTGGCTGAAGGACCGCCTCAAACGGCCGAAGGCGGTCGTCGATCTGGGCCAGATCAAGGAGCTGCACGGCATCCGGGAAGCGAATGGCGGCCTCGAAATCGGCGCGATGACGCCGCTGACCGAAGTCGTCAAGCATCCGGTCGTCCGCGAGAAGTTCTCGATCCTGATGCAGGCGGCAGAGCTCGTCGCGTCGCCGCAGATCCGGAATCAGGGAACAATCGGCGGCAACGTTTCGCAGGACACGCGCTGCTGGTACTACCGCGGCGGCTGGAACTGCTACCGCGCCGGCGGCAACATCTGCTACGCCGATACGCCGACCGCCATCAATCGCGAGCACGCCATCTTCGACGCAGACCGCTGCGTGGCGGTGAACCCGTCCGACACGGCGCCGGCGTTGGTCGCGCTCGATGCGCAGATGGTCATCCGCGGGCCGAAGGGCGAGCGGGTCGTCGGCGCTGAGGAGTATTGGATCGGCCCGGGCATCGACATCACCAAGATGAACGTGCTCCAGCCGAACGAGCTGCTCACCGCGATCCGCATTCCCGGGACGATGGCGGGTGCGCAGTTCTATTTCGAGAAGGTTCGCGACCGACAGGTATGGGATTTCCCGCTCGTCAACGTGGCGGCTGCGATCAAACCGAACGGCAGCAACATCGGCGAAGCGCGCCTCGTCGTCAACGCCGTCGCGGCGATACCGCGGCGCCTGAAGAACGTCGAGACCGCGATTGTCGGCAAGCCGCGCAATGAAGAGACGGCGAAGATGGCCGGCGATCTCGCGGTGCAAGGCGCGCAAGTGCTTCGGCACAACGGCTACAAAGTGCCGTTGATGCGGAACCTGGTGAAACGGGCCGTCCGGGGCTCTGAGGGTGGAGCATGGACCTCCTAAAGTGGGGCCGAAGTCCATGGGGCGAGTGGGTGCTCACCCACGTCTCGTGGAATCTGTTCTGGGGATCGTTGTTCGCCGGCGTGTTGTTCCTGGTTGCGCATGCCAGCTACATGCTGTTCTCAGCGCACCGGAAGCGGGCCGCCGCCGAGACCGACGCGCTCGAGGCGTCGCACAAGGATCTCCCGGTGAAGATCGAGCGGCACGGCCTGGCTGCCCGCCTGTTCCATTGGGTGATGGCGGCAGCGATGTTCGTGCTGCTGTTCACGGCCTTCCTGCCGGTGGTCGGCGTCAAGTTCCCGTGGGTGCAGTGGCACTGGATCGCCGGGCTCGTCCTGACCGCATCGATCGTCTTCCATATCATCCACGCCACGTTCTGGCTCGATTTCTGGTCCATCTGGGTCGGTCCGAAAGACATCCCCGAGTTCAAGGCCGAGCTGCTGCGTGAGTTCGGTCACGACGTGCCCGGACCCAAATCGGGCAAGTATCCGCTCGGTAATCGCCTGTACCACCTCGCGATCGTCGTCACCGGCCTCGCGGTGGTCGCCACCGGCATGTTCATGCTGGTGCGCGTGCGCACGCCGCTGTTCATCCGCAACCCGTATCTGTTCCGCGATTCCACGTGGGGCGTGACGTACGTGACCCATGGCCTCGCGGGTGTCGGCCTCGTCGGTCTGGTGATCGCGCATGTGTACTTCGCGGTTCGGCCCGAGAAGTGGTGGATCACCAAATCGATGATCCTGGGTTGGATCACGCGCCGGCAGTACCTCGAGCACCACGAGCCGAGCCGGTGGCCGGTCGGGCACGGCCCGTCGCAGGCCAAGCCCGCAGGCCGCGTGTGAGTGCCGTCGAAGATCTGAAGACCGACCTCGACACGCGCATCGATACCATCGAGGAGGCGTACGAGTTTTTTCTGGCGTACGCCTCGCAGGGCCTGCCGTCGGACACCGGCAGCGACACCGGTCGCCAGGCCCGCCATCACCTCGAACGCTGCAACACCGCGCTGGAAAGTCTCGGCGACGTGATCGCGCGCTACGTCGACGAGCGGAAGCTCGAGCCGGCGGCGCCATACCGGGCTTTCATCTCGATCGTCGATCGCGACGCGCGCTCGTCGCAGGCCGCGCTGCAGCTGGTTCTCGCGCAGGCGTCCATCAGCTCGCAGATCGTGGACAACCTCAACGCATCGATTCATCTGCGCGCGCTGCTCACGGATCTGTTTCTGATTGACGAAGTGCTCAAGGCACAACGCTGAACAATTGGTGAATTCTGGAATTCGTGACTTGGTGAATTGAATTCACCAGTTCGCTCATTCACCAATTCACCAATTCCCTTAGGCGAACAATCCGACCTGTCCTCCGGTGTGCCAGAAGACGACAGTCTCATGCCGGGTGAAGTCGCCGCGCCGGACGTAGGCGATCAGTCCAGCCATCGCTTTGGCGGTGTACGTGGGATCCAGGAAGATCGCTTCGGTTCGCGCGGCGAGCTCGATCGCTTCGCGCGATTCGCTGGAGGAGACGCCGTAGCCGCCGCCCACGAACGTGTCGTCGACCTCTATCGCCGTGCCGCGGCTCACCATCGACCGATCGAGCGCGCACAGATCGGCGATGCCGCCGACGATTGTGGTGACCTGCGCCTGGAGAGACGAGGACGAATCGTCCGCGCTGACGCCGACGACGCGCGTCGGCAGCCCGAGTAGGCGACAGCCGGCGACGAGGCCGGCTTGCGTACCGCCCGATGATGTGGAGTGAACGATGACGTCGGGCGCCGGCATCTGATCCACGAGCTCGGCGACGGCCAGCGCGAACGCCAGCGCTCCGAGCGGTGTCGATGCACCGATCGGGATCGGAAACGGCCGCCGGCCTTCAGCTCGCAACCGTGCGGCCACTTTTTCGATCATCGGCGCACGCTCCTCGCGCGAGTCGACATAGATCACCTCGGCACCGAGCAGCTCATCGAGCAGCGCGTTGGCGCTCTTCCGGGCCTGCGGGCTGCCGTTCGCAACGAGCACTGCGCGCATGCCCAGCCGCGCAGCGGTCGCGGCTGTCGCTCGCGCATGATTCGACTGGACGCCGCCGGCTGTGATGAGCGTGTCGGCGTTCTCCGCCGCGGCGCGCGCCGCAACGAGCGCGAGCTTGCGCACCTTGTTTCCGCCGAATCCAAACGGGATCGCATCGTCGCGCTTGATGAACAGGCGCGGGCCGCCGCCGAGCGCTGCGGACAGGCGCGGCATCGGCTCGACGAGCGTAGGGCCTCCGACGAGCGGAAGCGACGGAAACGGCGCGACGGCGGCCCGCAGCTCGGCAGAAGTCACAGAGGTGGTTGTATATTACGAGTAAGTCTGAAGTCTGAAGTCTGAAGTCTGAAAGCAAAAAGTCGAAGTCATGACAGCGGGACTTCTGACTTCAGACTTCAGACTTCAGACTTTCAAAACTCATGAACCTCTTAGAAGCCCTCGGCTCCGGTCAGTCTGTCTTTGGCGCAGAGCTCCGTCCGCCGCGCGCCGAGCTGGCGGCTGCG
>Ga0114129_10012590_pt1 | contig 12044 bp, 8 predicted proteins | sample RhiMetdeltSRZDD1_FD_80071 | JGI IMG/M metagenome (GOLD analysis project Ga0114129, IMG submission 80071) | Populus rhizosphere microbial communities from Tennessee, USA - Rhizosphere MetaG P. deltoides SRZDD1 (version 2) (version 2) | ecosystem: Host-associated > Plants > Roots > Rhizosphere >... | reverse complement strand
TGCCGACGATCGCAGCGACTATCGACCCGGCCGGCAGGCCGCGCGCGAATTTGGCGTGCTCAGCCCGCTCGATGAGGCCGGGCTGACCAAGATGGAGATCCGCGAGCTCGCGCGCCGCGCGGGCATGTCGACGTGGGACGAGCCGGCGTCCGCGTGTCTGTCGTCCAGGATTCCGTACGATTCCGAAGTGACCCCCGACAAGCTGCGCACGATTGAACGAGCGGAGCGGGTGTTGCACGAGCTGGGCTTCCGCGTCTTTCGCGTGCGCCACCACGACACGGTCGCGCGCCTGGAGCTTGGCAGCGACGAGATCTCGCGCGCGCTCGACGCCGAGGTGGGAGAGGTCATCGATCGCAAACTTCGCGCGCTCGGCTACGAGCACGTCGTCATCGATCCCCGCGGGTATCGTCGAGGCAGCCTGAACGAAGCGCTCCGACTGCGTCCAATCTGAGCGATCGTGCCGCGATCAGTCGCCGCCACGCTGCTGCTGATCTTCTTTGGAGCGCATCTCGGGCTGCTGCCCAGAACACTCGAAGATCTCGATTCGATTAATTTCGCGCTGGGCGTCCGTCAGTTCGACGTTTCACGGCACCAGCCGCATCCTCCCGGCTATCCCGTCTTCATCGCGCTCGCCAAGGTATCGACGCGCGCCGTGCGCGCCGCCGGCTTCGAAGCGGCCGCGCCGCGAGGCCTGGCGATCTGGAGCGCTGTTGCCGGAGTCGCGTCGCTGCCGGCGCTGCTCCTCTTCTTCCGCGCGCTCGAGCGCCGGGAGCGCATCGCCTGGTGGGCCACCGCCGTGACCGCGGCGGCCCCACTCTTCTGGTCGACAGCGCTCCGCCCGCTGTCGGACATGACCGGCTTCGCATTCGCGATTGCCGCACAGGCGCTGTCCGCACTCGCGCTGCGCCGCGCAATCGATCCAGGGGATGCGTCACCTGGAGGCCTTTCAGCCGAACGCGCGGTGATTCTCGCGGGTCTTCTGGCCGGCATTGCCGCGGGAGTGCGCGTGCAGACGGCTGTCCTTACGGTGCCGCTGCTGCTCCTCGCGCTTTTCGCACCCGGAACGGGACTCTCCCCTCGATCGCGGATCCTGGCCATTGGCGCGACGGCGGCAGGGGTCCTGTTGTGGGCGATTCCGTTGCTCATCGTGAGCGGCGGCCTCACTGCCTATCTGCAGGCGCTCGGCACACAAGCAGGCGAGGACTTTTCCGGCGTCGTGATGCTCTGGACGCATCGGCAGGTCCGCGTGGCTGCGCACGCGGTGCTCGATTCATTCGTGTGGCCGTGGGGCTGGCGGCTGGGGATCGTGGTCTGCGCGCTTGCCGCGATTGGCGCCGTGCGAATCGTCTGGCGCGCGCCGAGAGTCGCCGCACTTCTGATTGTGGCCTTCGGTCCTTACGCCGTATTTCACCTGCTGTTTCAGGAAACCGCGACGGTGCGCTACGCGCTTCCCCTGTTGCCGGTCGTGTCATACGCGGCAATCGCCGCACTCGAAGGTCGTTTCACTTTCGCGGTTCCCGTCGGCGCCGCAGCAATTGCCGCGGCGTCGTTAGTCGTGTCCTTGCCGGCGTCGGCCACGTATGCGCGCGAGGGTGCGCCGATCTTTCGCTTGTTCGACGACATGACGGCCACGGCTCACGGCGGCGACCGGGTCGACACGATCGCGATGCACGCCGCCGCGCGGCGGGCCGCCGAATGGGCCGCGCCGGTTCTTCCGGCTCGCGTCGCGAAGGCGCCGCATGGGCGCGAATGGCTGACGCTCGTTGCTCTGTGGAGGGCCAGGCCGACCGAAAGGGTCTGGTTTGCGGCGGACTCGAAACGAACGGATCTGGCGCTCTTCGATCCGCAGACGCGCGATCTCGCCAGGTCGTACCGATGGGGATTTCTCGAACCGCCGATCGTCGGCGGCGCGCGTCCCGGGAATGTGGACTGGCATCGGATGCAGCCTCCGGGCTGGATGCTCGATCGAGGTTGGTCGCTGACCGCGGAAGTCGGCGGCGTCACCGCGAGCGACCGGTTGGGCCCGCACGTCGCGCCCGCGGTCGCATGGATTAAGCGCCGGGATCAGGAGCTGACGCTGCTGCTCGGTGGACGACATCTCGGGAGCGCCGGTAGTGGTCCCGTGACGCTTCGTCTGAGCTTCAACGGCAGTCCGCTGGTGTCGTGGCCGCTTCCACCAGGATTCTTTCTGAAGCGCGAAATCATCAACGCCGTCCCCGGAGCGAATTCCGGGTACCTGCCGCTGGAAGTCGTGGCAGAGAGCGCATCGCATACGCCCGTGTCGCTCGAGCAATTCGACGTGCAAGGGCCTGGAGTGCCGATGTTCGGCTACGGCGATGGATGGCACGAACCGGAGTACAACCTCGAGTTGGGCCGGGCGTGGCGATGGACCAGCGAGCGCTCTGTGCTGTGGGTGCGTCCGATCGGCCGGACGGTTGCGCTCCGTCTGGTTGGCGAATCGCCGCTGCGGTACTTCGACGCGGCGCCGCACGTGCGGATCCTGGTCGGCGATCGCGAAGTCGGCGGGTTCGATCCCGCCGCCGATTTCGACCAGGTCGTCACGCTGCCGGCGGACCTCCTCGCTCGAGCGGACGGCCAGGTCAGGCTCGAGAGCTCGCGATTCTTCGTGCCGGGCGGCGGCGGCGATCAGCGCCACCTCTCGCTGCGGATTTACGCCGTCGCCGTCAACTGACGCCGTTTCTGCGCGAGGGCCAGCACCGAGGTCCCGAGCGGCATGTTGACGAAGCGAAGCGCGGCGGCCTCGATTGCCAGCAGCCCCGAGAGCGCGAGGTTGACCGGCGCCGGGGGGATCGAGATTTCCTCCTGCGACTCCTCGTGCCCTCGCACCCGCTGCGCCAGTCGCATGGCCGCCACGAGCGGAAGGATTCCAAGATTGGTGTAAGTGCTTCGCAGGACGCGAAATCCGCCCTTTTCGAGGCGCCGGCGCAGATCTCCCCTGTAGTATCGGCGGACTTCGCCCGAAAGAATGGAGTGATTTCCGCGAAGTGCGTCCAGGGCGGCGACGTTGACGATCAGGTGGCCGTCTGGTTTGAGCACGCGGGCCATTTCGGCAATGGCTTCGCGCTCCGTGACATCGTCTAGCGCGTACAACACGTCGAACGACGTCACGAGATCGAAGACGTTCGAGGCGAACGGAAGCCGTGACGCCGACGCGCGCACGGCGAGACGCTCGCCGCGATCTCGCGCGAATGTCAGACCGGCCCACGTGAGGTCGATGCCGTACGCACGGCCGTAGCGGCGCAGCCAGGTGAGGTTGTGGCCGGTGCCGCATCCGCAGTCGAGAATCACCAGCGGGTGGCTCGCGACCCCGGCGACGAACGGTTCGACGAAGCGGCGGAAGCCCCGGAACCAGAAATGATCGCGCTCGGCGCGCGCAGTCGCCTCGAGAAGGCGGTCCATCGTGGTAAGCTCGAACGTGAAAAATTCTACATTGCGGGCAGGAGATTGCAGATGAAAAGTTCGTTGCGCGTGTTGGTTGCGCTTGTTCTTGTCGCCTTCGTTGGTGTGAGCGCGTGCGCAAAGAAGAAGCCCGCGGCGCCTGCGCCGCCCCCGCCGGCGCCCGCGCCGGCTCCAACGACGCCCGCGCCTCCGCCACCACCGCCGCCCGCGCCCGCGCCTCCGCCGGAGCGGAAGCTGACCGAGGAAGAAATCTTCGGGCGCAAGAGCCTCGACGAGCTCAACAACGAGAAGCCGCTCGGCGATGCGTTTTTCGATCTCGACTCAGCGCAGATTCGCGACGATGCGAAGCCCGTTCTGCAGAAGGACGCGGAATGGCTGAAGCGGTGGAACAGCACCAAGATCATGATCGAGGGGCATTGCGACTCGCGCGGCACCTCGGAGTACAACCTGGCGCTCGGCGAGCGACGCGCGAAGGCGGTCCAGGATTATCTGGCCAGCCTCGGCATCGGCGCCGATCGGCTCCAGAGGCTCAGCAAAGGCAAGGAACAGCCGTTCTGCGTGGAAGAGAATGAAGGCTGCTGGCAGCAGAATCGCCGCGGGCACTTCATCATCACCGCGAAGTAACGCTTACGGCTTGAAGCTGGCGGCTGCTATCTGGCGCGCAGCGTCGACCGGGTCCGGCGCTGCGATGATCGGCCGTCCGACCACGAGATAGCTCGCGCCTGCCGCGATCGCTTCCGCCGGCGACATCGTTCGGACCTGGTCGTCTTTCGCGGCAGCCGCAGCCCCTCCACGGATACCGGGCGTCACGATCGCGAATCCATCCCCGAAACGTTCGCGAATGACGGACGTCTCCCGGGGAGATGCGACCACGCCATCGAGCCCCGCCTCCCGGCTCAGCTCCGTCAGCCGGAGAACCTGATCCATCAGATCGATCACGATGCCGGTCTCGCGCAGCGCTGCTTGATTCATGCTCGTCAGAACCGTGACGGCAATGACCAGAGGCGGCTTGATGTTGCGCTTCGCGGCAGCCTCGTGAGCCGCTTCGCGCGCCGCCCGCATCATCGACGTTCCACCGCTTGCGTGGACGTTCACCATCCAGACGCCAAGCCCTGTCGCGGCGGCAACAGCGGTGGCCACAGTGTTGGGGATGTCGTGAAACTTCAGGTCGAGGAAAACTCGATCGCCGCGTTCGGTGAGCGATCGTACGACCCCGGGACCCTCGGCGGTGAAGAGCCGGCTGCCGATCTTCAGGCCGCCGACGGATCCGCGAAGCGCGTCTGCGAGAGGAAGAGCCTCCTCGCGGCTCTCGACGTCGAGGGCAACTAGGAGCTGATCCACGCCTTCTCACGGGCCGTCGTGTCCACCGTGCCGACGATGTCCTGCAGCCGCGAGATCTTGTGCGCCTGCATGTACGACGTGAGCCCTTCCATGAGTTTGCGCCAGATGAACGGATCGACGAAGTTCATCGTGCCGATCTGCACGGCGTTGGCGCCGGCAATCATGAACTCGAGGACGTCCTCGGCCGTGGCGATTCCACCCATTCCGACGATGGGCAACTTCACGGTCCGGCGGCACTCGTACACCATGCGGACCGCAATCGGCCGTATCGCGGGTCCGCTCAGGCCGCCGACGATGTTGGACAGCTTCGGCCGGCGGGAGTGGACGTCGATCGCCATCGCCAGAAACGTGTTGACCAGCGAAATGGCATCGGCGCCCGCCTCTTCGGCGGCGCGCGCGAACGACGCGACGTCCGTCACGTTCGGCGTGAGCTTGGGGATCACCGGAAGACGGGTCACCCGGCGGACGGCGCTCACGACATCGTGCGTGCCGGTCAGGCTGCAGCCGAATGTGATGCCGCCTTCCTTGATATTGGGGCAGGAGATGTTCAGCTCGAGCGCGGCGACGCCTTCGGCGTCGGAGAGGATGCGGGCTACTTCGACGTATTCATCGAGGGTGGTCCCGCAGATATTCACGATGACCACAGCGCCGCGGCGCCGCAGTTCGGGCAGCTGCTCGCTGATGAAGCGACGCACGCCGATGCCCTGGAGCCCGATGGCGTTCAGCATGCCCGACGGTGTTTCCACGATGCGAGGCGGAACGTGTCCTTCGCGCTCGTTGAGAAACAACCCCTTGACCGCCACCCCACCCAGCGTGCGCAGGTCGACCACGTCAGCGTATTCGACGCCGTAGCCGAAGCAACCGCTTGCCGCGATCAGAGGATTCGCGAGCGTCAGCCCGCCGATTCGGACTCTCAGATCCACCAGATCACCCAATCACCCAATCACCAAATCCCGCAATCACCCAATCATCAAATCCCGCAATCACCCAATCACCCAATCACCAAATCCTACCCATGTTCCGCCATGACATCCCAGACGACCCGCTGCGCGTCGAAGACGGGCCCGTCGATGCAGGTCCGCGTGTGATGCGCGCGGCCGTCGTCACGCCGGATCGGGGCGACGCAGCTGTAGCAGCCGCCGAGGCCGCAGCCCATCACCTGTTCGAGCGACACGTCGCACGCCCGGCCGTGCTCGGCGGCGAGGATCGCGCAGGCGCGCATCATCGGGGTAGGTCCACACGCGTAGAGCTTCACGGGCTGACCGAGCGGACGGCGGTGCAGCGCGGCCTCCAAGGGAACCGTGATGCGGCCGTGCGTTCCAAGCGTGCCGTCTTCGGTCGCGAGCACGATCCGCACGCCGAGGGCGTCGAAGAGCTCGATGCAGTACAGGTCCGTGGCGGTGCGGGCGCCATAGAACAAGGTCGTGGCCGTGTGCCGCGCGGCAAGCGCTTCGGCGAGCGTCACGAAGGGCGCGAGCCCGACGCCGCCGGCGATCATCCACGCCTCGGCCGGAGGATCGACTGGATCGAACGGCCGTCCGAGGGGACCGAGACACTCGAGGCGCGCTCCCGGCTCGAGCTGCGACAGCAGCGATGTGCCCACGCCCGCGCGCTTGTTGAAGATCGAAATGCCTGAGGGACGACCGCCGGAATCACGCAGCACTTCGAAGATCGAGAACGGCCTCCGCAGCAGCGGGTCCAGGCTGCGCGACGGTCTGATCATCACGAACTGACCGGGACGCGCGGCGGTCGCGATCTCGGAAGCGTCCAGCGATAGCACGTTGTAGTCGACTGACAACCGGCGGTTTGCGGTGACAGCCGCGTCGACATCATGAACCGTGTCGATGCGGGAGGGCATACGGCGAGTATACACTTGGCGGATGCGCTTCCTGCGCATGCTCACCAACTCGCTGCTGGCAGGTGCGCTCGGCGCCGCGTATCTCACGATTCTGTTGCTGCAGCTCAACCCGCAGCTGCCGCTGGCGTCGCAGAGCGTCCTGCGCTGGTATGCGACGCTCGGCGCGTTTTACGGCATTCATCTCGCGGTCCTCTTCTATGTTGCGATGCTCGTGCGGGAGTTCGTCAGCCTGAATCTGCTGTCGCCGGGATGGATCAGCGTTCGTCTGCTCGCCTGGCTGTCTGCGACCGCGGCTGCGGTGGCGGCACTGCTGATGTGGCTCAATCTGCGCGGCCTCACGGCTGTGCTCGATGAGGCGGCACAGCGGCGATTCGCGATCGGTACCGGCGCGACGGCGGTGTCGGCGATCGTTCTGCTTGGCATTGCGGTCGCGCACTACTCGTTCGGCCGGCGCGGAAGCCGCGTGGGGGCGGCGCTGCTGGGGATCGCGATCACCGGATCTCTGGCGTTGCCGCTGGCGGCGCGCGGCCGGGGGGGCGAGCCGCCACTGGGCGCGCGCAACGTGACGATCGCGGCGCCCCCGGCAGCCGCGACCGTGCCGCGTGTCGTCGTGCTGCTGCTCGACGGCGCGTCGCTCGAATTGATCTGGCCGCGGGCGGCTGAAGGGCGGCTTCCGAACTTTGGCCGTCTGCTGGACGGGGGCGCCTGGCTCGATTTGGCGACGATCCGTCCGACGCAGCCGGATCCGGTGTGGGCAGCCGTCGCGACCGGGATGTATCCCGCGAAGAACGGCGTTCGATCCGCGGCCTCCTATCTCGCCAGCGGCGACGAGCGCACGATCGATCTGCTGCCGGATCATTGTTTCTCCCACGCGCTCGTGCAGCTCGGCATCGTCCGCGACAAGCCCAACTCGTCGGCGGAATGGCGCGCACGCCCGATCTGGAGCGTGCTCGGCGACTACGGGATCACGTCGGGCGTCGTTCGATGGCCGCTGACGTACCCGGCGCAGCCGGTCCGCGGGTTCCTGCTGACCGATCGTTTCCACACGCTGTTCGGATCGATGTTCGAGTTCGATGGACGCGCCGCGTATCCTCCGGAGCTGCTGCCCGTCGCGCACGATGCGTTTATGAGTGCGGATAGCTCCAGCGGAGATACTCCGACGGCCGGCATTTCGGGTGAGACACCACTGGCGGCTGACGTTCAGTCGGCGCGATGGGATCAGTCCTACAGCCGCGCGATGCGCGACCTGAATGTCGAGCGCCCCGTCAGTTTCGCAGCGCTTCGCTACCAGGGGCTCGACACGATGGGGCATTACTATTTGCGCTACGCGCAGCCTCGGGCCTTCGCCGACGTGTCCGATGAGGAACGCCAGAAGTACGGGCCGGTGCTGGAGCGGTACTACGCCTACATCGACGGCGAGGTCGGCGCGGCCATCGATCACTTGTCGCCGGGCGATCTCCTCCTGGTGGTGTCGGGATTCGGCATGCAGCCCGTGAGCCCGCTGAAACACCTCATTGGCCGCGTGCTGCGCGAACCCGATTTGAGCGGCACGCACGAGCGCGCGCCAGACGGATTCCTGCTGGCGTACGGCACGGCGGTCGCGCCCGGACACTACCAGCGCGGCTCCATTGTCGACGTGACGCCGACGATTCTTTATTTCTTCGGTTTGCCGATCGGCCGCGACATGGACGGTTACGCGCGGGCCGACATTTTCACCCGCTCGTTCACGGCGGAGCGCCCGATCACGTTCATCCCATCCTACGGACAGTGACCGGGCGAAGCGCTTCGCTCGCGCCGAAACTTCTTGACATTTTGAGCCCCGCTCCGCATTCTTCCGCCCTCGTTTACTCCAACGTTATAGGCGGTGGATACGATGCGAGATCGAGGAGTTTGATCATGAAACGAACGCTGCAGGTCCTGTTGACGCTGTCGGGCCTTCTGCTGGTGAACGTCCCGCGCGTCGCAGCGCAGGTCGAGCGCGCGTCGATCAATGGGACCGTCAAGGATTCGTCGGACTCTGTCGTGCCTGGCGCTACTGTCACGGCACGGAACGTCGATACGAACGTGCCGTCGCAGACGTTAACCGACGCGCAAGGCACCTACGCCATCACGGCGCTCATCCCAGGAACCTACGCGATCGATGTCGAGATTTCCGGCTTCCAGAAAGCGAGCCGCAAGGTCCTGCTGGCAGTCGGGCAGCGGGCGCGCATCGACTTCACGCTGAGCGTTGGCGCCGTCGAGAGCGCGGTGACCGTCGAGGCGACATCGCCGCTTCTCAGCACCGAAGACGCGACGCTTGGCACGGTCATCAGCAAAACAGAGGTTGCGACGTTGCCACTCTCGCTCCGCAACTGGGACGATCTTCTGGGGCTGGCCGCAGGAGTCCAGGGAGACCGGTACACCGAGCAGGCCGGCAGCACGGCGGCGGGGCGCACCGGCGGCGTCAACGTTCACGGCGTCCGCTCGCTGCAGAACAATTTCCTGCTCGACGGCCTCGACAACAACTCGATCTCCGAAAACGTCCAGGAGTTGACGACGCAGGTGTCGCGGCCGTCGGTGGATGCCATCGGCGAGTTCAAGGTCGTCACGAGCCCGTACTCGGCCGAATACGGCCGTTCGCCTGGCGCCGCCATCAGCGTGACGACGAAATCGGGGACGAACGCGTTTCACGGGACGGCGTACGAGTTCCTTCGCAACGACAAGTTCAACGCGAACGACTTCTACTCGAACCGCCAGGGAGCAAAAAAGCCCGATCACAAACAGAACGACTTCGGCGGCAACCTCGGCGGACCGATCGTCAAGAGCCGAGCGTTCTTCTTCGGCGACGTCGAAGCCACGAGGCTCCGGCAAGGCGTCATCCGGCAGACGATCGTGCCAACGGCAGCGCAGCGGCAGGGCAGTCTGTCCGGCACGGTGCGGGATCCACTCACCGCTCAGCCGTTCGCGAACAGCACGATTCCCGCGGATCGCATCGATCCGGTGGCGCGCCAGTTGATGGATCTGTTCCCGCTGCCCAACGCGACGAGCGCCAACAATTACTTCCGTACGGCAAACACCACGGACAACGCGGAGCGCTACCTGGCCAGAAGCGATCTGCATTTCACCGGCGCAGACAACGTGTTCGCGCGGTACTTCCAGTCGAACCGCGATCGATTCATCCCCGGGAACTTCGGAGGGATCGCGGACGGGACGAGCACGTCGGCGTGGGGCCGGCAGGTCATGAACACGTACACTTTCGCGGCGGGTTGGAATCGCACGCTCGGCTCCAACATGCTCAACGAGCTTCGCTTCGGCTACAACAAGGCGGACTCGAGCGCCGTCCACGATCCGTTTGGACAGGCGGGTATTCCGCTGAAAGGCGTTCCAAACGATCCGCGGGTCGCCGGCGGGCTGGCGGGCATCAATTTCAGCACGGGCGGATACCGGTTGGGATCGCCGGACTTTCTGCCGAAGTATCAGTACACCCAGCAATATCAGTTCACCGACACGCTCTCGTGGTTCCGGGGCGCGCACCAGATGAAGGTCGGCGCCGATCTGATGATGCCCATCAAGAACCGGTTCCTCGACGTCCCCGCAACGCGCGGATCGGTGACCTTCCGCCCGACGTTCACCGGCAACGTCCTCGGCGACTTCCTGCTTGGGTACGTCTCTGACGCTCAGCTCTCCAACGTCAACGAGGTTCAGCAGCGGATGTACGCCTACGCCTTCTACGTGCAGGACGACTGGCGGCCGACGTCGAAGTTGACGGTGAATGCCGGGCTTCGCTACGACTTCATGACGCCCGCCTACGAAGCGACCAACCGCATGTCGAACTACGACGGCGCCAGCGGCATCGTCCAGGCAAAGGATGGATCGCTCGCCGATCGGACGCTCGTGAATCCCGATCGCAACAACATCGCGCCGCGGCTCGGCCTGACGTACGCCGCGACATCGCGATGGATCGTCCGCGGAGGGTACGGCGTTTTCTACAACCTGTTCGATCGGATCGGCAGCGAGAACCAGCTCGCGCTGAATCCGCCGTCGCTCATCAACAACTCGCTCGCGGTTGGCAGCGGCGCCACCGCGCCCCTGTTCATGCTGGCCAACGGTTTTCCTGCGGGCTTCCTCGATCCGGCGCAACTCGATCTGCGCCGCGTCCGCATCCGCGCGGTCAATCCCGCGGGCACGAAGACCTACTTCCAGCAATGGAGCGGCGGGGTCCAGCGACAGTTGACCGGCACGATGGTCGTCTCCGCCGACTACGTCGGTACGAAGGGCAGCAAGATCTGGACGCTGAGAAACCTGAATCAGCCGGACCCGGTCACGAAGCTCCTTCCGGTGCCGACCCTCGGTCCAATCGAGTACGCCGATCAGGACGGCTCCTCTCGCTACAACGGACTCGAGCTGACGCTCGAGCGGCGCTACGCGCAGTACTTTGGTTTCCGTGTGGCTTACACGTTGTCGAAGGCGACGGACAATTCAGGGGAGCATCTGTTCAGCGGCGGCTCTCCGAGCTTCCTGCAGGATGCGCGCAACCGCGATTCGTGGGAGGGACCGGCGGATGGCGACACGCGCCACCGGCTGGCCGCCAACTGGATCCTCGGCATTCCGGTCGGGCCGGGACGCCGTTATCTGAGCAACGGTGTTGCGGGACAGATTTTCGGCGGCTTCACGTTCAGCGGCATCGTGACGGCGCGCGGCGGCCGTCCCTTCACCGTCACGCAAGGCAGCAACAACGTCGGTCAGCTGATGACGGGCCTGCCGAACCGGATCGGCAGCGGCGTGGGACCGGAGACGGCTGACAAGTGGTTCGACGTCACCGCGTTTCAGTCCGTCCCGTCGGGCACGTTCGGCACCTCGGGCCGGAACATCCTGCGCGGCCCCGGGCTCGTCAACGTCGACGCAGCGCTGCAGCGCCGATTCGCCGTGACGGCAAACACGGGCGTCGACCTGCGGTGGGAGATCTTCAACGTGCTCAATCACACGCAGTTCGGCCTGCCGGAGGGGAACATCAGCAACGCCGCCGCCGGCTCGATCGTGCGCCTCGCGGGCGATCCGCGTGTCATGCAGTTCGCCATTAGAGTCCTGTTCTGATCGGGAAATTGTGTAATCGGGTAATTTGGTAATCTGGCCGCCGATTACCCGATCACCCGATCACCCGATCACCCGATCACCAGATCACACGATCACCAGATCACCAAATTCTTTATGGTTGTTCTCCTGCTGGTGCCAGCGATCCTCTCGCTGGCACTGACTTTTTCCGGGCAGCCTCGACCGCCGCTGTTCGAAACGACGTTCACTGTCGATGAGGCCGCGTCCGAAGGCGTGGCCCTCGTCCGGGGGTCGTGTGCCCGATGCGACTGGGGCGTCGACGGTCGGGAAGCCGCAGCCGTACGGATCCTGCTCGACGGCAAGTATTCGCAGAACTTGATGCTCTACCGCGGGT
>Ga0114129_10012588_pt1 | contig 12046 bp, 12 predicted proteins | sample RhiMetdeltSRZDD1_FD_80071 | JGI IMG/M metagenome (GOLD analysis project Ga0114129, IMG submission 80071) | Populus rhizosphere microbial communities from Tennessee, USA - Rhizosphere MetaG P. deltoides SRZDD1 (version 2) (version 2) | ecosystem: Host-associated > Plants > Roots > Rhizosphere >... | reverse complement strand
GAGGCGCCCGGTCTCGCACGACCGGATTGGGAGATCTTCGCGAGCCTCGCGCTCGCGTGCGGCGGTGATCTCGGGTTCGAGGCGCTCGACGAGCTCCATGAGGAGATGGGGCGGCTGCTCGCACCGCACGAACGCGCGGAACGAGGGGAGGTGGGGATGGGCGCCGGTCCGATCGAGGTCGAGGACGGCGAGCTCCTCCTGTTCACGTACCCGCTGCTCGTCGACGACGGCCGGCTGAGCGAGCGCGCCGACGAGCTGAAGGCTGCCCTCGCTGACGAGCCCTTCGTCGAGGTCCATCCTGACGACGCCGATGCGCATGGGCTGAGCGAGGGGGACCCGGCGATCGTCCGGACCGCCGCAGGGGAGGCGGAGCTCCCTGCCCGCGTCACCGACCACGTCGCGAAGGGCGCGATCTTCGTGCCGTTCAACCAGGCCGGTTTCGCTGCCAATCGCCTGTTGGACGGCCGGTTCTCGATCGCCGCGACGCTCGAGCCCGTCGAGTCGGCGACGAGCGACGAAGCGGACGAGGCCGCCGAGGCCGCCGAGGTCGGCGCGGGAGCGGGGACGTAGATGGACTGGCTCGACTGGGTCCTGCTGGTCGGCCAGGTGGTCGTCGTGTTCTTCGCGCTCCTGATCTCGGTGCTCCTCTACATCTGGTTCGAGCGCAAGGTCATCGCGGACATGCAGACGCGGAAGGGGCCGATGCGCGCCGGCCCGCGCGGCGTCCTCGTCACGCTCGCGGACGGGATCAAGCTGTTCTTCAAGGAGGGGATCATCCCGGCCGCGGCCGAGCGGCGCGTGTACCTGATCGCGCCGGTGCTCGCGATGTTCCCGGCGTTCCTCGCGTTCTGCACGATCCCGTTCGGGACGAGCGTCACGTTGTTCGGCCGCGAGATCTCGTTCCAGCTCGCCGACCTGAACATCGGGATCCTCTGGGTCCTCGCGATGACGTCGATCACGGTCTACGGCGTCGTCCTGGCCGGCTGGGCGAGCGGGTCGAACTACCCGCTCCTCGGCGCCGTCCGTTCGACCGCGCAGATGATCTCGTACGAGGTCGCGATGGGCCTGGCGCTGGTCGCCGTGCTGATGTACAGCGGCCACCTCTCGTTCTCGGAGATCGTGGACCAGCAGGACCGGATCTGGAACGTGATCCCGATGTTCCCCGCGTTCGTCGTCTACATGATCTGCGCGCTGGCCGAGACGAACCGGCCGCCGTTCGACCTCGCCGAGGCCGAGACCGAGCTCGTGGCTGGCTTCCACACCGAGTACTCGGGGATCTCGTTCGCGATGTTCTTCTTGGGCGAGTACGTAGCGACGGTGACCGTGGCCGCGATCGGGGTCACGCTCTTCCTCGGTGGATGGCGAGGCCCCGCGCCCGACTTCCTGCCTTGGCTGTGGCCGCTGCTGTGGTTCCTCCTCAAGGTCACGCTCGTGATCTACCTGTTCGTGCTGATCCGCGGGACGTTGCCGCGGGTCCGCTACGACCGCCTGATGGCGTTCGGCTGGAAGCTGTTGATCCCGTTCGGACTGTTCTGGGTGCTCGTCACCGGCGCGGTCGTCGTCCTGCCGCAGGAGCTGAACCTCGATCGCGGGACGGTCCTCACCTGGGCCGCGGTGATCCTCGGTGTCCTCCTCCTGATCTCGTTCGTGCCGATCGGACGCGCCTCGGAGCGGCGCGAGGAGGTCTCGCGATGAGCGACAAGCGTCGCGACGGCGGCTTCCTCGGGGACACGGGCGCCGTCCTGAAGGGGATGGCGACGGTCTTCAAGCAGACGTTCCGTCCGGACAACACCGAGGAGTACCCCAAGGAGATCGCGCCGATCCCGGAGCGGGCACACACCGGCCGACACCGGCTGAACCGGCACGAGAACGGCCTCGAGAAGTGCATCGGGTGCGAGCTGTGCGCGTTCGCGTGTCCCGCCGACGCGATCTGGGTCGAGGGGGAGGACAACGACCCGGAGGCGCCGACGTCGCCGGGGGAGCGGTACGCGAAGGACTACCAGATCAACTACCTGCGCTGCATCATGTGCGGCCTCTGCGTCGAGGCGTGCCCCACGCGCGCGCTGACGCTCACGAACTACTTCGAGATGTCCTACGAGAGTCGCGAGGACGCGATCCTCACGAAGGAGCAGCTGCTGGAGCCTCCGCCGGAGCTCGGGACGACGCCGGGCGCGAAGGAAGGGCTGTAGCGCGTGCCGCTCGACAACGTGGTGTTCTGGGTGTTCGCCCCGATATCGATCGCGTCCGCGATCGGGATGCTGCTGATGCGGAACGCGGTCCACGCGGCGCTGTTCCTCGTCGTGAACTTCTTCTGCCTGGCCGTCTTCTACCTGATCCTCGACGCGCCGTTCCTGTTCGCGGTGCAGATCATCGTGTACGCCGGCGCGATCATGGTGCTGTTCCTGTTCGTGATCATGCTGCTCGGCGTCGATCGCGGAGACGATCTGCGCGAGCGGCTCGTCGCGCAGCGACCCCTCGCGATCGCGCTGGCGATCGCGTTCGTGGTGGAGATCACGCTCGCCGTGCGGGCCGGGATCGGCTTCTCGACCCTGGCCCCCGACGGGTTCGACGCGGTCAACCAGCCCGGGAACGCGCAGGCCGTCGCGCGGGTCTTGTTCCGCGGGTACTTCTTCCCGTTCGAGGTCACGTCGATCCTGTTGATCATCGCGGCGATCGCCGCGATGGTCCTCGGACAGCGCAAGGCGCGCGCGGTCACGCAGGCCGAGCTCGAGGCGATGGAGGTCGGCTCGGCGTGAGGACGCCGATCGCGTACTTCATCGTGCTCTCCGGGATCCTGTTCACGCTCGGGACGCTGGGCGTGCTCCTCCGGAAGAACGCCCTGCTGATCTTCATGTCCGTCGAGCTGCAGCTGAACGCGGTGAACCTCGCGCTCGTCGCGTTCTCGCGGATGCATCTCGAGGTCGACGGTCAGGTGATCGCGTTCTTCTCGATGGTCGTCGCGGCGGCCGAGGTCGTCGTGGGCCTGGCGATCATCGTGGCGGTGTACCGCCGCCGCGGCACCGTCGACGTCGACCAGGCCAGGGGCCTCGCGGGCTGATGCTTGACCCCCGCGTCCTCGTGAACATCGACTGGCTGTGGGTCGTGCTGGTGATCCCGCTCGGGGTCGCCGTCGCGAACCTCTTCCTGGGGCGACGCCTGGGGAAGCTCGCGGGCTGGATCGCGAGCGCCGCTGTCGGGGTCTCGTTCCTCCTCTCGTTGGAGGCGCTCCGTGAGCTCCTCGGCGCGTCGGCTGAGGGGCGGCTCGTGATCGAGCATCTCTTCGACTGGATCTCCGTCGGCGGCTTCACGGTCGGCGCGACCCTCCGCTTGGACCTCCTGTCCGCGACGATGATCCTGGTCGTCACCGGGGTCGGGCTCCTGATCCACGTCTACGCGATCGGGTACATGGACGGCGACCCTCGGTTCGGCCGGTTCTTCGCGTACCTCAACCTGTTCGTGTTCTTCATGCTGTTGCTCGTCCTCGCGGACAACTACGGGCTCCTCTACCTGGGGTGGGAGGGGGTCGGGCTCTGCTCGTACCTCCTGATCGGGTTCTGGTTCGAGAACCGTGAGAACGCGAGCGCCGCCAAGAAGGCGTTCATCACGACGCGGGTCGGCGACACGCTGATGCTGGTCGGGCTCGCGTTGATCGTGCGGGAGTTCGGCACGCTGAACTTCTCCGCGGTGTTCGGCACCGCGGGTCAGACGATCACCGAGGGGACGGCGACCGCGATCTCGCTCCTCCTGTTCGCGGGCGCGATCGGGAAGTCGGCCCAGCTCCCGCTCCACGTGTGGCTGCCCGACGCGATGGCCGGCCCCACGCCCGTGTCGGCCCTGATCCACGCCGCCACGATGGTGACCGCCGGCGTCTACCTCGTGGTCCGGAGCGCGCCGCTGTTCGAGCTGTCGGACATCGCGCTCACGGTCGTCCTGGTCGTCGGCCTCCTGACGATGTTGTTCGCCGGGACCTGTGCGCTTGCCCAGGACGACATCAAGCGGGTCCTCGCGTACTCCACGATCAGCCAGCTCGGCTTCATGTTCATGGCCGCCGGGATGCACTTCTACACGGGCGCGATCTTCATGCTCGTCGCGCACGCGTTCTACAAGGCGCTGATGTTCCTGGGCGCGGGCTCCGTGATGCACGGGATGCACGAGGAAACCGATCTTCAGCGGATGGGCGGACTGATCCGCCGGATGCCCGTCACGGGCTGGACGTTCCTCGTCGGGGCGTTCGCGCTCGCCGGGGTCTGGCCGCTCGCGGGGTTCTTCGCGAAGGACCAGATCCTCGAGGTCGCCAACCGGACGGGGCGGCAGTGGGTGTACCTCCTCGGCACGCTCGGCGCGCTCCTCTCCGCGCTCTACATCGGGCGGCTCCTGTTCCTCGCCTTCTTCGGGAAGGCGAGGACCGAGGAGGCCGAGCACGCGCACGAGTCACCGTTCGTGATGACGGTCCCGCTCCTCGTCCTCGCCGCGGGGACGATTGTCGCCGGGCTCCTCCTGTCGACGAACGCCGAGGGGCGGCTCGCGTCGTCGCTCGAGGCGGTCGTCGGACCCCTGCCCGCCGACCAGGGCGGCCTCTCCACGGCCGCCCTGCTGGTGATCGCGACCGCGATCGCGCTGGGCGCGCTCGCGGTCGCCTGGTGGGTGTACGCCTCGGGCCGCGTCGACCGGCTCGCGCTGCGCGAGCGGCTCCAGCCGTTGCCGCGCGCCGCGCGCAACGGCTGGTACGTCGATCGCGCCTACTCGACCGTGATCGTCGACCCCGCCACCGCGGCGGCGCGGTTCTCCGCCAACGTCTTCGACCGGAAGGTCATCGACGGCGCCGTCAACGGGATCGGCGCCGGCACGCGACGCCTCGCGGCGTCGGCGCGCCGGCTCCAGACCGGGTTCGTGCGGACGTACGCGCTCGGGTTCTTCCTCGGCGCCGTGGGCGTCCTGCTCTGGCTGGGGACGCGATGAGCAAGCTGCTCACGCTCACCACGTTCCTGCCGCTCCTCGGAGCGGTGATGGTGCTCGCCGGCGGCCGTGGGTTGAAGGACACGCCCGCACGATGGCTCGCGCTCGCCGTGTCGCTCGCGACCTTCATCGTCTCGCTGATCGTCCTGGGTCGCTTCGATCCGGCCCGGAGCAGCTTCCAGCTGGTCGAGGAGGCCCGCTGGGTCGAGTCCGTCGGGCTCACGTACACGATCGGGGTCGACGGGGTGAGCATCTGGATGGTCCTGCTCACGACGTTCCTGTTCCCGATCTCGATCCTGGCGTCGTGGCCGATCACGACGAACGTCCGCCGCTACCTCGCGGCGATGCTGGTCCTGGAGACGGCGGTGCTCGGGACGTTCGTGTCGCTGGATCTCCTGCTGTTCTTCCTGTTCTTCGAAGCCCTCCTGGTCCCGATGTACCTGCTGATCGGCGGCTGGGGCGGGCAGCGCCGGATCTACGCGGCGATCAAGTTCTTCCTCTTCACGATGGCCGGTTCGGCGTTCCTGCTCGTCGCGATCCTCGTCCTGTACGCGCACGGCGGAGCCGAGAGCTTCCGCTACGACCAGATTGTGGGCTATGCCGCCGACCTACCTGTGACGACCGCGCGCTGGCTGTTCCTCGCGTTCTTCGTCGCGTTCGCCGTGAAGGTCCCGCTCGTCCCGCTGCACACGTGGCTCCCCGACGCGCACACGGAGGCTCCGACGGCGGGCTCGGTGCTGCTGGCGGCCCTCCTCCTCAAGGTCGGGACGTACGGCCTGATCCGCTTCAACCTCGTGCTCTTCCCCGAGGCGTCGAAGTACTTCGCGACGTTCGTCGGCATCGTCGCGGTGATCGGGATCATCTACGGCGCGGTGAACGCGCTGGTCCAGACGGACATCAAGCGGCTGGTGGCGTATTCGTCGGTGTCGCACCTCGGGTTCGTCGTGCTGGGCGTGTTCGCGTTCACGCAGCAAGCGGTGACCGGCGGCGTCCTGCAGATGGTCAACCACGGCCTGGCGACGGGCGCCCTGTTCCTCCTCGTCGGGATGGTCTACGAGCGAACGCATACGAGGGAGCTGGGCGAGATGGGCGGGCTCGCGTCGGTGATGCCGTGGCTGATGGGCGCGTTCCTGTTCACGGTGTTCGCATCGGCCGGGCTCCCGGGGCTGAACGGGTTCGTCGGTGAGTTCCTCGTCGTCATCGGGACGTTCGCGGTCAGCAGCTGGTTCGGCGCGCTCGCGGCGACCGCGGTCGTGCTCGCCGCGATCTACCTCCTCTGGTCGTACCAGCGGATGGCGCTCGGCCCGGTGCGCGAGGAGCACCGGCTCCTGCCGGACCTGAGCGTCCGTGAGGTCGTCGTGCTCGCGCCGGTGCTGGCCCTGCTGCTCGTGTTCGGCGTCGCGCCGAGCCTCCTCACCGACCGGATCGATCCCACGACCGAAGCCGTGATCACGCGTGTGGATCCGAGCCATCGGACCGACGTCGGGTCGACGACCGCGCAGGAGGCTTCCCCCTTGGAGACACCGTGATCGGGCAGGCCGCCCTCCCGACGCCCCAGATCGTCCTCGAGCCGATCCTGCCGGAACTGTTCCTCGTGGGGTTCGCGATCATCGGGCTCCTGTACGAGGCGCTCGCGCGGCGCGCCGAGCCGATCGTCCACCTGACGATCGGGCTCGTCGGCGTCGCGTTCGCCGGCGCCGCCACCGTCTGGCTCTGGAACTGGGACGGGGCCGCCACGGTGCTCGGCGGGTCGATCTCGGTCGACCGGTTCTCCGTCCTCGCCCGGCTCCTCCTGCTCGTCGTCGCCGCGCTGGGGCTGCTCCTCGGCGACCACTACTTCCGGCGCTCGGGGGACGAGGTCCGCGGCGAGTTCACGCCGTTGGTCCTGCTGGCGACCTCCGGGATGACGCTGATCGTCTCGGCGGCGGACCTCGTCGTCGTGTTCCTCGCGCTCGAGATCCTTTCGCTCGCGCTGTACGTCCTCACCGGGCTCACGGGGCGCCGCGCCGCGAACGAGGCCGCGATGAAGTACTTCCTGCTCGGGGCGTTCAGCTCCGCGTTCTTCCTGTACGGGATCGCGATGGCCTACGGGGCGACCGGGACGACGAAGATCGGCTCGATGGCGCTGGCGTTGACCGGGACGGGCGGAACGCAGGCGCTCGCGCTGCTGGGGTTCGCGCTGCTCGCCGTGGGCTTCGCCTTCAAGATCTCGGCGGCGCCGTTCCACATGTGGACGCCGGACGTGTACCAGGGCGCGCCCACCCCGATCACCGCCTACATGTCGGCCGCGACGAAGATCGCCGCGTTCGCGGCGCTGATCCGCGTACTCGACGTCGCCTTCCAGGCCCTGTCGTGGGACTGGACGCCGCTCGTCTGGGGGCTCGCCGTCGTCTCGGTCGTGCTGGGCAGCGTCGTCGCGATCGCGCAGTCGAACGTGAAGCGGATGCTGGCCTACTCGAGCATCGCCCACGCGGGCTTCATCCTCACGGGCCTCGTCGCACCCGGCGCCGTCGGGATCCGCGCCGCCGTCTTCTACCTCGTCGCCTACGCCGCGATGACCGTCGGCGCGTTCGGCACCGTGATGCTCGTGTCGGGCAGGGGAGAGGAGCGGACCCGGCTGTCCGACTACCAGGGCCTGGCGAGCATCCACCCGTTCGCCGCCGCGTTCATGACGCTGTTCCTCCTGTCGCTCGCGGGGATCCCGCCCACCGCCGGGTTCATCGCCAAGGTGAACGTGTTCTCGGCGGCGATCGGCGCCGGCTATTGGCCGCTCGCGCTGGTCGGCGTGCTGATCAGCGTCGTCGCGGCGTTCTTCTACCTGCGCGTGATCGTCCTGATGTACATGCGCGATCCGCAGGACGAGGCGGCGGCGCCGGTCGCCGCCGGCGGCGTGGGAGCGGTCCTCGCGGTCCCGGCCGCCGCGACGCTGATCCTCGGGATCTTCCCCGGGGTGATCGTCGGCGTGATCGAGAAGGCCTCGGTCCTGCGATGGTGATGGCGTCGATGGCGATGCCGCCGGAGAGGATGTCGCCGGTAACGATGCCACCGGTGACGGCCTTGGTGGCGACGGACGTGGAGGTACGGGCGTGATGAGTCGACGCGTGATCCCCGGGCTGGAGGCGCCCGACGCCGCTCTGGAGGCGGAGATCCGCTCGCGCCTCGACCGCGTCGAGGAGTCCCTCCGCAAGACGCTCGAGGAGGAGGCGGACTCCGAGTTGCTTTCGAAGACGTCGAACTACCTGCTCGCCGCCGGCGGCAAGCGGTTCCGGCCGATGCTCGCGCTCCTGTCCGGCTACTTCGGCGACCCCACCGACCCGCGGCTGATCCCCGCCTGCGTGGCGCTGGAGCTCGTGCACGTGGCGACGCTGTACCACGACGACGTGATCGACGAGGCCGAGTCCCGCCACGGCGTCCCCGCGGCCAACGTGCGCTGGGACAACACCGTGGCGATCCTGACCGGGGACTACCTGTTCGCCCGCGCGTCGGAGGTGGGCGCCGACCTCGGGCCCGACGTCTGCCGGATCCTCGCCCAGACGATCGCCACCCTCTGCGACGGCCAGATCCGCGAGGTGGACGCGTCGCGCCGCCTCGATCAGACCGAGGCCAACTACCTCGAGGTGATCCGCCGCAAGACCGGCGCCCTGATCGCGACGTCCTGCCGGCTCGGGGCGATGATGTCGGACGCGCCCTCGGACCAGGTCGAGATCCTGGAGGCGTTCGGCGAGTCGCTCGGGCTCGCCTTCCAGCTATCCGACGACATCATGGATCTCACGTCGAGTCAGCTCGAGCTCGGCAAAGAGCCGGGCGCCGATCTCCGGGAGGGCGTGTACACCCTCCCGGTGCTCCATGCCCTCGCGACGTCGCCCGATCGAGAGGAGCTGGGTCGGATCCTCACGACCGGCGCCGACGGCGAGCTCCTCGACCGGGCGATCGTGCTCGTGCTCGCGGCTGGTTCGATCGAGCACGCTCGCGGTGCCGTCCGCGACGAGGTCGGGCGCGCCGTGGGGCTCACGGAACGGTTGCCGGAGGGGCCGGCCCAGCACGCATTGGCCCAGCTCGCACGCTTCCTCGCGGTGCGTTGCGGTGCCGACGTCGCGAGGGAAGGCGCCTGATGGATCCTGCTAGGATCCGCGCTCGGGAAGACGTTCACAAGCGTGCCTGACTACTACTCGTCCTACGGTGTCGTGCTGGCGGTCGTGGCCGCCGGAGCGATCCTCGTCGCGGTGGCGTTCACCGCGGCACGATTGATCGCCCCTCGTCGACCTCTCCCGGAGAAGCTGACCACCTACGAATGCGGGATCGACCCCGTGGGTGAGGGTTGGTCACAGAGCCAGATCCGCTACTACGTCTTCGGCTTCCTCTTCGTGATCTTCGACGTCGAGAGCGTGTTCCTCTTCCCGTGGGCCCGCGTCTTCGAGAGCCTCGGGTGGGCCGCCGTGGTCGAGATGGGGATCTTCATCGGGATCCTCGCCGCCGGCCTCCTCTACGCGTGGCGCAAGGGGGTGCTCAAGTGGGCCTGATCACCGAGAAGACGCCGCTCCCGAAGATCCAGCCGGTGAAGTTCCTGCTCAACTGGGGTCGCCGCTACTCCCTGTGGGTGATGAACTTCGGCCTCGCGTGCTGCGCGATCGAGCTGATCGCGACGTCGACCTCCAAGCACGACTTCATCCGCCTCGGCGTGATCCCGTTCGCCCACGGACCCCGTCAGGCCGATCTGCTGGTCGTCGCGGGAACCCTCACCGACAAGATGGCGCCGGCGCTGAAGCGCGTCTACGACCAGATCCCCGACCCGAAGTACGTGATCTCGTTCGGCTCCTGCTCCAACTGCGGCGGGCCCTACTGGGACTCGTATTCCGTGACCAAGGGCGTCGACCAGATCGTGCCGGTCGACGTCTACGTGCCCGGTTGCCCGCCCCGCCCGGAGGCCCTGCTGCACGGGATCGTGAAGCTGCAGGAGAAGATCAAGGACGAGGACATCCAGGAGAAGTGGGCGAGTGGTCACAGCGCTGTCTCCTGACGACGTCGAGTCGCGGCTGCGGGCGCGCTTCGGCCAGGACGTCCTCGCGTTCGAGGAGCAACACGGGCACCCCGTCGCGACCGTCAGCCCCGAGCGGTACCGGGACGTCTGTCGGTTCCTCCGCGACGAGCCGGAGCTCGACTTCGGCTTCTGCGACTTCACCGGAGGCGTCGACTTCGGCCCGGAGCGCGGCTTCGAGGTCGTGACCCACCTCTACTCGATCTCCCACGCCCACAACGTGCGGATCAAGGTCCGACTCCCGTTCGACGAGCCTTCCTGCCCCACGATCTCCGATCTCTTCCCGACGGCCGACTGGCACGAGCGGGAGACGATGGAGATGTTCGGGATCCGCTTCGAGGGCCATCCGCAGCCCGTGAAGCTCCTGCTCTCGGAGCCGTTCGAGGGCCAGCCGCTCCGCAAGGACTTCCCGCTGATGTCGCGCGAGGCGAAGCCCTGGCCGGGCCTCGTCGAGGGCGAGGAGCTGGAGGACGAGGAGTGATCCTCGCCCAGACGTCCGTTTTCGACTCGCTCTTCTCGAACTTCTGGGTGATCCTGCTGCTGAAGACGGTCGCCGTGATGGCGTTCTTCCTGATCGTCCCGCTGGGGATCGGCTACATCGAGCACAAGGGTCTGGCGCACATGCAGGCGCGGCTCGGGCCGATGGAGGCGGGGAACTTCCACGGCTGGGCGCAGCTGGTGGCCGACGGCGTGAAGTTCATCCAGAAGGAAGACGTCGTGCCGGCCGCGGCGGACCGCAACGTCTTCTCGCTCGCGCCGGCCGTCGCGATGATCCCCTACATCGCGATCCTGGTGGTCCTGCCGCTCAGCGACTCGTGGTTCGCCGAGAACCTCGACATCGGGATCTTCTTCGTGCTCGCGATGTCGAGCGTCTCGGTGATCGGCGTGATGATGGCCGGCTGGGCCTCGGCGAACAAGTTCTCGCTGATCGGCGCGTTGCGGGCCGCGGCCCAGCTGATCGCCTACGAGCTGCCGCTCGTGATCGCGGCGGCCGCGATCGTGATGCAGGCCGGCACCCTCTCGCTGGTCGGGATCGTCGAGGCGCAGCAGGACCTGTGGTTCATCGTCCCGCAGCTCCCCGGGTTCGTGATCTTCATGATGGCGGCGTTCGCCGAGCTCCAGCGGCCGCCGTTCGACATGCCGATCGCCGACTCCGAGATCATCTTCGGCGCGTACACCGAGTACACGGGGCTGAAGTTCGCGTTCTTCCTCTTGGCGGAGTACGGCGGGATCGTGGCCTTCGCGGGCATCGCGGCCGTGCTCTACCTCGGTGGGTACAAGCCGCTCCCGGGGATCCCGATCCCCGGTCCGCTGATGATGATGGGCAAGATCACGGCGCTCGCCTTCCTGTTCATCTGGCTCCGGGCGACGTATCCGCGGCTGCGCGAGGACCAGCTCCAGCGGTTCTCCTGGCTCGCCTTGATCCCGCTCTCGCTCCTGCTGATCATGGGCGTCGCGGTGGCGAAGGTGGCGTTCTGATGGCCGAGCAGACGCGGAAGCGCGGGACGGGGCTCGGGCTCGCCAAGGGCCTGTCCGTGACGCTGAAGACGATGCTCCAGCCGTCGGTGACGCAGCAGTACCCGCGCGTGAAGCCGGACCTGCCGCCCCGGACGCGAGGCGTGATCGCGCTGAAGGAGGCCAACTGCACCGTCTGCTACAAGTGCTCGCGCGAGTGCCCCGACTGGTGCATCTACATCGACGCTCACAAGGAGACGCACGACCCCGCGGGCGGCGGCCGGGCGCGCTCGCAGAAGGTCCTCGACCGGTTCGCGATCGACTACGCCCTGTGCATGTACTGCGGGATCTGCGTCGAGGTGTGTCCGTTCGACGCGCTGTTCTGGAGCCCGGAGTTCGAATACGCCGAATACGACATCGTCGAGATGACCCACGAGAAGGAACGGCTGGAGGAGTGGACGTACAAGGTGCTCCCTCCGCCCGAGCTCGAGGTTGGAGCCGAGCCACCGGAGGAGGCGCCGGGGGCCGAAGCGAAGCCGCTCATCACGACGGGCGGTGGGGTGGAGCTGGCGGCGCGGCCGCCGCAGGCCGGCGAGATCG
>Ga0114129_10012587_pt1 | contig 12047 bp, 10 predicted proteins | sample RhiMetdeltSRZDD1_FD_80071 | JGI IMG/M metagenome (GOLD analysis project Ga0114129, IMG submission 80071) | Populus rhizosphere microbial communities from Tennessee, USA - Rhizosphere MetaG P. deltoides SRZDD1 (version 2) (version 2) | ecosystem: Host-associated > Plants > Roots > Rhizosphere >... | reverse complement strand
CGGATTGAGCGTGCGCTCCGGGACCATCCAGGGGTCGTTGCCGACGATCTTCGCCTGCCCCGTCGCGACGTCGAGCACCCAGACCTTGAGATTCGTGTCGGTGTAGAGAATCTTCTTGGAATCCAGCGACCAGGATGGCGTGTAGTAATGCGTCGGCTTCTGCAGCGTGATCTCACGGGGCGGCGTCAGACCGTCCTGCTCCTCCAGCACGAGCCGGTACTCGCCGGTTCGATCGCTGAAGTACGAGATGTATTTGCCGTCGGGCGACCACACCGGGTTGCGCTCGGCAGCGGCGCTGGTGCGCGTGAGATTGCGCACGTCGCCTTTGTCCACCGGAATCGTGAAGATCTCGCCGCGCGCTTCGACAACGGCGCGCTTGCCGGTCGGCGAAATCGCCATGTTCGTGATCCGGCTCGAGACGTCTTCCCAGCGCGGCATCATCCAGGGAAAGTCGCCGGTCGCGGTGATGGTGATCTGCTTCTCGCGGCCGGAGCCGGGATCCAGTTCGTGAATGTATCCGGCTTGTTCGAACACGACGGCGCCGCCGCCCGCGTCGATCGCTTTCACATCGAAGTCCGTGTACTTCGTCACCTGCCGCAGCCGCTTGCCGCCAGTCTCGTAGGCCCACACGTTTCCGACGCCGTCACGATCCGAGATGAAGTAGACCGCGTCGCCGACCCAGACGGGATCGACGTCCTTCGAGTCGGTCCACGGCGGGGAGACGAGGTCGTACGTCTTGAGATCGACGATCCAGATCGGCCGGTTCTGACCGCCGCGATAGTTCCGGCGCTCCTCGTCCCAGGAACTGTTCATGCGATAGGCGATGCGGCGGCCGTCGCCGGAGATCTTCCCCTGATAGCCGCGCGGCAGCGCCATCGGCTCCTCGACACCGCCGGTTGCGGGCACGAGGAAGAATCGCGCCGCGCCGCTCGGCGCCCAGGTCGCGCGCGATGACGTGAACAGGATGGACTTGCCGTCGGGCGCCCAGCCCTGGACCGTGTCGGCCCCCGGGTGCCAGGTGAGCCGCCGCGGCTCGCCGCCTTCGGCGCGGACGACGTACACGTCCAGGTTGCCGCCGTACTCGGCGCTGAACGCGATCGACGTCCCGTCCGGCGAAAACTTCGGGTTGACGGTCGTGCCCTGGAAGCTGGTCACGCGCCGCGCCAGCCCGCCGGCTCGCGGGACCACCCAGATGTTGTTGGCGTAGGCGAAGGCGATCTGCGTCGTGCTGACGGTCGGCGAGCGCAGGAGCCGCGTGCCGTTGCCGTCGGGCGCCGCCGAGAGCGGCGCGAACCAGACGCACGTGAGCGCGGCCAATCCGACGATCGGCGGAACAAGTCGTCGCAGGGTCATGGGGATACCTCCGGGGTTGCCGGAGCGTACAACATTTTTGATGTGGTGATGGGGTGAGGTGGTGAGGTGAAACCCGCTCGTCACCTGGCTGGCAGGATGATCTCAAGTCACCGTATCGCCAGACCACCACATCACCATTCCACCGCTCTTGACGACTGTCTCATTGTCTGATACAGTAGGCGCGTGATCAGGATCGACATCACGAGTGCCCGCCCCCTCGAGGACCAGATCGCCGCGGCCCTGCGGCAGGCGCTGGCGCAGGGGGAGATCGGCCCCGGCGACGAGCTGCCGTCCGTGCGACAGCTGGCCGGCGATCTCGGCGTTCACTGGAACACGGTCGCGCGCGCCTACCGCCGGCTGGCCGACGAGCAACTCCTCCTCGTTCGCCGCGGCCGCAGCGTCGTCGCGCGTGAACCTGCGGGGCAGCCGTCGAGGGCGGCCCGCCGCAGCCTCCGCGATCGCTTTGCGGAGGCCATTGCCGCGGCGGTGCTGGGCGGTGTGTCGACCTACGAGATCGCGAAAACTTTTCAGGAGGCGCTCGGTCGATTCGACGAGCGGCGAAGGCCATGACGAGTCGACAAGTGCTGCAGATTGCCATCGCCATCATCGCGGCGGGTACGCCGTGGTTAGTCACGCGGGTCGCGTTGGAAATTGCCTCAGCGCATGCGAAGACGATCGGCGCGCCGTTTGCGCCGCCGCTCGAGGTTCGTCGCCTCACCCGCGCCACGTTGCTGGCGCTGCCGCTGGTGGTCGTCGCCGCGTGGTGGCTGCCGCCGCCATCCTTGCTGATGGGCGCGATCGACCTGACGGTTTTTGCCGCGCTGTCGCGCTTCGGCTGGCCCGCGCTTCAGGAGATCGACCGCGTTTCACAACCCGCTCGAGATCTCACATCCGCGCAACGCGTGGCGAGTCTTCGTGCGCGGCGGCCCGGACAATACCTGCCGCTGGCCTGGCGCGCCGTCCCCTTCGCAATCACCGGGCTCGGCGTCATTCTGCTGGTGTGGCGTCTCGCATCTGACGCTGCCGATCGGCTGTTCGTGCCCATCGCCTTCATCCTGGCCGCACCGATTTTCGTCTGGCTCTACGAAGTCTGGATCCGCGCTGAAGTCTCGGGCGGAGAGGTCATCGGCGCCAACGAGGCCGCGGCCGATCAGAAGCGGAGTCGACGGGTCCGGAGAATCTTTGCCGTCGAAGTCGGGCTTGCGTTCGTCATGGTGACGGTCGGCCACACGCTGCTCGGACTCAACTGGATCGACGATGCGGGCTGGGTCGCGCTGGCGTCTGTGACCGGTGCGCTTGCCGGCATTCTCGGATGCGCGCTGGCGCTCTCGTCCGATCTCAGCCGAAGGCGCTATCGTGCGCTTTCGTAGTTCTTCAGCGCGGCCCGTCGATAGGCGGTGATCGCCGAGATCACGTGGCAGACCCATCCGAGTGTGCCGCCGGTGCCGATCCAGAGGCCGGGCGTGATGATGATCCAGAACAGCCCTCGCAGGAACTCGCCGTTATAGAACTGCCCCACGCCCGGAAGGATGAGGCTCAGCACGCACGCGAGCCCCGGGTTGTGATGCGCTGCCGCCATTCGCGCGTCATTATGCACACGTCGCGCTCGAAACGTCGCTTCTTCCGGCGCAATTGCAGACTGACGCTCATCGGGCCACTCCAACGTCGGCCACCACGACATCTACGCCGTCCCTTTCGGCGTGTCATTGCCGGATTGCGCGAGTTTGCACTGCGACACGTCTTGTCCATAGCTCGAGGTTTGTCGCGCGAGCGCGGCAGATGAATAAAGGAGGACCTGCGAGCGGACGGGGTGGGGTTGCCCTGCTGAGCGAAGTCGGAGCGGCGCGCGATCTGGGCGCGCCTGGTTGCGACTCTGAGCGAAGCAGGGCAACCCCACCCCGTCCGCGAGCCACCCGGCAACAATCTTGCACAATCCGGTGAACGATGCTGCTGCGGCACGTGAGCGACCGGACGCCGGGCATCCGCCGGCACGCGACGCGGAAACGTCTTGCCTATTTTTGGCCGGACGGCCGGCGCGTTCGCGACCGGGCGACGCTGGCGCGCATCCGCAGTCTCGTCATTCCGCCGGCGTGGGAGGACGTCTGGATCTGCCCCGCCGCCAACGGACACATCCAGGCCGTCGGCAGAGACGCGCGGCGTCGGAAGCAATACCGCTATCACCCGCGGTGGATTGCCGAACGTGACGCGGCGAAGTTCGAGCGCATGGCGGCGTTCGGGAGCGCGCTGCCGCGGCTGCGACGGCAGGTCGAGCACGATTTGCGATCGCTGCCGCTGTCACGCGCGCGCGTGCTGGCAACCGTCGTCCGGCTGCTGGAGCGCACGCTCATTCGAATCGGCAACGACGAGTACGCGCGGGCCAACAATTCGTACGGGTTGACCACGCTCCGCAATCGGCACGTGCGGGTGCGCGGATCGCGGATGCAATTCAAGTTTCGCGCGAAGAGCGGCGTGCTGCAGCAGGTCGAGCTCGACGATCCGATGCTCGCGCGAAGCGTGAAACGCCTGCAGGAGCTTCCGGGCCAGACGCTCTTTCAGTACCTCGATCCCGCGGGCGCGCCGCAGAAGATCGATTCGGCTGACGTCAACGAGTACCTCCGCGACAACGCCGGTAACGACTTCACCGCCAAGGACGTCCGCACATGGTTCGGCACGGTCCTGGCGGCGATGGCGCTGCAGCGCATCGCCAGACAGGGGCAGAACGAGCGCTCATCGACCGCGCGCAAGAAAGACGTCGTCGCCGCCATCGATCAGGTGAAGGAGGCCCTTGGCAACACGCGGGCGGTCTGCCGGAGGTGCTACATCCATCCGGCCGTGCTCGAGGCGTACTTCGCCGCTGAAACGATTCGCCCGAGACACGACCAGAAAGCCGCAGGGCTGACGCCGGACGAGCGCGCTGTTCTCGATCTGCTCCGCCGATGGAACACCCGGAATACCCGGCTGCCCATTTCGGCGTGAGCTCGCAGGACTGCTACTTCTTCCGCGGGTCGTCCTTCGGATCCACGTACGTAATTTCGAAGGGCCCCATTCCCGAGATCACGATTTGCGTTGCGCCTTTGGCTTTGACGAAGTGCGTCATTTTCTCCGGCATCGACGCATAGCTGCCCTGAGCCAGCGCCTTCATCGACGATTCGTCGTACTTGTCGCCCACACCGGCCATGAGCGTCCCGGAGATGACGACGAGGTTCTCGGCGGTCGGGTGCCAATGCGGCCGCACGGTATAGCCGTCGGGGAACTTCGCGGAAATCATGAACGGCGCGGCCTTGCCCGGATCGCCCTGCAGCACGGCCATCTGCGCGCCCGTTGGCAGTCCTGGCGGCGCGGGAGCCCACTTCACCTCTGCGGCGGGCATCACGACATGACCCTGCGCGCCCGACTGCGCTTGCGCAGTCGAGAGGCCAAGGGCTATTGCCAAGCCAAGCATCACCATCAATTTCGTTGTTCGCATGTGTCCTCCTCGGAGTCGTTTCCTGGAGCGTACCCCAGACGGCTCCTGCGATGTGGTGTCAAACACCTTGCGACTCGCTACCGCGACAGGATCCGGCGATAGCCGCCCGCGACGAGCGCCGCCACGTCAGCCAGGATTCTCGGCAGCCGCAGGCCGCCCGGGTAGGCGAGATAGCGAGGCTCCCACACAGGATCGAATTTTTCCTTGTACGCGCGCAATCCCTGAAAATTGTAGAACGCCTCGCCATGGCGATAGACGAACGCCCCCAGCCGATTCCATAACGGCTCGACCGGCGATCGTTCGACGCCCGAGAGCGGCACCATGCCGAGCATGAAGCGTTCGTATCCTTCTCCACGCGCCCAGGCCATGAGGTGAACGAGCAACCCTTCCATTACGTCTCTCGGCGCGTCAGCGTGATATCGCATCAGATCGATCGACAGCTCCTGCTGGTGCGCGCCGGGCCAGAGACTGGCAAACGCGACCACGCGATCGCGCTGTTCGATCACGCCGATTGGAAATCGCGCGAGATATCCGGAATCGAAAAACCCGAGCGAGAATCCTTTCTCGGCGGTCGCCTTTTCGCGCAGCCAGTCATCCGACACGTCGCGCAGCTGATCCATGCGCCGCAGGACCTCGTCACCCGCGATGACGCGGAACGTCGCGCCTTCGGCCGCCAGCCGGCGCATGGCCTGGCGGTGCCGCCGGGCCGGTCCGCCTTCGAGCGTGAACATCCGCAGATCCACGTGTGCGTGCTCGCCGATCTTGACCGCGGTGAGTCCGGCATCGACGTAGCGGTACAGATGCGCCTTGCCGACTTCGTAGAAGACAGGCGTGCCGCCGAACTCGCGGCACCGTTCGAGAAAGCCGCGGATGAGATCGTCAAAAGCGTCCGGCGCTCCGACCGGATCGCCGAGCGCGACCCAGCTGTAACCCTGAATGCCGTACATCACGAACGCCGAGCGGTCGCGGTCGAAGAGCAGGGTCTTGTCCCGCAGGAACACGAGGTTCGGCGTGGTTGAAGGCTGTGCCTCGATCACGAGGGCCGCGGCGCGCAGATCGCCTTCGTCCGCCGGTTCCGTGACGGGGCGCGCGATCTCGCTGTTCCACCACCGTGTGGCCAGCTCCTTCATCGAGTCCGCGAGGCGCGCGAGCTGGGTCCGCCGCTGAATCGCCTCATCCAGGACGAGGACCCCGAGCGCAATCGCGAGCGGCAACAGGTAGTAGACGGCGCGGTAGACGACGAGCGCGGGCACGAGCTCTTCGGGCGCGATGAACGGTTTGAGCATCAGCACCATCAAGCCTTCGAACACGCCGACGCCGCCGGGCACGTGGCTCGCCAGGCCGACGAGCTGCGCGGCCAGGAACGCGCCCAGCAGGCCGAGAAACGAGACGGCGCTCGCGTGCGGCAGCAGGACAAAGAGCACCGCGCCTGCGAGCGTCCAATCGATCACGGAAATGCCGAGCTGCGCCGTGGCGAGCCGCGGCGATGGGACCGGAAGACTGAAGCGGCGCACGCGCAGCGGCTCGCGCCGCACGAACGACGCGGCGACGTACCCCAGGCTCGCTGCCATCAGCAGCCAGCCGGCCGGCGCCACCCATCCGCTGAGCCGGCTGCTCTCGACGACCGGCAGCGGACTGGCGGCGAGCGTGACGCCGCCGAGCAGCAGGAGGCCAATCCAGAACGTGACGGAATACGCGAAGACGATCCGCGTCAGTTCGTCGGCGGTGATGCCCCAGCGCGTGTAGAACCGGTAGCGGACCGACGCGCCCGAGACCATCGACCATCCGACGTTGTTCGCAATCGCGTAGGCGACGAACGACGTCAGTGCGATGCGGCCGTGCGGCAGCCGCCGCCGGATGTACGCGAACGCGAGAAAGTCATAGCCGGTGAGGACGGCGTAATTGATCGCCGTGAGCACGAGCGCCGCGACGAGCTGGCGCGGCGGCGTTCCGAACACGTCCCTGACCAGCGTATGCCGGCTCGCGGCGCCGAGCTCCGTCCGGAGCACGTGAACGGCGGCGGCAAAGAGCACGACCCCGATCACGGCCGGGAGCACGCGGCGCAGTCGAATCGCCATCGAGTCTCCTCACCGCACCGCGTGGTCCGAGACCCACGCGATCGCCTCCGCGAGCCGTTGATCGAACACGCCAAGGTTGTCGCTGAAGCGATGATTCGCCGCGGTCACGATCCAGAGCTGCTTCGGCTCGCGCGCGTGCCGCAGGACATCCTCGACCTCCGAGACCGGCACGAACTCGTCACCCGTGGCGTGAATGGCCGCCAGCGGAACCGGGGCGACCTGATCGACGATCGCCGCGGTGCTGAACGTCGGCTCGTTCGGAAGCCGGTGCGTCACATAGATGACGGCGTCGCGCCAGCGCCATCCGAGCTCGTTGAGATCCGGCAGACCGAGCGTGATGACGCCGGCAACGTCGGCTTTGGTCCGCGGATCGGTGGCCGCCAGCACCGACAACCCCGCGCCTTCCGAGACGCCAATCAGAATCGGCCGGCGTCCCGTTGGCGCACGCGCGAATTCGGCCAGGACGCGGTAATCAGCGGCCGCGTCCGTCGCCTGCAGCGTGGCCGCGGCGGTGGTGAAACCGGCCAGGTAGCTCCGCACGTCGAATCCCACGACGTAGTAGCCCTTCGCCGCGAGCACCTCGGCGACGTGCGGCGCGAGATGAAACCAGCCACCGTCGCCGCTCGACAACACGATCGGGATGCCGCCGGGAGCGCCGGAGATGTGCAGCGTCTGTTCGCGGCCGCGGATGAAAATCGACTGCGTCGTGTCCGCGCAGGCGACGCCGGCGTGAATCAGACTCGTCACCAGGACGAGCACGCTGAGGCGGTCACGCCACCCAGACGTCATTGCGACCGTTCTCCTTGGCGTTGTACAGCGCCGCATCGGCGGCACGGAACAGCGCTTCGCCGAGCTCGGCGTCGTTGCGCGGGTCGTTGCTCCAGCCGCGTGAGCGACAGGCCACGCCGACGCTGATCGACAACGTGCCGGCAGGGAACGACTGTCCGGCGAGCACCGGAGGTGTCGCGTGGACGGACTTTCGAAGATCGTCGGCGAAGGTCTGCGCCGCCGCTCGCGTATACCCGGGGACCGCGATCACGAACTCGTCGCCGCCGTACCGGCAGCCCACGGCCTGCGCCGGCGCTTGTGCCGCGAGGATCTGGCCGACGGTCCGCACGGCCTCCGCGCCCGTCAGATGGCCGTGCGCGTCGTTCAGCGACTTCAGCCGGTCGACGTCGAGCACGAGCAGCGCAAACGGCGTCTGCTCCGTGCGCGACACGCGAATCATGTCGGCGAGCCGCTGCTCGAACGAACGCAGATTGTGGAGACCGGTCAGATCATCGGTCGTCGCCAGATGGTGCAGCTGGCGACGATCGTGGACGATCTTCGCGGTGATCAACCCGGCCACGATGAAGAGGACGACCTGCACGAGATCCCAGTGCTCGTAGCCGCCGCCCATCAGCCGCGGGTTCGCGAGGTGATACAACGCAATCGAGGCGACGGCCGTGGCGAGTCCGCCGGCGATCTCGAATCTGACGGCGGCAAAGACGATCGGGAGGTAATACAGGTGCTGCACCGGCGCTGACCCCGTCACCCGATCGAGATTGAAAATCAGTACCAGCAGCGTGAAGACGCCGAACAGCACGCCGCCCGAGAGCATCCTCGAGCCCGGCGCGACATTGCGGCCGTCCGGCGGACGGCCGCCGCTGGTGAGACGCATGAAGGATGGATTTCCGCACGCAGCACGGGCTCCGGTCGACGCCGCGGAGCAAGGAGGAGGAGGAGGTGGCGTCCGTCACGCCGACGCGGAGCCCGTGCGGCAGGGTTGGCAGGCCTACTTCTTGCTCGTGCTCTTCGCCGGTTGGATGTTGGTCACTGCCATGTGCTCACCGGTGGAGTTGTCGCGATAGGTGAGCATGACTTTCTCCCCAGTCTTGAGCTTCGCGACTTCGTTGACGGCTTTGCCCTCAAGCCGCGCGCTGGACGTCTGGCCCTGATCGTCCTTGACCGTGATGGTTTTAGCCTTCGCGTCATAGGACACGAACTCAGCGCCGACCGTGTGCGCTTTCGCAGGCGGAGTGGCTTTCGTATGCGCCGACGTCTGTTTCGGCGCGGAAGGCTTCGACGTTTGCCCGGAGGCCAACGCCGGAAGCGCCACGAGCGACATGATTGCGAGCGGGAACAAAACCTTCTTCATAGCGGCGTGTCTCCTTTAGGCACTGCTCAACCCATGCTGCCGTGCTTCTCCTGTTGCAAGCGTCTTGCCGCCCCGAAGACCGGCGGCGGGGCGCGTACAGCGTGGACCGGTCAGACAAAACCGCCACACTGTGGCGCAGGCGCCCAGCGCGAAGGCGGGCCGTTGATGCATGAATCGGCCCAGACGCCCTGTCCACAGCGGTCGCGTCTTGCCCGGCATCAACCGCGATAGCATGAGTTGACGATGGCGCGTCGCACTGGTCTGTCCTTGCGGGCGCGATTGACGTTGCTGGTCGCGGTGGTCGTCGCCGTCGTGATCGGGATCGAGAGCTATCTCGAAATCAGCGTGTTCCAGAGCCGCGTCCAGCGCGACATCCTCGACGCGGCGGGCTCGACCGCCCAGGCGATTGCCGACGATTTGGAGGGGCGCGGCGGCCCGGGCCGCGTCAGCGGTCCGCAGCTTCACGCGCTGCTGCACGACTTCATCGGCGCCGGCCCGGCGATTCGTGACATCGCCATCGTGTTGCTGCAGCCCGACGGTCCGACCGTCGCGGCGCGGACCTCCTCGGGTACCGCCGACGATCTGCTGCCGGTCGTGCGGCAAGCGGTGGAGCGCGGCGAGCCGACCTGGAGCGGGGGCGGGCGGGAGCGGACGCTGGCCGCGCCGCTGCTGCAGCAGGGGCGCGTGGCCGGCGCGGTTACCGTAACGGTTTCGTTGGCATCGATTGAGCAACTTCGATCTCGCGGGCGCGAGGTAACGATTTGGTTCGCGGTCCCGGCGATCGTCGTGTTGACCCTGCTCGTCGATTTGCTCTCGCGGCGATTCGTTCACGCGCCGCTCGCCGGCATCCGTCAGGCGATGCACCGGGCCGGGGCAGGCGAACTGGGCGTGCGCGTCGACATCAGCCGCAACGACGAGATGGGCGCGGTCGCGCACGGATTGAATGAAATGCTGGCGCGTGTCGAACGATTTCAGGCCGATCTGCAGGCGCGCGTGAACGACGCCACGCGCGAGCTGCGTCAGACCAACACCGAGCTCGTCGAGAGCTACCATCGGGTCCTCACGCTGCGCGAGGCGCTGGCGCGGGCCGAGCAGTTGGCGGCGCTCGGCCAGATGGCCGCCAACGTGGCGCATCAGATCGGGACCCCGCTCAACCTGATCTCCGGCTACGTCCAGCTGATGATCGAGGAGGTGGGGGTCAGACCGGGGTCAGACCGGGGTCAGACCGGGGTCAGACCAGGGTCAGACCAGGGTCAGACCTCGCTTCACCGGCTCCAGACCATCGACGCGCAGATCCGCCGGGTGACCGACATCGTGCGCTCGATGCTCGATTACGCGCGCCGGCCGCTGCAGCGGGAAACGGTCAACGTCGCGGCGCTCGTCGATCAGGTGTGCGAGATCTCCCGGCCTGCGCTGCGCGCGGCCAATGTCGACGTGCGCGTTGAAGCGCCCGGCTCGCTTCCGGCGATCTCAGCCGATCCGACGCAGCTCGAGCTGGCACTGCTCAATCTCGTGAGCAACAGCCTCGATGCGATGCCGTCCGGCGGCCGGCTCGACATTGCCCTGTCCGAACAGTCGGGCGGTGTCCGGCTCGTGGTCGCCGACTCGGGAAGCGGCATTCCAGCCACCGTGCTGGCTCGCGTCTTCGAGCCTTGGGTGACGACGAAGGCGCCGGGCCGGGGCACGGGCCTGGGACTCAGCATCACGCGTGACGTGATCGAGAGCCACGGCGGCATCATCGGCGTGCGGAGCGAGCCGGGTCACGGAACGGTGTTTACGATCGATCTCCCCGCCGCGAATGCTGCCGCGGTGGCCTCAGCCTAGCTATGTCACGCATTTTGATTGTCGACGACGATCGCGAAACGTGCCGGTTCATCGCCGAGCTGCTGGAGCACGATGATCGGCAGTTCGTGCTGGCGCACGAAGCGGATGACGCGCTGCGGCTCGCCCGATCCGAGCCGTTCGATCTCGTGATCTCCGACATCAATCTGAACGCGGACCTGAGCGGCCTGCACGTGCTGAAGGCATTCAAGCAGGCGAACCCGTCCGGGCAGGTGCTGCTGATCAGCGGCTTCGGCACGCTCGAGACGGCCATCGACGCCGCCCGCGCGGGCGCGTTCGATTACATCAGCAAGCCGTTCAACATCGGCCAGATGAAGGCGATGGTCGAGCGCGCGCTGGGGGAACCCGACGTCAAGTCCGAGCCGCCACCTCCGTCGCGCGTGGACGGACCATCGGGCCTCCTCGGGCGCAGCGCGGCGATGGTCGACGTGTACAACCAGATCGCGCGCGCCGCCGCCTCTGAAGTGCCGGTCCTCATCGTCGGCGAAAGCGGGACCGGCAAAGAGCTCGTGGCCCGCGCGATCCACCAGAACAGCCGGCGCACGTCGCGGCCATTCGTTGCCGTCAATTGCGGCGCGATCGCGGAGTCGCTGCTCGAGTCGGAGCTCTTCGGCCACGTGCGCGGCGCGTTCACCGGCGCCGTCGGCGACGCGAAAGGACTCTTCGAGCAGGCGCACGGTGGCACGATCTTCCTCGACGAAATCGGCGAGACGTCGCCGTCGCTGCAGGTCAAGCTCCTGCGCGCCATCGAGGAGGGCGAAATCCGGCCCGTTGGCAGCAGCCGCACCATTCGCGTCGACAATCGCGTGCTCGCGGCCACGAATGCCGACCTCGAACGATCGGTCGCCGATCAACGGTTCCGCAAGGATCTGTTCTACCGGCTGAGCGTCCTGGTCATTCGCGTCGCGCCGCTGCGCGATCGGCGTGACGACATCAAGCTCCTGTCGCAGAAGTTCCTCGAACGCGCGTGCTCGCGCGCGCAGCGGCAGGTCGAGCTATCCGACGACGCGCTGGAGGCGCTGGTCACGTACGATTGGCCGGGCAACGTGCGTCAGCTCGAGAACGTGATCGAGCGGCTGGTGCTCTTCTCGCGCGGCTCGTCGATCGAAGCGGAGGATCTGCCCTCGCCGATCGGCGGCAGCAAGCGTCAGAGCGTGCCGGAGGCGCTCTT
>Ga0114129_10012585_pt1 | contig 12048 bp, 10 predicted proteins | sample RhiMetdeltSRZDD1_FD_80071 | JGI IMG/M metagenome (GOLD analysis project Ga0114129, IMG submission 80071) | Populus rhizosphere microbial communities from Tennessee, USA - Rhizosphere MetaG P. deltoides SRZDD1 (version 2) (version 2) | ecosystem: Host-associated > Plants > Roots > Rhizosphere >... | reverse complement strand
ATTATATAGCTGAAATTGATACAACCGCTGCATTCAATTCTTCGCTGAAAGTTTCCAAAACCATTACGGCGCCCGGCGGCATACTGGAATTTAATCCCGGAATCACTTACCAGGATTCAACTGTTTATTACTGGAGAATTTCTGTGGCGCCTGAATCAGGTGGGCTATATCAATGGAATAATTCTTCTTTCATGTTCATAAAAGGAACTATTGATGGCTTTGCCCAGCACCATTTCTTTCAGCATCAGAAATCAGATATAGAGAGAATGTCTTTGGATTCTGCTTCAAGGGCCTGGAAGTTCGGAAAGCGCATTACTAATGTAGTCGTTCGTGATGGTACCTGGGGCGTCGGCGCTTTTAACGAACAGGACGTATCAGTAACTGTGAACGATAACCAGATAGCTAATAACTCCTGTGCGTTTTCTTCTGTTGTGTTTTATGTTTTTGATCCCGTGACATTTAAACCATGGAAAAATAACTATGATCCCAATACAGGCTGGGGACAATATGGAAGTTGGTCGAGCTGCTATACCGGAAGAGATTATAATTTTGAATTCCAGTATATCGATACGGCATCACGGGCAAAAATGAGAAACTTTATGGAAAATATTGTTCCGAACGGTTATTATGTAATTGCCCGCTCGGCATTATCCAATCTGGTAGCAAATCCCTCTGCTGACTGGCAGAACGATACTACATACTATGGTTCCTATAATTCAATTTATCATAGCTTTTTAAAATATGGATTTACCGAGGTGGACTCATTCAGCAGACCACGACAGTTTATTTTCGTATATAAAAAGAATGATACTGAGAATTTCACACCTGCTTTTGTGTTTTCGAATGGAACAACCGACAAAATCAAGCTGACAGTTGATTGTAAAACACCCGATACGATCGGCTATATCACATCGCCAAAATTCGGCCCGGCAAAAGCCTGGAAACAGGTGATATGGCAGGGTGTATCGCAGGAAAATCCGTCGTCCGATAACCCTTCAGTACAGGTAATCGGTGTGGCGAATGATAATACAGAAACCGTTTTATACTCGTTAGATAAGGATACACATGTGTTTGATGTTTCATCGGTAAATGCCACCCAATATCCGTATATGAAACTGCGTATGCGCAATATTGATTCGGTTAATTTATCGCCCTACCAGCTTACATCATGGAAGATCTATTATGAGCCGGTTCCCGAAGGTGCTATGGCTGCCAACCTGTACTTCACATCAAAAGATACATTAGATATTGGAGAAACGTTGAAATTTGGAATAGCCTTTAAGAACGTAAGTAAAACACCGTTCGATAGTATTAAGGTTAAAGCGATGGTTACAGATCAAAGCAACGCGTCGCATACTTTGTTTGTACGCAGGCAAAAACCGATCATCAGCGGTGATACCATTAAGGTGCAGTTTGAAGTAAATACAGCACCGTACGTTGGGAACAATACTTTGTTTGTAGATGTAAATACAGATAATGATCAGAAGGAACAGTATTTCTTTAATAACTTTATTTATAGGAACTTCTACGTTAAATCTGATAGTAAAAATCCATTGCTCGATGTTACGTTTGATGGCGTACATATCTTAAACCGCGATATTGTTTCGGCTAAACCGCATATTCAAATCAAATTAAAGGATGATTCGAAATACCTGTTGTTGAACGATACGTCGATAAGCAGTGTACAGGTACGATACCCCAACGGTACATTACGCGCCTATAATTTTGATGGCGATACCTTGCGGTTTATACCTGCAACCAGCGGATCAGATAATACTGCAACCATTGAGTTTGCCCCGCAATTTACCACTCAAATCAACCCTGAAGGGGATGTATATGAACTGATCGTTAAAGGAAAAGATAAAAGAGGGAACAACACCGGTGAAATTACCTACCGCATTGCGTTTATGGTAATTTCGAAACCAATGATCTCGAATATGCTGAACTATCCAAACCCGTTCAGCACATCTACCGCTTTTGTGTTTACTGTAACAGGTAGCGAAGTTCCTCAGAATATAAGGATACAGATATTGACGGTAACCGGTAAAATTGTTCGTGAAATAACCATGAACGAGCTGGGCAACATTCACATCGGAAGAAATATTACCGACTTTAAGTGGGATGGGACCGACCAGTACGGTCAAAAACTGGCTAATGGTGTGTACCTGTACCGCGTGGTTACCTCCATGAATGGTAAAACCATGGAAAAGTATAAGTCGAAAGATGATGATACCGATAAGTATTTCAACAATGGATACGGTAAAATGTACCTGATGCGTTAGTTGATTTAAATAACCTGTTTAAAGAGGCTGCTGTAAAAGGCGGCCTCTTTTTTTTATTATGGTAAAGACCATATAAATGAAAAACAATAGGGTGGTAATAATGCTGATGATAAAAGCCACTTTGATATGATTGGCCCTGAAATCGAAATGTAACCGGTGATTACCTGCCGGAATGGCTACTCCCATAAAACTGCTATTGACCTTAACTATAGGAATTGTTTTTCCGTCGATGCCTGCCTGCCACAAGGGGTAATAGTTTTGGCTTAAAACCAAAAAAGTATTGTTTTTTGCACTGTATGTAAAATGAAATGCATTAGGCGTAAAGTGACTTAGCGAAAGCACAACACTGTTTTTGAACTGATTATTTATTGAAGCTATATAAAAAGAATCATCAACAAATACTATTTTTTTTGTTGTTGGTATAAGTGATGCCGGCTTGTTTGTTAAACTGATAGCGGTATCGGGTTGATAAATGAGCGGATACTGCATAACGGTAGTACGCTGAATGCTATCGGACCAGAATTTATTTTGCAAAAGCAGGTTTGATGGAGAGATCCTGTCATCGATCCTGCCGATTTTTTTGTTATACATATTCAGCGGGCCTATCTCGTCATAATATTTCATGCCATCCTCACTATTCTTTTGTAAGGTTGCTGTGAGCGATGGTATGGGATAATCTTTCCGGCTGTTGGAGTCTATTATTGCCTGTATTGTTTGGGCACTGTCTTTTTTAACGATGGTAAAAAAGGTAAACAAAAGGGCGTGCACCATTAAGTTTATAATTCCAGTGTAAACTATGCCTTTCAGATTAAATTTTTTTATGGCAAAGCGATAAAAGAAGATAAGAAAGGGTATTTGTATCACCAGGCTTATCAGTAACAGGTTGTAAAACGACAAAGTATTTTTAATGGTTTTTAACAAAATGGCAATTGCCTGATGGTTGTTTGCATTTTGTAACGCAAGGCTGATGGATTGAAAAATGTTCCCGCTTTTTAGTATTGCTATAACGCCCAGGCAGATAATAAGAATAAGAAGAATGCGGAATATTTTATCGTGTTTTTTTTGTGGTGCTGTTGCCTGTAATTGTTCGTTCAGATAAAAAGCCGCCAGCATAATGCCAAAAAAAGTACTAAACAATTTTGCCATAGCAGGATGCCGGAACGTATTCATCAGGGGAAGGGCATAATAAGCTATAATTCGCAATAGCCCCCATTCACCCAAACTGAATATGAAGGAGATGATAAAAGCATACTTGCAAAACCTTACCCATTTTGTTGACGACCTGATAAAAAAGGCCGATAAAAAGAAAATGAAAGTAAAAAGGCCAAACCATGAATTTCGCTCAAGGCCATCTGTAATTTGAAACCGGGTTGAATCAAATACGCTCAATGGAGCAATATAGGCTATGGTGAGCAATGGATGTAGGGGGTTGCTCATGGCATCTTCGTAACTGGCCCCTGATCCTCTTTCGATAAGAGGAAGGAATTGCATATAAGATAGAATGGCTGGCAGGGCCAGGCATATAAACAACACCACGCTGACCACGTGTAGCCCGGCAGTTTTTTTTAGAAACTGAATGCTGGTATTTTTTTGTGTTGTCAGCATTTTTGCAATCAGCATGGCTGCCAGTAAATACAGCGTAACCACAAATTCGCCCGGATTAGCTGAAGCAAATAACAGCCACAGGAAAAACGAAAATATAATAGCTAAAGTAAAGGAAGGGGTATGCAGCAACCGGTAATAAAAAAGAATTACAAAAGGTAAAAATGCCGACCCGCTAATCCATTGTAAAAACTGGCAGGAGTCGTTATTAAATCCGCACAGCATATATGCACAGGCGCACAACAGGTTTACCAAAGGATGAATTGAAAAATACCGCAGCAGTACATACATGCCAATGCCACCTACGTAAAGGTATAACAGGGTTTCTATTTGCAATGTATACAGGGTATATGGGCCAAAGAGCGAAAATAGTTGCACCACAGGATTCCATACCCCGCTTTGCATATCGCCATGCAAGGGAGTACCAAGGTTAAACCAGGGCGACCAGAAAGGGAAATAACCATTATAAAAACTTTGACTTACCTGGTATCTTACAGGAAGAAAATAAGTGAGCGCATCATTTTTTAAGCTGAATACATGAAATGTAAGCGGCCAATAACTTACCAAACAAATGATCAGCAAAGTGACTATGGCGAACAGGTCTTTTTTGCGGGTATAGGGGAGGGGCAAAGATTTCAGTTCGTTAATCATTTTGTTCTTTTGTAATGTTTTATCAGCCGCAACAATTCGGCACATACCCTGGGAAAAGATGAAAGAGAGATTTTTGAATGACCGGGATCTGTCCAGTTCTTTAAAGGAATTTCAAGTCCTTTTGCCGTTTTGCTGGTTCCGCGTATCCGTAGGAATATCTCAACATCAAAAAGCCAGCGTGTTTTAAACGGTTCATCGGTTATAAGCCTTATTATTTCAGCCCTAAACATTTTTGCGCCGCATTGGGTGTCGTAAATTCCAAGGTTGTAACGGGTATCAATTAAGGTAGCCAGCATTCGGCCGCAAATGTGCCGTAACGCCGACCGGTTAATAGCATGATTAAGCATTTTTACCCTTGATCCAAAAATATAATCAGCCTGTTCCTGTTCGGCTATTTGAACCAGTTGTAAAAACTCAGGTATGCCGGTTGATAAATCAGCGTCGAGATAACCTATGAACTGTGAGTTGTTGTGAAGCGCCTCCTGCATGCCTTTGAATATGGCAAAGGATTTACCCTGGTTTTGGGCATATGAAATGACTTTTACTTTTTGCGGGCCTGCTTTTCTGATTTCTTCCAGTAAGAGCATTGTTTTATCTGTACTGCCATCATTCACCAATATTAATTGAACATCGGCCTGCGAGTAAAGCAGTTGCAAAAAGGGATCCTTTTTTAACCGTTGCTCTTCATTATAGCATGGAATTATTATGCTGACTTTTGACATATACAAAAACAGGAAAGTCCTGGCAGTCTTATATTTATTCTGCTTAAGCTAAAGCAGATTCTGAAATCAATGTGTAATCAGGAAGTAAGCCAGGTTAAACCTGCTGGTTGTTTAAAGATAATATTCTGCTTACATATTTCCCCATCATATCAAATTCAATATTAACCACGCTTCCCTGTTGTATGTTTTTAATATTGGTGTGTTCGAATGTGTAGGGTATGATGGCTACCGAAAACTCATTTAAAGCAACATTGAAAATGGTTAAACTGATGCCATTCAGGCTGATGGACCCTTTTTCGATCACCAGCATGGCAAACGCTTCGGGAAAGCGGAAGCGGAATTCCCAGCTGCCATCCAGTTCCCGGCGGCTGATGCAGGCGGCTGTGGTATCAACATGGCCCTGAACAATATGTCCGTCGAGCCGGCCATTCATTTGTAAACACCTTTCAATATTTACCAGGTCGCCGGTTTGCAGGTCGCCCAGGTTGCTCTTTTGCAGGGTTTCGTCAATGGCAGTAACCCGGTGGCGATTGCCCTGAACTTCTTCAACGGTCAGGCACACGCCATTGTGGCTTACACTTTGATCGGTTTTTAGTTCATGCGATAGGGGCGAGGTGATCCAGAACGTTTTATTGGATCCGTTGCTATCTATTGCTTCAATTTGGCCAATGGTTTCGATGATTCCTGTAAACATGGATGCAAAATTCGGTTTTTTGACGGTATGTTTCGTGTTTTCGGATTTTTGTCTATATTTGCAGCCCTTAAAGGTTTAAAGGAGGTATAAATTATGCTGATCATCGATTCAAAAGATTGCGAAAATATCGACAAGGCCCTCAAGAAATACAAGAAAAAATTTGAGAAAGCGAAGATATTGCTGCAGTTAAGAGAGCGTCAATCGTTCATCAAGCCGTCTGTAAGACGCCGTAACCAGGTGTTAAAAGCTATTTACAAGCAGCAGGTTGCAACCGGGCAGTTTGAAGATTAGAATATGATTCTCTTATAATGATATTGAAACAGCCACTCAAAAGGTGGCTTTTCCTGTTTGTGGAATACCTGAAAACTGGTATTAAAAGTAACAGATATGCTTATGCTGCCGGGCGTTTTACTGGCAGCCGCCCTATTGATCTTTTTATTATTCAAATGGCGATTGAAGTCTTCAGTAAAAGCCGGTTTATTACGATTCAATTACCAATGTAAATCAGTTCAGGGTATTGTTCAACACACTGTTTAAAGTGAACCTGCCTCTTTTCCCCGATATCAGATAAGCCTTTTGATTTTTATGTTTTTATAACTATCTTTTAGGGTAATATGGCTGGCACAGGCAATAATTTAATGGTTATTGGAAGTTTTATCGATTACCTTAAATTCGAAAAAAGGTACTCGCCGCATACCATTACCTCGTACCGCGACGACCTGGAGCAGTTTTTTGCTTTTTTGGATCTGCAGTTTGGTATGAAAGAACCGGCGCTTACCGAAATTTCATCCTCTTTTATCCGCAGTTGGCTGGCTTCGCTGAAAGAAAGTAAAAACAGCGCCAAAACCATTAACCGGAAGATATCTTCCCTAAAGTCGTTTTTCAAATATCACCTGCGTACCGGTACACTCGAACAATCGCCCATGACTACCATTGTAGCCCCCAAAGTGCCTAAGCGGTTGCCTGTGTATGTTGAACAAAAAGATACGGGTACATTGTTTGATTATGTTGAATTCCCGAACAACTGGAGGGGCAAAACCGACCGGTTGTTACTGGCTATATTTTATAATACCGGTATGCGGTTGTCGGAGCTGGTACATTTGAAAGAAAGTCAGGTAAATGTTGCTTCCAATTCGTTAAAAGTGCTTGGAAAAGGGAATAAGGAACGGGTAATACCCATTAGTTCTCAACTGGTTAAGGAAATCAGCGAATACATTGACCAAAAGAAAACGACTCTCGAACAGGCCGACAGCACCTGCCTGCTGGTAAATGAAAAAGGCCGACGTTTATATGCTAAATATGTATATCTGACAGTTAAAAAATACCTGGCCCTTGTTACAACTGTCGATAAAAAAAGTCCCCACGTACTGCGACATACTTTTGCCACCCATCTTACCAACAACGGCGCCGATTTAAATGCCGTTAAAGAATTGCTGGGGCATTCGAGCCTGGCGGCCACACAGATCTATACGCATAATACTATTGAAAAACTGAAGGATGTTTATAAGAAGGCCCATCCGAAAGCGTAGGTAAAAAGCAGCTTCAAAATATCGAATGAGCAACGATATTTAATTTGGAAATAAAACCTTGTTGTATTATCTTCATAGAGATTAAAAAACGGATGCTTATGTAGCAATATCATTCCTTAGTATTAGCCATCTGTTTAGCTCTTCTCTCCCTTGATAATGGTGGCTCCCAAAGCAGATCTTTCATTTATTGTTTAAATATTGTTTCACTGTTAAAATGCGATTGTTATGAACGTAAACATTCAGACTGTGCGGTTTACTGCTGATGTAAAACTTATCGAACATGTTCATCGTAAACTTCAAAAAATTAACACATTTCACGACCGCATTATTAAGGTAGACGTTTATCTGAAGCTTGATAATGTGGTTCACACAATAAAGGATAAAATCGTAGAAATCAGAGTTCAGGTCCCCCGTCATCAGTTCTTTGTTAAAGCAAGTTCAAAATCGTTTGAAGAATCCTTCGAGACTGCACTGGAATCGTTGGTTAATCAGGTTAAACGAAAAAAAGAAAAACAAGCTGCCTGATTCTTTTACAGCATTAACTTAAAGTTCAGTTAGCAATAAAAAAAGAAATAGCTCACTAACCTCCCCCCGCGGGAGGTTTTTTATTTTGCGCCATTCCCAAAAACATCCTGCACATTGTACTGGTTTGTTGTTTTTCCCGAATATCTTTGCGGCGGAAATTGTGAATTCTGATAGTGTTGTTATTGCTGCGACTATTGTTTAGCCCCGCAATTCTTTTCCGGTTACCGGTAAGCGGTGGCAGAATTACAAATCGTTGAAAACAAACAAAAAAAATCTGAATCAAAATTTCTGAATTACACAAATTCATTTACCTTTGCCTTCCTCAAAAAAAGGGCAGGTGAGAAATGAGAATAGAGGAAGTTCTTTACAGGCTTGACTTTCATTGAATTCCACGGGTTTTTTAAGGAACAAACCGGCAGAAATGTAAATAACGATAATAGATATTTAATATTGCCATTTTGCTCCGCCGAGGTCGTATAAAATGCCACTTTAGCTCCAGCTGGTAGAGCATCCCGGCCTTGAAATCGGGAAGGTCGTTGGTTGAAGACAAAAAGGTAAGATGTTCTTATAAAGAATGCCACTTTAGCTCAGCTGGTAGAGCAACTGATTTGTAATCAGTAGGTCGTTGGTTCGATTCCGACAAGTGGCTCAAGGTATATTTCAGGGCAGGTTCCAGAGCGGCCAAATGGGGCGGACTGTAAATCCGCTGTCTTTCGACTTCAGAGGTTCGAATCCTCTCCTGCCCACAGATTAAATTTGAAAATTTGCCAATTTGAAGATTTGAAAATTGGCATTTTCAAATTTTTTGAGTTCATGCTAATATCGTTGGAAGTTTGATTGTGAGCCTGATTTTCAGATTAGCACAATTTCAAATTTTCAAATTAACATGCGGAAGTAGCTCAGTTGGTAGAGCGATAGCCTTCCAAGCTATAGGTCGCGGGTTCGAACCTCGTCTTCCGCTCAGTTCTTTTAAAAAAAATTGGTGTGAGAATTACTCACTTGCCAGCCGTTGTAGCTCAGTGGTAGAGCATCCCGACCCTGGTCGGGAAGGTCGTGAGTTCGATTCTCACTAACGTATACAGGCAAAATAGTCTGAAAAAGTTCTTTTAAAAAAAATTGGATGTGAGAATTACTCACTTACCAGCCGTTGTAGCTCAGTGGTAGAGCATCCCGACCCTGGTCGGGAAGGTCGGGAGTTGGATTCTCACTAACGTATACAGGCAAAATAGTCTGAAAAAGTTCTTTTAAAAAAAATTGGTGTGAGAATTACTCACTTACCAGCCGTTGTAGCTCAGTGGTAGAGCACTTCCTTGGTAGGGAAGAGGTCGTGAGTTCGATTCTCACTAACGGCTCATAAGTTATTTGAAAACTTACATCTATACCGGCTTCAGACCGCGTGGTTACCGGAAAGAAGAAAAGCTGAGTATAGATCCAAACGCTGAAGTGTGCGACGCAACAAAAGTCTCATCGGCTTTCTGTTGCCGGTTACATAAATCCTTTATTTCCCACGTGGATGATAAAGGAAGCCTATTTAATTATTTGTAAAACCACAACTAAAAACAGATAACGATGTCAAAAGAGACTTTTAAGAGGGATAAACCTCACGTTAACGTTGGTACCATCGGTCACATTGACCACGGTAAAACCACTTTAACTGCCGCCATCACCACCATTTTGGCTAAATCGGGTTTGGCGACAGCAAAAAAATATGACGAGATCGACGCAGCTCCTGAAGAAAAAGAGCGTGGTATCACGATCAACACCGCGCACGTGGAATATCAAACTGCGAATCGTCACTATGCACACGTGGATTGCCCCGGTCACGCTGACTATGTGAAGAACATGATCACCGGTGCTGCCCAGATGGATGGTGCTATTCTGGTTGTGGCTGCTACAGATGGTCCTATGCCCCAAACAAAAGAACACATTCTGCTTGCACGTCAGGTAGGTGTTCCCCGTATGGTGGTATTCATGAATAAAGTTGACCTGGTTGATGATCCTGAGTTATTAGAGCTGGTTGAAATGGAAATCCGTGAGCTGTTGACCTTCTATGGTTTCGATGGCGATAACACTCCGATCATTAAAGGTTCTGCTACCGGCGCTTTGGCTGGTGAAGAAAAATGGGTTAAAGCTGTTGAAGAACTGATGGCTGCTGTGGATACTTACATTCCGCTGCCTCCCCGTCCGGTTGATCAACCGTTCCTTATGTCTGTTGAAGACGTATTCTCAATCACTGGTCGTGGTACAGTGGCTACCGGTCGTATCGAAAGAGGCCGTGTAAAAGTAGGTGAAGGTGTTGAAATCGTAGGTTTGGTTGAAAAACCTTTGACTTCTACAGTTACCGGTGTTGAAATGTTCCGCAAACTGTTAGATGAAGGTGAAGCTGGTGATAACGCAGGTTTGCTGTTGCGTGGTATTGAAAAGAAAGATATCCGCCGCGGTATGGTAATCGTTAAACCCGGTTCTATCACACCTCACACTGAATTCAAAGGCGAAGTATACGTACTGAGCAAAGAAGAAGGTGGACGTCATACTCCATTCTTTAACAAATACCGTCCTCAGTTCTACTTCCGTACAACCGACGTTACCGGTGAAGTAGAATTACCAGCTGGTACTGAAATGGTTATGCCTGGTGATAACACCAACCTGCACGTGAAGCTGATTCAGCCGATCGCGATGGAAAAAGGTTTGAAATTCGCTATTCGCGAAGGTGGTCGTACCGTGGGTGCCGGACAGGTTACTGAAATCCTGAAATAAGCGTTCGCGCCTGTTCCGCCAAACGGCGGATACGCAGAGTGCAATACGTTTAGTATATTTGCAAAGTACTTGAGCGGTTTAAGTTCAGGTACTTTGTTTTCTAATACAGAAGTTCTTTCATAACGCTAAACGCATAAAGCAAAACGCAAACGCTCAAAGCTCCGGCCGCAAAGCGTTAACCGTTCAGCATTAAGCCTTTAGCGTACCTACGGGCATAGTTCAACGGTAGAATAGAGGTCTCCAAAACCTTCGATCTGGGTTCGAATCCTAGTGCCCGTGCCAAAATATGCTAATTTGATAATTAGCTGATGTGCTAATAAATCCTTTAAATCGGGGTTCAATTAGCACATTATCACATTAGGTAATTAGCTAATTAAGATTAAGAGTTATGAATAAAATATCAACATACCTCAGGGAATCATACAGGGAACTGGTAGAAAAGGTAACCTGGCCAACCTGGCTGCAGTTACAACAATCAACCATCATTGTATTGGTAGCCACACTGCTCATTACTGGAGTGGTTTGGGCTATGGACCTTGTTGCCCAGTCTGCCCTTCATTTCATTTATTCACTATTTTAGATAATGGAAAATCAAGCTACTCAACAACAGGAAACTAAATGGTATGTGCTACGGGTGGTGAGCGGTAAAGAGCGCAAGGTTAAAGAATACCTTGATAAAGAGATCTCCCGTGGCGGATGGGGCGAGGTGGTTAAGCAAGTGTTTCTGCCTGTGGAAAAGGTTTATAAAGTGCAGAATGGTAAAAAAGTGATGCGTGAACGGAACTATTACCCGGGCTATGTAATGATTGAAGTGCTGGAAAATAAATTAAGCGACGATTTACGCGAAGCCATTAAAAACACTACTAGTGTAATTCACTTCCTGGGCAAGGAAAACCCTATAGCCCTCAGGAAGGCCGAGGTAAACAAAATGCTCGGTAAAATGGATGAAATGGCCGAAACGGGTGGTGTTAGCATGAGTGAGCCGTTCATTGTAGGTGAAACCATTAAGATTATCGAAGGACCGTTTAATGACTTTAACGGTATCATTGAAGAGGTAAACGACGAAAAGAAAAAGCTGAAAGTTACAGTAAAAATATTCGGGCGTTCTACACCGGTAGAGCTGAACTATATGCAGGTTGAGAAACTGAGTTAACACTGTGCCGAACCCCAAAAAATACTATAAACATCTGCCCCCGGGCGGATGTTTTTTTTATGCATATGCCTGAAATCTGATGCCTGAAGTCGGAAGTCTGAAAAAGACAAATGACTTCTTACATTCGGGTTCT
>Ga0114129_10012584_pt1 | contig 12048 bp, 7 predicted proteins | sample RhiMetdeltSRZDD1_FD_80071 | JGI IMG/M metagenome (GOLD analysis project Ga0114129, IMG submission 80071) | Populus rhizosphere microbial communities from Tennessee, USA - Rhizosphere MetaG P. deltoides SRZDD1 (version 2) (version 2) | ecosystem: Host-associated > Plants > Roots > Rhizosphere >... | reverse complement strand
GGGAAACGGCGCCTTACCCAGGAGGATAGCGAGGTCGCGAAAATTGAGAGCAGTCGCCTTCACCCGAACCAAGACCTCTCCGGCCGACGGGACAGGACGTGCTTCCTCGCGGGCTACGAGACCGTCGACGCTGCCGATCGTTTCCAAATGATAGGTTTGCATGAGACACCCCTGGCCCGCTTATGAGACTCATGCGTGGTGTCACGCCGATCTACTGCAGAAAGGGAATCATGACGCTGCGGCTATCTCACTCAATAACTTGTTGCGGCTGTACGGCGGATAGCGGACATCGAGATCCACCTCGGTGTTGTGGTAGAGGACGCCGCGGGCGTTCGTGTAGGCGCGAAATCCCCACTCGCCGTGGTACTTGCCCATCCCGGAGTTGCCGACACCCCCGAACGGCAAGTCGTGTATCAGCGGATGGATCGTGCAGTCATTGACCGCGGCATCTCCGGATGTCGTTGCCTCTAGAATTTGCTCCGTCACTCGCTGATCCTCCGCGAATACGTACAGACCCAGTGGGCTCGGCCGCGCAATGACGAAATCGATCGCCTGCTCGACGTTATCGACCTCCAGAACCGGAAGAATCGGGCCGAAGATTTCCTCCTGCATCACCGGCGAGTCGGGCGACACGTTCATCAGCACCGTAGGCGCGATGAACCGGTCCCCGCGGTCGTGCTGACCGCCGTGGTAGACCGTCCCGCTGGCCAGCAGCGCTGTCAGGCGGTCGAAATGACGCGTGTTGATGATTCGGCCGTAGTCCGGACTGTTCTGAGAATTGGCGCCGTAGAACTGCACCAGCGTTTCCTTCAAGTGTCCCAGGAACGGTCCCGCCACCTCTTTGAACACAAGGACATAGTCCGGCGCGGTGCAGGTCTGGCCGGCGTTGTTCCAGCGGCCCTGGGCGATGCGGCGGGCCGCGACACGCAGGTCGGCGGACGAGTGGACGATGGCCGGGCTTTTGCCGCCCAGTTCGAGAACGACCGGCGTCACCTGTTCTGCGGCGGCGCTCATGACCACTTTGGCAACCGTCGTTCCACCGGTGAAGAAGATGTGGTCCCATCGCTGTTGCAGGAGCGCAGTGGTCTCGCGCACGCCGCCTAGGACGACGGAGAACGCGTCGCGGTCCAGGTACTCCGGCAGGAACCGCGCGATGACGTCGGCGGTGGCAGCGCCCACGTCAGAAGGCTTGATGACCGCTGCGTTCCCACCCGAAATCGCGGCAATCAGCGGGGACAATGTCAGCATCACTGGATAGTTCCAGGTTCCGATGATCAGACCGACGCCAAGGGGATCGAAGCGCACGTGGGCGTCGGACGGAGCCAGCGTGGGGGGAGTGCTGACCGGCGCGGACTTCATCCAGTCGCGTAGGTGGGCGAGAGCGTGGTCGGCCTCGCCGATCATGTACTTCACGTCGGTCAAATCCGCATCTGTCCGGTTGCGGCGCAGGTCCGCCCACAGCGACGCGTAGAAGTCCTCGGCGCGATCGGTCATCATCGCCCGCAGCGCAGTCAACTGTCTCTCGCGCCATTCGACAGAGCGGGTTGCCCCGGTCCGGAAATACGTGCGGTGCCGGGAGACAAGGGCGGGAAACTCGGTGGTGTTCATGCTTTCTCCTCAAGTGCGGCGACCGCCTGCGCCAGCAGGCCGTAGGCGCGCGGCGTCTTGCGAACCTCGACATTCATTCTTGCTAAGCGGAGCGCCTTCTCCGGATTAGCGCCCGCAGCGAGCCAGAATTCGGCGGCATGATCGGCGAAGGCCTCCGGATGACACGCGACCAACTCGTCATAACGCGCGGCGGCGAACCGGCACCAGTGCCGCGATTCATGGGCGCGGCCGGTCTCCCCGAGAATGCGCGCGAGTTGCGCAGCGTAATCAGGATCATCCGAAGAGACCGCCAATGAGTACAGGCGGGCGACTGCGGATTCGATGTCACCCAATTCCGCCTCGACCTCGGCGAGATGGCCTTGCGCCGGCGCGTAAGCCGGGACACGGCGTCGCGCAGCGTCGAATAGCCTCCGTGCATCATCCAACCGGCCCGTGTTCATCCACATGAGGCCCAACTGGAAGTCGAGAAGCGCCAGCGGAAACGGTGAGACACCGCGATATCGACGGCAGCTATCCGCGTACATCCGTTCTGCTGCGTCGATTTCGCCGCGCTCGGCATAGAGTCCGATCAAAGCCGCGACATTTTCAAAACTTGCCCGACGGCCTGCGGCTTCCTCGCGTATGGCAAGCGCTTCATCGTAGCGACCGAGAGCTTGGAAGATCGCGGCACGCTCGCGATTTGTGATTTCGGCGTCGAGCGAGAGTCGTTCGGCACGATCGAGGTCGTCCAAAGCAGCTGTGAACCGATGGAAGACGGCCCGGCTCCGCGCACGTGCGACAACAGCCGTTCCGTCAGTGGCCGCTTCGCGCACGAGTTGCTCCGCGATTTCCTCCGCTCGCTCGTAATCGGCAATGTGGCCGAGAATGAGCCCGCGTAGCGTGATCAGCTCGATGAGACCAATTCGACTTTCAATGGAGGCGTGGCCACGCCTGACGTCTGGTTCCAGACCGTCGATTTGCGCCCGGAGATTCAGCAGCGCGATCGTCCCGTCTGTGACCGGCAGCATGGTGATGTCGTCCATTCCGGCCACGTGCGCTGCGGCAATCATGATCAGGCAACCTCCGGACGGTTCGGCGGAGCCATGTAGGGACACACCTTGGATGACCAGCTTATCGGCCCGTCGACACCGTCTCTGATGCGTGGACCGTTTCCGGCGTTGACGTACAGCGTGAGAATGAAGTCGACGACGTCCTCATTGAGCCATCGCCCCCCGCACGTGGAGTGCTCGCGCTTCTCGAGCATGGCCTGCTCAATCTCCAAGTAGCTGGTCTCACAGAACGGCTTGGACGCATCCACGACCAGGTAATCTGCGAGCAGGAGCTCTGTCAGCGGATGGTTGCCGTGGTCGTCGAGCGGCCAATCCGTTTTTCCGTCGAGGCCGTCGTAGAAAGCAAGATTGGCGTTCAGCCGTGCGCGATACGCCCCAACGTAGTGCTCGGAAAGGTTGAAGGCGTCTTCATTGTTGTACAGGTCGCGAATCTCGAGGTCCCGATTGACCGGATCGAATATCTTCGCGCCGAGGCTGATGTTCTTGATTTCCGGCCGGCCGACTCGTTCCAGCCGTATCGGCCGTTTGCCGGACGTCAGAGTCTCGCAGACGACCGCGAACATGGGCCCGCCCTTGAGCACAGTCGCCCACTCCATTGTCAGGACAATTGCCAGGACGTTCTTGCCGTAGAGTCTGTCCGAACCGACTTGTTTGAACGCGAGTTGTCTTGTCGCGAGGGTTTGTGCGGCCATCGGACCGTCAAGGAAGAACGGATCGGATCTCTGTCCTGCGAACACATGCAAGCCTTCAGTTTCGGCGCCGTTCTCGTCATTCACGCGAAATGGAACGATCGCCCCGTTTGGCATCGTGCAACGGCCCTGTTGTACTGGTTGTCCGCCGCTGTCCGCACCAGCCGGGACATCAAATGTGCAATCGAACGAGAGCTCCTCGGCTCCGACGGCGAACGCGCGTTTATCGAGCGCGATAGAAACGGAACGCACGCGCAACCGGTATGTGACGGCGTCGGAAAAACAGGCAGAGGGACCGGCGTACGGAAACACATTCATGATCAGGACGAGATGCCGCGGACTCTCGGGACTGGGGAAGGCGAAGACATCCGTGATATCAGTGACCGGGTCGGCGATCGCGCGCGGTCCGGAGATGTGGTCAGACATACGCTGGCCTTTCCACTGTTTCTGCATTCAGGCCGGCCAGCCAATTCAGCGCGGACAAGCTCGGCATGAAAAGGTACTCGCCGCCGCGCAGCACATTGAACGTTTCGATGCCGTGCAAGCGGCGTCTGACCGGCTCTTTCGGAATCGTGAATGTTGCGCCCTCCTCCTGCAGACCGACAGTCGGGTCGCGTTCGTTACCCAGGTTCATGAACGTGCCGTCATTGATCCATTCTTGTTGGAGGAATTCGAGGGTATTCATCGCCTTGGCGCTGATGAATAGGAAATAGATACCCCGCGCGCTTTCGTCATCGTGTTCCGAGAATGCGTTCGGGTCGTAGGGCGCTCCGTAGGTCGTGCTGCGCCGGATGATGCGATGGATGTTCACGTCCGTGAGCACCGGCATCTGTGTGTCGCGCGGATTCATTCGACGCATGTGGCAGCCCAATGGCGCCTGTCTGCCCTGTGGATCGTTGGCGTAGGTGAAATCGTTGTTTCGCTGCGGATCCTCGCCGAGCGCCGCATCGTCTTTTGTCGGCGCGAGCGTCAGTGGCGCACCGCTACGCCAGCGCCCGACGAGCTTCGCGGCCAGCAGTTCGCGCTCCTCGTCGGTCTGACTGTTCTCTCGCAGGAACCGGTTGAACGCTCCGACTCGCGACTGGTATTTGCGCAGGCCAACGTAGGTGCCGTTCCGGCCCAACACGTCCGGCTGAGGCATCGCAAGGGGCACGCCGGCCTCGCCTGGATAGCCGAGGATGAACTCGCCCGCCTTGATCGGTCGCCCATGACCGGGAAGCGGCTCGACGCCACTACCCTCGATGGCAGGTTGGCCGATGCCGTCTTTATAGCCAAGCGAATTGAGGCTGCCAGGCTGAGCGCCGAAGTCTTGAATCAGCAGGACGCCGACGCCCGAAAAGCCCTGGTACTGCTGTCGCGCCGTCTCCATGGTGCGCCGCCACTTATCTTCGGTATCGCTGACAATGCTGACTTGGATGTGAATCTGTCCACTACCGAACGGCCGGTGCCAGTTCTTCGGATCGTTTGTTCCGTAGTCACGAAGCTTCTCCGCACGCGCCGCCATGCCGACCCGAAATGCTTCCGGAAAGCTTCGCAGTGAGTCTTCCGGCACTTCCAATGCCACCAGCCCTGAGTAGGTGATCGCAACCGCGATCCAGGCATCTGCGGCATTCCACCAATCGGCGGCGGAAGCGATGTGTGGCGCGAGCCTCCGCAAGAACTCACGCCCCCCGTGCGGATCGTTGATGTGCAGGAAGACGTGAGTGCCGAAGTACGGCTCCGGACGATGGCGCAGAAGAGTCGCTTGAATATCGTGGAGGTCGACGGCAGTCCGGTTTCGTAGATCCTCGCTGACGCGTTCGTCTAATGACATGCCGTCGTCCTGCTATTAGCTGATCTTGTCGAGGAATTCTTCCGTCGCGTTGCCGATACGCTCAAGCCGTCTGGTCTCCACCACGGTCAGATTTGGATTGGCGACGTACCAGAAGTCCGCCGTGATCTGGTGGCTCGCGATGAAGTCTTTGACTTTCGGGCTATGAATCCCCGGCCAACCTTCGGTATCGCCGAACTGGAGGTCCAGGATGTCGGGGATCTTCGTCGCGAAGTCCTCGATGTAGACGTCCCAGTCGCCGTCGTAGGCGGTGCAGAAGAGCAGCTTGGTGTCGTTTTCCAGAAATACGAAGCGCATGTCGTGGACAGTGCCGACCCTGTCCACGAGTTCATTGCCAATGGTGCCGTGAAGAGTCTCCAGAAAACCGCGCAGCCGCTTGGCTCCGCCGGGTGCGAGCCGGACAATCACCGTCAGCTCCGAGACCTTGCCCTGACGACGACCGATCCGGCCGGCGCTTTCAATCCGTGCTGCCGGTTCCTTTGCCGGCGGGCCCGACTTTAGAGCGCGTATCAGGTTCTCCAGCGCGGTCTTCCCCATCTCTGGCGCGTCGGCGTAAAGCTCCCGCAGCTTCTGCAGCTTCTGCTCGAGGTCCGAGGACTGCGCCGATCGTGTCTTCACCTGCGTTTGGCTGGCCATGTGTGGCTTCCTTGTCTTGTTGATTGTTGACTTGGTTGCGTTGGCGACTCTCTACGTGCCGGGACGGACAATAGCGAGTTCCTTCTGGCCACTCGGCTCATGTCGCGCGTCGCCCGGCGCGGTCCATGTCACGACTTTCAGATCCAGCACGGCGATCGAGTAGAGCACCGGCACCAGGAGGAGCGTCACGAACGTCGCAACCGACAGGCCGCCGATTTGCGCGTAGCAGAGTGGCTCCCATAGCGGCCCTCCGTCCAACGCCAGGGGGAACAGCGCAAGCACCGTCGCGGCGACGGTAATCATGACGGGGCGCAGCCGCTCGATGCCCGCGTCAATCAGCGCCTGCTCCAGCGGCTCGCCCTTGTCGTGCTCCTCTTCGATGAAGTCGAACAACACGATGATGTGGCTGACGATCACGCCGATCAAACTGACGATGCCCAGGAAGGCCATGAAGCCGAACGGCGTTCCCATCACCGCCAGTGCGAGCAAGGCGCCGACGACGCCGTACGGCGCGGCGGCGAACACGAGGAATGGCTTCACCGCGTGATCGAACTGGATGAGGAGCGCGAGGTAGATCAGGAACACGGAAATGCCCAGCACGATCACCAGATCGAGAAAGCCGCTTTGCTGCTTCGCCTGCTCGCCACTTATCTGCATCGCGTAGCCTGGGGGGAGATTCGCGGCGAACGCACGGAGCCTGGGGAGCGCGGCGTTCAACACTTCCGACGGCAGCGCGCCTGGAACCGGGAAGCTCGAGACGGAGATCGTGCGAAAGTGCTCCAGGCGGCGGATCCGTTGAGTCTCGATCGTGTGGCGAATCCGCGAGACCTGACTGAGCGGGATCTTTTGTGGCCCCGTGGATGAATACACGTACAGATTCTGGATGTCGGAGAGTTGCGCACGCTCGTCCATCCGCAACTGCGCGATGACCGGAATCTCCCGGTTACCCTCTCGCAGCGTCGTGACTGGCATGCCACTCATGGCGGTGCTGGAGGCCAGCGCCACGTCGAGGTTGCTCACACCAGCCATGCTGGCCCGATCGGGATCGATCTCGAGGCTGACCCCAGTCGTTTCATCGTTCCAATCGTCACGAACCCGCGCCGACGTCGGCACCGACCGGAGAATCTCTGCGACCTGGCCGGCGAGCGCCCTGATAGTCCTGAAGTCGCGAGACTGCGCCGCGCTCACATCGGCCTGCTCGGCAATCCGAATCTCAACGGGCATCTCGACCGGATTCGTTTGCAGCTGGCGGACGTCGATGCGTGCCCCTGGTATGGACGCCGAGATGGTGGTTTGGAGCTCGCCGACCAACGGCGACGTGTCTGCCTTGTCGACGACCTGAATCAGGACCTGAGCGTAGTTCAACTGCTGGATCTCGGGCGCCACCGAGAACCAGAAGCGAGGTCCGCCGCCGCCGAGGAACGTCGTGAGCGACTGAAGGATTTGCCGCGGCTGTTTGTCCTTCCCGGGATGTTCGCGGCCGTGCCGATCGGCAACCTGCCGGATCAGCTCCTCCACCCGCCGCGTCACGTTGTCGGTCACCGACAGCGGCGCGTCGTTCGGCAACCAGACATCGACGTACGACCAGTACTGCAGGTCGTCCGGAAAGAACTGCTGCTTGAGCACGGTGAATTCATAACCGCCGAGGACGAGAAACAGCAGGGACGCCGCCAGTGCTCGCCACCGATACCTGATCAGTGTGGCGACCGTCCGTGCGTAGACGCCCGTGAACCCGCGTTGGCGACGTTCCGCGATGGGCACGGCCGGTTTCGTCGGCGCCCGCAGCACGTAGTAACCCAGCAGCGGAATGAACGTTTTCGCGACGATGAGCGAGGCCACGAGGGCGCAGGTCATCATCATCGGCAGGCTGTAGAGAAAATTCCCGGTGCTGCCGGTGAGCATCAGGAACGGCAGGTAGGCGACGATGTTGGTAATCGTGGCGAACACGATGGCTTTCGTCAGGCGCGTCGGCCCGAGCCACGACGCGATCTGCGGTGGGTATCCCGCGGCGAGACCCCGCTTGATGGCGTCGCCTGCCACAACCGGGTTGTCCACCAGTAAGCCCAACGCGATGATGAGCGTGGCGATCGAAACCTGCTGCAGATCCAGTCCCAGCACCGCCGCCATGCCGAGGCTCATGGCCAGCGTGATCGGAATGGAGAGGGCCATCAGGAGCGCCGAACGCCAGTCCCAGAAGCCAATCGCCGACACGACGACCACGAGAATGATCGCTTCATAGAGCGCCGTCATGAAGAGGTCGATGTTCTCTTCGACCTGCCGAGGCTGGTCGGAGGTGCGCGAAATGATCAAGTCCTGCGGGAGGAACTGCGTTACCGTCGCGAGCTTTTCGTCGACGTTCCTGCCAAACGCGGCGATGTGTTCGCCGGCCCGCATCTGCACCGCCAGGGTGACGGCGCGGCTGCGATGCCATTGGCCGGCGGGATCGCGCCAGGTATAGAAATTCAAATACCGTGGCGGGCTCTGATACCCACGGGTGATGTCGACGACGTCGCGAAGATAGGCGGAGTGGCCCGAGTCCCCTGTAATCGAGGTCATCGACGTCGTCGACGGCGAGAGAATGACGTTGCCGATCTCCTCCGCGTTCTTGAACTTCCCCGACGGATCGATGACGAAGTTCTTCCCGCCGGCCTCCAGGACGCCGCCAGGGCGAGTGATGTTGCGCGCGCCAAGCACATCGCCGAGGCGCGACGCCTGCAATCCGAATGAGGCGAGCCGTTCCTGGGAGTAGTTGAGGTACACCGCTTCCGGCAGAACGCCAACACGATCGACCTTGGTTGCCTCAGGCGCACCCAGTAGCGTTCTGGCGATCAGATCGGTGAAATCGTCCAGCTGCTTGTAGGTGTATTTGCCGCCGGCGACGGCCGCCAGCCGCGATTCCGCGTCCTGCGGTTGCCTGATGATGACCGCCGGCCATGCGTCAGGATGGAGTTCGGACTCGTGCAGCTGCTCGGCGAAGAACGATTGCACGAACGCTTGGAGCTCGGCATCGGTGGCGGTCGATGCGCCGTCGACGCCGACAAATCCTGGCCCGATCAGAAATCGAATGTCGCGCAGCAGTCCCTGTTGCGCCACCAGATCCGCGAACAAGCGGACGTCCGGTTGGACCGCATCCATCGACACCGATTGCGGGAACGCCGCGACGATACTGACTCGCGGCGCCGGCACACCCTGTCTGACCTGCTCGATCGCGCGACGGACGGTCTGCGCTCGCACCGCCACGTCCACCTTGTCCGCCACCGGACTGGCAACGGTCAGCATCAAGGCGGCGGTATCGCCGAAGTCGCTCTGAAAAGTGATCGGCCCCGCGCCTTGCGGAAGACGGGGGCTGAGCGCGTTCAGCGCGAGATTGATGTCCGCGAACTGTTTCTTCGAGTCGCTGACGTTCTCATCGAGCTGAACGTAGACGATGGAGAGTCCGGGCAGCGTCAGCGATTTGATGCCGTAGTCCGATGCTGAGGCCGGGTGAATGTGGGTGTTCTCGGCGATCTTCGTCTCAATCGGGCGAGTGACGAGCTCCTCGACGTCCACGGCGGTACCGCCAGGCCACTGGCAGACGGCGACGGCGACGCGCACCGGAATGTCCGGATCCTTGCGCTGGGGCATCGACCGATAGCCGTAGACGCCCCACAGGACCGTGCCGAGCAGCAGCACCCAGGCCACCTGTCGATGCTCGGTGAAGAAACGTCCGCTATTGCCGGTCTGCTCGAGGAGTTGCGCGTCAGTCTTGTGTGCCATGGGACGTAACCTCGCGGCCGCTCGCCATCAAGGCAGCACGCGCACTTGCTGACCGTCGCGGACCTGCGTGGCGCCGTTCGTGATGACCCGGTCACCGGGCCCGAGACCGCGCTCGAGACCGATCACGTTCCCATACGCCGCGCCGAGCTCCACGGTGCGAGCGCGGGCGAAGAATTGATCGCCGCGCTGCTCCAGCACGAACACGCCGAACGCGTTCGGGTTGTCGGCCGCTCGCACCACCGCGCTCAGCGGCAACACCGGAACGGGGCGGCCTTCGGCCGTCCCGGCCAGCATCAGCGTGGCGACCATGCCGGGCCGTAGAACGTTGTCGCTGTTGGGTATGGTCACATCAATCGAAAAGGTACGCGTCCGCGGGTCGGCCGCTGGCGCGATCGCCGTGATGCGGCCGTTGAACCGGCCACTGACCGCCGCGGTGGTGATCACCTGCGGCTGACCGAGCTTGAGCAAACCCACGACGAGATCCGGCACGCCGAACACGGCCTTCACGAGTCGCGTTTCGGCCAGAGAAAAGCCGGGGGAAGCCTGCCCGACCAGCGATCCGACTTCGACGGAACGTCTAATGAGCCACGCGTCCAGTGGCGCTTTCAGCGCGCAATCGCTCAGCGCAGTCTCCGCCTGACGCAAGCCGCTCGTCGCGCTATTGACACCAGCCGTCGTGGAGTCGAGCTTCGCTTTGGCGGCGTCGTACTGAGGTCTGGTCGCGCTGTCTGTGCGGAACAACGCATCGGTGCGATCGAAATCGAGACGCGCCTGCTCCAGCGCGGCCTGCGCCTGCGCGAGCTGGGCCGCGGCAACGTTGACATTCGCGACATAGTCACTGTCGCGGACCCGGGCCAGCACGGTGCCGCGCGCCACCCAGTCGCCTTCCTGCACGTTCCGCACGCGGCCATCGGCGCCTCGCACCTGAAAGATGCTCTCGACGTACCCGCCGGATTTGAAGGCGAGATCGACTTGCGAGTACGGCACGATCCCCGCCGAATACGGCGTCCGATTTCCCACCGGGCGCGTCTCAATCGCGCTCACGCTGACCGGCGTCAGCGGCGCCGCCGCGACAACGGCATTCCGGCGACACCCCGCCGACAGATCCGACAGGCATGTTAGACCGGCGAGAACCAGGACTCGGCCGCGCATGTTATTCACCTCCGACGGCCCTCTCGAAATCAGCCTTCGCGATCCAGAGTGCGAGGAGCGCCTGCTGATACTGGTTGTTCGCGTCGGCCACCGCCGCCTGCTCTTGCAGCACGTCCTTCAGCAGCGCGGCTTTCAACGGGTACTGGTTCATCACCACGCGAAGCTTTTCGTTCTCGGTTTCCTGGGTCAGGCGTGTGACTTCAACGAGGGCTCTCGCCTGCTGCAGCTTGCGCAGGCGGGCATTGACGTCCACCCGGACCGACTGTTCCGCGTCGCGCACCGCATGGTCCGCTTGCTGGATGGCGAGCGCCTTCTCCGCCAGCTCGCGTCGCTTTCGACCCCAGTCGAACGGCTCCCAGTTCACGAGGATGCCGACACCCGCGACGTTTTTCGGCAGGAAGTCGACATTGACGGCTGATAGATAGTTGAATGCGAGGCTGACGTCCGGAATGTACTTGGAGACCTGCACACGGTAGTCGAGCCCGGCCTGTGTGGCCTTCAGTCTCGCCTGCCTGACCTCGGGACGCTCCTGGACTGCTTTGGCGCCCTTGTCGAGATCCGTTTCGTAGGTCGTTACATTAGCGATCGGTTGCACGCTGAATTCGGTACGCTCATCACGCCCGATCAGCTGGTTCAGGCTCTCGCGCTGCGACGCCAACGCGTCGCGTAACGTCATGATCTGATAGCGCGCGCGGGCGACCTGCGCCTTGACGATCAACGTGTCGGATTTCAGCACGACCTTCTGGACGAAAAAGCGGTCCGTGAGCTGATCCAACTCCTCCGAGTGCTTCAGCGTCTGCTCCGCGGACTCCAGGGTGCTCTGGGTTTGCAGCAGGGCGTAATACGCCTGCTTCACCTGGTCGACGAGGGCCTGCCGGGTCTGCCGCACGGCCTCCCGGGCGACGTCCGTTCCCACTTCCTGCGCTCGAATCGACAGCCCGATTTGGTGCAACTGCGAAAGCGGTTGCGCGACCTGAGCGGTGATGAATGCCGTCGGTTGCCGTGGGGTACTGATCTTCGTGTCGGTCGACGGCACGGGACCGATGCCGCTGTACAGTCCGAACTGACCCGCCCTGACCGTGAAGTCGAGCGGGGTGATCAGTTGAGACCCGAGCACGTAGGTGTTCAAGGCCGGCAGACGCTTGGTGCGTGCTTCGGCAACCCGCTCCTGCGCCCGTTCGACGTCGAGCGCGGCGATCTTGAGTTGCCGGTTGTTGTCGAGCGCCAGGGCCACGGCCCGATCGAGTTCGAGTACTTCGACGGCGCGCGTGTCCTGCGCCTGCGCGCCCACGCCGATCGGCACGGCCAGCAGCGTCGCGAGCAGGGC
>Ga0114129_10012582_pt1 | contig 12049 bp, 12 predicted proteins | sample RhiMetdeltSRZDD1_FD_80071 | JGI IMG/M metagenome (GOLD analysis project Ga0114129, IMG submission 80071) | Populus rhizosphere microbial communities from Tennessee, USA - Rhizosphere MetaG P. deltoides SRZDD1 (version 2) (version 2) | ecosystem: Host-associated > Plants > Roots > Rhizosphere >... | reverse complement strand
TGAGGACAGTACAGGGTTTCCCAATCCATGGCTTGGCTCCCTCGTGCTACAGAGTGTTTGCACGAGGAGGCACTATAAACTGAAAATAAGCCTTATCTATCACAGCAGTTGAGGGACACTACCGAAACGCGCGCGCGCGCGAAATACAGCAGGCTCAAGTATGAGTCTATACTCTGACGCACCGTTGACCACTTTGAGATACGGCATAACCGCTCGGCACCCTCAGCGAGACATAAAGCGCCGTAACAGCGCACGCAGACCGCGAGGCGGCAGTTCACACTGCACCTCACCTAAAAGGCGAATTTCGTCCTGCTGGTCGTCAGTCCCATGCAGGACGCGCAGGACGCTGTCAAGCATGCCCTCATACAGCTCGAGTGGCTCGTCGAGCTGTATGATACGCGGATTGCCCCCGCCGATTTGGATACGACCCCAGTCGAGCAGTACCTCTGCCGCACGGCCGGTTTCATGGGCCCAGCGAATGACCCGGGCGCGCGCTACGGCCCGTGTGTCACCAGGGGGATGATTGCAGGCAGTGACTATGGCTTCCTCGTTCGCGTAGAGCCGCAGCATGAGGTTGCGCGCCTGCAAAAGCGCAAAGAGGCCATACTCTGAATCCAAGTCGTGATAGCGCAGGTCGCGTTCCCGCAGCTGAAAGTATAGCTGCCGCTGTGCCTCATAAGCACTCCAATCGAGGCCATGCCGCTGGAGGATATGCTGGTAGCGCGCGTATTGTTGCGAGGTCGGCCGACCGGTCTGCGCTGTATCTTCACACCGGAGCTGATCGATCACGTAGCTCCATGCAGCCACCTCCTCCCAGGTCGTCATCTCCTGCTTCAACAGCGGATTGAACAGATAGTACTGCTTGGCAACCCAATCGAGACGGTCACGCAGCAACAGCGGGTCGCGTTCGAGCTGATCAAGCGTGTCCTGCCACATCGACAGCACTTGATAGGTGGCCTGGTCTGGCTCGCGTAGCACCTGTTGAGCCGTGTCAAGATACAGGCGCTGGAGAGCAATAGGGCTGAGGCATTGACCGTCCACGGTCGGGAGGAGCACGCGACATGTTGGATCGTACGATACGGCTTTAAGCGCGGCAATCGGATCGACGAGTCTGGGGACATGCTGCAGCGCGCTCTGCTCAATGAGGTGCAGCGTGATGCGTGTCGTCCCTAGCTTCAGAATGCTCGCGTACGGCGATAGATTCGAGTCGCCGATGATCAGGTGCAGTCGCCGGTAACGCTGGCCACTGAGGCTTTCGTCACGCTCGTTAATGATGGCGCGTTCAGCGCGTGTCTCTGGCGAGAGTTCGCGCTCGATAAAATCAGCACGCTGGGAGAGCTGAAAGCCCACGGTGCGCGCCGCCTGAGGATCAGCACAGCCGATCTTGCCAGCACCACAGAAGATCTGGCGCGTCACCAGAAATGGCGTGAGCTGCTGTACGAGCATGCGAAAGAACGCCCGATCCTCACGCGCGGAACGGCGCCGCACTACCTGATAATTCTCATGACAACCATAGGTATGGCCATGCACGTAGTCCACATTATTTTTGATGACCATCACGCGCCCGCGGCGCGCCATCGGTACGCTGCGAGCGAGTGCGAGGACCGTGCGGTCACCCGCAAGTTCATAGAGTACCGCCTGCTGCGCGCTTGTGGTCTCGGGAGTAGCCCACTCAACGTGCCCAGCGTCGTAGTAGCAACGGGCTCCACTCTCGACAAACCAGCCCTCCTTAATAGCAATGGCATCGTGCTGGCCAGTTGGGTTGCGCCTAAACGAGTCGGCCTCAAGGGTCAGGTGAGTTTGGGGCAATATTGCTTCAATATCGCCAAAGATTGCGCCGGCATCCAAATTGCGCAGCTGGCTATCCCTCGCCTCGAAACTGAGAGCATATTCGGTTTCAAGCCCGCACACGCGCTTTTCCACTCTGGGCCTACTCTCCTTCAGTCTGCAGAAAACGTATCATAAATTCTTCCGGGTTCGCCGAGAGTATCTCGGCGATACGCGCCTCCAGTTCGACCATATGGGTGTCGATGGCGGTCGCTCTCTGGTCAAGGGCAGCTTGCGCGGCCTCACGGTCGGTGGTGGCCTGCTTATCCTGTCGCAGACGCGCCTCAATCTCTGCCAGCAAGTCGGTAGTCGGTTGGGGTGGGGTGCGTTCGACCTCAGGTTGTTGCGTTTGTTGGTACATAGTGTGTCCACATGCACGACAGTGCTTGATTTAAGGATCGATCGGGGTGTGGATATAGCCGCCGCGCCCGTCATGTTCGAGTACAGCCCCCCAGCTTGCTGCGATAACACGAGGGCCAGCGGCACGTATGCGCCGTACCCGAGCAGCTGCGCGCGTGTCTTCAGGGGGCAACTCGGCCGCCCGCCTCACGAGTTCCTCTGCCACGAGCCGTTCCATGCAGCCGGAGGCGCACAACAAGGCATATATACTGGTCTGTGAATCAACATCGTGGTATCGAATGTCCAGCTCTTTCAACTCCGGTGCCGACCAGGCGAGGTTGCGGCGTGCACGCCACTCGTCCAGCAGGCGCAGCTTGGCAACCCAATCGAGGCTCTGCCATAGGTGTTGTGGGTCCTGCGCGAGCTGCTGCAGCACGGCGACCCAGCGCCGCACCACGGGTGCATGACGCCGGGCTTCTGGCCGCGTATCTACGTAGCGCTGGGCAGCCTCCGCGAAGCACTGCTGGATCTCCACTGCGGTCATCCGCTGGCCGCTGCGCAGTGGCACGGCCACCCGACATGTCGGGTCGTGCGAAATCTGCACCATAGCGGCTACCGGGTTCTCCAAGGTCAGGTCAAAGCGGCAAGCGCCCTGCTCCAACATTGCTAACACGACCTGCATAGTGCCAACTTTTAAGTAGGTTGACACCTCGGACATATTCGCGTCCCCGACGATCACGTGGAGCCGGCGCACATGCCGGCAGTCTGCATGTGGCTCGTCACGTGTATTGATGATTGGCCGCCGCTGCATCGTCTCAATCCCGATGACAGTTTCGAAAAAGTCAGCGCGTTGGGCAATCTGGTAACCGACGGCCGGTCGGCGGTTCTCACTGCCGACCTTGCCAGAGCCACACACGACCTGTCGACTCACCAAAAACGGCACAAGGCGCGCGATAAGATCATCGGACGGGCCGCGGAACAGGGCTTCATAATAGTTTGTCCCCAGCAGATAGCTCTCGTGGCAGCCATAGCTATGGCCCTGATGGTCGCTATTGTTCTTAAAGAGTCGTACGGACTGATCGGGTGGTAGCGTGCCATTCAGGGCCACACGGCAGCGCTCCATGAGCAATTCCCCAGCCTTGTCATAGGCAACGAGGGTAAGCGCATCGAGACACTCAGGCGTAGCATATTCTGGATGACCGTGATCGACGTATAAACGTGCCCCATTACCCAACATGTAGCCGGCGTGATCCGTCAGCCCTACGCGCACCCCCCTGTGGACCACAAGGGCCGATGAGCGTGCGTCCTGCCACGGGGTCTCCAGGCTGCTATCGTAGGTCACCTTAGATTCCAGTGGGCAGCATGCTAACAGGGCCAATGCGGCCTCAGCCTGAGACCGCCAGCGTGAGCTGGCGTATAGCAGACCGTATTCAGTTTCTAGTCCACACAGCCGCAGGGTGCTCACGACAGTACGAGCTCCGTACGCATATACTGCTGCCAGGGGTAATCAATAGGCTTGAGCCAGAAGCTGGGCTCAAATGTTCCTTCTTGGTCAAGCGCCACGTCGATGACCAGATCCTCCTCAGGGATATTGAGCTTGGTTGAGGCAAACTGGTGCTTATTCTGCTCAAACTCCTCGACAATGGCGGAGCGCAAGTCGTCCCAACATAGGCCGCGGTCGCCGCTGACAACTTCGCGCTTTAATGCACGTTTCTTCGCTCGGCTGACAATTAATTCCAGCATGGCCCCACTCACGAAGTCTCGGCAGCGGAATGTCACTGCGCCGCCTGGCACCAGATTGCCGGTGATGCGGATCTCGCTCCTGTCACTATAGATGACCTGAATACAGTGCTGGATCATCTGCGTAATGGCCATCGCCAGGGAGCTGGTTTCGGTGAGAACCGATGGATGCAGCGGTGTGACCTCAGGAAGATATTTGCTCAATATCGAGCGCGCCGCCTCGGGGCTGGGTCGACCAATCTCAATTTTCAGATCGAGCCGCCCAGGCCGCAGAATTGCAGGATCAAGTAAGTCCTGCCGGTTCGTCGCGCCGATGATTATGACGTTGTCGAGGGGCTCAACACCATCAATCTCGGAGAGAAACTGCGGTACGACCGTTGACTCGATGTCGGAAGAGATGCGCGAGCCGCGCCGGTGGAACAGAGCTTCAATCTCATCGAAGAACATCACGACTGGCGTGCTAATCGAAGCGCGTCGCCGGGCCTCCGCGAAGATACGGCGAATACTCAACTCGGTCTCACCGACGTATTTGTTCAATAATTCTGGCCCTTTGATGCTCATAAAGTGAGGCTGTACCTCTGCCGCAAGCCAGACACGCATCTCTGCAAGAGTCGCAGCGGGATCCTGCACCTTATAGCCGCGCGTATCGAGGAAAGCGTGTGCCTCTGCAAGCACAGCTTCAGCGTCGGGGCTCTTGTTGTCTAGAGAGGGTAACGCTACCCCGCTATACACTTGGGCACGCCAGGTAATATAGCGTTCGGCAAGTTGTGTAGGGACAGTGCGCAGGTCGTCAAGGCTGCCCAGCAGCTCGAGGGTAGCACACACACACTTCAGGTTGTTTTTGACAGCGTGGGTAAGGCTGTTGGCAATTGCTTTCGCAATCATTGTCTTGCCGCAGCCAGGTGGGCCGTAGAGCAGTATACCCTTTGGACGTCGTAGCCCATACTGGTCAAAGAGATGGTGATGTAGATAGGGCAACTCGATGGCGTCGCGAATCTCTTCAATGCGATCGTCAAGACCGCCAATATCAGCAAAGGTCGTATCAGGGACTGTGGTAAGTTGAAGGTCTTTCGACTCCTGAGGCGGTAGCTTCTCAAATGCCAGTGCGAGTTGGGGATCGAAGCGGACGCGGTCGCCGACACTCAGCTGTGCATGACGCAACGCCCCGATGGGCTCGACAATAATGTCAACATTGCCGCGCCCCCTAATTTCCAATCGACCATTATCGAGGATAGCGTTGATCTCGCCAACATCACCCTGCTGACGTGGCGGACGTACCTTCATGAGTTGCCGGTTCCCGCTGAGCCAAGCTTCCCAACCTGGAAGCATCGCATCTAGGGCAACCGATATGCCAGGTGCGCTCCGCACCTCGAGGCGCTGTCCTCCAATACCAACTTCGATGTTTTGCGGATCGTCGAGGCTACGGCCTATGACTATGCCTTGTGTGAGCGGCGGCTCCTGCAGCGAGGCGATTTGGCGCTCGAGCTTCTCATTCTTCACTCGTTGCTCGTCGACGAGGCGTTTATACTCCTCGGCCTTGAACGAGTGCTCCGCGACCATATCGATCAGCGCCCGTGCCTCCGAGTAACGCTCACGCTGGACTGCTTCGATTATCTTGTCTTCAATGATCTGGAGATCAGATGGTGTCATATGTGACATCGGCTAGAGAAGGTATTATTTATAACACCTAAATCGGCCACACAAGATTCATACACTCGATGTCACGGACATACCGATATTACGCGCGTATGTGTGCTGCCAGTGTGCCAATGTTGTGGTCTGATTTAGGTCTAGGCACTCCGGTAGTATTATAGTGCATTTTCTATATCGCGAAGGCGCGAAATGAGGTTCCCACGAAATATCTGCCGTCACGCAGACACACTGTCCTCTTGTTGTCAGTAGCAGGCTACCCCCCTCATACGTAGCTGGACTCTAGGTTGATCCACGCGTATGATACAGCGGTGTGATAAGCACTTAGGATAGCCAAAACACACTCTCGCTACGCAATGGAATAAGCTATGGCTACACCGTATCCCCGTGACATGATCGGCTACGGCGCCAATCCGCCGCACCCCCAATGGCCGAATGGGGCGCGGCTCGCGCTGAATTTTGTCTTGAACTACGAAGAAGGCTCAGAGGCGTCCTTTGCGGACGGCGATGGCTATTCAGAGACCGGGCTCACTGAGTCAGGAGGGCAGGATGTGCAGGGCCGCGACCTGGCTGCTGAATCGATGTACGAATACGGCAGCCGTGTCGGTTTCTGGCGTATTATCCGGTTGTTTCAAGCGCGGCATCTGCCACTGACGATTTTTGGGTGTGCGCTGGCGCTCGAGCGCCATCCTCCCGCAGCCCAAGCCATTGCCCAGGCCGACTATGACGTCTGTTGTCATGGCTGGCGCTGGGAGAAGCACTACGAACTCACCGCTACAGAGGAGCGCGAGCACATCCACAAGGCTATTGCCTCTCTGCAACAGAGCGTTGGAGCCCGCCCGCTCGGCTGGTATTGTCGCTATGGCCCAAGCGTTAACACGCGGAGGCTGCTGGTGGAGGAGGGTGGCTTTCTCTATGACTCGGATGCTTACAACGATGAGCTGCCATACTGGGTCGTGGTCAATGACCGGCCGCATCTGGTGGTGCCCTACACACTCGGCGTCAACGACTCGAAATTCGGTCGGGGTGTGTTCGCGACTGCCGAGGATTTTTTCACGTATGCTAGGGATGGCTTTGATATGCTGTATCGCGAGGGTGTCAGTCATCCGAAGATGATGTCAGTGGGCCTGCACATGCGTCTGAGCGGCCATCCCAGCCGGGCGGTAGGACTGGAGCGCTTCCTGGATTACGTCATAGCCCACCAAGACGTGTGGATCTGCCGGCGCGAGGAGATCGCCCGGCACTGGCTGCTGCACCATCCCTATGCTGTGTGAGATGGCAGACGTGAACGGCCTTCAACAGAAACACCCAGACCTATGCCCCACATGGCAATCTTAGAAAGCGAATTACAGCGCCTGACGCGACACCTCGATACGGCCCCGCACCAACCCACGGTCTACATCCAGCGGGGCATGACCTATTTTAAGCTCGGCCATATTGCCGAAGCGATTGCTGACTTCGATCGTGCTGAACACCTCAACCCTGCCTTGACCCCCTATCTGTGGCAACGAGGCTTAGCATATTACTATGCCGAGCGTTTCGCAGATGGTGCCAACCAATTCGCGGTGGATCTCACCGTCAATAAGCACGATGTGGAAGAAACAGTGTGGCGCTATCTGTGTCAGGCACAGCTCCAGGGCACGCAAGTGGCGCGCGCGAGCCTCTTGCCGGTGCGAAACGATACTCGTCCAGTGATGGCATGGATATACAAGCTGTTTGCCGGGGAATATGATGCTGACATGGTCTGCGCACAGTATCGAGACGCTGGACGGCGCGAGCAGTTTTACAGCTATCTCTATGTCGGGCTGTATTATGAGGCCGGACGAGATGCACCACGCGCCCGTCAATACATCACTCAGGCGGCTGCCATGCAGGTCGTGGATGATTACATGGGCTGGGTCGCGATGGTGCATCAGCACCTACGAGGCTGGGACACACACTGATAGCTAGCGCGCCGGCCGTGGGGCTGGGGCGCTCGCCCTGGCCTCCACGCTACGGCGGGCTGCTCGGGGCGCCGCGATCCAGATACCGATAATCGAGGCCAGCATCAGTCCGATGGTGAGATAGAACGCCGGGCGATAGGTCTGGAAGTAGTCGAACACAATACCAGCCATAGCCGAGCCCAGGCTGGCACCAAGCCCGAACCCCATCTCCATGAGGCCGAGGATTTTCCCGAAATGTCGCCCCTGAAAGAGATCAGCTGCCGCAGTGCTGTAAATGACGCTCGCACCGCTATAGCCCAGCCCCATGAGCAGCACGAATACCACCACACGCCAGACATCGGGCGAGTTCTGCGCCGATAGCAGGCAGAGCAGACCCACTACCCCGAGCAACGTTGAGAGCGTAAAGCTGGTCTCGCGTGTTATACGATCTGAGAGCGCCCCCCAGAGGATACTCCCGCCTGACCGTAACAGCCCACTAAGCCCCAGCATCCAGGCCGCAAAAGCCGGGCTGAAGCCGATGTCAACGAGATACTGGTTCTGGTGCACGTTAAGGAGCATAACCGTGCAGGCAATCGCGAAGATTACGCCAAACAAGGCCCAGAAGCCCCGCGTGGTGAGTGCTACAGTATACGGCGTATCGACTACTGCCTCTGGGCGATGGGGTATATGGTGCCCTGCTGGTTCTGGCCTGGGGACGCCGTCCGGATGGAGCCCGAGGTCTTCCGGGCGGCTACGATGCACCAGGAAGATGAGGGGTATGAGTACTCCAGGGATGAGGACTGCGTATATCAGATAGCTCTGTCGCCAGCCATACTGGGCAATGAGCCATGCGCTCCACGGTGCGATGAAGAAGGAACCGACGCCAGTGCCGGCCAGAGCGAGACTGGTAGCGAGCCCGCGCCGACGGTCAAACCACCGGGCCATCAACGCCACATGGGGGATGAAGCCCAGGGCTGTAAATCCGATACCGACGAGGACTCCATAATAGAGGTAGAACTCCCACAAGGTAGTCATGCGGCTACAGAGGAAAAACCCCACCCCTAGAAGCACCGCGGCCACGGGAAACACCCGCCGCGGACCCCACCAGTCAAAGGCAGCTCCGACTCCTGAGGCCACGGCAGCATAGACCAGCATCGAGAGCGAAAAAATGCCCGCGGTCACGGCCCGACTCCAGCCCATCTCGGCCAGCATGCTGCTGTAAAAGACGCCAAAGCTCAAGCGCGTTCCCATAACGAGGAGCATGGTCAGAAAACTGACCAGGACAATCACCCACCCGTAAAAGATACGGGGCTGTGTCGATGCCTTCACGCGCTTTGCGTCCTTCCTGTGCTGATGGCTCTCCCCGACATGCCGCTATGGGGTATGACAGCATGGCATCCGCCTACCAGGCTGTCAAGCGCCAGCTTTGGGGATAGTGAGAGCCAGCTCGGACGCTATGCCTGGTATGACGGGAATGCTAAAGGGCAGACGCACCCTGTAGGGCAACTTCAGCCTAACCCCTGGGGGCTCTATGACATGTATGGTAATGTCTGGGAGTGGGTGCAGGACTGGTATGGGCAGTATGTGAGTGGTCCTGCAGTGGATCCGGCAGGCCCTTCCTCAGGCTCGTACCGCGTGCATCGGGGCGGCGGTTGGTTCTACGCTGCCCGCCTCTGCCGGTCGGCGTTTCGCGGCCGCGGCGCGCCTGACTATCGCGGCTATCACGGCTTCCGCATCCTGAGGGAGGTTCCTTAACCCTGTGCGTTCACCTGTTTACCTTGACGTCCCCTCCTGTCTTCCGTACTTTGCACCAGAGGGAGATGCTCTATGCAAGAGAAACTCAACAAGCTCTTTCAGGCTTTGCAGAGCTACCACCCACAGCGCATCATCCTGTTTGGATCGGTGGCGCGGGGTGATGCCGATGCTGAGAGTGACCTGGACGTGCTGGTGATCAAAGACACGACTGACCCTTTTGTGAGCCGTCTAGAGGTCATGGCCGAACTGTGCCCGCTCGGCGTGCATGCAGCTATCCTGGTGTATACACCGGACGAGCTGCGGCAGATGATAGACGACGGCAACCCTTTTATCCTCCAAGCCTTCCGAGAAGGCAGGACAGTCTATGAAGCCAGGCTGTGATGCAGCGCAACGCTGGCTGCGCCAAGCTGAGCATGACTTACGGATTGCCCGCGGTCACCACGAGCGTTCCGACTATTCCGATGCGCGTTTTATGGCTGAGCAGGCAGTGCAGAAAGCCCTCAAAGCCTTCCTCATGTGGCAGGGGCAGTGCTCCGTCCCGCTGCACTCTGTGGCGCAATTAGCCGAGTGCTGTGCACAGTTCGATCCTGACTTTGCCGCGCACATTCCCGCCGGACGTATTCTAGATCAATACTACATCCCCACACGCTACCCCGATGTGCTGGCTCCCGGCCGTACCGTTTGAGTCGTATACCCAAGAACAGGGCGCAAGAGCCGTCGCGGCTGTATAGGCCCTTATGGCTTTGGTGACGCAGAAGTTTTCTCCTGCGCCTGCATAGGCTACGCCCAGCATTACCAGGCCACAGAAACGTCCACCAGGGCCGGTTTGCCCTCCCGCACGGCCGCGATGCCGCGCTGAAGCGCCGGCATGATCTCTGCCGGATGGTCCACGGCCTGGCCCCATCCGCCAAAGGCCTCGGCCAGCTTGGGATAGTCCGGTCGCGGCGTGATAGAGGTAGCCAGCTCACGGCCACCGCCGCGGGCGCCGTACCCATCGGGATAGTGATGCTCCAGGCCACCCTGTTGAGAGGCATAGCCGTGGTTGTTGAAGATCACGGTCAGAATGGGCAAGCCGCGTTCCTGGCACAGACCATAGCAGGCGACCACGGGGTTATAGTTAAAGCTGCCGTCCCCTACCGCGGCCACTACCAGGCGGTCAGGCATGGCCAGCTTCATCCCCAGGGCATTGGGCAGCCCCTGGCCCAAACCACCAAAGCTCCGCATATAGCTCCGTGCCCGTGGACGCTCCAGATATCTGTTGAGCACCTGGCTGTGCACAATGAGTTCGTTGACAACCACCGCATCAAGAGGAACAGCCTCGTTGAACGCATAGCACAACCAGCGCGGGTCAATGGGGCTGGCGTCCCTGGCGGTCAGCGCCTCCTCACGCGCGGTGTCCCGTAAGCGCCGGTGGTTGTCGTGCAGCCTCGCGGCCCTCTCTTCGTATGGAGCGGCCTTGCGGTGCCCTTGCAAGTCGCGCACGATCTGCGTCAACGCCTGCAGGTTGGTGGCCGCCGGGCCGCATATCTGGACATCACACGGGTAGCCAGAGTAAGGGCGGAGGGCGCGGTCTGGGTCCTGGCCAATCGCGATGACCCTGCAGCCGGCACCCGGTCCCTGCGAGGGGGGATGCCAGGGCGTCGCCGACTCCAGCAGCAGGATGACATCGGCCTGCTCCAGGAAAGGCCGTGGGGCATAGCCTTGATGCGAGGGGTGGTCAGTGGGGAAATTGGTGCACGCCGGCGCCGCCGCTTCCACCACGGGCAGCGCCAACAGCTCCGCTAGCTCCACCAGGGCATCCACCGCACCTGGTTCTCTTCCCGCCGACTCGGTGAAGATCACCGGATGGCGTGCTTCCATGAGCAGGCGTGCCACCTGCTCCAGCGCCGTCATATCAGCCTGCGGAGCAGCCGTGAGGACAGGAGGATGCGGCAGACGCTCCATGGCAACCTGTTCCAGCATCAATTCCAGGGGGGCGTTGACGAAGACCGGCCCCATAGGCGGGCGCATGGCAATCTGGCAGGCGCGATGGAAGGTATCGGCCAGGTTATAGGCCGTGCGCACGGTGATGGACCACTTCATCACCGGGGCCAGCAGACGGGTCGGCCCACCAATTTCCGACAATCCGGACAACCACTGGGCACCTGGATCGGGGGCACCCCCATCGCCATAACTGATGCTCTCGCCAGAGACCACCAACATGGGCGTGCTGTTATGCAGCGCGCCTCGGAGATTGGTGGCGCAGTTGAGGCTACCCGAGGTGGTGTGGAGGGTCACCGCCGGTAGCTTCCCAGTGGCGCGGTGGTATCCTGCTGCGGCCCCTACTGCCAGGACCTCATGGCGACAGTTGACGTAGGTTGGGGCTGGCTCGCCTTCAGCCCTCCGGCGTGACAGGGCCTCCCACATGGGAGGCCATTCGGAGCCAGGCGAGCCGATGATATACTCCACACCGTGCCTGTTGAGGACCTCGATAAAAATCTCACCTCCATCCATTGTGCGCTCGGCCATGTGGTGTTCTCCTTACTCCAGTACTGTGATTCACGCCAGGTAGCCCAGATCGCGCAGACGCTGACGCATGTCCTCGTCCATAGGAGGGGCGGGGGGCAGGGGAGGAGCGCCTACAGGCGGACGCCCGACCTCGAGGAGGTCCAGGTATTCTTTGGCGCGCTGTGGCTCTAGCGTGTACAGATTCGTGGTTTCCTGCGGATCTAGACGCAGATCATACAGAGCATGGTTACCGTCGGAGGCCCAGATGACCTTGGTAGCAGGAGTGCGTAAGCACCGCAGGGCCCGGTCAATGGCCGGGCGTGGCGTAT
>Ga0114129_10012580_pt1 | contig 12051 bp, 11 predicted proteins | sample RhiMetdeltSRZDD1_FD_80071 | JGI IMG/M metagenome (GOLD analysis project Ga0114129, IMG submission 80071) | Populus rhizosphere microbial communities from Tennessee, USA - Rhizosphere MetaG P. deltoides SRZDD1 (version 2) (version 2) | ecosystem: Host-associated > Plants > Roots > Rhizosphere >... | reverse complement strand
CTCCGGGACACGGCGGTCACCGACGAGCAACCCCAGGAGGCGTGAAGTGGATCTCCAGGACATCGGTGCTGCGGTCCGGATCGCGTTCACGTACTTCACGATCCTCTACCTGACCGGGCTGGGAGGACTCTTCAGCGAACGCTCGGGGATCGTGAACATCGGCCTCGAGGGACTGATGGTGGTCGGGACCGTCACCGGCGCGGCGGGTGTCGCGATGTTCGCCGGGGCGCCCCCGGAAGGACTGGGCTGGGGTGCCGGTGGCGTCGTGCTGGGGCTTCTCTTCGGGGCGGTCTGCGGGGCGTTGTTCGCCTCGATCCACGCGGTCGCGACGATCAACTTCCGGGTCGACCACATCGTCTCCGGGGTCGTGATCAACCTGGTCGCGATCGGCCTGGCGCGATTCCTCTCCTACATCTTCTTCGAGCAGGCGACGCAGTCCGATCCGGGTGGTCCGCATCTGGCCAGGCTGGACCTGCCGCTCCTCTCGGACATCCCTGGAGGGCTCGGGGCCGCGTTCCAGAACATCTCCCCGATGGTGATCTTCGCCGCGCTGCTCGTGTTCCCCGTGTCCTTCGCGCTCTATCGGACGCGATGGGGTCTCCGCCTGCGGTCCGCTGGCGAGAACCCCGAGGCGACCCGGTCGCTCGGCGTCGCGGTCGCGCCGCTCCGCTGGGAGGGCGTCCTCCTCTCCGGCGCGCTCGCAGGGCTCTCCGGGGCGTTCCTTTCGGTCGAGGTGGTCGGGAACTGGCGGGAGGGCCAGACGCTCGGGCTCGGGTTCATCGCCCTCGCCGCGTTGATCCTTTCCAATTGGGACCCGAAGCGATTGCTGGTGGCCGCGTTCCTGTTCGGCTTCGCGCAGGCGATCCCGCTCCGACTGGATGAAGCGCCGGTGATCCGGGCGCTTCCGCCCCAGTTCATCAACATGATCCCGTTCATCGTCACGATCGTGGCGATCGCCGGGTTCGTGGGGAAGGTGCGTCCACCGGCGGCCGCCGGCCGCGCGTACGAAGGAGCCGGCGGCCTCTAGCTCGGCCGGGGACTACTCGGTCCCGTGGAGCCGATCGCCGAAGTCGCCGAGCCCCGGAAGGATGAACCCGATGTCGTTCAGCTCGCGGTCCAGCGCGCCCGCGACGATCGGGACCTCCGGATGGTCCGCCTCGATCTTGGCGACGCCCTCCGGCGCGGCCACGACGCAGATGAACGAGATCGAGGTCGGCGACGCGTCGGCCTTCACGCGGGCGATCGCGGCGCTCCCGGACCCGCCGGTCGCGAGCATCGGATCGAGGATCAGGGCGCGGCGCCCCTGCATCGGCGGCAGCTTCGCGTAGTAGTGCTGCGGCTCGAGGGTCTGCTCGTCGCGTTCCATCCCGAGGTACCCCACGACGGTGTCCGGGTAGAGGTCGGTGACGGCGTCCAGGAGCCCGAGCCCGGCCCGCAGGACGGGGATCGCGACCAGGGGCTCCGCGATCCGCACGGCCTTCGTCTCCTCCATCGGCGTCTCGATCGTGAGGCGCTCGGTCAGGAGGTCGCGGGTGGCTTCGACGACGAGCAGCCGCCCGAGCCCGCGCGTGAGCGAGCGGAACGCCGCGGGCGCGGTGTCGCGCTCCCGGAGACGCCCGAGCAGGTCCTGCGCGAGCGGGTGCTCGACGATCGTGACCGTCATCGGCGCGCCATCCTAGCCCTCTGTTGACACGGGCGCGGCGCGACGGTCACGATGACCGTCCGATGAAGCGGTTCTCCGGCGACTGGTTCTACTTCGGGCCCAGCCCGGCGTAGTCACCTGCCGCCGAAAGCCACAGGGACCCCGGGCCGACCACCCGGGGTCGTTCCGTCCCCGGGGCCCTCGGGCCGAGGGAGAGCGCGAGGAGCACGCAGATGGTCGTCGTGATGAGGCAGGACGCAACGGAGGGGGACATCGAGGCGGTCTCCGAGCGCGTCCGTGGAGCCGGGGGCGAGGCGTTCGTCTCCCGGGGGGCGGTCCACACGATCGTCGGGCTCGTCGGCGACACGGATCGCTTCCAGGCGATCGACTGGAAGCAGATGCGTGGCGTCGACCACGTGATCCGGATCGGCAAGCCCTACAAGATGGTGTCCCGGGACCTCCACCCCGAGACCACCACGGTGAAGGTGGGGACCACCTCGGTCGGTCGCGGGACGTTCACGCTGATCGCCGGCCCCTGCGCCGTGGAGAGCGCGGAGCAGACGATGGCCGCCGTCGAGGCGTCGAAAGCCGCCGGCGCGACGATCCTGCGCGGCGACGTCTACAAGCCGCGGACGTCGCCGTACTCCTTCCAGGGCCTCGGCGAGGAGGGCCTGGCGATCCTCGAGGATGTCCGGCGGCGGACCGGCCTGCCGTTCATCGTGGAGGTCGTCGACCTGAACCAGGTCGAGCACGTCGCCGAGGTCGCGGACTGCATCCGGATCGGCACACGGAACGCGCAGAACTTCGAGCTCCTGAAGGAGGTCGGCTCGACGCACAAGCCGGTGATGCTGAAGCGGGGCCTGGCGATGACGATCGACGAGTGGCTCCAAGCCGCCGAGTACGTGGCCCAGCGGGGCAACTCGGAGATCATCCTGTGCGAGCGCGGGATCCGGACGTTCGAGCCGGCGACGCGGAACACGCTGGACCTCGCCGGCATGGCCGTGGCCCAGTACGAGTCGCACCTGCCGGTGATCGTCGATCCGTCGCACGCCGTCGGGAAGCGTCACCTCGTGGCGGCGATGGCGCGGGCGGCGGTCGCCGCGGGAGCCGACGCCGTGATGGTCGACGTGCATGCCGACCCCGAGGCGGCGATGGTCGACGGCGCCCAGGCGCTGCTGCCGCACGAGGTCGTGGAGCTCGGGCGCCAGCTCGAGGCCATCGCGGCCGCGATCGGCCGTCCGATGAACCGCTGAGGGCCGCTTATCCCGTCGGCGCCACGTTCGGCGTCAGCTCGACGATGTCGCACGAGCCGCGCCATCGGCCCAGGCGGTCGGCCGGCGGTCCCACACGGCTCCGCCGTCGGTCCACGAGCAGCTTCGCGGCGGCCTCCCACTCGGCGCCCTCCAGCAGCCGCTGGGCCGCCGTGAACTCCTCCAAAGACGTGTCCCGGCCCTTCCGACGCGTGACGACCACGAGCTCCGGCGCGTCCGGGACGCCCGGCACGGTCTGCTCGTCCGGCCCCTGCTCGCGGCTGGACAGCAGGTAGATCTTCCCGTCCTTGTACGCGAACCACACCGGCGCCATCCGCTTGGTCCCGTTCACCCGAGTGCCCACCCAGATCACGTCCGACTTGCGGAGGCCGTCCTCGGTCTCCTTGGGGAGCTTGGCCGCGGCGGCCTGCACGTAGACGGGGAACTCGATCTCCCCCAGGACCTCACCGTCGAGGATGAAGGACGCGACGTACGTGCCGGTCTCGTCGAGCACGGCGTCGTCGATCGGGTCGAGCTCGACCGTGAGATCCATCGCGCCTTTCATCCGACGCACCTCGGGACCCCAGCGATAGAGGGTCCGTCCCGACGGGCCGACGAGCCGGATCTCCTCGGACACGAACCCGACGGGAACCTTCCAGGCGCGGAAGATCACGAACGGCAGCGCCGGCCCCGGCTGACCGACGAGGTACACGCCGTCCGACGCCGTCTCACGGTACGCGTCCCACACCCGCTGGTCGACGACGGCCGCGGAGATCAGCTCACCTACGGTCATCGCGGCGATGATAGCGAACGGGCCGAGGCGGTCCGCTCAGACGGTGCGCGCGAGCCACAGGCGCGGCTCGTCCAGCTCGGGAAGCGACGGCATCGACTCGGGCGCGTCCCACATGCGCGCCAGCGTCGCCTCGTCCGTCTGGTCCACGACGACCTCGCAGAACGCCCGCCCGGTCCGGTACTGCTCGCGCTTCATGTCGACGCCGAGCAGCCGTTCGAACACGGGATCGCCGTGCTCTCCCTCCCGGTAGCGCTTCATCGCCTCGGCGATCATCGGGTAGGTCCCGAGGACCTCCGAGCCGAGCGCCTGCATCACGTGGTCGCCATACCCCTCGGCGGCCGCCATGAACGCCTGGATCCGCCCGAGCTTGAGGCGTTGCTCGTCATCGAGGTCGGCCCAGAAGAGGCCTCCGTCGTCCTCGTCCGCGAACCTCGCGAGCGCGTCCGGGTCCGAGGGATCGACCGAGGCGAACCTCGACTGCAGCGCCTCGATGTCGAGCGTCAGGGTCGAGAGGTAGTCGTCGAGGAGTGCCTGGAAGCGATCGCGCACCCAGCCTTGCGCGAACTCGAACCGATGCGTGACCTCGTGGAGCGCGACGAACGTGCGGAACTCGCGCGGGTCCAACGACCAGTCTCGCTCGAACGTCGCGAGGTTGGGGACGACGAAGAGCAGCTGGCCGGGCCCGGATCGAGGAACCGCGATGTCGTACTGGCCGAGCACCCGCTGCGCGAGCGTCCCGAGGACCTGTCCCACCTGCGCGCCCAGCAGCATCGGCGAGAGCTGCCGGAGGAAGCCGGCCATCGGCGCGGCTTCCGCCGGCAGCTGCTCGCCGGCGCTGCGCTCGATCGCGTCCGTGAGCCGCCGGGCCGCGGGCTCGAGGAGCGCCTTCAGGCTCTCGGTGTTGGCGTTGACCCAAGCGGCACGGCGAACGGCGCGCACCTGCGCGACATCCACCGGCCCGGCGAGTCCCGTGAAGCGCCCGACCTGGAGCTCGGCGACGCGCACCGCCTCGTCGAGCATCCGTTGGTCGCCCTCGGTCGGCTCGGGATCCGGTCCGGATTCCACCGCGTTCGCGACGCCGACCTGGCGCGCGAGCTCCCAGTTGACGGGCCCGCTCGACGAGGACATCACGCGCTGGAGCTCGCGGAAGAGCGGGGCGTCGGCGAACGCCTCCGGATCGCCGCCGCCGAAGTCGAACCCGCCGCTCACGGCTCCATCGTACGCGGCCCTCCGTTTACGATGTCCGCCGTGTCCGAGGCCGTCCTGGTCCGCATCTCGGCCGATCCACTCTCGATCGACGACGCCTTCTCGTTCGTCGGCGACCGCGGAGCCGGCGGCATCTGCGTCTTCGTCGGCACCGTCCGCGATCGTTCGGACGCCGGCGACGTGACCGGGCTCCACTACGAGGCGTGGGACGAGCTCGCCGCCGAGCGACTGGAGGAGATCGCTCGCGAGTTGCTCGACGGGTGGCCCGTGAAACGCGTGGCGATCCTTCACCGGACCGGCGATCTCGCGATCGGCGAGGCCTCGGTCGTGGTGGCTTGCTCGGCCCCCCATCGCGCGGAGGCGTTCGAGGCGTGCCGGCACGGGATCGAGCGCCTGAAACAAGACGTCCCGATCTGGAAGCGGGAGGGGCTTGTCTCCGGCGAGGCGCACTGGGTGATGGGGAGCTAGGTGGGCCGAGACCTCGCGATCGACCTCGGGAGCGCCAACACGCTCGTCTATCGGCAGGGCGACGGGATCGTGTTCGAGGAGCCGACCGTCGTGGCGATGGACGCCGGGAGCGGCGAGGTGGTCGCGATGGGGGAGGAGGCCTGGCAGATGCTGGGCGGGGGCTCGGGCAACGTCGTGGCCGTCCGGCCCCTCCGCGAAGGCACGATGACGGAGATCGACGTGACCCAGCGCATGCTCGCCGTCGTCCTCCGGCGCGTCGGCGTCACCCGGTTCCCCAAGCCTCGCGTGCTCGTCTGCATCCCACCGTCCTCCTCGCCCGTCGAACGGCGCGCGATCGAGCGCGCGATCCGCTACGCGGGCGGCCGCCAGGTCGTCCCGGTCGAGGAGCCGCTCGCCGCGGCGGTGGGGGCGAACCTCCCGGTCCACGAGCCGCTCGGCAACCTGGTCGTGGACATCGGCGGCGGCCGCACGGAGATGGCGGTGGTCTCGATGGGCGGCGTCGTCTCGGGGAGGTCCGCGAGCGTGGGCGGCTTCGATCTCGACGCCGCGATCCAGGACCACATCCGGGGCACGTACGGCGTGGCGATCGGCGAGAAGTCCGCCGAGGAGCTGAAGATCGCGATCGGCTCGGCCTTCCCCTCGCCGACGAGCCGCGCCGCGACCGTGATCGGCCGCGAGCTCTCGACGGGGAACACGGTCGAGGTGAAGGTCGACGAAGACGAGATCCGTCAGGCGATGGGCCCGGCGATCAAGCGGCTCGTCGAGGAGGCCCGGATGACCCTCGCGGAGGCGCCGCCCGAGCTCACCCACGACGTGCTCGAGACCGGCATGTTCCTCACCGGGGGCGGCAGCCTCCTCCGCGGTCTGGACATGCTCCTGGCGCAGGAGTGCGAGGTGCCCGTGCACGTGGTCGAGCGGCCGCTGGAGACCGTCGTGGTGGGCGCGGGACGGATGCTCGAGCACCTCGACGACTACCGGTCGTCGTTCCAGCTGCTCCGGCGAGGCATCCCATGACGTTCTCGATCGTGGCGGCCGACCTCGTGGCGGGCGACTGGGGCGTGGCGGTCGCGTCGAAGTTCCCGTGCGTCGGCGCGGTCGTGCCGTGGGCGAAGGCGCGGGTGGGCGCCGTCGCGACGCAGTCGTGGGCCAACACCTCGTTCGGCCCCGACGGGCTCCGCTTGATGGGCGACGGCATCGGGGCCGACGAGGCGCTCCGCCGGATGCTCGACGACGACGAGGGTCGCGAGGACCGGCAGGCCGGCCTCGTGGACACGAGCGGCGGCGCGGCGACGTTCACCGGGGACCGCTGCATGGACTGGGCCGGCGGCGTGACGGGTGACGGTTTCGCGGCGCAGGGCAACATCCTCGTCGGCGAGGAGGTCGTCGCGGAGCTCGCCCGCGCGTTCGCCGAAACGGAGGGAGACCTGTGCGACCGCCTGCTGTCGGCCCTGCTGGCGGGCGACGCGGCCGGCGGCGACCGGCGAGGTCGGCAGTCGGCGGCCCTGCTCGTCGTCCGCGAAGGGGGCGGTTACGAGGGCCGGAACGACCGGTACGTCGACCTCCGCGTCGACGATCATCCCGACGCGCCGAGCGAGCTCGCCCGGCTGTTCGACGTCTGGGACTCCACGATGCTGATCCGGAACGATCCGCTCCTGCCGGCGGCGCCGGCGCTCGTCGCGGACCTGCAGCGGCGGCTCGGGGCGCTCGGCAGGTACGACGGCGAGCCCTCGGGCGACTACGACGAGGCGACGCGCGCGGCGATCGGCGCGTGGGCGGGGGAGTTCAACCTCGAGGGCCGGCTGCGAGACGACGACCAGCTCTCCAACCAGCTCGTCGCGGAGCTCCGGGACGTGACCCCCGAGATCCCGCCGCCCTAGGAGGCGGCCTTCTCCAGCAAGGCGATCACGGCGGTCCCCGCCAGGTAGATCACGAACGCGACGGCGGCCGCCGCGACCGCCACCGCGACCACGAGCCCCAGCGTCCCGGTGATCCGGTCGTGCCACGTCAGGCGGTCGTGCGAGATCGACAGCCGCTCGAAGTTCGAGGGGGGCGGGGGTGGCGCCTGCGGCTCCGCCGCAGGCGCCGCCCCCGCCCACATCGCGGGGTCGTCCTCGGTCGTCATGCCCGCCGAGAGGCGGTAGACGAGCACGCCCACGCCGATCGATGCCGCGAGGATCACCACGTATCCCATGGATCCGTCCTCCTTCGAGCGTAGCGCCGGGGTCGTGCCGTGGCGACCACGTCGTTCCGACGACCGCGGCTACCATCGATCGATGCGACGAGCGCTGCGTTCCGCCGGCTACGTGCTGCTGGTCGCGTTGGCGTTCGGGATCGGGTGGGTGCGGCTCCCGCTCTACGCGCTCGGCCCTGGTCCTCCCCGTGACGTCGTCCCGCTGATCCGGGTCGAGGGAGCCACGACCTACGGGTCGGCCGGGCACTTCGTGATGACGACGGTCCGGTTCACGAAGGTCACGTCGCTCGGCGCGTTCGTCGCGTGGCTCGATCCGGATCGCTCGGTGGTCGACGAGGACGTCCTGTACCCGCCGGGTCTCACGCCGGACGAAGAGTCCCAGCGAGCGATCTCGCAGATGGATCAGAGCAAGATCGACGCCGCCGCCGTCGTGCTGCCCCAGGTCTCCGACTACCCGCGCGAGCACGGCCCCGGCGCCCTCGTGGAGTTCGTCGGGGCCGGCTGCCCGGCCGAGGGCCGGCTGTTCCCCGGCGACCTGATCGTGCGGATCGACGGCGAGACCGTCGACTCCCAGGACGAGGCGTCGCGGCTGATCGACGCGGTCCCCGCCGACGACTCGATCGACCTCCGGATCGACACCGACGGCGAGAAGCACGACGTGCAGCTGACCCGGGGGCGGTGTCCCGGCGCCGGGCGGCCGGCCGTGGGCATCGTGCTGATCGACGCGTTCCCCTTCGAGATCGCGATCGAGAGCGGCGACGTCGGCGGCCCGTCCGCGGGGTTGATGTGGGCGATCGGCCTCTACGACCTGCTGACGCCCGGCGACCTGACGGACGGACGGACGATCGCCGGGACCGGTGCGATCGACCTCGAGGGCAACGTCGGCCCGATCGGGGGGATCCGCGACAAGGTGATCGCCGCTCGCGAGGCGAACGCCGACGTCCTGCTCGTGCCTCGCGCGAACGTGAAGGAGCTCCGAGGTGTCGACCTCGGGGACCTCCGGATGATCCCCGTGACGACGTTCGACGACGCGATCGGCGCGCTCTCGCCAACGGAACCGACGAGCTGAGCTAGGCTGCATCGCCATGGCCACGACGACCGTCAGGATCCCCGTGCCGAGGCGCCGGTGGCCGGTGATCGCGATCGGCGTCCTCGTGGTCCTGTTCCTGCTCTTCACGTTCCTGTCGAGCTTCTACGTCGACGTCCTGTGGTATCGCGAGGTCGGGCTGTCGCAGGTGTTCTGGACCCGGATCTGGGCGCAGGCCGCGCTCGCGGCCGCCTTCTTCATCACGTTCTTCGTGTTGCTGATGGCCAACCTGCTCGTCACCCGGCGGCTGGCGCCGAGGATCGTCGCGCTGACACCGGAGCAGGAGATCGTCGAGCGCTTCCGAGAGAACGCTGAGCCGTACCTCCGCTGGGCGGTCCCGCTGGGGGCCGCGGTGCTGTCGATCTTCGTCGGCCTCGCGGCGGCCGGGCACTGGCAGGAGTTCCTGCTCTGGCGCTCCCGGAGCGGCATCGAGTTCGGGAACCCGGAGGCGCAGTTCGGGCGCGACCCCGCGTACTACATCTTCACGCTGCCATGGCTCGAGTATCTGCAGAGCTGGCTCTTCGGGGCGTTGATCGGGATCACGGTGATCGTGGCGATCGGACACTTCCTCCAGGGGGGGATCCGACCGCAGGCGGTGGGGCTCCGCGACAAGGTCGACCCGCAGGTGCGCGCGCACCTGTCCGTGCTGCTCGGCCTGATCCTGCTCGCGAAGGCGTGGGGCTACTACCTCGGGCGGTTCGACCTGCTCTCGTCGGAGCACGGCGTGGTCCAGGGGGCGTCGTACACGGACGTCAACGCGCGCCTGCCCGCGCTCACGTTCCTCACGATCGTCGCCGTGATCTGCGCGATCCTGTTCTTCGTCAACGCTCGGTACCGCGTGTGGAGCCTCCCGATCATCGCCGTGGGGCTCCTCCTGCTCGTTTCGCTGCTGGTGGGGACGGCGTATCCCGCCTTCATCCAGCAGTTCCGGGTCGCGCCCAACGAGCAACAGCGGGAGGGTCCATACATCGCGCGCAACATCGCCGGGACCCGGGTGGCGTTCGGGCTCGACGACATCCGGATCGAGCCTCGGCCGTTCGAACCGCGTGTGAGCGCGGAGGACGTCGACGCCAACGAGGCGACGATCAGCAACATCCGCCTCTGGAGGCCGTCGGTGCTCAAGGAGAACTTCCAGTCGCTCCAGCGGATCCGCCAGTACTACGACTTCAACGACGTCGACGTCGATCGCTACGAGGTAGACGGTGAGCGGCGTGTGCTGATGGTCTCGGGTCGTGAGGTCACGCAGCGAGGGATCACGGGCACCGGCCGCACGTGGCAGAACCAGCACCTCGTCTACACGCACGGATTCGGGGCGACCGCCGCGCAGGTGAACTCGATCAGCGCCGACGGGGCGCCGATCCTGACGCTCGAGGACATCCCGCCGGAGGGCGAACCGGCGACGGATCAGCCCCGGATCTACTTCGGCGAACGGGAGGACGTCCCGTTCATCGTCGTGAACACCACGACCGACGAGCTCGACTTCGCAGGGGAATCCGGGGAGGAGGCCAGGTTCAGCTACGACGGCGAGGGCGGGATAAAGCTGGGCGGTTGGCTCCGGCAGGCGCTGTTCGCCTGGCGGTTCCGTGACGTCAACATCCTGATCTCCAGCCAGATCGACGCCGACAGCCGGATCATGATGAGGCGCAACATCGCCCAACGGGCCGCGGCGCCGCTGCCGTTCCTCACGTTCGACAGCGATCCCTATATGGCCGTGACGAGCGAGGGCTACAAGTGGATCTGGGACGCGTACACCACCACGAACGCATATCCCTACTCCCAGTCCCTGGATCTTGCGGAGGCAACCGCCAACCTCCTTCCCCCGCAGCAGGTGAACTACATGCGGAACTCCGTGAAGGCGGTCGTCGACGCGTACGACGGCACCGTGACGTATTACGCCGACCTGAACGAGCCGATGATCCAGGCGTGGTCCCGTGCTTTCCCCGGGGTGTTCACCCCGATCGAGCAGGCCCCGGACGAGCTGAAGGCCCACTTCCGATACCCGGAGAACCTCTTCCAGTCGCAGGCGTTCCAGTTCTCCAGCTACCACGTCACCGAGCCGACGACCTTCTACCGCAAGCAGGACTTCTGGGAGATCCCCGACGACCCGACCACTAGCGCGGGCGGCGTCGCGACCGATGGAACCACCCCCGCGGGGGGCACGAGGAAGCTGCTACCGAACTACCTGCTGATGAAGCTCCCGGGCGAGGAGGAGGAGCACTTCCACCTCGTGACCCCCTTCCAGCCCGAGGACCGTCTGAACATGGTCGGATGGATGGCCGCCAACTCCGACCCGGAGGGGTACGGGGAACTCGTCGCGTTCACGTTCCCGTCGGGGCGTGACGTGGACGGACCGGGTCTCGCCTACTCCCGGATCAACTCGGACCAGGAGTTCTCCGCGGCGCGAACCCTGCTCGACCAGGGAGGATCGGAGATCCGGTTCGGGGACCTCCTCACGATCCCGGTGGGGGACTCGGTCCTGTACGTCCTGCCGATGTACGTCCGCGCGGCGCAGGAGGCCGCGGTCCCCGAGCTGAAGCTCGTCACGATGGTGAACGGTTCGGCCGTGTCGGTCGCGAACTCCCTCGACGAGGCGCTCGAGGATGCGACCGGTGCCACCTCGGGGGGGCAGCCCCCTTCGGGTGGCGGCGGCGGCGGCGGCGGCGGCGGTGGCGGAGGCACCACCGACGAGCAGATCCAGGACCTCCTCACGCAGGCGGTCCAGCACTTCACCGCCGCGGATGCGGCGCTCCGGGACGGCGACCTCGCGACCTACCAATCGGAGCTGCAGCAGGCGCAGGCGCTCGTCCAGCAGGCGAACGAACTCGCGGGCGGTGCGCCGAGTCCCTCGCCCACCCCCTCACCGTCGCCGACGCCGTAAGGTGGACGTCGTCCCGGTCTCCGCTCAGGTGACGGGCTCGAACGCGCCGTCGCGGACGACGAAGACGGTCACGGGCGTCAGGCCCTCGGGATCCCGGTCGCCGTCGTCGGCGAAGCGGACGGGCCCCGACGCCCCGTCGAACGACACGGCATGGATCGCGTCGTTGAGCACCTCGAGGTCGACATCGACGCCGTCGTCGGTCTCGGTGACGACCCCCTCGGTCTGCAGGCCGAGGATGATCGCGGTCGCCGCGTCGAACGACTCCGCGGCGAACGGCGTTCCCTTCGGATCCGCCGAGAACGCGGACGTGTAGCGCTCGCTGAAGTCGTCCCAGACCGGTCCCTCGAGCGGCACCGAGGGCAGCGTGACGTACAGGTCCTGCTCCGCGAGGTCGCCGAATCCCCGACCAACGCCCTCGCGGACCGGCGCGGTCGCGAGCCGTTCGACTATCCGGGCAGCCGGAAGGTCCTCGGGCTCGTCGACCAGCAGCCCGACCTGATCCACGCCCACAACCTCCACGGGCGCTACTTCGACCT
>Ga0114129_10012578_pt1 | contig 12051 bp, 11 predicted proteins | sample RhiMetdeltSRZDD1_FD_80071 | JGI IMG/M metagenome (GOLD analysis project Ga0114129, IMG submission 80071) | Populus rhizosphere microbial communities from Tennessee, USA - Rhizosphere MetaG P. deltoides SRZDD1 (version 2) (version 2) | ecosystem: Host-associated > Plants > Roots > Rhizosphere >... | reverse complement strand
TGGCTCCTGACACCTTTCAGTCATACTTGAGAAGCGACCATAGATCGATCACGGCCGCGCCGAGGCTCAGCGCCGTGCGCATGGCATGGAGTGTGCCCCAACGCTCGAGCAGTACGCGCGTCTCGCTTGAACTGAGATCTCGACCCTTCGCAAGCAGCTGACGGTTGACGGGCATGATCACGATCAACGTGAAGGGGACCACGGACCCGATCAGCACCCCTGCCGCGAGCCAAGTCGCCTGTCCATTCATGAACCACGCCATCACGCCGGTGAGAAAACTCACCACTGCCAAGGGTGCTTGCATCCACGTGGCCCGTTGATAGCTAGGGACCCATTGATGAGCGGCGGCTTCTGTCTCAAGTCCCATGCGAGCAGGATGCTCGACCAGTGTGATGTACAGAGCAGCGCCCGCAAAGAGGGAGGCGCACAGGGTTGCGACGAACTCAGTCGCTAGAAGCATTGAGACGCACTCTGTTAGCCTGTCCAGACCACTGGGCCGCGTAGGCGAGAAGACACCCTATCACAGCGAGCCACGAAAGAATAAGGTTACGCGATGGCGATAAAGGAGCCGGCCCGCCGCGCACCGCGAAAGGGTTCCTGACACCTTTCTGTACCCCAGTGCATTCATCTTTCGATTTACTTTTTCCTTGGGGCTATGCTTCACCCCTTAGTCGACGTGACGGGAGATGGCCACTCGCTGCCACTGGAAGAAACCAGGGACAATCGAGGTTTCAAGTCAGCTTTCTCGCTTATCTGCTGCGCTTCGTCAAATCTCCACGACGATGCCGATCTCGACCACTTGATCCGACGGTAGATGAAAGTAGGAGCTTGCGCGCTGCGAGATCTTCTCCATGAATATGAAGAGTCGTTCGCGCCATAACGCCATGCCGGGTCGAGGTGTGGCAAGTGCATTGATCCGACTCAGGAAGTATATGGTGTCGCCGAGGGGGATCGAAACTCCGACCGCAGCGCAGGTGGGCAGCACTTTCGGGATATCCGGAGTCTGCATAAAGCCGTGACGAATGGTTAACCGAAAGACGTGTTCGCTCAATGTTTCCACAACGACTTGTTCGGCGATCGGAAGCGAAGGGACTCGCACCGTGTGGACGGTCAAAAACAGAAGTTTCTCATGGACTGCCTTATTGTGCCTGACATTTTGCACCAGTGCCGGAGGAGCAAACTCCGGCGCGGAAACCATATAGATAGCCCATCCTGGGACGCGAGTCACACGATCCGTTTGAATCTGCCGGATAAATGAACTGAAGGAAGGCATCTTGTTCCACAAGTGACGAGCAACCAGATGTCGGCCGCCACTCCATGTACTCATCAGAATCAAAAGGAGACAAGCCAGGCCGAGAGAGACCCATCCCCCTTGTGGAATCTTCAAGACGTTGGCCATGAAAAAGCCACTGTCGATGATCAGGAACGATCCAAGGAGCAGGACCACGCTTCCGATCGACCATTCCCATCGTCGACGGGCGACGACCGCAATCATGATCGTGGTGATGACCATGGTGCCTGAGACCGCGATGCCGTACGCTGCAGCCAAATTGGATGAAGCGCGGAAGGTCACGACCAATCCGAGCGTGCCGACAAGCATCAGCCAGTTGACAACCGGAATATACACCTGTCCGATCTGGTCCGATGCCGTGTAGCGAATGTCCATCCGCGGAAGATAACCAAGGCGAATCGCTTGCTGAGAGAGCGAGAAGGCGCCCGTCAGCATCGCTTGGGACGCGATGATGGTAGCCGCTGTGGCAAGAACCACCAGGGGCCACAGGAGCCAAGTCGGCGCGAGAAGGTAGAACGGATTCGACACGGCTTCCGGCTGTTTCAGGAGCAGGGCACCCTGTCCAAAGTATTGGAGGAGGAGCGCTGGAAAGACGATGCCGTACCACCCGACGCGGATCGGCCTTCGTCCTACATGACCCATGTCGGCATACAGAGCCTCTGCACCCGTGAGGGTCAAAAATACGCCGCTCAGAACCGCGAAGCCGATCGTGCCATGGTGCCACAAAAACATGACCGCAAGATGGGGACTGAGCGCGGCAATCACCTCCGGCGCCTGAAGGAGACCGCGAAGTCCCAGCGCGGCGATCGCGACGAACCAAATTGCCATCACCGGACCGAACAGCCTGCCGATGAGGCCGGTACCCCTGAATTGTGTTGCAAAGAGGAGCACCAAAATCACGATAGTGATCGGGACTGTGTAAGGCTGATAGGCCGAGGTCTCCACTTCCAAGCCTTCGACGGCGCGTAGGACAGACAATGCCGGCGTGATGATTCCATCGCCATAGACGAGCGCGGTCCCTATAAGCCCCAACAGCACGACCGGATTCGATCGGAGTGGAAAGTTCGCGTGCGGGCGATGCCGTTGTGAAAGGGCGAGAAGCGCGAGGATACCTCCCTCGCCTTCGTTATCCGCACGGAGAACGAACCACAGATATTTTAGCGTGACGACCAAAACAAGCGCCCATACGATCAACGACAACACACCAAGGATGTTCGGCTTGTTGACGGCAAGATTGAACGTCGGGTGGAAACATGCACGCAAGGCGTACAATGGACTGGTTCCGATGTCGCCGAACACGATGCCGATCGCGCTCAAGACTAGAACAGTCTGACCAGCCTGCGGTCGATCGTTCGTCATGTCGTGGACACTATTCGTCTCACCAGGCCTATCCGGCTAAACAGAGTTACTCTGCGACTCATTGGGCTTGTTTCCATTCAAGCCGGATAACGGATGTTCGAGGATGCCGCAAGGCTACCTGGAAAGGAAGAGAATCTACAAGCATCAGTTTTCCTCCTCACATCTCGATTTATAAAATCCTTCGGGGTATGCTTCCACTGGTTTAAACATATGATCATTCCTCATGCAGGCCGACTCGTCGCAACTGCATGATGGTCGGGCTACGCGATAGTTTCCTTTCCGACATGAACATGATTCACTGGAGAGTCGTTCTCGTTATCCCGTTTGCCTTGATGTGTTCCTGTGCGACTCGTGCACCACATCCAGCCGACTATTACAGCTTGCAGGTACCACAGAGCGACATCGGTCTCGCTGTGGATCTGGACTTACTCGCGACAGCAAAACTATCGAATGACAATAAACAAACAGGAAAAGAGCTGCTGATCTTTTTTCACAGCGCGGAAACAGCCCTCGAGCGTTATATTGAAGCGGCGGAGAGCAGCATTCAGGTCAACGAGGAGCTGAAAGAAAAATATGCCACTACTGAGGCCATTGTAGGAGGTGTCGCCGGCATCTCCTCTCCGGCCATTATCTTTGCGACCGCGGCAGTGGCAATTCCAATCGCTGGAGCTCTTTATATAGCGGTGGGGCAGATGATACAAACCTGGCACGTCAAACCCGAATTGCGGGTTGCTCGTGATCATATAGACGAGGCCCGCAGGATCACACAGGTGTTTCCTGACATCGCGGCTGCATTTCGGGGGCTCGTCTTCTCCCCCACAGAGAGCGAGGCTGAAAGACGATTTAAGCAATGGGGCGCCTACATCGAAGGCGTCATGGGCAGAATTGTGCGATTCTTCACGGAGCCCAAGTAGCTGAAAGAGGTATCGGCAACAAGGTTATCCCCGGGCTCCATTTTCCTTTTCTCGGGCCACTTCAACCTGCCCTCATTCTCGCTTGACTCCGCAGGTACTGCATATCTCGATTTGTCAGGTCCACGGGGGGTATGCTTTGCTCAGGAGACGAAGGTTCTCTTGGTCTAGTAGTTCCTGCGAGACCATGGAGAAAATCGAATGATAGGCAGGAGAAATGGAGAACGCATCATGGCCAACAGAAGCTTTTGGATAGGACTTGCTGTTGGAACAATGTCAACTTGCCTTCTCGGGCAGTGGGGGCTCTCTGCCGCGGACAAGATGGTGGATCCGCCCAAGTGCATCCCGGCGGTAACTGTCGCCGACTATCTGCACGGTGTAATCCAGGCAGACCGAACGTTTTACACCACAGAGATTGTGGAACGGATGCAGATGCGAGGCATTGTCGTCGCCTCGGAAAACTGGAGGAAAACTTCAAGACTCCCTCTCCCGGCCCAGTTTTTGATGGAAGCAGGACGACTCATCGCTCAGGAGGGAAGTGGATTTCGATTTCGGTTGATCAGCCATTGGGCGATCAACAAAGCGAATAGGCCTGCTACCGAATTCGAGCAGAAGGGTCTAACGGAGATCCTCGTGAACCCTGATCGGGCCTATACGGCGGTGGTGATGGAGAGTGGCACAGCCGTTTTCCAAGCAATCTATGCAGATAGAGCAGTGTCTCAGAGCTGCGTTGGCTGCCATAATGCGCACCCCGGCAGTCCAAAGAGGGATTTCAAGCCGCGAGACGTGATGGGTGGGATTGTGCTTACCATTCCGCTCCCTCGGTAGGCTGAACAAGACGCCTCCGGCCGCGAAATATGAAGGGCGTCTCTCGGTGCACATTTTGTGTGACCGGCCAAGTATTTGGAACTCAAGCCACGTTTCGTCAAATCCCACCCAGCCACGCGCCCGCGAATTCAGAATGTCTCGTTCTCCTGCCGCCCATGAGCGTTACCCGCGGCACTCCATTTGGTTCTCTGGAATGGGTACGAGAAAAAGTAGAATGTCCCGTTTCTCTCGCGCGACCAGTTATGGAAGCGCGGCCTCGACGATGCTCACAGGTGATGCAGTAGACACCACACGTGTGACGGATAAACCCGCCTTACCGAGAAGCATGCCGTATTCCTCTTCGGTCCGTTCCTGCCCGCCGGGTCCTACCAGCATCATCATGTCCAGCATCTTCCCTGGGTGAGGAATGTTGCCGGAGGGAAGCACCATCTCCACAATCAGCAATCGACTGCCGGGCTTCATCGCGCGCCGGCAGTGGCCCAGGATCGTCAGGCACTGCTTTTCACTCCAATCGTGGATGATGTGCGAGAGCAGATAAGCATCTCCCCCTTCGGGCACGCGCTCGAAGAAACTGCCGGCCTCAATCGTCACACGGTCAGCCAGGCCCCGCGCGTCAATAAGCGCGCGCGCGTCGCGTACGACATGTGGCAGGTCATACAGAATGCCTCGAGTTCCCGGATGCTTACTCAAAATCGTCGTTAAGAGATTTCCCGTCGCTCCTCCAACATCGACAAGGGTCTTCACGCCGGAAAAATTGTAAGACGCGGCCACGGCCGGGGGTTCCGCGCCATGGAAACTTACCATCGTGTCGCTGAAAAGGGACGCCTCCTCCAGGTGTTTCGCCAACCAGTCGAACAGGGGCATACCTAAGGATTGCTCCAACCCGCTTTTCCCTGTCTGGACCGAATAAAGCAGGTGTTCCCACCCACGGGACATCAGAGGACTCGCCAGTGTCAGGATTGCCGCTCGCGCGGCGCCAGGAGCCCCGCTCTTCAATGCGTGACCGAGTGGCGTCAAGGCGAAGCGGCGCTCCATGTCCTCAGTCACGATACCGAGATGCGCGAGCGTCCGCATGAAACGATAGAGGGCAGGGGCATGGGTGTTCGTGGGGCCGGCCAGCTCATCTGCGCGCTTTGGTCCTTGGAGAAGGTGGTCGGCTAGGCCCAGCTTGGCGGCGACGTACACAATGTGGGATACCCAATGCGCCGTGGCCATCTGAACCAGTTGTGCATGAAGAGGAGGTGTTTCAGCTTTGCTGGAATTGGATTCAGCCATATCGATTCTCCTGAAGTGTCATGTGGTTTGCGAGTGGCAAGTCTAGCGCAAAGTCGGAGGCCTATTCATCACGGTGGAGCAGATAGAGAGCGTGTGGAAGTGCATTGTCTCCATCACGTCACTGACGAGCGATCTCTGAGAGATTCAGCGACGCGTAGCAGCTACTGAGACGGGACCGGAGTTGCTTCAGATGGCTTTCCTCCGGATTGATCTGACCGAACACAAGGGGGATTGTTCAGCGGATTCAAGGGATTTAATCCAGGGGAACAAGGTTGGAGCTGCGATGGTGATGACGGCGCACTACGATTGGGGGGAGGCAAGGAGCCGCCCGACGGATCTTGGGTATCAGCCGGCAGGTTCGGTGGCATAGGCGCTACATACGGGGATGCGGGTGGTATCTCAGAGCTGCCGGATGGATCAGGTGGCATGGAAGCCGGCGCCATTTGCTCGGTGAGGACTTGGCAGTTCTTGAGTTCTGATTGTTTGTTTGAGAGTACAGTCCTCCCCGCTGCATCGCGACACTGATAGACTGCCGCTCTGGCGGGGAATGGCGAGCCCGCGCCTATGATGGTGCTTACAAGGAGCACCATCGAAACAAGGCGATGAACATCTCCACGAGCGGTCCAATGGGATTCCGTTCCCTGTCTAGCTGTACCCGATACCGTCACGGCAAAGAGCCTCTATCGAGTGAACAATACCAATTCGTTGCCGAATTATAGAGCAATCGGTGTGCCACAAAAGGTTAGTCTCTGTGTGAGGGGGGTGAGTAGGCGAGGAACGCGCCGGCCAGCCGCGCGGCCCCGAAACGGTTCCTGGGAGCGCTCGACGAGGTTCGTCCGACGCCTCCAGCAGAAAAGTAAACTATCCCATTTCTTACCGTTTTCTCACACAAATCGCTCGCGTTCGCTGGCGGTGGGGACGCGGCATGCGTCGGCTTTGCCCATCCATTTGTACCGATGGCGCCCAATAACGTTGTAAACGGCATCACGAAGCGGTCGTGGAATGGCGATACAGATGTAAAATATTGGCCACAAACTAGATAAGTGTCTCACAATCCTTAGCGCAGCCGTCGATTTGGAGAAGACACGGCCTCGCTCCAGCAGGAGAAAAGTTTCAAAGTCTTCGGTAGATAGCTGAAGTTCTCTGAGAATCTGTTGCCCTTTGTCAGATTGAAGCGTTCCAAACTTAAACTTTCCCTGCGGGTCGTGATCCATCGTAAAATTCACCCAGGCATTACACCAATTACAGACTCCATCGAATACGATCACTCGCTCATGCCTGGCCCATTCATGTGATCTTGGATCAAGCTCTCTTGTCATTCGTCAGGTACCTCAAAAATGGACGGTGTTCAACCTTTCAAGCTCCTGCTATTCGATGCAAGGTGAGCACATTGTACTTAATGTTAGGACGTTCGATCCACCGCCAAGTCTGTCTGTCGCTGCGCTGCGACTCCTTTGCCCAACCTGTCTTCTGCATTTGGAGCATTGAAGGCCGCCAACACTTGCTGTAATCTTTCTGTGCTGAGACTAAGACACGTAACTTGCAAATTTTTCGGGATTGTCCTGCGTGCTTGCAAGAGCGCGTAGTCCGCACATCCGGCGGACTTGCGGAGGGTCATGGTGGACATTCGGACGTTCAAAGTAGTGATCGCCGCTGTCGCTGGACTGGCGGCCATCGTCGGGACTTGGGAGTCAGCACAGGCTGAACCTTTGACAGTTGGAGCACCCCCCACCTTACGACCGGCTTTCAGCGAAATCCTGCCGATGTTTGAGCGAGAACATGGTGCGACGGTCAAGATCGTGTACACGCCATCGAAAACGCTTCTTCGGCAAATCGAAAAGGGAGCTCCGATCGATGTGTTTCTGTCGGCGGGGGTTGAAGAAGTCGAGTACCTGCACAAGAAGGGACTGACTCTCAACGGACGCCCTCGGATCTACGCGCAGACGTCCCTCGTCCTCGTGATGTCTTCGGACTCCCCGGCCACGCGGGTTTCCTTTCAGGATGCGCTGTCGAATCGAACCACACGCATTGCCCTCGGTGATCCGCAGACGTCCTCATTGGGAGACGTCACGGCCCGGGCGCTGACAAAACTTCATCCGACGTATAAAAACCGTTCCAACATTCTCTATGCGTCACATAGCGAGGACATCATGAATCTGATTCGCATGGGAAAGGCCGATGTGGGGCTGGTCTATCGCGTCGATTCGATCAACAGCGGGCATGTGCGCATCAGCGATGAAGACCCACTCGGAACGTTGGTGCCGATTCAGTTCGGGCAAGCAGTGGCGTCGACCTGTCGAGCCTCATTACGCTCTGTCGCAGAGCAGTTTTCCAATTTCCTGATGACGCCTCGCATACAAAAACTCTTGGTGAAATACGGATTTGACACCATCCCGTCGCCTGTGGGGCTCACCCCCATCGAAAGGAAAGAGAGGGTATCATGAGCAGCAAAGCTTTGGCCCGGATCGCCGTCATTGCAACGATCGCGGCGCTGGCGGCCCCGGCCATCTTCGCCATCGACAAGAAATCCGGCACCCCGGTGGGTGTTCCTCCCGGGACCGTTGCTGACTATTTGCGTGCAGTCATCATGGCTCACCGGCACTTTTACACCATCCACATTGCCAACCGGCTTCGCCAGGAGCGCATTGTTGATGTGTCGGAAAATTGGCGGGCCACGCATGCATTGCCCTTACCTGTGCAACTGCTGCAGGAGACCAGCGAAATTGCTGAATTGACCGGGCCGAATGTCCGCTATCACCTGATCAGTCAGTGGCCGATCAATAAGGCCAATGCGCCAACCACTGAATTCGAGCGGCGGGGGCTCAAAGAAGTTCAGACACATCCCAATAGACCGTATTCCAGCACCATCGCGGGAGGATCTGCAGAACAGTTGTTCGAAACGGTCTATGCCGACGTGGCTGTCACAGCGGCGTGCGTCGAATGCCACAACGCGCATCCCAGCAGCCCCAAGTCGGATTTCAAGGTCGGTGACGTTATGGGAGGACTTGTGATCAGCTTTCCACTGAGTAAACAGTGAGCAGTCAGGCTGAGGCCGACACATGTCATCCTAAGGACTAGCTTGTTGGCCGAATCGAAGAAGGCAGAATCGCGCGTCTTCTCCTTCTCTGAGCTCGACGCTGCGGCAACTCTTTGTTTGAGGATGCGATGCTCATCGTTCCTGGGCGTCCGAGTAGCACCGGCCTCACGTGGTGGATCTACGCCAGCGATGGTGCGCGACCATCCCCTCAAGACTTCAAACTCACTATTGGTCCCAAAGAATCTGCGAGCAGTTTGCCGGGTATCGGAGCCATCTTTACGATTCACGGCCTCGGACGCGGAGGAGAGCCGGCAGAGGCCAAGCGGTCCTACATCGTGGCGACCACAGGCCTGCAGGCCGATACCGCTTACGCATTGACGCACGTGCGAAGTAACTTCACAGTGGCGTCTCGCACGCTTCCTGCCCGTGAGAGCTTCAAGCCGGTCAGCTTGGGATTCGGGAGTTGCTACGGGCGTGTGCGGGGAAAAGGCGTCGATGCGTGGACCAAGTTGAATAGCATCTTCAACGATCCGAACAATCCGTTGCGGTTTCGCGTGTTGTGCGGCGACCAGATTTATTTGGATTTGGATCCGGCTGACGATGGGGCGGTAAAGACGGATAAGCCGCCGCTCTGGCGGCGGTACCTCGAACAATGGCAGTTTTTGCCGTTCCAACAATTCCTTGTCTCTTCGCCGACCATGGTCATGGCCGACGATCACGAGTTTTGGAACAATTATCCGGACCGATACAATCTATGGAACTGGTGGGCAGAAGATGAATTGGGCGGTCCCGTCGGGCGTGAGTTCGATCGCGCGTTCTCGGTATTCCAAGCTGCGCTCAATATTGCACCGGAACATCTTGTGGACGATGCGACTGACGCGAACAAGCAACTTGTCGATGGAATGCTTCAAGACCAGGCTCGCACGTTTGAGCTGGATCTCGGCTATGTGACGGTGCTCATGTTGGATGTGCGGACACGTAGGACAAGCATGTCGTACAATGGAGGCCGTCCTGAACTGGCTGCTTCGGCATTTCCGAACATGCCGAACGTGCGGTGGCTGGCCAACACGGTGAACCGCATTCGTCATACCGACGTACCGTGTGTTGTAATTCTGTCACAGCCCCTCATCGAGTTCCCTCGTACGTCCAATCTCTCAGAAGAAAACCTTCCAGAGTATGCAAACGAGTTTGCTCAACTCTGGGACACCATCTTTGACTCGAACTGCAGAGCGCTCGTACTTTCCGGAGACATTCATTGGAGCCGTCTCTACTGCGCGACGAGTGCGCGCAATCCTGAAAGGGAAATGTATGAGTTCATCTCTTCGCCCCTGGCGAGAATCAAATCCTGGATAGCCGACCCTAGATTGCCCGACCGCCGGGAGGGAAGCGTTCAATGGGAGTCTAAGACGCTCAAAGGTGAGGGGAAGTGGCATCGGTGGGAGCCCGGGATTGTCACCGACGATGTGAATAACTACGCGACGATTACGTTCACGCCTGCCGAACAACGTCGAGGAACGCCGGTGAAGGTCGAAGCGATCATGTGGCCATTGTTTCAGCCGACACTATACCCGATCCGATACAAGGAATTTATCTTAAAGCCGCAGTGAGCAATCAACCACAAGGAGAAGGGTGATGGCGACGTTGAATACGGCGGTGCGGTATTTGGCCAGCGGCCGCACCGTCAATCCGAAACTGTACGATGTGACCAAAACTTTTCAGAAGAAGGATAATGCTTCCTTTCTTGCCATGGTCAGTGCCGAAATCAGTCGATTATCAAAAGGTATGGTGGCGAATCGGGCCGGGTTTGCTTCCGGTGCGGTGGCTTGTATCGGTTTGACTGGCGAATACGGAATGGTGGGTTATCGCTTGAGACGTGCGCAAGAAGTCGTTCGTCTCGATCGAACGCCGAGTTACTGGTCTCATGCGTTCCTCATACGAAACCCGCTCTCGACGAAAGCACAACTCAACAAAGACGGCCGCCGGTCTCCCTGGATTTTGGAAAGCACGCTCGATCCGGCCGAGGGCTTCAGCGCCTTTATGGAATGTCACGGCGTCAGCGCTCGCCGAATCAATGATTTCAATCAGGCGCAATTTCACCCCCTCCGGAATTATTCCGTTCCGAACATCGCGATTATCGCCGTTGCGTTAACCGATGAGGAACGGCAACAAATTCTAAACCGAGCGGATGCCCCTTATACGGATCAGCTGAACTATGATTTCTCCGCCATGTGGGGTGCGTGGTATGCCTATATCACGAGTAAAGGAGAAGTGGCGAATCCGATTGTCCAAGGAGTAGGCATTCCAAGCGCCGCCTATATTCAATTTGCCTATGATGCCGCTGGAATCGATTTGGCTCTCGGCTCCCGACAGCGTAACGTCACCCCCGAACACATATGGCAGTCGGCAAAAAGACTCAGCCCTCTTTTTCGGACTGTAAGCATACAAGGAAAATTGATCGAGCGTACCGTGATAGGATGGTATTGTGTGCGGGAAAAAGCCTGCTCCAGTTATCCCCCCGACGATCCAAGCCCGGTTCCACCGACCATATCCGCTCAAATTACGAGAATCGAGAGGGGAGTGTGGAAATAAAGTCAGTGGCGACTTCCCTGTCGATAGGCACGATAAAGGCAGACGCCGGAAGCGCGATGCGAAATGGTTCCTGACAGCTTTTTCTTGCCCGGATTAGGACCACGTATTGCTTAAGGAAGATGAAGAACACGACGACGCTTACACTACGCGTGTCGGACTCAGGGGGCGATGTCGAAGCGTTGCTGCTTCGTCCGGACGATGCCAAGTGGCTCTTGGTATTAGCGCACGGCGCAGGGGCGGGGATGCATCACCCCTTCATGGAAAGTCTCGCCCGCGAACTGGCTGCGTGCCGTGTGGCGAGCCTCCGGTACCAGTTTCCGTACATGCAGCAGCGACGGAAGAGACCGGACGCCCCAGCTCTATTGACAGCCACGGTCCGAGCGGCGGTCACAGCGGCGTCAGAAGCCGCATCCGATTTGCCACTCTTGGCGGGAGGCAAATCGCTCGGGGGCCGCATGACTTCGCTGGCGTTTTCCGAGGAGCCATCCGCCGCGAAAACCGAAGCCACGCGCGTGCTCGGCCTCGTGTTCTTTGGCTTTCCCCTGCACCCGCCGGGCCGTCCAGGCACACGACGCGCCGAACATTTGGCACGGGTGCAGATGCCAATGCTGTTTCTCCAAGGCACGCGCGATACGTTGGCCGATCTCGCCCTGATTCGCGCCCTCTGCGCGACGCTTGCAACTCGTGCCACATTACATGTTGTGGACAACGCGGACCACTCCTTTCACGTGCTGAGGCGATCAGGAAAGACAGACGCTGAT
>Ga0114129_10012577_pt1 | contig 12051 bp, 11 predicted proteins | sample RhiMetdeltSRZDD1_FD_80071 | JGI IMG/M metagenome (GOLD analysis project Ga0114129, IMG submission 80071) | Populus rhizosphere microbial communities from Tennessee, USA - Rhizosphere MetaG P. deltoides SRZDD1 (version 2) (version 2) | ecosystem: Host-associated > Plants > Roots > Rhizosphere >... | reverse complement strand
CGGCGACCGTCGTCGGGATCACCGGCGCGAACGGCAAGACGTCGACGAAAGACCTCACGGCGGCGGTGGTCGGCGGTCACCTCCGGACCCACGCGAGCCCCGGCTCGTTCAACAACGAGATCGGGTTGCCGCTCACGCTCCTCGGCGCGGATCCCGACGTCGAGGCCGTCGTGGTCGAGATGGGCGCCCGTCGGCTCGGTGACGTGAAGCTCCTGTCCGGGGTCGCTCGTCCGCGTGTCGTCGTGGTGACGAACGTCGGCGTCGCGCACATGGAGGTGTTCGGGTCGTGGGCCTCGATCGTCGAGGCCTCCGCCGAGCCGGTCGAGGCGCTCGACGGCGACGGCGTGGCGATCCTGAACGCCGACGACCCGGTGGCGGCGTCGTACGCCGGGAGATGCGCCGGCCGGGTCGTGACCTTCGGGGTGAACGCCGCCGGCGACGACGCGCCCGACGTCCGCGCGACCGACGTGACCCTGGACGACGACGGTCGGGCCACCTTCCGGATCGCGGCGCGTGATCTCGACGCGCCCGTCACGCTGGCGATCCCCGGCGAGCACATGGTGTCGAACGCGCTCGCGGCGGCGGCGGTCGGCCTCGAGCTCGGCGTGCCGCTGGCGGACGCCGCCGCCGCGCTGGGCGCGGCGTCGGTGTCCCGCTGGCGGATGGAGTCGTTCACGACCCGGGCCGGGGTCCGGGTCGTGAACGACGCCTACAACGCGAACCCGGAGTCCACCGCGGCGGCCCTGCGGACCGCCCGTCGGATGGCCGGCGATCGGCGGCTGATCGCGGTCCTGGGCGAGATGGCCGAGCTGGGCCCGATCTCGGAGGAGGAACACGAGCGGGTCGGCGAGCTCGTCGTTCGCCTCCGCGTCGACCGGCTGATCACCGTCGGCGAGGTCGCCGCGGCGATCGGCCACGCCGCCGTTCGCGAGGGGTTCCGGCCGCAGGAGGTCGCGAGCTACCCGGACGTCGCCGACGCGATCGACGACGTCCGCCGCTCCGCATCGCCGGGCGATCTGGTCCTCTGCAAGGGCTCCCGCGTCGCCGGGCTCGAGCGCGTGGCGGAGGCGCTGCGGTGATCTGGATCCTCGTCGCGGCCGCGGTCGGCCTGGGGGTGACCCTGCTCGGCACGCCGCTGGCGATCCACCTCTTCCGCCGGTGGGGATGGGGTCAGCGGATCCGCGAGGACGGTCCCCACACGCACTTCGAGAAGGTGGGGACGCCGACGATGGGCGGGGTGGTGATCCTCGTCGGGCTCGGGGCGTCGTTCATCGCGACGCGGTTCCGCTTCCACGACGGGATCGTGTTCACGCCGGCCGGCCTCTCCCTGGTGCTCTCGGCCGTCGGGTTCGGTCTGGTCGGGTTCGTCGACGACCTCCTGAAGGTCCGGCGCCGCCGATCGCTGGGCCTTTCGAAGATGCAGAAGTTCGTGGGGACCGCCGTGATCTCGATCCTGTTCGCCTGGGTCGTGATGGCCTTCTCCAATGACACCGGGACCTCGACGAGTCTCTCGTTCGTCCGACCCACCGCGCTCGACCTCGGCATCGGCTTCGCGATCTGGGTGTTCGTGATCCTGTCCGCGTCGTCGCACTCGGTGAACCTCACCGACGGACTCGACGGGCTCGCCGCGGGTTCGTCGATCCTCGTGGTGGCCGCGTTCGTGTTCATCGCGTTCTGGGAGTTCCGGCACACCTGCGGCGCCGTGATCGACGCGACGGCGTGTTACGAGGTGAACGGACGGGCGATGCAGGACACCGCGATCGTCGCGGCGGGGATGATGGGCGCGGCGACCGGGTTCCTATGGTGGAACGCCGCCCCCGCGCGGATCTTCATGGGCGACACCGGCGCGCTCGCGATCGGCGGACTCCTGGGCGCCCTGGCGATCACGACGAACACCCAGCTGCTGTTGATCATCCTGGGCGGCCTCTACGTGATCGAGACGATGTCGGTGATCCTCCAGGTGATCTCGTTCCGGGGGTTCGGCCGGCGCCTGTTCCGGATGTCGCCGATCCATCATCATTTCGAGCTCGCCGGCTGGCCCGAATTCACCGTGATCGTCCGCTTCTGGATCATCGCCGGGCTGTGCGTGGCGGTCGGCCTCGGGGTCTTCTACGCCGACTTCATCGCCCGCGGGGGACTCGGGTGAGGGGCACGTTCGACTCGGAGCGCGTCGTGGTGGTGGGCGCCAGCGTGGCGGGCGCCGGGGCCGCTCGGGCGCTCGCGGCGGAAGGTGCACACGTGACCGTGACGGATCGACGCTTCGAGACGGAGCTCCCGTCGGTCGAGGAGCTGCGCTCGCTTGGGATCGAGGTCCGCGTCGGGGGGCACGACCCGTCGGACCTCGACGGCGCGACGCTCGTCGTCGTGAGCCCCGGCGTCCCTCCCGACGCGGACGTGGTTCGCTGGGCGGACGAGCGAGGGCTGCCGGTCTGGGGTGAGCTCGAGCTGGGATCCCGGCTGGGCCACACCCCGTCGATCGGCGTCACCGGCACGAACGGGAAGACCACCGTGACCGGGATGGTCGAAGCGTGCCTGCGCGCCGGCGGGCTCGACGCCGTCGCCTGTGGGAACATCGGGCGCTCGTTCCCGGAGGCGGCCCGCGAGCGGCACGACGTGTTGGTCGTCGAGGCATCGAGCTTCCAGCTGGAGCGACAGGGGTCCTTCCACCCGGCCGTGTCGGTGCTCCTCAACGTGGCGCCCGACCATCTCGACCGGCATCGCACGATGGACGCGTACATCGGAGCGAAGGCCAGGATCCACGTCACGCAGCGCGACGGCGACGTTCACGTGGGGAACCGGGACGATCCGATCGCGGCCGGGGTCTCCTCGAAGGCGCGGTGCGAGCTCCGATGGTTCCGATCGGGGCCGCCCGAGGAAGGCGAGGTCGGTTACGACGGCGACGAACTCGTGGCTCGGATCGGTGGGACCGATCGATTGGGAACGATCGACGGCGAACGAGCCGGGTACCGCGAGGACGCGGCCGCCGCGGCGGCCGTCGCGCTGGCCTGGGGCGTGGCTCCCGCCGACGCGGCGGCCGGCCTGGCGTCGTACCGGCCGCCGGCCCACCGCGGCGAGGTCGTGGCGACCGTCGACGGCGTCCGCTTCGTCGACAACTCGAAGGCCACGAACGTCCACGCGGCGATGGCGGCGATCGCCCAGGTCGACGATGCGGTCCTGATCGCCGGGGGCCGGGCGAAGGGCGCCGATCTCTCGGCGCTGCGCTCGGCGGCGGGTCGCCTCCGCGCGGTCGTGGCGATCGGCGAGGCAGCCCCCCAGCTCGCGGCGGTGTTCGACGGCGCGGTCCCGACGACCGCGGCCGAGACGATCGAGGACGCGGTCCGGGAGGCGTTCCGCCGCTCCTCCGCCGGCGGCACGGTCCTGCTCGCGCCGGCGTGCGCCAGCTGGGACCAGTTCACCGACTACGGCGAGCGCGGCGACCGCTTCGCGGTCGCCGCGCGGTCGCTGGAGCGAGAGCCGAGCGCCCGTGGCTGACCGAACGGTCACCCACGGGCGGACCGGGCCGCCGGGGTCGGCGCCACGGCCCCACCTGCGGCTCGTCCGGCTCGAGGACACGGTCGGGCCCGCGCGCGACCCCGTCGCGCAGGCCCGCCGGAACCTCGCGCTGCTCCTGGGTCCGACCGCGGCACTGACGGTCGTGGGACTCGTGATGATCCTGTCGGCCGGTTCGATCTCCGCGGTGGAGGGCTACGGCACGAGCTTCTGGTACTTCAACCGTCAGTCCCTGTACGCGGTCGCCGGGGTCGTCGCGTTGGTCGTCGCCGCGCGGATGCCGCTCTCCTTCTGGCGGCGGGCCGCCCTCCCCATGCTCTTGCTGTTGCTGCCGGTGATGCTGCTCACGCTCCACCCGACGGTGGGCTCCTCCCTGTACGGGGCGTCCCGTTGGATCGACCTCGGACCCGTGACGCTCCAGCCGGCCGAGATCGCCAAGCTCCTCACGGTGTGCGCGGTGGCCGGGATCCTCTCGCGGCCGTGGAAGGACCTCTCCCGTCCGCGCGACGTCTTGCTCCCGACCGCCCCGCTCGTAGTGGTCGTGGCCGGCATCGTGATGCTGCAGCGCGACCTGGGGACCACGCTGATCATCTGCGGCAGCGTCTTCCTCCTGCTCTTCACCGCCGGCGTCCGCTACCGGCACCTGTTCCTCGGCGCCCTCAGCGGATCCCTGGCGACCGCGTACCTGGTGTTCGGGACGGCCTATCGGCGCGCCCGTCTGCTCGATGCCTGGTTGCGCTGGGAATCTGATCCGAGCGGCGCCGGCTGGCAGCTCCGGCAGGGACTGATCGCGCTCGGCTCCGGCGGATGGTTCGGCGTGGGGCTCGGGAACAGCCGGCAGAAGTGGGACTACCTCCCCAACGCCCACAGCGACTTCGTCTTCGCGATCCTGGGCGAGGAGCTGGGGCTGATCGGCGCGATCGCGGTGCTGTGCTTGTTCGGGGCTCTGCTGTTCGCGGGGATCCGGATCGCGGTCGGCGCGCGCGACCCGTTCGGCCGCCTCCTCGCCGCCGGGATCACGGGTTGGTTGGGGCTGCAGATCCTCGTGAACCTCGGCGCGGTCACCGGGCTCCTGCCGATCACCGGGGTGCCGCTCCCGCTCCTCTCGTTCGGGGGAACCGCCCTCGTCGTCGCGTTGGCCGGGATCGGCGTCGTGGCCGGCGTGGCGCTCGACACCGCGAGGCACCCGGAGGGGAGGTCCACACCGACCGGTCGCGGTCGACCTGCCTCGAGGGCCGCCCGATGAGGATCGTGATCGCCGGCGGTGGGACCGCCGGGCACGTGTTCCCCTCGGTCGCCGTGGCGGAACGGCTCTCGGCCCGAGGCGCGAGCGTCGAGTTCATCGGCTCGAGCGACGGGCAGGAGGCGACGTTGATCCCCGCCGCGGGCTACCCCTTCCATCCGATCCGCGCGATCCCGCTTCGGCGCGAGCTTTCGGTCCGCGCGGCGTTGGCCCCGGCCGTCGCACTCCGTTCGGCGATCGCCTGCCGTCCTCTCGTCCGGGGCGCGGCCGCCGTGCTCGGGATGGGTGGGTTCGCCAGCATCCCCGCCGTCCTCGCCGCCGCTACGGTCGGCGCTCCCCGGGTGCTCCACGAGCAGAACGCCGTCCCCGGCCTGGCGAACCGGACGCTTGCCAGGTTCGCCACCGCGATCGGGATCACGTTCGAGGACTCGCGGCTGCGGTTGCCCAGGGGCAGACGGATCGAGACGACCGGGCTCCCCGTGCGGAAGGAGATCCTCGCGGTGCAGACCGAGCCAGACGGCCAGGCGGCCGAGGCGAGGCGGACGTTCGACCTGGCGTCGGATCGGGTCACCGTGCTGGTGACCGGCGGGAGCCAGGGCGCGTTGCAGATCGACCGGGCGGTCGCGGGCGCGATCGCGCTGCTGGCGGACCGGCGCGACCTGCAGCTGGTGGTCCTCACGGGCCGGGCGCACGAGGCGGTGGTGGCCGAGGCGGCGTCGCGATCGATGGAGCTGATCGTCCGAACGATCCCGTTCCTCGAACGGATCGAGCTCGCCTTGGCCGTCGCCGATGCGGCGGTGGCCCGCGCCGGGGCGAACACCGTGAACGAACTGGCGGTGAGCGGCGTGCCGGCGATCCTGGTCCCGTACCCCCACGCCACGGACGCCCATCAGGACGCGAACGCCCGCGAGCTCGAGCGGGCGGGCGCGGCCGAGGTCGTGGCGGATCGCGAGTTGACGCCCGAGCGCCTCGCGCTGCGACTGGGGGCGCTCGTCGCCGACGACGACCGGAGAGCGTCGATGGCCAAGGCCGCCCGCGCGTGGGCGAAACCCGACGCCGACGAGCGGCTCGCCGAGCTCGTGCTGGCGGTGGCGCGATGAGGACGCCGTTGTACCACCCGCGCCCCGGCTCGGTGCCGACGCTCGGCGTCCCGTCGCTGGACGGCGTCACGAGCGTCCATCTGATCGGGATCGGCGGCGCGGGCATGCGGAACCTCGCCAGGCTCTTCCTCGCTCGCGGGGTGACGGTCTCCGGCTCCGACCTGAAGGACTCCGAGGGGCTCCGCCAGCTCGCCGCGTCCGGCGCCAGCGTGCGCGTCGGGCACGACGCGGCGTCGCTCGGACGGCCCGACATCGTCGTGGTGTCGACGGCGATCGGCGACGGGAACCCGGAGCTCGCCGCCGCCCGCGAGGCCGCGGTCCCGGTGTGGGCACGGCAGCAGGCGATCGCCGCCTTCGCCGGCGCCGGCCGGTCGATCGCGGTGGCGGGGACGACCGGGAAGACCACGACCACGTCGATGATCGCGACGATCCTGGAGCGCGCCGGCCTCGATCCGACCTACCTGGTCGGTGGCGATCTCAACGAGAGCGGGAGCGGGGCGCGGGCCGGCGGCGGCGACCTCTTCGTGTTCGAGGCCGACGAGAGCGACGGCTCGTTCCTGTTGACGGATCCGGCGATCGGAGTGGTCACGAACGTCGCGGTCGACCACCTCGACTTCTACGCCGGCGGCGAGGAGGAGCTCCGGCTGGCGTTCGCGGAGTTCTGCGCGCGCGCCGGGCGGATCGTCGCGTGCACCGACGACGCCGGCGCGCGCGCAGCGCTCCTCGTCGCCGGCGTGGGCGATGCGATCAGCTACGGCGTCGAGGAGGGGAGCGACGTCCGCCTGACGATCGAGAGCCCGGGTCCGGGCGGCGCCCACGGAACGTTAGAGCTGGACGGCAAGCGGGTGCCGCTCCACCTCCGGATCGACGGCGCGCACAACCTCCTGGACGCCGCGGCGGCCGTCGCGGTCGGCGGCCTCGTCGGGGTTCCCGCCGAGGACGCCGCCGACAGCCTGTCGCGCTTCGGCGGCGTCCATCGTCGCTTCGAGCTCCGTGGCCGGGCCCGCGGCGCCGAGTTCGTCGACGACTACGCCCAGGTGCCGACGGAGATCGCCGTGACGTTGGACGTCGCACGGGCTCGACGCCCCGAGCGCCTGATCGCGGTGGTGCAACCCCATCGGTACTGGCGGACGGAAGCGCTCTGGCGCGAGCTGGGCGCAGCGGCCACCGAGGCCGACCTCGTGGTCGTGATGGACGTCTACGGGGCGGACCAGGATCCGATCCCCGGGGTGACGGGAGCGCTCGTGGTCGATGGGGTGCGGCTCGCCGCGCCGGATCGTCGGGTGGTGTACACGCCGCACCACGAGGAAACGATCGCGTTCCTGACCGAAGAGGTCCGCCCCGGCGACCTCGTCGTGACCCTCGGCTGCGGCGACGTGTGGATGGTCGCCGACGGCGCGGTCGCGAGGATCCGGGAGCGGGACGGCGATGGCTGAGGTCGTGGAGGCCGAGCGCACGCTTCGCGGCTCGATCGGTCCGCGGGTCCGCTCCGGGTTCCCGCTGGCGCCGCTCACAAGCTTCCGGATCGGGGGGCCGGCCGCGATCTTCGTCGAGGCGGAGGACGATCGGGACCTCTCGATCGTGGCCGACGTCGCGACGGCGACCGAAACACCGGTCGCGGTGATCGGGAAGGGGTCGAACCTCCTCGTGTCGGACGACGGGTTCCCGGGGATCGTCGTGCGCCTCGGCCGGGGGTACCGGTGGGCCAGCCGGGAGGGGGATCTGCTGACTGCCGGGGGCGCGATGCCCTTGCCGGCGCTGGCGGGGATCGCCCTGCAGCACGGTCTGGCCGGCCTCGAGTTCGGCGTGGCGATCCCCGCGACGCTCGGCGGTGCCGTGCGGATGAACGCGGGTGCGCACGATCGCTCGATGTCGGACGTCCTCGAGCGGATCGACATGGTCTCGATCTCGACGGGCGAGCGATCCTCCGTCGCCGCGGCGGATGCCGGTTTCGCCTACCGCCGATCCGCGCTGCCTGCGGGTGCGATCGTCGTGGCCGCCACGGCGCGTCTCGCCCCCGGTCCCGACGCCGAGATCCGCCAGCGCATGGAGGAAGCGAGGGAGTGGCGCCGCCGAACCCAACCGCTCGCCGAGCCGAACTGCGGCTCCGTGTTCAAGAACCCCGACGGCGATCACGCCGCCCGGCTGATCGAGGCGGCCGGGGCGAAGGGTCTCCGCGTCGGGACCGCGCACGTCTCGGAGAAGCACGCGAACTTCATCGTCGCCGACGTGGACGCCTCCGCCGGCGACGTGATGCGCGTGATCCGCCGCGTGCAGGAGCTCGTGATGGAACAGGCCGGGGTGCGGCTCGAGACCGAGGTGCAATTGATGGGACCGTTCGACGATGGACGATGACCGTCGGCGCGTCCGGCTCCGCCTCGGGGCGATCGCCGGTCTGGTGGTCGTCGCGCTCGCGGTGGCCGCGGTCGCATCGACCTACACGTCGCTGTTCGCGGCGCGGGACATCCGGATCGACGGCACGGGCGCGATGCCGCGCGCCGAGCTGCTCCGCCTCGCCGGCCTGACGGTTCGCTCCAACGTCTTCCACCTGGAGGCGAGCGCCGTCGAGCGGCGGCTGGAACGCGATCCACGGATCCTCTCGGCGACGGTGACGACCGACCTCCCGCATGGGGTCGGGATCGCCGTGGTGCGGCGACGACCCGTCGCCGTGGTGGGCAACCCGCCGGCGTTCGTGGGAGCGGACGGCGTCGTGATCGGCGACGCGCGCCCGTCCGTCGATCTGCCTTCGCTCACCGTGACGGGCGGCTTCCCGGCCTCGGGGGAGGAGCTCGCCGCGGCCGCCTCCACCGCCGCGGCGATGTCGCCCAGCCTCCGCCGCGCGGTCGACACGATCCTCGTCGATCCCGACGGCACGATCGAGGTCCGGACGGCGCTCGGGTTCTGGGCGGACCTGGGGGACGCCGCCGAGCTCCGGGCGAAGGCGGCGTCGCTGTGGGCGCTCCTGCGATGGGTCACGCGGCAGGGGGTCGCGGTGGTCTCCGCGGACGTCAGCGTCCCGGGCAGTCCCACGGCGGAGCTCGAGCGAGGTGGGGTCGTACCGACGCCGGATGCCTGACGCGACTTGTCATCGGAATGCGCAAGGGGTCCGACGTCGAAGCCCGGGCGACGCTTGACGGACCTGCGGAACGCAGGTAAGGTCGCGACCTCCACGTGAGCTGGATATAACAATAACGTTCAGGTGGAGCGTGAGGGTTTCGAAGAGAGGTCCAAGCGGTTCTGGGTGGTTCCTCAGTTGGACGGGCCGGGGCCCGGGAGGGAAGCGGAACGATGGATGCTCCTCAGAACTACCTCGCCGTGATCAAGGTCGTGGGCATCGGAGGCGGCGGCGTGAACGCCGTGAACCGGATGATCGAGGCAGGCCTCCGGGGCGTGGAGTTCACGGCCGTGAACACGGATGCGCAGACGCTCCTGATGTCCGACGCCGAGGTGAAGCTCGACATCGGGCGCGAGACCACCCGAGGTCTCGGCGCGGGTTCGGATCCGAACCTCGGCCAGCGTGCAGCGGAGGAACACGCCGATGAGATCGAGGAGATCCTCAAAGGCGCCGACATGGTGTTCATCACGGCCGGCGAGGGCGGCGGCACCGGCACGGGCGGCGCACCGATCGTCGCCGAGGTGGCCCGGAACCTGGGCGCGCTGACGATCGGTGTGGTGACGCGACCGTTCGGGTTCGAGGGACGCAAGCGAGCGACCCAGGCCGATCTGGGGATCTCGGAGCTGAAGAAGGCCGTCGACACGTTGATCGTCGTCCCGAACGACCGACTCCTCCAGGTGGCCGACGCGTCGATGCCGATGATCGACGCCTTCCGCATGGCCGATCAGGTCCTGTACCAAGGTGTGGACGGGATCACCTCGCTGATCACGACGCCGGGACTGATCAACCTCGACTTCGCCGATGTCCGTTCGATCATGGCCGGCGCGGGCTCCGCGCTGATGGGCATCGGCATCGGATCGGGGCAGGACCGCGCGCAGGAGGCGGCGAAGGCCGCGATCAGCTCACCGCTCCTCGAGTCGTCGATCGACGGGGCGAAGGGCGTCCTGCTGTCGATCGGCGGACCGACCGACCTGACGCTGCACGAGGTGAACGCGGCGGCCGACGCGATCACGCGCGTCGCGCACCCGGACGCGAACATCATCTTCGGCGCGGTCGTCGACGACGCGCTCGGCGACGAGGTCCGTGTGACGGTGGTGGCCGCCGGGTTCGACCGGATCACCCCCGCCTCCGAGAGCCGGTTCGAGAGCCGTCTGTCGCGGCTCCTCGAGGAGCCCCGCCCGGACGAGGACGAGCCGCTCCCGTCGATCCTGGCCGACGACGAGGACGAGGATCGCGTGTTCGCCAGCGGCGAGCCGTCCGCACCGATGAGCTTCGACGCCGAGGAGGACCTCGACATCCCGGACTTCCTGAAGAGCTGAGCGACCGCCCGCGGCCCCTGATCTGGGGCGGGGAGGTCCGACGAGGAGGCGCCCTTCCCCCGCCTCCCCCGGAGGACCTCCCCGCCCCGTTCCGCGCCCGGGTGGTTCGGAGGGACGGGAGGACGATGCACGCCGATCGCGACGAGGTGCTCCGCAACCTCGAGGAGATCCGGGAGCGGATCGCGGCCGCGGCGCGACGCGCCGGCCGCGACCCCGGGGACGTCCTGCTCGTGGCCGCGGCCAAAACGGTGCCGGTCGAACCGATCCGATGGGCGATCGACGCCGGGGTACGGGCGGTCGGCGAGAACTACGTCAACGAGCTCCGCGAGAAGCGCGCGAGGCTGCCCGTCGTCTCCTGGCACTTCATCGGCACGCTCCAGTCCAGCACGGCGCACCACGTCGCCGACGAGGCCGACGTGGTCGAGACGGTGGCGGGGGAGCGGGCGGCGCGGCGCCTGGCGGGCCGCGCCGCCCGCTCCGACCGCACGATCGAGGTCCTGATCGAGGTCGATCTGACCGGGGAGCGCACGGGCGTGGCGCCCGACGACGTCCCCGCGTTCGCCGACCTGGTGGCCTCGCTCGAGGGGCTCCGCCTGACCGGCCTGATGACGCTCCCGCCGATGCCGGCCGATCCGGAGGACGCGCGCCCGTCGTTCGTGAGGCTCCGGGAGCTGCGGGAACGGGTGCGGGAACGGCACCCCCAGGTGCTGGAATCGTCGATGGGGATGTCGTTGGATTACGAGGTCGCGGTAGAGGAAGGCGCTACGATGGTTCGCATCGGGACGGCCCTGTTCGGCCCCCGGGCAACCGACCCCAACGGATAGCCACGGACGAGGAAGGACCAGGGAGGAACCGGGATGAGCGGCGTGTGGAAGAAGACCCTGAACTACCTCGGTCTGGTCGAGGAGGACGAGGAATTCGTCGAGGAGCTCCCCGACGTGGAGCCGGCGCCGGTACGGCGGATGCGGCCGCAGCCGGTCCGGGAGCTGTCGGCCGAGTCTGAGGGAGTGGTCCGCACGATCGCGGCGCCCCGGCCGGCCGCATCGTCGGCGATCCACAAGTCCGAGCCGAAGCGCTTCAACGAGGCACGCGAGGTGGCCGACCGCTTCAAGGAGGGGACGGCCGTGATCATGAACCTCCAGGGAACCGAGGACGGCACGGCCCGGCGACTCGTGGACTTCGCCTCCGGGCTCGTCTACGGCCTCGACGGGAAGATCGAGCTGGTGGCCAACCGGGTCTACCTGCTCACGCCGGCCGATGTCGAGGTCTCCGCCGAGGAGCGCGAGCGGATCGCCGGAGGCGGCTTCTACAACCAATTCTGAGCGGGCCTCCGTGAGCCTGCCTCGATGACCGCGCAGCAACAGGGCTCCTTCCTGCAGGATCTGATCTGCTTCGCCCTCTTCGTCTACTGGCTCGTGTTGTTGATCCGCGTGATCCTCAGCTGGATCCAGTTCGCCGGCTGGCGGCCCCCGTACTCCGGACCGTTGCGTGCCGGATACGACCTGGTGATCGACATCACCGAGCCGCCGCTTCGACTCCTCCGGCGGATCGTGCCGCCCACGGGTGTCCTCGACCTGTCGGTCCTGGTCGCGTTCGTCGTGATCCTCGTATTGCGTACAGTGTTCTGCTGACCGGGACGGCTGGGGGTGAGGATGTGAAGCGGAAAGAGACGCCCGCGGAGGGCAGCGGGTTCGACCAGGGAGCCCCGGCCCGGGTCACCCCCCTCGACATCCAGGAGAAGACGTTCCGGACCGCTCGACTGGG
>Ga0114129_10012575_pt1 | contig 12052 bp, 8 predicted proteins | sample RhiMetdeltSRZDD1_FD_80071 | JGI IMG/M metagenome (GOLD analysis project Ga0114129, IMG submission 80071) | Populus rhizosphere microbial communities from Tennessee, USA - Rhizosphere MetaG P. deltoides SRZDD1 (version 2) (version 2) | ecosystem: Host-associated > Plants > Roots > Rhizosphere >... | reverse complement strand
TGGCGCCCGCCACGGGCAGATCTCCGGTGAGGCACACGACGAGAAACACAAGAACGAGGTCGAGGTGCTCGGCTGGTCATGGGGAATGCAGGGGAAGGCGTCGCTCGGCGGCGGCGGCGCCACCGGGAAGGCCACGATGCGCGAGCTGCGGATCATCAAGCGGGTCGACAAGGCGTCGACGGCGCTGATGGCCGCCCTGCGCACCAACGAGGCCATCAAGCAGGCGGTGCTGACCGTCCGCAAATCCGGCAAGCTCCCCCTCGAGTACTTCAAGATCAAGATCGAGGACGGGCGGGTCATGTCGCTCGACATCGAAGCCGGAGACGAATCGAGCTCCTCGACGCTGCTCGAGAAGGTCACCTTCTCGTTCAACAAGATCAGCATCGAGTACACCCCTCAGGGACCCGACGGCAATGCCCTGGGGAGCACCAGCTTCGAAGACCAGTGGAACCCGAGCTAGGACACCAGCCTCCCGGATCACACCATGACCCTTTCGGAAGCGGCCGAGCGAAGTCTGAAGGAAGGCGATCCCGCCGCGGCGCTGGCGCGCCTGCAGGAAGACGTTCGCGCGAAACCCTCTGACGCGAAGCTTCGCGTTTTTCTGTTTCAGCTCCTGTGCGTGCTCGGCCAGTGGGAGCGCGCGCTCAACCAGCTGCGGGTGGCATCCGAGCTCGAACCGCTGGCGCTGCCGATGGCCCAGATGTACGGTGAAGCCGTCCGGTGCGAAGCCATTCGTACGGCGGTGTTCGAAGGCCAGAAGTCGCCGATGATCCTCGGCGAGCCAGATCAGTGGCTCGCGCTGCTCATCGAGTCGCGGCTCCGCGCCGGACGCGGAGAGGCCGCGCAGTCCGAGGAGCTCCGGCTGCGCGCGTTCGAGGACGCACCCACGTCCGGCGGCGAGATCGACGGGCGGCGGTTCGAATGGCTGGCCGACGCCGATTCGCGCCTCGGGCCGGTCATGGAAGCCATCATCAACGGGAAGTACTACTGGGTCCCGTACTCCCGGTTGACCAAGGTCACGATGGAAGCCCCCGAGGACCTTCGCGATCTCGTGTGGATGCCGGCCCACCTCGACTTCGACAACGGCGGCGAGTCGCTGGCGCTCATCCCGACCCGCTATTCGGGCTCGGAATCCTCCGACGACGGCGCCATCGCCCTCGCCCGCAAGACCTCGTGGGAATCGATTGGCGGCGACGCCTACCGCGGCCTCGGCCAGCGCATCCTCGCCACCGATGACGGCGAGACCCCGATTCTGGAGATCCGCACGATCACCGTCCATCAGGAAGGGGCTGCGGCTGGCGAGCCTCCGGGCGTGGCCAGTGCCTGATCAGCGGACTCCACAGGAGCAGCTGCAGCCCGCGCTCCTCGACCGCCTGACCGACGAGGAGCCGGACAAGAAGCTCGAGCCGCGCCAGATGCGCGTGATGTCGAAGAAGCGCATGCGCGAAGCCGTGCTGCGCGATCTCGCCTGGCTGTTCAACACGACGCGCCTCGATCCCAACATGGACGCGGGGAGGTTTCCCTACGCCCGGAAGTCCGTCGTCAACTTCGGCCTTCCCGCGCTGGCCGGCCAGACCTCGTCGTCGCTCGAGGTGACGGATCTGGAGCGCGCGGTGCGCCAGGCCATCCTGGATTTCGAGCCGCGCATCCTGCCGGCGTCGCTGCGCGTCCGCGCCCTCGAGATTGGCAACTTCGAGAATCACAACGTGATCGGCGTCGAGATCTCGGGGCAGTTGTGGTCCCAGCCGATTCCCATCGACCTGCTGGTGCGGACGGAGATCGACCTCGAGACCGGGCAGGTTGAAGTATCGGATCTCGCACCGCGGGCTATTTGACAGGCTGATGAAGAGCCCCGTGCGTGTCAAGGGAGAAGGCAGAAGGGAGAACTGACGGATTTACGTGTGAAAAACCCAACGTCTTGCCTTATGCCTTATCCCTTTTCCCTTGCCGGTAACAGTCTTTCAGCGACCTGCTAATGGACCCGCGCCTCCTTCACTACTACAACCTCGAGCTCCAGCACCTCCGGGAAATGGGCGGCGAGTTCGCCCAGCAGTTCCCGAAGATCGCGGCCCGGCTCGGCATGAGCGGCCTCGAGGTCACCGACCCGTACGTCGAACGGCTGCTCGAAGGCGCCGGCTTCCTGGCGGCTCGCGTGCAGCTCAAGATCGATTCCGAGTTTCCACGGTTCACGCAGTCGCTGCTCGAGATCATCTATCCCCACTTTCTCGCGCCGACGCCGTCGATGCTGGTCGCGCACATCCAGCCGGACAAGGACGATCCCAGCCTGGCCGGCGGCGCCCGGACGGTGCCGCGTGGGACGACGCTGCACGCGATCGCGCCGAGCGAGGACTCGACTGCCTGTGAATTCAGGACGGCCCACGACGTGACGCTGTTACCGCTCGAAATCGCCGGCGCCGGGTATTTCTCGTTCGCGCCGGATCTGCCGCTCACGACCCTGCCGATCTCGCAGCAGATCAAAGGCGGGCTTCGCATCCGCTTGAAGACGACGGCCGGACTCAAGCTCGATCAGATCAAGTTCGACCGCCTGTGCTTCTATCTCACTGGTCGCGACGACGTGGCGAACAAGCTCCTGGAGCTGGTTCTGGCCACTTCGGTCGGTGTGCTGGTGCGGCCGGTCGGGGGCCGTCCGCAGGACCTCAGCATGTTGCCGGCGTCCGTGATCCAGCCGGTCGGCTTCACTGACCAGGCAGCGCTCCTTCCGGTCAGCCTGCGGTCGTTCCAGGGGTACCGGCTGCTCCAGGAGTACTTCTCGTTCCCCCATCGGTATCGCTTCTTCGAGATCACGGGTCTCGCGCCCAGCGTCAGGAAGATGGCGGCCAGCGAAGTCGAACTGGTCGTGCTGCTCGGACGCGGCGACGTCACGCTCGAGAGCATGGTGGACGCGTCGAACCTGCAGCTGTTCTGCACGCCCGCCATCAACCTGTTCGAGAAGGCTCGGATCGATCGCATCCACGTCAACGATTCGAGCTACGAGTTCCACGTGGTCGCTGACCGGACGCGTCCGCTCGACTACGAGATCTACCAGGTGACAGAGGTCGTCGGCCATGGCGCCGGCGACGACACGGAGCAACGGTTCCTGCCGTTCTACTCGGCGACCAGCAGCGACGCTGAGCACCGTCAGGCCGCGTACTTCACGACCAGGCGCGAGCCACGACTGGTCTCGCAGGAACAGAAGCGGCGCGGATCGAGATCGAGCTATATCGGCAGCGAAGTCTTCCTCTCGCTGGTGGATTCCACACAGGCGCCCTATTCGTCAGACTTGCGCCAGCTCTCGCTCCGGGCGTTCTGCACGAACCGGGACCTCGTCCTGCAGATGCCGATGGGCCTGGGACAGACCGACTTTTCGCTCAATATCGCGGCCCCGGTGACCAGCGTCCGCGTCGTGAGCGGTCCGAGCCGGCCCTACGGAGCAATCGCCCAGGGCGCGATCGCCTGGCGAACCATCAGCCACCTGTCGCTCAACTACCTGTCGCTCGTGAATGCCACCGGGCAGCAGGGGGCGACGGCGCTCCGCGACCTGCTCGAGCTGTACGCCACGACCGCGGATATCAGCGCCAGGCGCGAGATCGAGGGGATCCGGTCGGTGAACGTCCGCCGGGTCGTTCGCCGTCTCCCCGTGCGCGGCCCGATCGCATTCGGGCGCGGCATCGAGATTGCGGTCGAAGTGGACGAGATGGGTTTCGAGGGCGGGAGCGCCTTTCTCCTGGGAGCGGTGCTGGACCGATACTTCGCGCGGTACGTGTCGATCAATTCGGTGACCGAAACGGTGTTGCGATCGCAGAGTCGAGGCGAGATCAATCGATGGGCGCCAACCTGGGGCACGAGACCGACGCTCTGAACTTTCTCGCGGACCTGGCCCGGGAGCCGTATCGATACGACTTCTACCAGACGCTGCGCCGGCTCGAGTGCCTGTACGACAACAAACCCCGGTGGGGAGCGGCGCTGCGGCCCGTTGACGAGCCCGTCCGGCTTGGACAGGATCCCGACGTGGCGTTTGCACCCGCTCCGCTCGCCTCGCTCGAATGGGGGCAGGATGGCGCCCCGCCGCGGCTGCAGGTCAGGCTTTTCGGTCTGCTCGGCCCGAACGGTCCCATGCCGATTCACATCACCGAGTACGCGCGCCATCGCTTGCGGCATGCCGGCGACCCGACCCTGAGCCGCTTCCTCGATCTGTTTCATCACCGGTTCATCGCCCTCTTCTACCGTGCCTGGGCCCAGGCCCAGCCACACGTCAACCGCGACAGGCCCGACAGCGATCGCTTCCTCGTCTACATCGGCTCGTTCATTGGTGTCGCCCCCGAGTCGCTGCGGCACCGCGACACGGTTCCGGATCTGGCGAGGCTCCACCACGCGGGGACACTCGTGCGGCACGTGCGAAACGCCGAGGGCCTGGCGGCGATCGTCCGTCAGTTCTTTCGCGTGCCGGCCGCGATCGAGGAGTTCGTCGGCCACTGGTTGCGGCTGGCGCCGGCCGAGCGCAGCTACCTCCGGCGCGATGGCGCGTCGCTCGGATCGGGCGCCGTGCTCGGATCACGCGTGTGGGATCATCAGAGCAAGTTCCGGATCCACCTGGGCCCGCTCACCCTGGCCCAGTACGAAGCGTTCCTTCCGGCGACCGGAGCGAATCGTACCGGCGGAACCCTTCTCCGCAAGCTCACCGACTGGGTGAGGTTCTATCTCTGTTTCGAGCTCGATTGGGACGTCCGCCTGGTGCTGAAGCGGGACGAAGTTCCGCGATTGAAGCTGGGATTGACCGGGCAACTTGGCTGGACGACGTGGCTGGGCACGCGGACGGCGCCGACAAACGCCGCCGACCTGTGCCTGGATGGTGAAGCCTTCGTGACACAAGCTGGGGTGGCATGAGCGAAATCAGCCGTTCTTCATCGTTCGGGAAGCTCAATAGCGTGGCGTTCAAGGCCATCGAGAGCGCCACGGTCTTCTGCAAACTGCGCGGCAACCCGTATGTCGAGCTGGTGCACTGGATCTCGCAGATCCTGCAGTCGCCCGATTCCGACCTGCACCGCATCATCCGCCATTTCGAGGTGGACTCGTCGCGGCTGGCAAAGGACATCACCGAAGCGCTCGATCGGTTGCCGCGTGGCGCGACGTCCATCTCGGACTTCTCCACGCACATCGAAACGGCAGTCGAGCGGGGGTGGGTCTACGCCACGCTGATGTTCGGCGAGGCGCGCGTCCGCACCGGTCACCTGATGGTCGGCATGCTGAAGACGCCATCGTTGCGCAACGCGCTGGTCGCGATCTCGCGGCACTTCGAAGCGGTCAAGGTCGATACGCTGACCGACGATTTCGCGCGAATCGTCAAAGGATCGCCCGAGGAGGCTCTGGCCGCAAGCGACGGTACTTCCCTCGCGGGACCCGGTGAAGCCAGCGACGCGATGTCGCCGGCGCAGATGGGGAAGCAGGAAGCGCTCAAGCGCTATGCGACCAACCTCACCGAGCGCGCCCGAAGCGGCCAGCTGGATCCAGTGACCGGCCGCGACGAGGAGATCCGGCAGATCGTCGACATCCTGATGCGCCGCCGGCAGAACAACCCGATCCTCACCGGCGAAGCGGGCGTCGGCAAGACGGCGGTCGTCGAGGGCTTTGCCGCGCGAATCGCAAGCGGCGACGTTCCGCCCCCGCTCAAGAACGTTCACGTCTACACGCTCGACATCGGCCTCCTGCAGGCCGGCGCGAGCATGAAAGGGGAATTCGAGAACCGGCTGCGGCAGGTGATCGAAGAAGTCCAGTCGTCTCCCGAACCGATCATCCTCTTCGTGGACGAGGCGCATACCTTGATTGGAGCAGGCGGTGCCGCGGGCACCGGCGATGCCGCCAACCTCCTGAAGCCCGCCCTCGCGCGCGGCACGCTCCGCACGGTTGCGGCCACGACCTGGGCCGAATACAAGAAGTACATCGAGAAGGATCCGGCCCTCACCCGGCGCTTCCAGGTGGTCCAGGTCGCCGAGCCGAGCGAAGAGAAAGCGACCCAGATGGTGCGCGGTGTGGCGTCAATGCTCGAGAAGCACCATCGTGTGATGCTCCTCGACGAGGCGCTCGAGGCCGCGGTCCGCTTGTCGCACCGGTACATTCCCGCGCGTCAGCTGCCTGACAAGGCCGTCAGCCTGCTCGACACGGTCTGCGCCCGCGTGGCCATCAGCCAGCATGCCGTGCCGCCGCAGCTCGAGGACTGCCGGCGCACGATCGAAGCGTTGAACATCGAGCTCGGGATCATCAGCCGTGAAGAGGCGGTAGGCGTGAACGTCGCCGACCGCCGGAAGGCCTGCGAGGAAAAACTCGCGGCGGCGGAAGCGCGGCGGGTCGATCTCGAAGCGCGATGGGAGGGAGAGAAGGCGCTCGCAGATCGGCTGCTCGAGATCAGGGGCAAGCTTCGCGCGGCCGCAGACGTCGAGAAGGCGCCTGCTGTTGCGGCCGCAGGTGTCGCAGCGGTGCCTGGCTCCATGACCCTCGAGGAACGATCGGCGCTGCTCGCGGAACTCGGCGAGCTGCAGAAGAAGCTGACCGCGTTGCAGGGCGAATCACCCCTGATTCTCCCGAGCGTGGACGAGCAGGCAGTTGCCGCGGTCGTCGAAGACTGGACGGGCGTGCCGGTTGGCCGGATGGTGAAGAACGAGGTCGAGTCGTTGTTGAACCTGGCCGAGACGCTCAATCAGCGCGTCGTCGGGCAGCGGCACGCGCTCGACATGATCGCGAAACGTATCCACACCTCGCGGGCCAAGCTCGACAATCCCAACAAGCCTATCGGCGTGTTCATGTTGTGCGGACCCTCCGGCGTCGGCAAGACCGAAACCGCGCTGACCCTGGCCGAAGCACTCTACGGCGGGGAGCAGAACGTCATCACCATCAACATGAGCGAGTTCCAGGAGAAGCACACCGTTTCGACGCTGAAAGGGTCGCCTCCCGGGTATGTCGGCTACGGCGAGGGGGGGATCCTGACTGAAGCGGTTCGACGGCGGCCTTACAGCGTCGTCCTGCTCGACGAGATCGAGAAAGCGCACTCGGACGTCCACGAGTTGTTTTTCCAGGTCTTCGACAAGGGGTGGATGGAGGACGCCGAGGGGCGCTACATCGACTTCAAGAACACGGTCATCCTGCTCACGTCGAACGTCGGGACGGAACTGATCGTCAGTATGTGCAAGGATCCCGAGCTCATGCCGGAACCGGAAGGCATCGCCAAGGCGCTTCGCGAGCCGCTGCTGAAGAAGTTCCCGGCGGCGCTGCTGGGCCGCCTGGTGGTCATTCCGTACTACCCCCTGAGCGACGCGATCCTGGCCAGCATCGTCCGCCTCCAGCTGGGCCGGATCGCCAGGCGGGTCACCGACCATCACAAGATCCCGTTCACATACGACGACGAGGCTGTGAAGTTGATCGTCAGCCGCTGTACGGAAGTCGAGAGCGGCGGCCGTATGATCGACGCGATTCTGACCAACACCGTCCTTCCGGCCATCAGCCATGAGTTCCTGAGAAGGACGATGGCTGGTGAGACGCTGAGAGGCGTGCGGCTGGCGGCCAGCAACGGCAGCTTCGACTATCGGTTCGATTGAGCATTGAACGGCCGGGACCTCGCTCCGGCCAGAACCGGATGGTGCACCGTGTTTGGGGAAGGCATGCAGGATCTGCTCGGAACACACCTCGAAGACGACGAAGCCAATCTTCCGACCCGCGAGCTGACCGTCGAAGAAGCGGTCGAGATCGCGATTGGATTGCACCGTGAGGATCGGCTTGCGGAAGCCGAGGCGGTCTACCGAGAGATCCTGGAGGTCCAGCCGGATCACCCCGTCGCCCTGCACTATGCCGGCGTCCTCGCGCATCAGGCCGGCCGCGCCGACGAGGCCGTCGAGCGGATCCAGAAGAGCCTCACCCTGATCCCGGATCGGGCAGACTGGTACAGCAATCTCGGCATCGTGCAGCAGGGACGGGAAAAACTGGATGAGGCGATTGCGGCGTACCACCGCGCCATCGAGCTCGATCCGACCCACGCCAACGCCTACAGCAACCTCGGCGTGCTGCTGCGAGCCACCGACAAGCCGGTCGAGGCCGAAGAGGCCTATCGGACCGCCATACGGATCAATCCCGAGCACATCGACGCCTACACCAACCTGGGAATCCTGCTCGGCGGCCTGAAGCGGTCGGACGAGTCCGTCGCCTGCTTCTGCAAGGTGATCACGCTCAGACCGAAGCACCGCGAGGCGCGCAGGCTCCTGGCGCTGGCTCACTGCACGCTCGGTGAAGTCGACCGGGCCGTGGAGATTTTCGAGGAGTGGCTCGCCGAGGAACCGGGCGATTCGATTGCCACGCACATGCTGTCTGCGTGCACCGGCCGGGACACTCCGGCGCGCGCATCGAACGGCTTCGTCGAGCGGACCTTCGACGGTTTTGCCGCGAGCTTCGAATCGAAGCTGGCCAAGCTCCAGTACCGGGCGCCGACGCTGGTGGGGGCGATGCTCGATGACTCCGGTCTCCAGGCCGCGAAGCAACTCGACGTGCTCGATGCCGGCTGCGGCACCGGGCTGTGCGGGGCGCTGCTCTCCCCTTATGCGCGCCATCTGACCGGCGTCGATCTGTCGAATGGAATGCTCGCGCAGGCCAAGGAAAAAGACGTCTACGACGAGCTGCTGCAGGTCGAGCTCACCGGTTTCCTGCGCGACCATCCGGACAGCTTCGATGTCATCGTGTCGGCCGACACACTGGTGTATTTCGGCGCGCTCGAGGAAGTCGTCGCTGCTGCAGCTAGCGCCCTCCGGAAGGGCGGCGTCCTGATCTTCACTCTGGAGCGTGCGGTCTCAGAGAACGTTCAGGACTTCCGCCTGGAGCTTCACGGCCGTTATACGCACGCGCAACCCTACGCCGAACGGTTGTTGACGGAGGCCGGGTTGACTCCTGAAATCGCCCACGCCGACTTGCGGATGGAGTCGGGCGCGCCGGTGGCAGGTCTCGTGGTGCGCGCGCGGAAGGGCTGAGGACACACATGGCCAGAGTGATGGAAATCGTGACGCCCCTCGGCGAGGACGTCCTGCTGTTCCACAGCATGAACGCCCGCGAGGAGATGAACCGGCTGTTCGAGTATCACGTCGACCTGCTCAGTGCGAAGGACGACATCAATCTGGATGAGATCCTGGGGAAGAACGTCACGATCAAGCTGGCGCTGCCGCAGGACGAGACCAGGTTTTTCAATGGTTATGTGACCCGCTTCTCACAAGGCGGCACACTCGGGCGGTTCCGGCGCTATCACGCGACGGTTCGGCCCTGGCTCTGGTTCCTGACCCGTACCACCGACTGCCGGATCTTCCAGGATCAGACCGTCCCGGACATCCTCAAGGCTGTCTTCGCCGATCACGCCGCCGCCGAGTTCAAGTTCGAGCTGACCAGCACCTACCGCAAGCGGACCTACTGCGTGCAATACCGCGAGACCGACCTCAACTTCATCAGCCGCCTGATGGAAGAGGAGGGGATCGGCTGGTACTTCCGGCATACCGAGGGACACAACACCCTGGTCCTGACTGATTCCACCAGCATGCACGCGGCGGTGCCGGGGTACGAGACGCTCTCTTTCATTTCGGATCTCGAACAGGTCAGGCCGGAGCTCGAGCACATCCGCGGCTGGGATTTTTCCCGCGAGATTCAACCCGGCGTCTACGTGCACGACGACTACGATCTCGAGCGGCCGAGCGTCGAGCTCAGGACCAGCAGATCGCTGCCGCGCAACTACACGCCCAGTGACTACGAGGTCTTCGACTATCCGGGACTGTATCAGCAGAAGGCGGATGGCGAGCACTACGCCGCAGTCCGGATCGACGAGCTGGGCAGCCAGTTCGAGCTCGCCCAGGGAAAGACGAATGCGCGCGGCCTCGCTGTGGGTTTCCTGCTGAAGCTGGAAGAACATCCTCGCGCCGACCAGAACCGGGAATACCTGGTGGTCAGCGCGGCCTGCGACCTGTTGTTCGAGAATTACGAATCGCTACCCGATCCGCGCCCGACCAACTACAGCTGCGCCTTCGTGGCGATGCCCGCCTCGCAGCAGTTCCGGCCGAGGCGCCGGACCCGAAAGCCCTTCGTGCAGGGACCGCAGACGGCCTTCGTAGTCGGACCGGCCGGTGAGGAGATCTTCACGGACGAACTGGGCCGCGTACGAGTGCAGTTTCACTGGGATCGTCGCGGCAAGAACGATCAACACAGTTCCTGCTGGATCCGGGTGTCGCAGTACTGGGCGGGGAAAGGATGGGGTTCCATCCACATTCCACGAATCGGCCATGAAGTGATCGTGGATTTTCTCGAAGGAGATCCCGATCAGCCAATCGTCGTCGGCCGCGTCTACAACGGCACCAATGTCCCTCCCTACAGCCTGCCGGACAACAAGACGCAGTCCGGAGTAAAGAGCCGCAGCTCACTGCAGGGGACGCCCGACAACTTCAACGAGATTCGCTTTGAGGACAAGAAAGGCGAAGAGGAGATCAACGTCCACGCCGAGCGGAACCTGAGCACGAGCGTGGAAGCTGATGAGAGTCGCAGCGTCGGTCACGATCGCTCGACGACCATCGACCACGACGACGTGCTGACGGTCAAGCACGATCGCAAGATCATCGTCAAGGAAGGCAACGAAACCCACGTGATCGAGAAGGGCCAGCGCAGCACCAACGTCAAGTTGCTGGACAAGCTGGACGCCAAGGACATCGAGCACCACGCGACGGGCCACGTCCACGTGATCGGCGACGGTTACGTCAGCGTGGTGAGCGGCCAGAACGGGATGCAGGTCTATCCCGGCTTCGTGGCGGTCGGGACCGACCAGATGGCGAACTCGACCAAGTACGACGGTGGTGGCATTCTCGTGCACGGCGTGCCGAAGGTGACGATCGAGGCCGGGGGTTCGAAGATCGAGATCGACGGCAGCGGCATCAAGATCTCGAGCTCCGCTCCGGTGGAGGTCACCGGATCGATGATCAAGTTGAACTGACGTTTTAGATCCGAGGGGCTTCGCCCCTCGGACTCCCCTACACCGTCGCTCGCGGGGGCCCCGGGCCCCACTCCGCTCCGGTGGGCGCGCCCTTGGCGCGCCTGGCTGATGATGCGACGGCGCAACGCGTAGACAATTCGCGTTGCGAACCGCATAGTCGGCTTAATCAGTTCAACTTGACGTTCTCGCCTTTCAGCACGACGTCATCGTGCGCTTCGACTTCGACTTTGCCCATCCTCGCCTCGAGCCGGAGCGCCCTGGCCCGGACGCGAAGATCGCCGGGGATGTCGAGATCCACGTCGGGCTGCAACAGGCGCACCACCGGCCCTTTCTCGGACAGGTGAACCTCGAGCAGATCCTGGCCGCTTGCCGCGGTCACGAGAATCCGCTCGTCGGGCTGAAGCGTGATGGTCGCGGCCGTCTCGCGGCGGGGTTCAGGCCGCAGGGCGAATCCATCGAGAACGCCGACTACCACTGGCTCGGGATGGTTGCTCGGGTTCACGACGATGAGCCGATCGCCGGCCCGCACGGCAAGGCCCTGAAGCGTCGGCAGCCAGACTTCCGCGTCAGGGCCGTCGGCAGACGGGATTCGCACCAGAACCCGTCCGGTCAGCGTGGGGTGGTCGGTACGTAAGCACTCGCCAACGATGGGCGCGGTGCCGGTGATGCGGGAGCCGACGTCCGTCGCGACGGTTTCGGCCGGCGAAGCCGCCGCGGACCGCTTCTGCAGCAGATTGTCGAGCAGTTCCGCGGTTCCCGGTTCGCTCGCCGACTGGCGCCGATGGTCCTCAGCCATGTCACCCTCATCGCGCCGTTCCGGCGCGTCCTTCAGCGGCCTGGAAGGCCCACGGTACGCTCCGCGTGACGTGCCCCGGCCGGAGCGCGACCCAGACACGATCCCCCGGCCCGGGCTCCTGCCCGGAGCCTATAACCGGAGATCGACCGGAGGGAAACAGATAGCGGGCTTCCGCCGGTCCGTCTGGTCCCTGGAATCGCATGACGATCGCGAGGCGTGGCTTCACGAGCCGTGAGCGCACTTCGGCTTGAACGACCTCGCCT
>Ga0114129_10012573_pt1 | contig 12053 bp, 7 predicted proteins | sample RhiMetdeltSRZDD1_FD_80071 | JGI IMG/M metagenome (GOLD analysis project Ga0114129, IMG submission 80071) | Populus rhizosphere microbial communities from Tennessee, USA - Rhizosphere MetaG P. deltoides SRZDD1 (version 2) (version 2) | ecosystem: Host-associated > Plants > Roots > Rhizosphere >... | reverse complement strand
GACGATGATGTCGCCTGGTTTAATCAAAACGTTGTTCTTGAGGCCGCCCTTCGAGACGGCGAGGTCATAGTCAAAGCGAAGGGCCTGCGAAGATCGGAGGATGGTGATCTTGCGTCGCGCGGCGAATTCTGTGCATCCGCCCGCAAGCGCAAGAGCATCGAGCACCGTCGCTGGACCTTTGATGTCGTAGCGCCCGGGCGTGCGGACCTGTCCGATCACCGACACCTTCAGACTCCGGATTTCGCGGACAACCACCGAAACGTCGGGGTTCTGTACGAATGTCGCCATCTGTTTGGTCAGCCGCTCGCGCAATTCCATTGGCGTGAGGCCGGCGGCAACGATGTCATTGACCAGAGGAAGAGAGATCTTGCCATCCGGCCGGACCGGGACGGTTTTCTGAAGCTCGGCGACATTCCACACCGCGACGTCGAGAATGTCGTCGATCCCGATCCGATACTCGGGCAGTTCCGCCACCTGCGCCGGGTCATCGGCGAGCGCGATCGAGCAAAGAGCGACACAAATCAACGCCGCGGTCACGAGCTGCTTGTACATGGTCCTGCTCATCTTCTTCTGTCGGGATTGTTCCAGCGCGTTACGAATCCCAGCGACAGAGTTGCATGGGAAATCTTCGCGTTCGTGAACAGCGGATCGATCCCGCCGTTCTGCATGTCGCGGTTGTAGGCCACGTCGGCATCGATGAGAGAATTCAGTGCGTAGCGTGCGCCCAGAGAGAAACGGAACACCGTTCCCTCGAGCTGACGATGCGTGCTGCGAAAGATTGCCGGCGTTGCATAGGCCGTCAGACGGCGATTCGGAGTGAAAGCGAACTTCGTCTGCAGGACTCTCGTGTCGACCGGCCCTGCATATCCGATCACCGTTGTCTGGTTCCGCGTGAAAGAAAGCGCGATCGAGCTCGATTTCCATGTATGGCTCACAATCGCGGCGACATCGGCTGCCAGCTCGCCGTCGCTGAGCCGCGGCCCGACCTGAATCGTCACGCGGTTGTGAGCTCGAAATTCGTGAATCCACCTGCCGACAAGGAACTGCGTGTTGCTGCGCTGTGAAGTTCCTTCGCCAAATTGGAGGTGGATATTTTCGTAGTGGATGTTGAAGAGATCTCGCGGTGTGACGCGGCGCTCCAGGATGAACGCCTGCACCTGCGAGCGGAGGCCGACGCCGTTGGCAACGCTCGTTTCGAAGCCGGACGTTCCAACAGTGGCCTTCATTTGCGGTGAAATTCGAAAGGTGGCCGTGGAGCCGAGGCTGAGCGATCGGCCGCGTCCGCGCGCCGCCGCCAATCCGGTATCGATGTTCAAATCGGCCGCCGTGCTCGTACCGATATATGTGCCATCCATCGAGAGCGTCAGCCGCGGCCCGGCCTCATACCGGATGCCGACACTCGCGCGCTCCCGCGCCCGATCGTTGTCGAGCGAGGAGTTTTTCGCATAACGCTCGCTGTCGAGCGAATAGCCGCCCGTGACGCGCCAGCGTGGAGAGTCGAATCGCAGCGCGACCGTCGGAGTGATCCGATGCACGCGATCGCGCATCGGCTCCACAATGGATAAGTTGAGATTGTTGTCGTCGACTTCGCTCACCTGCAGCGATGGTTCGAATACGAAGCGGTGATCGGCACGACTCTCCAGAGAAAACAGGAGCGCCGCGACAATCCACCACCCACGTCTCATGCGGCAGCCACCCATGTGCAATCGATCTGTACCGCCACGCTGCGCTGCAGAAGATCCACCGACAGAACGAGAAGGCCTTTCTCAGATTTGTTCTCGACGAGGATTCCGTCCACGCCCTTGAGCGGCCCGCCGGTGATGCGAACCCGCTGGCCTTCGCGCAGATAGGAATGGGGAGTGATCGCCACTCCTGAATTCACGAGCGTTTGCAATCCTTCGATCTCGCCGTCGGAGATCGGGCTCAGAGAATCCCACCGATCGCCGAGGATGCGCACGACGCCGCGCGCCTTGATCACTTCGAGATAGGTGTTCTTGTCGACGCTCTCGTTCAGGAAAACGTAACCGGAGAACATCGGAACGCGAATCGCGTGACGGACTCCGCCCCGCCGGCTCCATACGCTGATCTTCGGAAGGAAGACCTGAAGTCCTTTCGCCAGCAGCTGGTCGGCGACCAGTTGCTCGGAATGACTTCTCGTCCAGATCGCGTACCACATTGGATGGGCTCCGCCCCCTTCGTTTCTCCCCGTTTCCCGGGGCGCAAACGCGTTCAGAAGATGTAAAGCCACGAATCTGTCTCGCGACCACACGACTTCTCGTGTTCCTACACGTGTGCTCGCGTGGGCATGGTGCGGTGGGGTGTGATTTCCATCATCAAGGCATCTCCCAAAAACAGCGGGGGAAAACCCGCATGCCGCGTGAGGGAAAACATCCCCTCAGCGCGTTTTCAGGAGGGCGTGATAGCCATCGGACGCCATTCCGAATGGCGCCAGCGCCTCGGCGAGAAACCTGGACGATGCGTTCACGCGACGGCGGACCTCGTCGTCGACGGGTGTGGAATCGAGGATGATTCCCAGCGCTCTCTCGTGCACGTGGAGAATCTGCAGCACGCCGCATCCCGCGTGCAAGCCAATCCGGCCCAGCTCGTACGCGTGCATGAGTCCTCCCTCGTCGCTCCGGAGCAGATACTCCAGGAGCGCAGCGTGATAGACGCCAATGGTTGGAAACTTCATGCTCAGGATCGAATCATCGCGGTGTCGAGGCTTCGAGGTATCGGGGAAAACCGCCAACCGCGGGGCGGAAAACGCTCGGCTCAGCGCGGAGTTTTACCGTGCGCCGCGTCAGACTTCGAGTAACCCTCGCCGAATTGCGTAGCGCACGAGGCCTGCGGTCGAGTGGATGTCGAGCTTGTCCATGACTTTGACACGGTGCGTCTCGGCTGTCTTGGCCGCCACGCCAAGGATCAGCGCAATTTCCTTTGTCGTATTGCCTTCGGCTACCAGTTGCAGCACCTGCCGCTCGCGATCCGTGAGCGGATCGTACGGCGCTTCGCTCCTTGCCAGATACGCCTGAACGACGGCGCCCGATACGCTGGGACTCAGATAGACGCCGCCGGCACAGACTTCACGAATCGCGACGATCAAATGCTCCACCGCCTGCGTCTTCGTCACGCATGCTTTGACACCCGCTCGCAGCGCCTGAAGAACATGATGCTCTTCGGTATGCATCGTGAGAAGGATGACCTTGGTGCGCGGCGAAATCTCGTGGATCTGGCCGATGGCGGTGATTCCATTCATGACGGGCATGGAGAGATCCAGAATCGCCACGTCCGGCTGATGCTTCTGGGCCAGACTCACGGCCTCCATCCCGTTGCAGGCTTCGCCGACCACTTCGAAGCTTTCGCGCTCGAGAAGAAAGCGGATGCCCTGACGTACAACGGAATGATCGTCTGCAAGGATGATTGTTGGCGCCATTGTTCTATGTATCCAAAGGAATTTCGATTGTGAGATTAGTGCCACGATCTCCATTGAGACCGAGGCGAACGACTCCACCGAGTGCGCTGACACGCTCTCGGATTTCGGCCAGGCCGATGCCGGGCCGCTGCTTGCGGAGTCCCGCGCTGTCCTCGAAGCCGATGCCATCGTCGCGAATCGAGCAGACAACTTTTCTGTCGATCTGGCGCACGCGAACGTCCGCACGACTCGCGTCTGCGTGCTTCGCAACGTTGGTGAGAGCTTCCTGCGCGATTCGATAAACGGTGTTTTCGATGGCCGCCGGCAGATCTCCCTTCAGTCCGACGGTGACGATCACAGGAAGTCCCCAGCGGCTCGATACGCCCTCCGCGAGAAGCGCGAGGGCGGCCGCGAGACCGACGTCATCGAGAACCGGAGGACGAAGCTCATGCGAAAGATTGCGGAGGCGATTCTCGATCTCGAGAAGTGTCTCGCGAATCTTCGTGAGATGCGTCGTCTTCTCCGGCGGGAGCTCCCGCCCGGCCTCCGCGAGCTCGATGTGCAGTGACGCGAGCAACTGACCGGCCTCGCTGTGCAGCGCATACGCGATGCGTTTCGCCTGACCCTCGAGCATGTCGTTGATCCGCTTCAATACGGTGTTCGCGTCCTGGAAAGCCCGATTTCCCATCTCGAAGGGCGACAACGCCTCGATCAAAAAAGTGTTTTGGGCATCCCACAGCCGTGCTCGGTCTTTGTCGTCGAGCGGACGACTCAATGCGGCGGCCACCGCCGCTGAATGGATGGTTGCCAATTCCAGAAGACCAAGACCCTCGGCGAGCGCGCTTCGACCGAGATCGTAGCCGCCCAGCAGTGCGAGCTCTTCGGGCGCAGTCAGATAATCCAGCAGCGCGCTCTGATAGCGATCGGAGAAACTCACCGCGACAGCGAGATTGCTCATCGATTCCACTTCTTCATGATCACGGTCGTGCCGCTGCCGACTTTCGATCGGATCTCGAATTCATCCATGAGACGCTTCGTTCCCGGCAGGCCGATGCCCAATCCCTTGCGGCTCGAATAGCCGTCCTGCATGACTTGCGAAATGTCGGCGATTCCCGGTCCGCAATCTTTGACGACGATCTTGACTCCGCTGCGCGTTCCATTCTTCAGCATCGAGATCGTCACTTCGCCCTGTTGCGCATACTCGAGGATGTTCCGGCTCATTTCGGAAACGGCGGTCGTGATGAGAGTGGAATCGCAGATCGAAAAACCAGCTTCGGTCGCCAGAGCGCGCGCCTGCCGTCGTGCCGCGACGATGTCGGCGGCGGAGTCGATCCTCACTCGCGCTTCTCGCCGTATTCTTTTCTTCCACCCTACCGTCGTTTCTGGCAATCCATAAACAATATCGGCCAAGTGTTTCTCCAGACCCGTGCAACTGCGCCGGTAAATCCGCGAAAAATGACGACCTGGATGTGAAGCAAAGAAAAAAGGGACCAAACTCTCTCTGCACCAGCAACCTAAAAGTAATTATTTGGACGTCGCGATGCTAGAGAGGGTGGAAGGTTAAGTCAATTCGACTGAGGTCTAGTGTCATAGACCCATAGTCGAGCGTCGCTATGGGACGGCTTTATAGACTTCCATAAGAACTGCCTGTTGAACGTTCATGATAACACCCAAGGCGTCATTATTGTTCTTGTGGCTTTACAGGAGCCTCGAGCGTGCCGATTGCCGAGGCGTAAAGCGCAAGACGGACGCGATCGGGCTGACCGAGTTTGCGGAAGATCTTTGTGAGATGCGCTTTGATTGTCGACACCGAGATGTTCAATGCGTTGGCAATCTCTTTGTTGCTTTCGCCTTGAGCCAGCAATCGCAGGATCTGACGCTCGCGCGAGGTCAGGCGCTGCAGTTCGCTCTGCAACAATGCATATTCGCGTGACGACACATCGACAGCGGTATACAGCTCTTCGAGCAGCGCGCCGATCGTTTTCCGCCCGGCCCACACCTCGCCCTCCTGGACCTTGTCGATCATCTTGAAAAGGACATCGGTACCGACCGGCCCGGAGTAACCTTTCGCACCGCCACGCAACACCTCGAGCTCTTCATCCGAGCTCACAGCAGGCGACAAAACGACAATCTTCGTTGCTGGACTCAGCCGGCGCACGTTACGAAGACCCGGTGGTCCCCCGAGTCCGGGAAAATCGATCGGAATCAGAAGGACCGCGGGCATTCGATTGACCATCGCTTCGACGAGTCCGCTCATCTGCGACACTTCTTCCATCTGGAAGCGTGAAGGGGCATATCGCGACCACTTTTGCTTTAGCTGTCGGGCTATGAGAACTCTCGCTCGTCTCATGCATTGACCGGCCTCCTCAGAAAAGACGGTCACTCTCCTCAACCAAAATTCGTGGGTTCCCCTGTGCGGAAGCCACCACGGTTTTTCTCTCTCTCTCGAACAGTTATTTGTGCACAGAGTGTGCCCCTTTTGTGATCTGGATCACATTCCGGAGAAGGTTTTCCCACCGATCGAATGCGGGTTTTCCCCACGCGTCCTGCGGAGTTGCCTTGATGGAGCGCCGCGTCGTTTAGCGCAATCTCCCGCAGCGCAATCGCTCCGCGATTCTGCTGAGCTTTGCGTTTTGGTCCGTGTAGTCACGAAGTCCGATCGAAAAAAATTGGGGATCTCAATGCAATCGTCGACGAACCGTGCGCAGCGTTTTGCTCGTGGCTTTTTTCTGATTACCGCGTTTGTGCTCCTGCAGCACCTGGCGGTCACAAGCGTCGTGGCGGACACGGCCACACCGACCTGTCCATGCTCGATCTGGTCGTCGGCGATCAATCCAGGTCCGGAGGCTGTCGACAACAGTCCGACCGGAGTCAACCTCGGGCTGAAGTTTCACTCCGATGTTGACGGCTACATCAAAGCCGTTCGTTTCTACAAACATCCAGGCAACACCGGAACGCACACCGGATATCTCTGGAGCCTCACCAACACAATCACGCCGCTCGGTACGGTGACATTCAGCGGTGAGACCGCGTCCGGCTGGCAAGAGGCCGCCTTCAGTTCACCGATTCCGATTACCGCCGGCACCGACTACATCGCGTCGTATTACGCACCGAACCGCGCCTGGCCGCACACCCTCGACTTCTTTCACACTCTTGGCGTTGACAGTCCACCGCTGCACGTGATCGGCGGAGCGGGAAACAATGGCGTGTTCAAGTACGGAGATGCCGGACTGTTCCCGTCGGACTTCCCGCCGTTCCATCCGACGAACTACATGGTGGATGTTGTCTTCGAGGGAACAAGCGCGCCGAACACGACGCCTCCAACAGTGGCGGCCACCACGCCTGCGGCGAGTGCGTTCGGTGTCGACCCCAATGGAAACGTCGAGATCACTTTCAGCAAAGAGATTGATGCCGCCACCATCAACGGCACCACTGTGCAACTCCGCAATTCTTCCGGCACAGCGCTAGGCGCGACTGTGACTTATGCCGAGGCTGCTTCGGTCCGGAAGGCGACAATCATTCCCACACTTCCCCTGGCGCTGTCGACAACGTACACGATCTTCGTCCAAGGTCCTGGCGGAGTGAAGGACTTGCGCGGTGTTGCGATCGCCAGTGATTTCACAGCGACTTTTACGACGGCGCTGTCGCCTCCGGACTATGGATGCCCATGCATACTCTGGACACCCGGTGCCCCGGGTGTGGGCGGCGTGCAATCGCCCGACGACCTTTCGGCCTCGGGCGGAGCCAACCTCGGTCTCAAGTTTACGTCGGACATCGACGGCTACATCAAGGGCATCCGCTTTTACAAACACACTCTCAACACCGGCATCCACACGGCGTACTTGTGGAACGCGGCGAACAGGAGCGCGCCGCTGGCCGTTAAACAGTTCTCGACCGAGAGCAACACCGGCTGGCAGGAAGTTCGTTTTGACTCGGCCGTACCGGTCACGCGGCATACAACGTATATCGCTGCGTATCACGCGCCGGTCGGCTACTGGGCCGAAACGCGACCGTTTTTCAACACGTCGCCGTTCGTCAATGTGCCGCTTCGCGCACCGCAGAACTTCTTCGGCAATGTGAACAACACGTATGTCTATGGACCGGCCGGTTTGTTCCCGGATCAGGATCCTTTCGATGCGCCCAATTACTGGATTGACGTCGTCTTTGACACGACGCCTACAGGCGCGGGCAACAACACCACCGACATAGCGCCGGCGTTCACCAGCGCAAACGCAACAACGTTCTCGGTCGGTACTGCCGGCACGTTCAATGTGACAACGACGGGCAGCCCGACGGCGACCATCACGTCCAGCGGCGCCCTCCCGAGCGGCGTGACGTTTGTCGACAACGGAAATAACAGCGGCACGCTGTCCGGCACACCAGCATCCGGCAGCAGCGGCACATACACAATCACGTTGAGCGCCACGAACATCGCCGGCGCATCTACGCAGACTTTCACGCTGACCGTGAACGCAGCGCCGTTCATCACGACTGCGGCTACCGATCAAACGGTGTGCGAAGGAGCGAGCGTCTCGTTCAGCGCGGCAGCGGGCGGGGCACCAACGCCGAGCCTGCAATGGCAGGTCTCGACAGATGGCGGAGCCACATTCAACAACATCGTGGGAGCGACGTCTTCTCCGCTGACGTTCACGACGACCGCCGCGGACAACAACAAGAGGTACCGCGCCCACTTCACAAACAGTGGCGGCTCGGCTGACACGACCGCCACGCTGACGGTCAATCCCCTGCCGACCGTCACGACAAATCCGACAAATCAGACCGTTTGCGCCGGCGCGAGCGCCACGTTCACCGCTGTCGCGACCGGGTCCACATCGGTACAGTGGCAAGTCTCCACCGATGGGACGAACTTCACGAACGTCCCCGGGGCGACGGCGACTACCCTCACCTTCACGACCGCGTCGACGGACAACAATAAACAGTACCGTGCGCTGTTCACGAACAGCTGCGGGTCCAGAAACACAACGGCCGCGACGCTAACCGTCAACACAGCGCCGGTCGTGACGACGAATCCGACGAACCAGATCGCCTGCAACGGTGCAACCGCGACCTTCACTGCCGCAGCAACCGGCAGCACGAGCGTCCAGTGGCAGGTGTCGACGAACGGTGGATCGACGTTTACGAACATCACCGGCGCCAACGCCGCCACCTTCAGCTTGACTGCTACGACAGCCGCCAACAACAACCAATACCGCGCTGTCTTTACGAACAGCTGCGGCTCGACGAACACCACGCCGGCAACGTTGACGGTCAACACCACACCGGCCGTTACCACGCAGCCGACGAACCAGAGCAATATTTGCAACGGCGCCACGGCAACGTTCAACGCAGCCGCCAACGGCACACCTGCGCCCACTGTGCAGTGGCAGATCTCCATCGACGCAGGGGCGACATGGAACGACATCGCCGGTGCGACATCGACGACTTACGCCTTCACTGTTGCGACAGCAAACAACAACAACAGGTTCCGCGCTGTCTTCACGAACAGCTGCGGCTCCGTCAATTCAAACTCAGCGACGCTGACGGTCACCACCGTTGCGGCGCCGACGGCAACCGTCCAGACCGGATCGCTCACGTTCTGTCAGGGCGGCAACGTCGTTCTGCATTCGAGCGTGGGTGGGGGCAACCAGTGGTACCTGAACGGCGTCGCGATCACCGGTGCCACGACTCAGAATTTCACGGCGACCGCCGCAGGCGATTACACAGTCAAGGTCACCAGCGGCGGCTGCACGAGCGCGGCCTCCAATACTCTGACAGCGGTCGTCAATCCGCTTCCGACGGTTCCGGTGATCACTGCGCCGGCCGTCGTGCAAACGCTTTCCACCGGCAACACGGCAACCGGCCCGGCGGGCGCCACGACGTACGCATGGACGATCGTTACCGGCACCGGCACGATCACCGCGGGCGCAACATCACAAACCGTCACCTTCACCGCTGGCGCCAGCGGCAACGTCACGCTGAATCTCTCTGTGACCAACAGCTTCGGCTGCTCAGCCGCCAGCGCACCAACGAACGTGCCGATCAACCGGCCTCCGACGACGGTGAACGACGCTCCGTCGACCGACGAAAACACACCGATCAAGATTCTCGTCCTCGCGAATGATTCGGACGTTGATGGCGATTCACTCAGCGTCACTGCGGTGACGCAGCCGGCGCACGGCTCCGTCGTGATCAATGGCGACGGTTCAGTGCAGTACACGCCGAACGTCAACTTCAACGGCCCGGACACGTTTACCTATTCGATCTCCGACGGCCGTGGCGGCGCAGCAAGTGGAAGCGTCACTGTCACCGTCAAGTCAGTCAACACTGCGCCCGTCGCAAATGGTGATAGTTACAGCACGCCCGGCAACACGCTCCTCACAGTCCCGACGCCTGGCGTTCTCACGAACGATACGGATGCCGACAACGATCCGCTCACGGCGATCGCGACACTCAATCCTGCGCACGGCATCCTCGCCCTCAACCTCAATGGTGGCTTCACCTACACGCCAAACACAGGATTCACCGGCATCGACACATTCAAGTACCGCGCGAAAGACAGCGGCGTCATCCTCACGACGGACGAGACTTCGTCTGATTTCCAAGGCGGCAATATCGATGGATGCACAGCTCTCACATTGGATGGCACGACTGCCGACGATGCTGAAGTCGTTCTGACGCCGACGTCGCCCGGCCTGATCGATCCCTTCTCCGGAGCCGTGGTGTCCACGACCAACTGGACCCTGATGCGCACGACCACGGTCAGCGGCGGTATCGCGACGTTCAACAACAGCACCGTGAGATCCATCAACACTTACGCGCCTGCCACAGGGTCGCCGAGGAGTGTGGAGTTCTTTGCGAAGTTTGTTGCGGGGCCAAACCAGCAGATCGGTTTCGGAAACGCGTCCGGCAACGCCTTCCTCTCCAGTGCAAATTACGCGATGTTCAGCACCAGCGCGGCCGGAACGGCTCTCTCCGCTCGAACGAACAACGGCACAGCGACCGATACCGCGATCAGCGGTTTCACCTTCGACAATCAGTATCACCGGTTCCGCATTGAGTGGAGCACGGTCGATGTGAAGTACTACGTCGACGGTGTTTTGAAAGTGACGCACACCGTCGCGATGACCGCGGCGATGAGCGTCGGCATCCAGGACGACACGAATGACAGCAGCGCACTGTCCGTCGATTGGATCCGCGTTGGACCGTACGCCACTCCCTGCACGTTCACCTCGCGCGTGCATTACGACGACGGCGCGACGTGGAAGACGTTGACGCCGACTTCGAATTTGCCGCCTGCGACGAACATTCAATACCTCACGCGCACCGGCAACACGCTCCCCGTCAGCGATGCGACGTGGTCGGCCGCGGTCCCAGTCACGCTGATCGCCGGCTCGAATCCGCCGTCGTACACGATCAACAGCCCAACCGGATCGTACCTGGTCTATCAAGCCGTCCTTTCGACAACCGACGGCAATACACCTTCACTGTCTAAGGTAGTCCTCTCCGCCGATCTCGCGATCAGCGAGGCGACAGTCACCATTACAGTCAACACGCCGCCGGTCGCGAATGGCGACGCGTTCAACGCTTGTCAGAACACGCTCCTCACAGTCAACTCTCCTGGCGTTCTGTCGAATGACACCGACGCCGACGGCAACGCGCTCACCGCATCACAGGTGACGGCTCCCACGCACGCGGCGTCGTTCACTCTCAATTCGAACGGCTCGTTCACTTACACTCCGGTCGCCGGCTACACTGGTCCGGACAGCTTCACTTACCGGGTCAACGACGGAATTGCGTTCAGCGGCAATGCGACGGTGAACATCACCGTCAACGCGACACCGACGACTCCGACAGCCTCGAACGGCGGCCCGTATTGCGCCGGAGCGACAATCCAACTCAATACACCGACCATCGCGGGCGCCACGTATTCATGGACCGGCCCGGACGGCTTCACATCGAATCTGCAGAACCCGACAATTCCAAACTCGACGACCGCGAAGAGCGGAACGTACTTCGTCACTGTCACCATCAGCGGCTGTCCATCGGCGGCAGGCACGACTTCCGTGGTCGTAAACGCGATTCCGGCAACGCCGACTGCTTCGAATGGCGGACCGTACTGCGAAGGCCAGACGATCTCGCTCAGTACACCGACGGTCTCCGGCGCCACGTATGCGTGGACCGGCCCGGGCGGATTCACCTCTACGGATCAGAACCCGACGCGCCCGGCGACTGTCGCGGCCGCGGGCACATACTCGGTCACGGTCACTGTCAACGGCTGCACATCCGCATCCGGCTCGACGGATGTCGTCGTGAACCCGACACCGGCGACGCCGACGATCAACGCGAGCGGTCCAACGACATTCTGCCAGGGCAGCAGCGTCACCTTGTCGACGACCAGCATCGGTACATATCTGTGGTCGACCGGCGAGACGACGCAGTCCATCGTCGTCAGCGCGGCCGGCAGCTACACCGTCCGCGTGACGAACGGCAGCGGTTGCAGCGCGACATCCGCGGCGACTGGAGTGACGGTCAATCCGTTGCCGGCGACTCCGACGATCTCGCATGCGACTGCGACGACGTTCTGCCAGGGCGGCAGCGTCACGCTCACATCGAGCAGCCTCACTGGCAACCATTGGTTCCT
>Ga0114129_10012571_pt1 | contig 12055 bp, 9 predicted proteins | sample RhiMetdeltSRZDD1_FD_80071 | JGI IMG/M metagenome (GOLD analysis project Ga0114129, IMG submission 80071) | Populus rhizosphere microbial communities from Tennessee, USA - Rhizosphere MetaG P. deltoides SRZDD1 (version 2) (version 2) | ecosystem: Host-associated > Plants > Roots > Rhizosphere >... | reverse complement strand
CGCCGTACGCGCCGCGGTCTGATCGCCGGTCGGTCGACCGCCGCGTTTGGCCTGCTCACCCCACGATGATCGCCGTACGCGGTGCCGATGTGCAGTCGCGGTGCGCGTCCGCACCGCGGACCGCGGACCGCGATCTTGCCGCGCCCGGCCGCGCCCGGCCCGGCCAGGCCCGGCCAGGCCCCGCCCCCGCGGGCCCGGCGCCCGCGCCGCCCCCTATGACCCGCCTGTCCAGTCGCCCGTGGCCACCAGGACGGCGGGACCGGCGAGCCAGGCCGTACTCGCGTCGAACGTCGCTACCAGCCGGCCGCCCGGGAGGTCGATCGCGATCGTGCCGGGCGCTCCGCCCAGCGCGACGGCGGCCACCGCGAGGGCGCCCGAGCCGCAGGACAGCGTCTCGCCGCTGCCGCGCTCGTACACCCGCACGGCGACCGAGGGCGCCGACCCGGTGAAGAACGAGACGTTCACGCCGTCGGGGAACTCGCCCGGGTCCACCGCCGGCGCCCGCGAAAGGTCCACTGTGGACAGGTCCGACACCGGGCAGACGAGGTGCGGGTTGCCGCAGTCGACGGCCGTGCCGGCGTACGCGATCCCGCCCGCCACCGCCCGCCCCGGGCCGAGCACCTTCGGCAGGCCCATGTCGACCGTGATCGTGTCGCCGGACGCGTCGGCCGTCACCCGTCCGGCCCGGGTCACGATCGGGATGCGCCCCGCCGGGGCCAGCCCGGCGGAGACGAGGTAGCGCGCGTAGACGCGTACCCCGTTGCCGCACATCTCCGCCAGCGAGCCGTCGGCGTTGCGGTAGTCCATGAACCACTCGCCGTCGACGCGTACCACGCGCAGCACGCCGTCGGCGCCGATCCCCCGGTGCCGGTCGCACAGCGCCGCGACGAGCTCCGGCGTCAACGTCAGCCGGTCGTCCACGTCGGGCAGGACGACGAAGTCGTTGCCCGTACCGTGGCCCTTCACGAACCGCATGTGCTCCATCATCGCGCGGCCGCCAGCGCCGCGGCGGGCAGATCCGCCCGCGCCGCGTCCAGCCACCGGATCCGCGGGTCGCGACGGAACCAGGAGCGCTGGCGGCGGACGAACCGGGCCGTACCCCGGACGGTCGCCTCGAACGCCTCCGCCTCCGACCACCCGCCGTCCAGGAAGCGCAGGATCTGCTGGTACCCGAGGGCGAGCCGGGCAGTACGCCCCGCGCGCAGCCCGAGCGGGACCAGCCCCCGTACCTCGTCGACGAGACCGGCCGCCCACATCGCGTCGACGCGCGCGGCCACCCGGGTGTCGAGCGTGCCGGCCGGCAGGTCCAGCCCGAGCTGCACCGCGTCCGGATAGTGCGGGACCGGCTCCGGCAGCACGGCCGCGAAGGGGCCGCCCGTCAGCGCGTTCACCTCCAGGGCGCGGACGATCCGCCGCCCGTTGCTCGGCAGGATCGCCGCCGCCGCGGCCGGGTCCTGCGCGCGGAGCCGCTCGTACAGCGCGGCCGGGCCGTCCGCCGCCAGCTCCTCCTCCAGCCGCGCCCGCAGCGCCGGATCCGTGCCGGGGAAGGCGAGGTCGTCGAGCACCGCCCGCACGTACAGGCCAGAGCCACCCACCACCACGGGGGTACGCCCCCGGCGGGCGATGCCGTCGATCGCCTCGCGGGCCAGGCGCTGGTACGCGACGACACTCGCCGGCTCGGTGACGTCCCAGATGTCGAGGACGTGGTGCGGTACGCCCTCGCGCTCGGCCACGCCCAGCTTCGCGGTGCCGATGTCCATGCCCCGGTAGAGCTGCATGGAGTCCGCGTTCACGACCTCCCCGTCCAGCGCGTGCGCGAGGGCGAGGCCCAGCGCCGACTTGCCGGTGGCGGTCGGCCCGACGACGGCGACGAGACGGGTCACGCGTGTGCCCAGGAGGCGACGAAGTACCCGACCCCGTACGGCGCACCGGTGTAGTGCAGCGTGCCCGTCCAGTCGCCGCCGGCCGCCTGGATCGCGCCCGCGAGCACCTGCCACGGCGCCCGGCCGGCGACCCGCAGCTCCGCCGCCTCCACCGGATCGAGCGCCAGCAGGGCAGCCGGGTCGGCGGCGTCGAGAGCGCCGGCCACCGCGCCGTCGAAGGGCTCCGCGCGCGGGTCCGCGTACCCCGGAGCGCTGGGGGAACGGCACGCGGACCCGTCGCCCATCGCGAGCAGGGCCCACCGCGCGGGCGAGGGGTTGAGGTCCTGTCCCAGGGCCGCACAGGCCGCGGGCGGGGAGTCGGCCGCGATGCCGTAGGCCGAGAAGGAGACCGCGCCGTCCACCCGCAGGTACCGCTTGACCAGCCAGAAACCCACGAGCAGGCTCAGCGGGAGCGGTTCCGGCGGCCCGGCCGGGCCCACGTGCACCTCGAGCGGCACCCCCCACGGCGCGAACGTGCCGGCGAACGGATAGTCGTACGCCGTGGTCCGCGCGTCGCCCCCGACCACGGCCACGTGCTGTACGCCGGCCGCGGCGAACCCGGCGAGGGCGGTGTCGCAGGCGGCGCGTACCTCGTCGAGCTCAGCGGCCGCGCCGGCCGCGACCTCCGGCACCAGCAACGGGGGGTGCGGGCAGACGACGGCGGCGACAAGTGGCACGCCGTAACGGTAACCGGACACCACGAGCGGCCTCCGCCGACGTGTAGGGCGTCGGCTTATACCTTATAAAGGACGACCGGAAACGGACGGCCAGGACACCATATGGTCACGGTCGGCCACAGGCGCTCGACGGGGACGGGGTCCGACCTGTGAGAATGCGACAAGAACAATGCTGCGCTGCGGCGGCGACCTGGCCGGTGGGGAGCCACGGTCGCCGGGACAACGAGGATGGGCAACAGACATGAGCGACTGGGCAGCCTTTGGTCGAGTCGATGCCGAGGGGACGGTGTACGTCAAGACCGCCGCCGGCGAGCGGGTGGTCGGGTCGTGGCAGGCCGGAACCCCGGAGGAGGGGTTGGCCCACTTCGCCCGCCGGTTCGCCGACCTGGTCACGGAGGTCGACCTGCTCGACGCCCGGCTGCAGAGCGGCGCCGCCGACGCGGTGCACTCGCTGACGACGATCCGGCGGCTGCGCGGTTCGCTCGACGAGGCGCACGCGGTCGGCGACTTCGACGGTCTGGCGGCCCGGCTCGACAAGCTCGCCGTGGTCGCCGAGGAGAAGGCCAGCGAGGCGCGGGCCGCGCGTGACCTGGCGCGGACCGAGGCGCTGGCGCGCAAGACCTCGCTCGCCGAGGAGGCCGAGCACCTGGCCGCCGAGTCCACCGGCTGGAAGAGCGCCGGCGACCGGTTCAAGGAGATCCTCGAGGAGTGGAAGACCATCCGCGGGATCGACAAGAAGGCCGACGGCGAGCTGTGGAAGCGGTACGCGGCCGCCCGCGACGCGTTCGCCCGGCGGCGCGGCGCCCACTTCGCCTCGCTGGACGCGCAGCGCAAGCAGGCGCAGGGCCGCAAGGACGAACTGGTCGCCGAGGCCGAGGCGCTGTCGACGTCGACGGAGTGGACGGCCACGGCCAACCGGCTCAAGGAGCTGATGGGCGAGTGGAAAAACGCCCCGCGGGCCGCGAAGGATGCCGAGCAGAAGCTGTGGGAGAGGTTCCGGGCCGCGCAGGACGCGTTCTTCACCCGGCGCAGTGAGGTGTTCTCGGCCCGCGACGCGGAGCTGAAGGGCAACCTGGAACGCCGCCAGGAGCTGATCGTCACCGCCGAGGCGATCGACGTGGAGGCCGACCCGCGGGCCGCCCAGGCGAGGCTGCGCGAGATCCAGGGCCAGTGGCACGAGGCGGGCCGGGTCCCGCGCGACTCGGGCAGCGGCCTCGACCGGCGGTTGCGCGCGGTCGAGGACAAGGTGAAGTCCGCGATGGACGCGGCGTGGCGGCGTACCGAGCCGTCGGCCAACCCGCTGCTCGCCCAGATGCGCGAGCAGGTGGCCGAGGCCGAGCAGCGGCTGGCCCGCGCGCGTACGGCCGGCGACGAGAAGCGCATCCGCGAGGCCGAACAGGCTCTCGCCTCCAAGCGACAGTTCCTCGCCCTGGCCGAACAGTCCGGCTGAGCCCCTCCGGTGGCGGGGCAGTACGTCGTCGACGTCGTACCCGGTGCCCTCCGGGTACAGGTGCACGCGCACTCCCGGTACTCCGGCTCGCTGGAGGTACCGTGCTGGACGTACGTGTCGGTCGGCCTCCGGCAGGTGTCCCATCGCGAGATCGCGCTCTCGATCCGGCGTAACCCGGCGGCCCGGCGCGACGCGTACCCGTACGACCCGCTGCACCTGGTCGCCGGCATCCGGGAGGCCGCCCGCAACGGGCACCGCGCCGAGTTCGGCGAGTACACCGAGTTGGGCCCGACGGGGTTCCTCGGCGACGCCACCGTACGCGGGATCGGGTACGTCGCGCCGTACCGGCTCGACGGGAGCGTCGTACCGGCCGACACGCTCGTCGCGGTGCCCCTGGTCGGCGGCGAGCTGGCCACGGCCCAGCGGTACGGGTTGACCCGGGTGACCGCCCGCCTCGGGCAGGCGTACCTGTACTACCCCTGCCCGCCCTGGTACGACCCGGGCCGGCCGGCGCACAGCCCGGAACGGGAGCGGGACCGCAGCATCCTCGACGGGATCGCGGCGGTCACCGTACCCGCGTCGTGTGCGCTGCTGCGCGACGGCGCCCTGCTGCTTCGGCTGCCCCGGCGGGCCGCGGACCGGCTGGCCGGGATCCCCGCGGACGGCCCGGCGGCCCTGTTCACCCAACCCGACCCGGACGCGACCGCCTGCCTCGTATGGCGTTCCGGCCAGGGCGGCCCGACGGCGATCACCCCGCCCGGCGGCGACCACACGGCCCTGACCGGGGGCTTCGTGGCCTTCGTCGCGGGCCAGGACGCCGACGAGGTACGCGTCGTCGAGGACGGCTTCGCCGTCATGCTGCGCGACGAGTCGTGGGCGGCGGTCCGGTCGGCGCTCACGACCGGCAGCGCGTACACCGGGAGTCGTTGCACGGTGAGCTTCTACTAGTCCGTAGAGTGATCGTTCATGTTCGAGCGCCTGGGCCAGTTTGTCGTCCGCCGCCGCTGGTGGGTCATTGCCGCGTGGCTCCTCGTCGCCGTCGCGAGCTTCTTCGCGCCGTCGCTCGCCGACGTCACGAACACCGACCAGGGAGCGTTCCTCCCGAGCAGCTACGAGTCGGTCAAGGCGCAGGAGGTGGCGCAGTCGTCGTTCGCGCGCAGCACCAACGCGACCGCGACGATCGTCGTCAAGCGTACGGACGGCGCCGCGCTCACCGACGCCGACCAGGCGAAGGTCGCCGAGATCGCGCAGGGTCTGCAGGCCGCCAACCTGCCGCACGTGACCGGCGCGCTCACCGGCCCGCAGGCGGTGTCGCCCAACAAGCAGGTCCAGCTCGTCAACGTGGGGCTCGACGGTCGCCCGTACGACCCCGAGGTCCTGCCCGCGGTCGGGGACATCCGCGCGGCGGCGAAGCCGCTCGTCGACGGCACCGGGCTCACCCTGCGGGTGACCGGTGACGTGGCTCTGGGGTACGACAACCAGAACGCGTTCGACAACGCGCTGATCATCATCGGCGGGGCGACCGTCCTGCTGATCATCGTGCTGCTGCTCGTGATCTACCGCAGCCCGATCGCGGCGCTGCTGCCCGTACTGACCGTCGGCATCGTGAGCGCGATCGCGCAGCGGCTGATCGCCGTGGTCGCCGAGCTGACCGGGCTGCGGGTCGACCAGTCGCTCCAGATCATCCTGACCATCGTGCTGTACGGCATCGGCACCGACTACATTCTCTTCCTGCTCTTCCGGTACCGGGAACGGCTGCGGGGCGGCGACGCGCCGAAGCCCGCCCTCGTCGCCGCCGTCGCCCGGGTCGGCGAGGTGATCGCGTCCGCGGCCGGCGCGGTCGTGATCGCGTTCATGGCGCTCATCCTCGCGGTGTTCGGCGGGTTCCGCAGCCTCGGCCCGGGTCTCGCGATCGCGGTCGCGCTCATGGCCGTCGCCGCCGTCACCCTGATTCCGGCCGTCGTGTCGCTGCTCGGCCCGAAGGTGTTCTGGCCGTCGAAGGCGTGGCAGAAGACCCCGCGCGGCACCACGTTCCAGCGGCTCGGCCGGTTCACCGCGCGCCGCCCGGGCCTGGTGGCACTGTTGTCCGGCGGGCTGATGGTCCTGCTCGCCCTCGGCTCGTTCGCCGTCAAGAACGACTTCGACCAGTTCAGCCAGCTGCCCGAGAACACCGAGGCCGCGCAGGGGCTGGCCGATCTCCGCTCCGGTTTCCCCGTCGGCGCGCTCAACCCGACGTCGGTGTACGTGCGCAGCGACAACGGCCAGCCGCTCGATCCGACCCAGCTCCGGGCGTACGCGACCCGGCTCACCGAGGTGCCGGGCGTGGGCGGGGCGATGCCGGTGGACGCGGACGGCAGCCCGGTCGCGTTGAGCGACAACCGGATGGCCGCCCAGATCAACGTGCTGCTCGACGCCGGCGCGTACAGCAACGACGCGCTCGCGTTGACCGGACCCGACGGCGCGCTGCGGGACGTGGCCCACGCGCAGGCACCGGCGGGTACCACCGCGTTCGTCGGCGGGATCAGCTCGGTGTTCGCGGACATCCAGGCGGCGAACAACCGGGACCTGAGCGTGATCTTCCCGGTGGCCGGCCTGCTGATCGCGCTCATCCTCGGCCTGATGCTGCGCAGCGTCGTCGCGCCGATCTACCTGATGCTGGCTGTCGTGATCGGCTTCTTCGCCACGCTCGGCGCGACCGTACTCGTGTTCCAGGGTCTCGCCGGCAAGGCCGGTATCTCGTTCCAGCTACCGATCATCCTCTACCTGTTCGTGGTCGCGATCGGCACCGACTACAACATCCTCATGATCGCGCGGCTGCGGGAGGAGGCGCAGGAGGGCAAAGACCCGCGGACCGCCGCCGATCTCGCCGTCGAGCACGCCGGTCCCTCGGTCGCCGCGGCCGGGCTCATCCTCGCGGGTACGTTCGCCTCGCTGCTGCTGGCCGGCGTCGCGTTCCTCACCGAGATGGGCTTCGCCGTGTCCTTCGGCATCGTGCTGTCCGCGTTCGTCATGTCGATGTTCCTCGTACCGTCGTTGACCGCGCTGCTCGGTCACAAGGCCTGGTGGCCCGGTCATCAGGACGCACCGAGGGATCGGCTTGCGTACGACGCGCCGTCACCTACTACTCACGGCGCGAGGTGAATGCTCCAATGGGGGGCAATGTTCTCCAGATTCACGGAACGGGCTCGGCGCGTGGTGTTCCTCGCCCACGGGGAAGCCACCGCGCTCAACCACGACCACATCGGTACGGAGCACCTGCTGCTCGCCCTGCTGCGGGAAGGTGAAGGCGTCGCGGCGACGGTGCTCACCAGGCTCGGCGCGTCCCTCGATCGGGTACATCCGCGACTGGTCGAGGTGACCGGGTACGGCCGCGACCCGTACGGCGGCCTCCTGCCGTTGACTGCCCGCGTGCGTACGGTGCTCGACCTGTCCCGCACCGAGGCGACCCGGCTCGGCCACCGGGGCGTGAGTACGGAGCACCTGCTGCTCGGGCTCGTCCGCGAGGGCCGGAGCGCGGCGGCCCTGGTCCTCGGCACGCTCGGGGTCGACCACGACGCCGTACGCGACGCCGTGCTCTCCCGCGGCGACAACGGCGTACCTCCGCGTCCACGGCCGATCGCGTGGGACGCGCCGACGATGGAGCTGCCGATCGGGTCGCCGGAGCTGGACGCGCGGCTGGCCGAGATCCGGGCTCTCAAAGAGGCCGCGGTCGACGAGCAGGACTTCGAACGGGCGGCGCGACTGCGTACCGAGGAGCACGAGCTGCTGCGCCGCTGGCGGATGCACCCGAACTAGCGGCGGGCCGGGCTACGACCCGGCCCGGCCCGCCGCCGGGCGCTCAGGTGATCCACCGGTGGCGCAGGCCACCCTCGCGCTCGTCGCTGGAGGGTACGTCGGGGATGTGCGAGGCCACCGCCGGTGGCGAGACCTGGGTGACGTTGGGCCGGGGCGAGATCGGGCCGCTGTACCGCTGCCCGTTCGGGCCGGCACTCAGCGCCCGGTCGAACACGTTGTGCAGGATCCGCGAGCACACCTCGTCCTCCGGCAGCGAGCCGTTGAAGGTGAGCGAGGACGCGGCGAACACCCACCCGCCATCGGTCCCGCGGGGGGTCACGCTCATGACGGCGCCGCCGCCCGGTACGGGGTTCGTGCCGACCGCGATGATGTGCTCGGGCTTCGGCTCGCCCTCGTTGCCGAAGAGCACGTCGAACTCCCAGCCGCTGGCCGGCCCGCTGAGTCCGGCCTCGCCGAACGTGTCGCCGTCGTCGAGGCCGGTGCCGGCGAGGGCCCAGTGCCCCGCGTTGCGGACCCGGAACGGGGCGAACGAGCCCCACCCGTTCTCGTTGTAGCTCGTACCCAGCACCTGGGACGGCGGGTACCCGGACCGGTGGAACTCCTGCCGGTTGCCGGCGTTGTCGCGGAACGTGCCCTTGGTCAGGTCGGTGCTGTACGTGATGAGGTCCCAGATCGCGTTGCCCCCGGTGGAGATCAGCCGGCCGCCGTTGGCGGTGTACGTGATCAGCGCGTTGCGTTGCAAGTGGGTCTGGTACTCCGGGTGCGTGCCGAGCACGAACACCGGGTAGGACAGCGGCAGGCCGGGGTCGCGTTCCAGGTCGCGGTCCTCGTAGACGTCGAACGAGAGCCCCTGCTGCAGCATCCAGCGGATCAGCAGCATGTCGCTCTCCATCTCGTGGGCGAGCCCGCCGCCGTACACGATCGCGTGCATGCCGTTGGGCCGGTCGAAGGAGAGCTGCCGCGGTTGGAGGACGCCGCCCGGCGTGTACTGGCCGTACGCGCCGAAACTGTTGTACGCGTGGTACGTGTTGCTCGGCAGCAGCACCGCGATCGCCGCCGCCGGTGCCGCCGGCTTGACGATGAACGGGATATAGCAGCCGAACCCCTTCGGGTGCAGGACGCGCAGCGCGTACACCCCGGACGGCCACGTCGCCGGCACGGGTACGGCGACGTTCACCTGCCAGTTGCAGCCGTTCACGGTGTGGTCGGGCGGCAGGAGCTGCAGCTGCGGCGGCAGCGTGGACGGGCCCCAGACGACCGGGAACTCACCTTCGGCGACGCTGGCCCGTACGACCGCCGTCTCCAGTGCATCGCCGTAGGTCGTCGAGACGCAGAACTTCGCCGTCTCCAGCGGTCTCACGCTGAACGTCGGCGTGTAGCCCATCAGCGCGGCCGAGGACTCGGCGACCCAGCCGGCGCCGACCGTCTTGCGGGTACCCGACCAGCGGGGGCCGTCGTTGGCGGCGGTCTGCCAGTTGGTCAGCCGCGCCCACTGCAGCAGGTTCGGGTGGGGCGGTATCTCCGAGCCGTACGGGACGAAGTAGAAGACGCCCTGGCCGCCGAGGAACAGGTCGCTCAGGTTCTGGAAGTTCGCATGGTCGATCGACCGGGCGGCGCCGCTGTTGGCCCAGCCGTTCTTCCACCGCCAGATACCGATCGATCCGGCAAAGGACTCCGCGTAGAAGTTGCCGTCGCCATCCGCGCCGAGAATCCCAGACCATTGCCATCCGCTGCCGATCTGCGCCGAGGTCCAGTACGAGCCGAAGTACTGCAACCGGTGCAGGTCGCCACCCGGTCGGACGATGTAGAGGATATTGTCCGGACCCCCGAATACCCGGCTGAGGTTGGTCCAGCCGCTGCCGATCTGCTGACCTATCACGGCCCAGTACCCGGCCCCGCTGCCCAGGTCCGTGGTGACGTATTTGTAGCGCCACATCTTCCCGTCCGGGGTCAACCCGAAAATCGTTCCGTCGAATCCGGCCCCGATCCAACTCAGATAGTGCCAGCCGGTACCCAGCCGCCGGCCGGAGCCGGGCGCCCAGCTGTTGCCGCCGCCCTGCCAGTCGGTGTGCCGATACCACAGCAGGTCACCGTCGGCCCGGACGACGTAGATGACGCCGTTCCCCGCCCCGAGGAACTGGAGGGACGGCTGCAGCGGGTCCACAGTGGACAGCTTCGGGTCCGCCGCCTGTGGAAGCGCGACCGGCGGCGCGGCCGCGCTCCGCCGGGCCGAGCGGAAGGTGTTAACGCCGACCGCGATTGCGGCCGCGGCGCCGGATCCGGCAAGGAAGGTCCGGCGCCTGAAGTGAGAATTATGCATGCTGATCCGCTCCCCGCGCACCGACAATCGTCCCGTCGGTGAATTGATCGATGAATAGATCCCCCCGTGGAATGAGTGCGCCGGCTACACATACGTGGACGGCGGCTCACACAATTGTGAGCACAAAGCCGCCAGAAAACTGTCGGATCAACGCGCGTACGCACCACCAATTTCGCGTGGACCGCGAGCGATGGCGCGGCCACGCTGTTATCCACAGTTGGTGCTAGACAAGATTTCCCTCCGCCCGCCGCCGTGGCCTATGGTGGCCCGGTCCGCACGTCCGGGGGAGGGCACATGACCGTGGTCAGCCAACAGCCGTTGCACCAGGCCGACGACGTCGCCGCGCTGTGGCGGCGGGCCGGCGAGGTCACGGCCGACCGCTTCGACCGGATCGATGCCCGGCTCGGCAACCTGGAGCGCGACGTCGCCGTCCTGAAGGCCGACGTCACGATCCTGAAGGCCGACGTCGCGATCCTGAAGCACGACGTCGCGATCCTCAAGCACGATGTGGCCGAGCTCAAGGCGCAGGTGGGCCGGCTGGAGCGGTCCACCGAGAGTCGGTTCAACCGGGTCGACGCCCAGTTGGAGCGGCTCATCGGGCTGGTCCAGCGGGCCGAGAGCGGCCGCAACCCCGAGGGTGGCCGGGCCGGCGCCGAGACCGGCACGAGCGCCTAGCGACGCGTGGGCATGCCCAACAGGACGCCGGCCGGGCGCGGCGCGTCGAAGGTCTCCCCGGCCCGGGTACGGCGGTGGCTCACCAGAGGACCGTCCGCGTTCAGGTGGTGCGGCGCCGCGTACGTCACCGTCGCGTGCACGATGTCCCCCGGCCGCACCACACCCGGGTCCGCCGCGAAGTGCACCAGCCGGCCGTCCCGCGCCCGTCCCGACATCCGCCCGGTCGCCGCGTCCTTGCGCCCCTCCCCGACGGCCACCAGCACCTCGACGGTCGAGCCGACCAGGGCGCGGTTCTCCGCCCACGTGACGTCCTCGACCGTGGCCACCAGGCGCTCGTACCGCTCCTGGACGACCTCTTTCGGCACCTGCCCGTCGAGCGCCGCGGCCGGCGTACCCGGACGCCTGGAGTACTGGAACGTGAAAGCGCCGGCGAACCGCGCGGCCCGGACCACGGCGAGCGTCTCGGCGAAATCCGCCTCGGTCTCACCCGGGAAGCCGACGATGATGTCGGTCGTGATCGCGGCATCGGGCATCGCGGCGCGGACGCGGTCGATGATGCCGAGGTAACGCGACGCCCGGTACGACCGCCGCATCGCCCGCAGCACCGCGTCCGATCCCGACTGCAGAGGCATGTGGAGCTGGTGGCACACGTTCGGCGTCTCGGCCATCGCGGCGATCACGTCGTCGGTGAAGTCCTTCGGGTGCGGGCTGGTGAACCGCAGCCGCTCCAGCCCGTCCACCTCGCCGCAGGCCCGCAGCAGCTTGCCGAAAGCGAGCCGGTCGCCGAACTCGACCCCGTACGAGTTCACGTTCTGGCCGAGCAGAGTCACCTCCAGCACGCCGTCGGCCGCGAGCGCGTGGACCTCGGCGAGGATGTCGCCCGGCCGGCGGTCCTTCTCGGTGCCCCGCAGCGACGGGACGATGCAGAACGTGCAGGTGTTGTTGCAGCCGACCGAGATCGACACCCAGCCGGCGTACGTGGACTCGCGGCGCGCCGGCAGCGTGGACGGGAAGACCTCGAGCGACTCCAGGATCTCGACCTGCGCCTCGTCGTTGTGCCGGGCCCGCTCCAGCAGTACGGGCAGCGAGCCGATGTTGTGCGTACCGAACACGACGTCCACCCACGGCGCCCGCGCGACGATCTCGCCCCGGTCCTTCTGGGCGAGGCAGCCGCCCACCGCGATCTGCATGCCCGGGTGCGCCTTCTTGACCGGGT